>Ga0302319_10022384_pt1 | contig 11338 bp, 9 predicted proteins | sample Bog_T0_2_FD_203319 | JGI IMG/M metagenome (GOLD analysis project Ga0302319, IMG submission 203319) | Peat permafrost microbial communities from Stordalen Mire near Abisko, Sweden - Bog_T0_2 | ecosystem: Environmental > Terrestrial > Soil > Wetlands > Peat | place: Sweden: Abisko, Stordalen Mire...
CGCTCTCAGGATAAACAACACTTGCCCAACGATCTCGCCCGCGGTCAAGTTACGCTCCAGACCCATCAATGCCGTCAGACAGAACTGGCAGTTCACTGGACAACCCACCTGGCTCGAGATACAAAGCGTGTCCCGATTCTCCTCCGGCATCAGGACAGTCTCGACCGTGCGCTCGTCGTCCAGTGTTAACAAGTAGCGGCAGGTCCCATCGACGGATTGATAGCGGCTGGATTGCCTTGGTAGACCCAGCGAATGGCGCTGCGCCAACTGCGTGCGGAACGCCGCCGGGAGAGTCGAAATCTCTTGTAGGTTCGCGACCTTTTGACGGTAGACCGCTTCATAGATCTGCCGTGCGCGGAAGGCCGGCAGATCTTTCCCCAATACCTCTAGGAGGTCTGCAAGTTCAAGTCCTACAAGGGTTTGTGGCACTGCTCTCAACGTATCACAGCGGCTAGTTAGACAACGCTAGGCAATGAAATTAAGGGCGAGAGATTACTCTGGCAGGCTGCTGGAGAAGGTGTGGAAAATTGTCGGAAAGGTAGCGGTGTTGCATACCGCTTGTTGACAAGGGCGGCGCGGCCGGGCGTCCTCGTGATTGCAGAAAAGACCCCGGTAGAGTAGGAGTATACCGGCGCTTCCGCCCGCGACGACAGCCAGATGAAATTCGTCCTCATCGGGCGTGGCGGCAGGGCGTCGGCGACAGCGTTCACGCGCCCGAGCTGCTCAATCGACTTTTGCTCTTCTTCTAAGTCTTGATGGCTGTAACGGAGGGGCGAAACCCCGTGCTCCGCGGCGAAGTCCATAAAGGCTCCAGTGTGGCGAGTCGCAGAGTCGCGCCGCCAGCGCGAGTGAAATTTTCTCCTCTCGAAAGAGTTCGAGAGCGATCATGCGGGGGCTTTCGCTTTCGCCATGCTCTGACAATAACGCGGATGCCGAATTACCACCTGGATTGCCTTAGTCCGCCAAGCGAATGCAGTTTCCCAAAACCTGCTTAAAGGTCTGCAAGTTCAAGTGCTGCAAGGGTTTAAGGCACTCATGCCAAGTCATCACAAGGGTCCGCCCAAGGAACGCGATAGAATGAAAACAAGGTCGGAATGGCAACAACTCTTACACTCGCAACTCGCGAAATTGAAGCGACGACATTGGCCAACGGCATTCGCGTCGTTACGGAGCAGATGCCACATGTCCGCTCGGTATCCATGGGCGTCTGGATCGGCACAGGCTCGCGCCGCGAAGCCCCCGATGAGAATGGCATCTCGCATTTCATCGAGCACATGGTCTTCAAAGGCACGAAGAATCGTTCAGCCGAGGACATCGCCCGCTCAGTGGATTCCATCGGCGGCGGACTGGATGCCTTCACGTCTAAGGAGATGGTCAGTTACAACACGAAAGTGTTGGACGAACATGTGCCCATAGCTTTCGACGTTCTCTCGGATTTAGTTCTGAATCCGCTCTTTCGCGACGAGGACATCGAGAAGGAAAAGGGAGTCATCCTCGAAGAGCTAAAAATGGAGGTGGATAATCCCGAATACCTGCTCCACGAGATCTTCTCCAGCAACTTCTGGAAGGACCATCCGCTCGGCAAACCGATATTGGGAACGAAGGATACTATTCAAGCGTTTCGCCGGGAAAAGCTAAACGAATACTATAGCCGCATCTATTCTCCGGGCAACATTCTGATCACTGCAGCAGGTAATCTGAAACACGGAAATCTGGTGGACTTAGCCCGAGACACCTTCGAGAAACTGCCGGCGAACGGTAAGCTCGATCCCGAGCGTGTGCCTCATCCGCACGCGCGCCTGGTGTTCAAGAACAAAACGTCACTCGAGCAGACTCATCTCTACATGGGCGTGCCGGCTTATCCGATGTCTCACCCCGACCGCTTTGCCTGCTATCTGCTGAGTACGGTGTTAGGGGGCGGCATGAGTTCGCGGTTGTTTCAGAACATTCGCGAGAAGCAGGGATTAGCGTATGCAGTCTATTCCGAACTCAGCATGTATACCGATACCGGTTGCATGGCGATTTATGCGGGAACGTCCGTTGAGACGGCCGGTAAAGTGGTCGAGTCCATCGTCCACGAACTGCGGGAATTAAAGGAGAACCCGGTCCCAACGGAAGAACTGCGGCGGGCCAAGGATCACCTGAAAGGATCTTTCGTGCTGGGGCTGGAATCCACGTCCAGCCGCATGGGGAATCTGGCGCGCCAGGAATTGTACTTCAAGCGTTTCTTCACCATCGATGAAATGTTGGAAAGCATCGAGAGCGTGACGGCGGGAGACGTCCAGCGTATCGCGCAGGAGTTCTTCGATCCCAAGCAGATTACCCTGGCGATGTTGGGAAATCTCGGCGACTTCAAAATTCGCCGCGAAGATCTGAACTGTTAAAGTAAAACTGAATTCGTCAAGTTCATGGAACTAAAACAGTCGGGCAAGACGGCGTTACTGGCGCTGGTAGTCCTGCTGGGCACGCTCCTACAGGGGCAAGACCTTAAGTCGCTGCAGCCGCAAGGGTATGTCAGCGACTTTGCCGGCGTCCTGGATCCCAGCGCCCGCGCCCAGTTAGAAGACTATTGCACCCGCGTTCAACAGGCCACTGGCGTCCAAATAGCGCTGGTGACGGTAAAGACGCTGAACGACGCGCCGATTGAGGACGCCGGCAACGACTTGTTTCACCGCTGGGGCATCGGGCAGAAGGGCAAGGATGAAGGTCTCCTGTTGCTGCTTGCGGTTCAGGACCATAAGGATCGCATTGAAGTTGGCTACGGGTTGGAGCCGATTCTGCCCGATGGCTTTGTCGGCAGCATTCTGCGCACCATCAAGCCTTACCTCCAGCAGAACAATTATTCAGAAGCGATGTTGGCTGCGGCCCAGGAAATGGGATCGCGGATCGCGCAGGCGAAGGGCGTTTCGCTTGATTTCTCTCTGCAGCGACGGCCCGTACGCACCAGTCGTCCCCACAGCGGCATACCATGGACGCTTGTTATCATCGGGCTGGTCCTTTTGTTCAGCTTCTTCGGCCGCGGCGGACGTAGCGGCGGCGGAGGAGGTGTCGGCGGTTTTCTCACGGGCATGCTGCTGGGTAGTTTAATGGGACGGTCGGGCGGCGGATGGGGAGGCGGTGGCGGCTTCGGCGGCTACGATTCCGGCGGTGGGGGTGGTGGCGGTTTCGGCGGCTTTGGCGGCGGCGACTCCGGAGGCGGAGGCGCCTCGGGCAACTGGTAATGATGTTGGTAAAACCATGGAAGCGAAACTTTCCGATTTAGTCGAACGGCTCCAAAAGGCGCACCGGGACGATCTCCTGGCGGTGATCCTCTACGGCTCGGCGGCGGCCGGGGATCATCACGATAAATACAGCGATTTGAATGTGCTGTGCGTGCTAAAGCAAGTAACTCCGCAACAGCTCGCCGACTCTGAGCCGGTGATGAACTGGTGGCGCGCCAAGGGTAATCCATCGCCCCTATTGTTGAGCGAGCAGGAAGTGCGGACCTCCACAGATTGCTTCCCCATCGAATTTCACGACATGCAGGAACGCCGGCGCGTCCTGTTCGGCCAGGACATTATTGCGTCGTTGACCATCGACCAATCTTTTTACCGGGCCCAAGTGGAACATGAACTTCGCGCTAAGCAGTTGCGTCTCCGTCAAAAGGGGGCTGGACTTTTAACCGAGCCGGCGGCCCTGTTACGCTTAATGGCTGACTCCGTGTCTACATTTCTAGTCCTGGGACGGCACGCCCTGTTGCTGGCCGGCATTGCCATCGACTGGAAGAAACGGGAAGTGGCGCGCAAACTGGCGGAGATCGGCGCGGACCCCGCGCCGTTTCTCACCCTGCTCGATTTGCGCGAGCAAACTATCGGCGAGTTGCAAGTCGAACCTCGCCCGCTCTTTGGCGAGTATCTGAAGAACATCGACATCCTGGTCTCCTATGTGGACCGGCTGGAAAAATAAAGAGGAACTATGAAAATCGCATTGATTGTCGTGGCTGTAGTGGTGCTGGTTGCGGCGGTTGGATTTGGACAGTTCATGGGCACGCGCAACAGCCTGGTGACGGAGCGGAACGCTATCGATTCGGCCTGGGCCCAAGTGGATGTGGCATTGCAGCGCCGCTCGGACCTGATCCCGAACCTGGTGGAGACGGTAAAAGGCTTCGCCAAACAGGAGCAAGCCGTGATCAAGGAAGTTACCGACGCGCGCGCGGCTCTGGGCGGAGCACAGACGCCGGCGCAAAAGATCGCCGCCAACGGACAGCTTGACGGGGCCCTGAGCCGCTTGCTGGTGGTGGTGGAGAATTATCCCCAACTGAAATCGAATGAGAATTTCCTGCGGTTGCAGGACGAGTTGGCCGGCTCGGAAAACCGCATCGCGATTGAGCGCCGCCGCTACAATGAAGCGGTCCAGAAATATAACACCGAGATCGAGCTGTTTCCAAAGAACGTGGTAGCGGGCATGTTCGGCTTCGGACCGAAAGACTACTTCAAGGCCGACGCCGCCGCGAGGAGCGTTCCCAAGGTGAGCTTCGAGAACAAATGATCTTCCGCAACTACATCAACGGCGAATGGATTTCCGGAGACACGTTCGAGGACCGGAACCCCGCGAATACGGACGAAGTGGTTGGACTGTTCGTGAAAGGCTCGGCTGCCGATGTCAGCGCTGCCGCCGAAGCCGCCGGCTCCGCCTTTCCGGCGTGGTCGGCGATGCCAGCCCCGGCGCGCGGCAACTATCTTTTCAAAGTCGCGGACATTCTCGATCGCAAGTTCGACGAAATCGCGTCGGAGATGACGCGCGAGGAAGGCAAGACTCTGCCCGAAGCCAAGGGCGAAACGCGCCGGGCCATCAACATTTTTCGTTACTATGGCGGAGAAGGTTCGCGCCTGCCGGGTCTGCTGGTTCCCTCCGAGCGCGAGCGGGTGCATACGTTTTCGATCCGCAAAGCCATCGGCGTCGTTGGTCTGGTCACCCCTTGGAATTTTCCGATTGCGATTCCAGCCTGGAAAATGGCGCCGGCGCTAATTTGCGGGAATACCATTATCGTGAAACCCGCTTCCGCTTCGCCCTTATGCGCGTGGCGTATTGTGGAGGCTTGTCATGAAGCCGGCATCCCCAAGGGCGTCGTGAACTTCATTGCCGGATCGGGAGGCACGCTGGGGAAGGCACTCGTGGAGGCCAAACCGCTGAAGGCGATTTCTTTCACCGGATCGTGCGAGGTCGGGAGTTGGCTGCACGCGGAAGCTTCGAAACGATCGTTACGCATCCAGCTTGAAATGGGCGGGAAGAATCCGACCATCGTGCTGGCCGACTGTGATTTCCAGCCGACCGTCGAGAATGTCGTGAACGCCGCGTTCTTCTCTACCGGCCAGAAATGTACCGCGACCAGCCGGGCCATTGTGGAGGACGCCATCTACGACAAGTTCGTAGATGCGCTGGTGGAGCGCACCAAAAAACTAAAGGTCGGCGACGGTATGAAACCCGGTATCGACATCGGTCCGGCGGTGGACGAAGGTCAGCTCGAGACCGATCTGAAGTACATAGAGACCGGCAAGAAGGAAGGCGCCCGTCTGTGCTGCGGCGGTAATCGGCTGACCGGCGGCGGCTACGACAAAGGCTATTTCGTCGAGCCCACCGTATTCGCCGATGTCACGGAAAGCATGACCATCGCGCAGGAAGAGATCTTCGGACCGGTGCTGGCGGTGATGCGCGCCAAGGATTTTGAAGACGCCATGCGCATCGCGAATAACGTGCCCATGGGTCTTTCCGCTTCGGTACAAACCACTAATCTCTCGCGTGTCTTTGAATTTGTCTATCGCATGGAAGCGGGACTTCTCACCGTCAACCTGCCTAGCGCGGGCGTAGAATATCAGTTACCCTTTGGCGGCACTAAGGAATCGAGCTTCGGCCCCAAGGAACAAGGTCCGGCCGCCATGGAATTCTACAGCGACTACAAGACTGTTTACTTAAAATACTAAGGATCCACGTCGACTATTCATGAAATTAGGACAAATCAAGTGGAATAATGCCGTTACGGCGGCAATCTTCGAAGGGGCCACTGCTCGCCCGATTCCCGACTATACGGTTTACGATCTGATCTGCCGCTCGGACAAGGAAGGTGTCGCGCTGGCGTCCCTGGCCGCCCGCCTTGCCGCACCGGGCCAGGTCCCCACCGTGCCGCTGATCCCGCTGCAACCGAAAGAGGTGTGGGCCTGCGGGTGTACCTATCAAAGCAGCGCCAGCTTCCGGGACGCCGAGCATGGCACGCGCGAAGGCTTCTATGCGCACGTTTACAGCGGGGATCGGCCGGAGGTGTTCTTCAAAGGAACCGCGCGCATCTGCTCCGGCCCGGGCCAGACCATCGGCATACGGTCCGATTCCCGCTTCACCGCGCCCGAGCCGGAGCTGGCATTGATCCTGGGAGCGAAAGGTAGAATCATCGGGTATACGCTCGCCAACGACGTGTCCGCGTGGGATATCGAGCGCGAGAATCCGCTGTATTTACCGCAGTCGAAGATGTATGCCTGCGCCTGTGCCTTGGGTCCGCAAATCGTGACTGCCGATGAATTGACGGATCCGTATAATCTGCAGATGTCTTGCAAGATTGAACGCGAAGGGAAGGTGATTTTCTCGGGAGAAGCCTCCACCGCGTCCTTACATCGTAAGTTCGATACGCTGGTGGAGTATTTGATTCGGTCGAATCCGGTGCCGGCGGGATCGGTGCTGCTCACGGGGACCGGAATCATAGTGACGGAAGAGAGCGCCCTGGCTGCCGGAGATGTTGTGACGATTAGCATCCCTGAAATCGGCGAACTAGTTAGTACCGCTGTTGTGGTTTAGGTTCGTTCTCTTACACCGTTAGCCCAAGAGCGTGCTAAGTTGACCAACATGGGACCCGCCATATCGTTTCTGATCTTGGCAGGCGCGGTAGCGCTATTCTGGCGGCGGTGGATGTTGGACGCGTTGATCGAAGCCATCCACAACTTTCCCGGGGGCGGCCCTCCCACTCCGACGCATCCCATTCCAGCGAATGATGGCGCTCTGTTGCTTCGCAGACCGCTCGGCAAAGTTGACGATTAGCGAGGGACGCACGCTGAAATAATCCTATTCGTAACGAAGCGCTTCCACAGGATCCAATTGCGACGCCTTCACCGCCGGCCACACGCCAAAGAACACTCCCACCGCTACCGACACCGACAATCCCGTGATCACCGCCCAAGCCGGCACCTCTGGATGGAGGCTCGGCAATACAACTCCCAGCAGCAGAGTCACTAAGATCGAAAACACGATTCCGATCACTCCGCCGGCGCCGGTCAAAGTCACTGCTTCTGTCAGGAACTGCAGCACGATGTCTCCCCGCCGCGCGCCCAAAGCTTTCCGCACACCGATCTCGCGAGTCCGCTCGGTCACGCTTACCAGCATGATATTCATCACGCCGATTCCACCAACCAACAGACCAAGGCCGGAAATAGCGATCGATAGCAACACAATCATGCCGGTGATCTTATCGAAATTTTCAATAATCGAGTCGGCCGTGGAAAGGGAGAAGTCATCCTCAGCTTTTGCGGGCGTGTGACGAATGCGCCGCAGCGCCGCGCGAATCTCTTCCATGGCGTCCGCCCGCATGCCCGGACGCGCCTTCGCTGTCAGAAAGTAGTTGTCCGATTGTGGGTATCGCAACCGGGCTGTCTCGAGCGGGATGTCGATCGCCCGATCCAGTCCGTTCTCACCGAAGAAGCTACCCTTCGCCGGAGCGAAAACGCCGACAACTGTATACTCGGCGCCCGACACGAAGATCGTCTTCCCGACCGCGTCATTGGCCGGAAACAGAGCGTCGGCAAGACTCGATCCAAGAATAGCGACCCGTTGCCCGCGCTGCGCTTCTTCCTGCGTGAACACCCGTCCAAAGCGCAGTTCGCGCGGGGAGAGCACGTAGGCGTTGGCGGTGACTCCCGACAGCGACATATTGTCGGTTTCATACCCTGGAACCTTGACGTTCAGAACACTGCCCGAGGGGGGAATGATGAACAACGTCGTCGACACGTCCAGAATCGAGCGCACGTTCGACCGCAGATAATCGGCATACTCCGGACGCATCGCTTTGCGCTTGCGTTCCTTAGGGCGAGCGCCTTCACCGCTAGGATCGCCGCTCGCCTTGGCAATGAAAATGTTGTCCGGCCCAAACTCCTGGAAGAAGTCCACGATCCCTTTGCGCAGTCCCGTCAAAAGCGATGCGACGGTAACTACCGTGGTAATGCCGATCACGATTCCCAGAATCGTCAGGCCGGAACGGAAGCGGTGCGTCCACACCGAATCGAGCGCCATCGACAGAGTCTCTTTCGGACTCATGTGGACTGGCGTGTTCATTCGGCCCTCAAAGCAACGACCGGATCCATCCGCGCCGCTCTGCGCGCCGGATACCATCCCGAAATCACACCCACTGCCGTCGATACGAAAATCGAAAGAAACACATACGGCACGGTGATTCGCAAAGTCAACCCGAATAGCAGCGAGAGTCCGCCGGCTACAGCTGCACCCAGCATCAGGCCGATGATTCCACCCGCGATCGAGAGCATAATCGACTCAGTCAAAAACTGTAGCATGATATCGGATTGCTTCGCGCCCAGGCTCTTGCGGATGCCGATCTCCCGGGTCCGCTCCGTCACGCTGACCAGCATGATGTTCATGATCACGATGCCGCCCACGACCAATGAAATGCCGGTCACCGGCACCACGATGGCGGCGATGAATCCGAGTATCGAATCGACGAAAGACCGTACCGAGTCTGGTGTCAGAACATCGAAGTTGTCGTCCTGCCCCGGCTTGGCATGGAAATGACTTCTCAACGCGACCCGCGTAAGATCTAGCGCGTCGTCCATTTTCAAGTTGGTGCCGGGGCGCGCCTTCCCGAAAACCGCCGAGCCGGCGCGTCCACCAAACAGCTGCTCGTAAACCGTAATCGGGATGTAAACCGGATTATCCATGCTGTTCCCGAACGTAGATCCCTGCCGCTCCAGCAGTCCCACCACCGTGAAATCGACGCCGGAGATGCGGATCTTGCGGCCGATCCCTGATACTCCCTGGAAAAGCGCTTCGCGAATATCCTGCCCGATCACGGCTACGGGCTGACGCACGCGCTCCTCGGTTTCGGTAAAAAAGCGCCCATCCTCCACTGGGACATCGCGGATCTCCGGCAGTGTGGAGGAGCATCCCAGTATGTTCGCCCCCTCATAGGTCTGGTTGTCGCTCTTCACATCCTCGACGCGCTGTTGATAGGGGCTGTAAAGGATGCTGTCGCCAGTCACCGATCGGAGATAGGCGACATCCTCGGCGCGAATCCGCTTGTTCCGTTTCTGCTTTTCAACGAGTTGCTTGCGCGTGAGACGTCCCACCGCGGCAATCTGCGCCACCAGGTAGCTTTCCGTGCCGAAGGCTTTCGCGGTGATGCCTTCCGTGTACGCGCCCAGGCCGTCGATAGCCGCGCCCACCAGGATCACGCTGGCGACTCCGATAATGATCCCCAGTAGCGTCAGGAAGCTCCGCAGCTTATGGGCGCGGATGGAATCCATGGCCAGCCAGGCTGCCGTGGAAACGTTATAGAAGGAATTCATCGAGAGGTACTTGTTATTACTATACTGTGCCGGCTACACAGCCTTGACACGGCACTGCGCTTCGATCAATGCCATCAACTCCTCCTGCTCTCTTACAACCATGGCGATCTTCAGCCAGTAAATCGACAACGGCGCGACCAGCGCGCAGGCATTCTCCGGCAGATTCATGGCGTCCTTTTCGGTGGTCAGCAATGCGCCCGCTCCCAGTTCCTTAGCCTGATACGCCAAGCGGCGCAGTTCGTGCGGACGGTAGTGATGGTGGTCGCCGAATCTCCACGTATACACAGGATCGAAACCCTCTTGCCTCAACGAATTCCAAAACGTATCCGGATTCGCCAAACCACAAAACGCAACCACCGGCCCAAGCGGCGGAGCGGCAGGCGTCCGGTCGTTCTCGCACACCCAACCGCGCGGCTCCACAGTCGCCGTCAGAATCGGCGCGCGGCGATTGACTCGCTGCAGCATTCGCCGGATCCCCTCGTAAGTGCGGCCGGGCTCGGCGCGTGTAATGACGAACGCGCCGGCCCGAGCCAGCCCGGTCAGGGGCTCGCGCAGAAGACCAATCGGAAATACGTCGCGTCCCGGAAACGGATCGAATGCATCGATCAGCACGATATCCAAATCGCGCCGCAGCCGTCGATGCTGAAAGCCGTCGTCGAGAACAAACGCGCCCGTTCCGAAGCGCTCCTCCAGCTTGCGTCCAGCCTCCCATCGATCGGAACCGATTCCCACATGGGCATCGCCGGTACGCACGTAAATCTGCGCTTCGTCGCCGGTGTAGGAAATGGACACCTGCGCTCCCGCCCTCACCAGAACGTACTCGTCCAGCGATCTCCGGCGGTACCCTCGCGTGAGAATCGCGGGATGCAGGCCGCGAGTGCGGAGCGCCTTCGCCAGCATTTCGGCGAACGGCGTCTTGCCTGTGCCGCCCATGGAAATGCCGCCGACGCTGATCACCGGACGGTCCAGCGCGCGCGAACGCCGCGCCGCCCGCCGTTGCTTCAAAAAATTGCCCAGCTTCCAGCATTGGGCTAGCGGCCACAGCAGCAGATCGGTCACCGCCGGACGTGCCCAGCAAGGCACCGCGAGATCCTGCGCCCTCAGAATCTCGCGAGCCGCACGCGCAGCCACGCCGGTGTTCTTACCTGCCAGCTCAGCCGCGCGTTCCCCCAACGTCCGCCGTTGTTCTACCGATCCCAGTAGGGCAGCAACTGCCGGCGTCAATCCATCCGGTCCCTCGATCCTTACCCAAGCCTCGTGCGTCTGAAAATCGTCCGCAACGTCGGCGAAGTTTTCCATGTGCGGTCCCACGACGATCGGCTTGGCCGAAACGGCTGGTTCCAGAACATTGTGGCCGCCGCGATTCGCCAATGTGCCGCCCATGAACACCACGTCCGCCAGCGGAAACAGAGCGGCTAGCTCGCCCAAGCTATCGAGCAGCAACACCGCAGGAAGTTCGAATCCTTCCGGGATCGTTTCTTCCGAACGCCGTACAAATGGGATACTCGCCTCGCGCAACTTGGCCGCTACCGCCGCAAACCGCTCCGGCTTGCGTGGAACCAAAATCAAGAGCAGCCCATGGTTCGTCGCGGCCAACTGCCGGTAGGCGGCGGTCACCACATCGTCTTCATCCACATCGCTCGGGTTCAACCCTGGCATAGTGCTGGCGGCAATCCAAATTGCCGTGGGCCGCACGCTTTCCAGCAGTTCGCGCACAAATTTCGGCGCTTCCTCTGGATCCGGCC
>Ga0302319_10022387_pt1:0-2500 | contig 11337 bp, 9 predicted proteins | sample Bog_T0_2_FD_203319 | JGI IMG/M metagenome (GOLD analysis project Ga0302319, IMG submission 203319) | Peat permafrost microbial communities from Stordalen Mire near Abisko, Sweden - Bog_T0_2 | ecosystem: Environmental > Terrestrial > Soil > Wetlands > Peat | place: Sweden: Abisko...
ATTTGTATCTCTGTTATAATTCAGTCGAAAAGAAAATAACTACAAAATTGAAATGTTTAAACGTTCAGGGTAAGTTTTTGACGGATTTAACATGCACCAGACGCCTCTACTCGGCAGGGTTTGGTACTTCATACAACGTAAATTATTATGTTATATATTTAATTATATTATTATTTTTAATTAATTATATTATTATTTATTATAATTTTATATTATTTTATTATTATTTATTTTAGTTAATTATTATTTAAAAGATACGTTTTTAAGTTAGATATTTTTGGTTTAAAAAGAATTTTAATATATTGAATTCAAACGAGGCCATCGACCGATTTTTAACATGTTCTTCTTTTTTTTTTTAAATCAGTATTTTTAATCAGTATTCTTTTTTTTATAAATTGTTTGTATTTAAAATGCATAACTAAAACTATACATTGAAACTAGACACATGTATAATTTATTTTTAACCTATTTGTAAATTGAATTTTTTGAGGCCATTGACCGAAATTAAAATGCAGAAGGATATCCAGTACTGTCCGACCGAGGGCGGAGGTACTTTGACGTTTTTTATTTATTTTATTTAATTATTATTTTATTATTTATTTTAGTTAATTAAATTATTATTTAAAAGATTAATACTATTTTAAAAGGCTATTATTTCTGACTTTTTATTGTTTCGATGTTGTACGATTGGACTTTGAAATTTTTTCGCTGTTTCGTGGTTCTCGTTTTAGACTTTGGAATATTTTTAATTGTTTTTATTTATTTAATAGGATTATTATTTTTATTGTATTTGATTTTTATTATTTGTTAAATTAATATTTTATTATATATTTCATTTCATTATAATTATTATATTTATTAAATTATTATTTTAGTTAAATATAATTATTATTTAAAAGATATTAATACTATAGAAAAATTATTATTTCGGCTATATGTATTATTTAATATATTAGATAATAATAAAGGCTTTTTTTATATTCACATTGGTTAATTTTAGCTTAGATATAATTTTAATATAGGAAATTCATAAGCAAACATACAGTTTTTTTAATAACAAATAGACTTCACAACTTAAGAATAATTTCGCATCCAGAATGTAGATGGCGCCACTGGAAAAGCAGTAAATACAGTTAATTTAATTATGTCCGTCTAGTTGAATTTGATTTGTATAACTGCTGAGGTTGCCACGACAACACTATTTACGAAAATTTATTTAAATTACATGTATTACATGTATACATTTATATTACTATATTACATGTATCTATTATTATATATTTAATTTAATAAAAAATATTTTATTATATATTTAATTAAATTATTTTTATTTACTTAATTAAACTATTTTTATTTACTTAAGTATTACTTAAATATTTATTTTATTTAATTATAAGTTTATTTACATTGGCCACATTGGTAGAATATCCTTTGTTAAAAAAAATAAGACAACAATGCAATTCTAAAAACAAATTTAAACAATTCTAAGTAGTATTAAATAATAATAATTCAATCATTCTTGGCATTCCTATTCTGTTAAACTTCATTAAGAATGAAAGTAGCACCAAAATCGGGTTGTTTAAGCGATTCTAGTAAGATTATGACGGATTTAACATGCACCAGTTCCCTCTACACGGCCGAATTTGCTATTATTTACTTCAAACCATCGTTTTCAGGTGTTATTTGGTTGTAAACTTAGGTTTAAATGAAATGCTGCAACACAAAAGTGAAAGTTACCCATTGTTGACTCAAAAAATTAGACAACAATGCAAATTTTAAATGTAAGCGTTAACAATAGAATTCACTTTTTAAAAGAAAAAAAAAGTTTAATACAAGTATATTGTTGAGATTTTTACTCTTACACTTCATTCAAATACGAGATTTATAGACGTTTAAGTGGCTTTAGCTAGATTTTGGTGGATTTAACATGCACCAGTTCCCTGCACTTGTTAATATCTACTTTGAAACACCAATGTTAGGTATGCATTTTGTCTTTAAACAATAGGCTGCTGTAAAAGAATGTATTTGTATCTCTGTTATAATTCAGTCGAAAAGAAAATAACTACAAAATTGAAATGTTTAAACGTTCAGGGTAAGTTTTTGACGGATTTAACATGCACCAGACGCCTCTACACGGAGGGGTTTGCTACTTAATGCAACGTAAATTATTAATTTTTATATTTATACTATACATTGAAACTAGACACATGTATAATTTATTTTTAAACTACTATATATATATATGTATATTTTGTAGTTAATTATAATATTATTTAAAAGAAGGGCTATTATTTCGGCTAAAATATTTCAAAGAATAAAATGAAATGTCTCCAAAAAGAGAACAACAGAATGGCAGAATAGAGTGAAAATATTTTTAATGACAGGAAGAGCCGACATCAAAATGCAATGCTTCGCAATGATAGGAAGAGCCGACATCAAAAAATAAATTTAAAATATTTTTTTTTAATTGATATTATTTAAAAGAATTGATATTATTTAA
>Ga0302319_10022387_pt1:5000-11337 | contig 11337 bp, 9 predicted proteins | sample Bog_T0_2_FD_203319 | JGI IMG/M metagenome (GOLD analysis project Ga0302319, IMG submission 203319) | Peat permafrost microbial communities from Stordalen Mire near Abisko, Sweden - Bog_T0_2 | ecosystem: Environmental > Terrestrial > Soil > Wetlands > Peat | place: Sweden: Abisko...
CGGTGTTTGCATAGGGGCAACGTCTCGCTTCGGAACGGATTTCTCCGATCCCTTAGGACCGACTGACCCATGTTCAACTGCTGTTCACATGGAACCCTTCTCCAGCTTCAGTCCTCAAGGTTCTCACTTGAGTATTTGCTACTACCACCAAGATCTGCACCGGTGGCGGCTCCAGGCGGGCTCACGCCCGGCACCTTCAACGCACGCCACCGCGACCCTCCTACTCACTACGGCGTAAACCTCCACGGGGGAAGCTCTGCCGTAGCGGCCCGGTATAGGCCCAACGCTGGAGCGTCATCCATTTTCAGGGCTAGTTGCTTCGGTCGGTGAGTTGTTACACACTCCTTAGCGAATTCCGACTTCCATGGCCATCGTCCGACTGTCTAGAGCAACCAACACCTTTCATGGGGTCTCATGAGCGTCTCGCATCGGACGCCTTAACCGGGCGTTTGGTTCATCCCACAGCGCCAGTTCTGCTTACCAAAAGTGGCCCACTGGGCACTCTCATCCTGTAACGTCCGGCCTTCATCCATGCAAGGCGGACTTCTCACCCATTTAAAGTTTGAGAATAGGTTGAAATCGTTTCGACCCCAAGGCCTCTAATCATTCGCTTTACCGGATGAGACTGAATTCAACGAGCGCCAGCTATCCTGAGGGAAACTTCGGAGGGAACCAGCTACTAGATGGTTCGATTGGTCTTACGCCGCTAGACCCAGATCTGACGATCGATTTGCACGTCAGAACCGCTACGGACCTCCACCAGAGTTTCCTCTGGCTTCGTCCTGTCCGGGCATAGATCACCATCTTTCGGGTAATAACGTGTGCGCTCAAACTCCGCCACATCCACGAGTGGAACGCGGCGGGTCTCCGGTGCGCCCCGCCCGCGAGGGAACGGGGATCCCGAATGCGGCCGACCTCCGCCGGCCTATACTTTCATTTCGCCGCAGGGCTTATTCAAGACCCATTGACTCGCGCACATGTTAAACTCCTTGGTCCGTGTTTCAAGACGGGTCGGGTGGGTGACCGACCTACTCGCCGCTAACCGTCAATCACTCCCACGAGCCTTGCATCAAGCCAACAGAGACGAAGCAGCGTCTGGCCACGAACTCGCTTCGTGTGACTACACTACTCCGAACTCCTGCGACGCTTCTTTGCTCGCAACGCAAGGAGGAGACGACGAAGCCCAGCCGGGCCTCTTTATTGCCCCGGTCGGCGAACGGGCCGTCCTGCGAGATGGCTAACAACCGGCGGCACACGCAAGCACGCGCCACCGGCCACCTTCCATTTCTCACACTTAAGACCGTCCACCAACCGGTTGCGGCGTCCTTCGGACGGGAAACAAATGCGTCAGTTTGCCGCGCAACGCTGGCCGAGCCGGCCCCCCTCACGGGGACCATAATGCAAGCCCAGCCTGCGACACGACATCCAGACTGAATGTTCCCGCCACAGGATTTCGAGGGCCCACCCGTTTACCTCTAAGCAGTTTCACGTACTCTTGAACTCTCTCTTCAAAGTTCTTTGCAACTTTCCCTCACGGTACTTGTTTGCTATCGGTCTCACGGAAGTATTTAGCCTTAGGTGGAGTTTACCACCCGATTAGGGTTGCACTCCCAAGCAACCCGACTCCAAGGAGATCGCATCCGGATAGGACCTAGCAGCTATGGGCCTCGCACCCACTTTGGGCAACAGCCCCGGTCAAGGGGACTTGCTGCAGAGTCCGTCTCCGGCGCGCTCACTCCTAAACGCCACATTTCCCCACGCCCTTGCGAGCGGGGGATTCGGCGCTGGGCTCTTCCCTGTTCGCTCGCCGTTACTAAGGGAATCCCTGTTGGTTTCTTTTCCTCCGCTTATTTATATGCTTAAATTCAGCGGGTTATCTCGTCTGATCTGAGGTCGACAAGGATACTACAATAAGGCAGATGTATTTCAGTAACACGGAGCTCCACATCTCCGCGCGGAGTCACGACTGCACGGCGGTTAGCGGAGTGCCACGAACACGGCGACTCTACGCACCTCACGCAACCCCCTCTCCGCTGACTTAGCTCGCCATTCACGGAGTCCAACTCGGTGGACGATCCGGGCTCACCAGGACGGTCAGACGGAAAAGGAATCGACGTGTGTACCCCCGAAAGCAATCGACAGCTATCACCCGCAGGGAACGGGACACCGAGCTGGTAGCGGAGTGCCGACGAACACGGCCACTCAACGCAACACCTCTCAAGGCATCTCACGCAACCCCTCCTCCGCTGACTTAGTTCGCCATTCACGGAGTCCAACTCGGTGGACGATCCGGGCTCACCAGGACGGTCAGACGGAAAAAGAATCGACGTGTGTCCCCCGCAGGCAATAGGACGCCAAGCGGGAAGAAAAGTGCCACGAACACGGCAACTCAACGCACTCCCGCTCAAAGCATCGCATCGCGTTCAAAACCCCTCCGCAAACCCGGTCTAGTGTACGGAAGGGGCAAATCTCCGTTAAACTGTCGAGCTCCTCGTCGTCGTTCTTTGCGTCGCACGCCGGTCCGTCTCTCGCGGAGAGAAAGCCGTCTTCTCCGTCCAGACAGACATGCACTGCGGCAACGCTTCTTCGACAGGACGAGAATACTCGTGAGACTTTAAACCGGCGACTGTGAAGTCGGAGCGGTCAATTGGAAGGAAACCTTCCTCGGTAAGTCTTATCCGACCCTCAGACAGGCGAGGCCCCGGGCAGAACCCGAGGCCGCAATGCGCGTTCAAAAAGTTAGTGCTCAATGTGTTCTGCAATTCACACCAAGTCTCGCAGCTGGCTGCGTTCTTCATCGACCCGTGAGCCGAGTGATCCACTGCTTAGAGTTGTCAGTTTCGAATCCCGCCCCGTCACCAGGGCGTTCATCTTATTGCGTTCAAAATTTATTCAGGAACTTCTACCCCCCGAAGGGAATAGGACGCCAAGCGGGTACGGAGCGCCACGAACACGGCAACTCAACGAACTCCCACTCAAAGCATCGCATCGCGTTCAAAACCCCTCCCGAAGGCGGGCGCACTCTCCACTGCTCGGGCTTACAAACTGGAAAGCAGCAGGTCAACTTCTCTACGGACGTCGTAACGCCGCAACAGGCCACCTTACAGTCCTCCTTGCGGAGATCCCTAAGCTATACAGTCCAGTAAGCAGCTCACCTTACAGCGGAAAGCACACCGTTACAACGGAACGGGCGACACCGAGAGTGCGGCGCGCCAGACTCGGGCGCGTCTCTTCAAACCTAGCCGCCGCGTCCGTGAAGGACGAGGGACCTCCCTCTTGCCGTCGCGCGGCCGGGAATCAGGTACACTATAGTTTCGGCATCTGATATGCGTTCAAATGGTGCCTCAGCCGGGTTAAAGCCAAAACCAGTTCTCCCCGACTCGGGCACCGTTTCCTCGGCGCAACACCCCCACTCCGGGCAGATCGGAGGGGGGCCGAGGTGTTTCATCGACTTATCGCTGGGCGGGCGAAAGTTTCGATAATGATCCAGCCGCAGGTTCACCTACGGCTACCTTGTTACGACTTTTATTTCCTCTAAATGACCAAGTTCGGACATCTTTTCGGCACGTCGGCTCGACCCTAAAGCCAAATCGACAGCCAATCCGAAGTCCTCACTAAGACATTCAATCGGTAATAGCGACGGGCGGTGTGGACAAGGGCCAGGGACATAATCAACGCGAGATAATGACTCACGCTTACTAGGAATTCCTCGTTCAAGGGGGATAATTGCAATCCCCTATCCCCAGCACGAAGGAGGTTCAACGGGTTACCCATTCCTGTCGGAAAGGGAAAGCACACGATGATTCCTTCAATGTAGCACGCGTGTGGCCCAGGACATCTAAGGGCATTACAGACCTGCTATTGCTCTGCCTCGTGCGGCTAAACGCCGCCAGTCCCTCTAAGAAGAAACGCTGGACTAGGAATGATCCAAGCGTCTATTTAGTAGGCTAGAGCCTCGTCCGTTATCAGAATAAACCAGACAAATCACTACACGAACCAAGAGCGGCCATGCACCACTACCCACAAAATCAAGAAAGAGCTCTTAATCTGTCAATCCTCCCTGTGTCCTGGCCTGGTAGAGTTCGCTGCGTTGAGTCAAATTGAACCGCAAGCTCCATTTCTGGTGGTGACCCTCCGTCAATTCCTTTAAGTTTCAGCTTTGCAACCATACTTCCCCCGGAACCCAAAAGCTTTGGTTTCCCGGAAGCTGCCCGGCGTGTCATTTGAGGAACACAGCCGGATCGCTGGCTGGCATCGTTTATGGTTAGAACTAGGGCGGTATCTGATCGCCTTCGAACCTCTAACTTTCGTTCTTGATTAATGGAAACATTCTTGGCAAATGCTTTCGCAGTAGTTCGTCTTGCGACGGTCCAAGAATTTCACCTCTAACGTCGCAATACGAATGCCCCCGTCTGTCCCTCTTAATCATTACCTCGTGTTCCGAAAACCAACAAAATAGAACCGAGGTCCTATTCCATTATTCCATGCACCATTGTTCAGGCGTCACGCCTGCTTTGAGCACTCTAATTTATTCAAAGTAAACTTGCCGGTCAACCGAGACAACCGGTGAAGATCATCAAGGGAAACCGGCTCGACTGTTCAGAACGGGCAGTTACCGCCGTTAGGCGGACCGCCCGACTAGAACTGAGATCCAACTACGAGCTTTTTAACCGCAACAACTTTAATATACGCTATTGGAGCAAGTGTTACCGCGGCTGCTGGCACTTGGCTTGCCCTCCAATTGATAATCGTTAAAGGATTTAGAGTGTACTCATTCCAATTACGGGGTCTCAAAAGAGTCCCGTATTGTTATTTTTCGTCACTACCTCCCCGTTCCGGGAGTGGGTAATTTGCGCGCCTGCTGCCTTCCTTGGATGTGGTAGCCGTTTCTCAGGCTCCCTCTCCGGAATCGAACCCTGATTCCCCGTCACCCGTTACGACCATGGTAGGCGCATAACCTACCATCGACAGTTGATAAGGCAGACACTTGAAGGATACGTCGCCGGGACGAGCCCGTGCGATCAGCCCAAAGTTATACAGAGTCACCACGTTCAACGGACACAAGGCCCGATTGATTTTGGTCTAATAAAAGCGCTCGTTCCCGAAGGTCGGAGCTCTGCTGCATGTATTAGCTCTAGAATTGCCACAGTTATCCAAGTAACAAAGTACGATCCAAGGAACCATAACTGATTTAATGAGCCATTCGCGGTTTCGCCTTAATACGGCATGTACTTAGACATGCATGGCTTAATCTTTGAGACAAGCATATGATTACTGGCAGGATCAACCAGGTATTCTCTCTCTCTCTCCAACTTTTCCGTCGCCGGAAAATATCATTACTCTCCTCGAGGTACCCCTTTCCCATATCCAAGGGACCTCGTATTTCTTTTTGCCTCCAGAAACAGTGCACACACGCATAGCGTACAACAAGAAATTATTTTTGCGTTCAAAACCCTTCCGAAGGCGGGCGCACATTCATGCTTGGGCTTACAAACTGGAAAGCAGCAGGTCAACTTCTCTACGGACGTCGTAACGCCGCAACAGGCCACCTTACAGTCCTCCTTGCGGAGCTCGGAGATCCCTAAGCTATACAGTCCAGTAAGCAGCTCACCTCTCAGAGGAAGCACGCCGTTACAACGGAAGGATCGTGGGACCCTCCGCCCCTAGGGTCCCGGACTTTCTCAAGGTCCTAATAATTTCTCGTCGAGGCACCCCCAGCGTTAGGGCCCCCGACAACTATTCGTACTGCCCCAGATATCCGTGTATGCACCATTCTTTCAGTTCCAACGCCAAAATGACGTTCTCGACAGTCGGCTCTCGACTCACCACGCCCCGCGCTGCTTGCACACTGCAGCTGGGCGAGGAAACACACGACTAGATTAGGATACGTCAAGCCGATACGACCCACTACGGGATGCACCTTCCCCCGTACCACTCGCCGCCCCACGATCTCCAACTGCGCCGCTACTTTAATACACCCAATATAAATAGTACGGTTTCTGCATTAGCGAGGCCCGGCACGGGGGCCGGGCCGCTAACAGATATGCTGAGACGAAAGGGAAGCAGGCCAGACAAGCAGATGCAGTGATCCGCGAGCTGAACCCTAGGAGCACAGACACTGTGCCCCATATATAAGGCGCAGAACATGTATACATTGGATGACAAAACCGGTTCCGAGGATCGCTCTCCGCTTTCTCCTCGGCGGGTTCGTTCCCCGGCGAGAAACGAAAAATTGCAATCTCAACCATAGGACCTGTTTTTGCCGAGGGGGTTACGGGAGGTAGGCCGCCTTCCCTACTTTTGGACTTTGAAATTCGTTCGGACTCTGAAATATTTT
>Ga0302319_10022390_pt1 | contig 11337 bp, 7 predicted proteins | sample Bog_T0_2_FD_203319 | JGI IMG/M metagenome (GOLD analysis project Ga0302319, IMG submission 203319) | Peat permafrost microbial communities from Stordalen Mire near Abisko, Sweden - Bog_T0_2 | ecosystem: Environmental > Terrestrial > Soil > Wetlands > Peat | place: Sweden: Abisko, Stordalen Mire...
GCGGAGGCTTCGTCAGTTGTGGAATCGAAGTAGGTGATGGGGTAGGCGACATCGAGAGCGGGGTTGGGGGGCGTGGCAGATGTTTGCTGCGGAGAGGGGGAGTTGCCGTGCATTGCGTACCAGGGCATTGCCTTGACGGCGAGCAGGTATTCGCCAGCGGAGAGGTTCGAGAACTCGTAGGCGCCGGTATCGTCGGTAATGGCGGTTTCCTGCTGGACGATTTTTTCTCCAGGGGCGTAGCCTTCAGGTTTCTTGAAGAGCATGACCTCGGCATCGGTGACCGGATCGCCACCGTCCGCGGTGACGACGCCGCGGAGGGCAGCGCCGGGGGTGAGACGGAAGACGAGATGGGTGGTATCGAGGTTCGAATTCGGATCGTCGCCGGTAACGATGGCGGAGCTGAAGTCTCCGTGCTCATCGTAAGCGGCGGTGGAGTAGCCGCGCTTGGAAGCGGTCAACTGATATTTGGCGGCGGGCAGGCCGTCGACGGAGAAATGACCGTCGCTTCCGGTCTGGGTCGCGGCGATGGAGTGACTGTCCTGCTGGGCGAGCACGGAAACGGTAGCTCCGCGCACCGGCTCGCCGGTTTGCGCATTCACGACCGTGCCGGCGATGCGATAGACGGGGGCAGCGGACTGCGCCTGCAGCGAGGTGGGGAGGCAAAAGAGGGCGAGCAGCAGGAGGCGATGCGCGCAAGAGGACGAGAGCGTACGTCGAAGCGTCATGGCGCCGCCTCCACTTGAAGATTGGCGCTTGCGGAGGGAGAAAGCGTTATGGCCTGGGCGCGGCTGCTCATGGCTCTGAGGGCATCGGGGTTACGCCATGCGAATTCGACAGAGCCGGGGAAGGTGTAGACGTGATAGTCGCCCGGCGTGAGATTGACGACGGTGGCGCTGCCGCCGGTGGAGGGACGGAGTGTGACGGGATCGATGTCGGCGGTGGAATCGAAGTCAGGAATGACCCAGACGGTGAAAAAATGCTCATCGCCGGCAGTGATAGAGGCCTGGGTGTCAGGCAGCGAGAGCGCGAGGCTGGCGCAGTCGTCGCGAAGTGTGAGGGTCATGGGAAACGAGGAACCGAAAGGTCCCATGACCAGGGGCTCACGCGCGAGGTCAGCGCCACCAGCGGTCAAAGAAGACTCACAGAAGCCATTCTGCTGGACGTGCGTGGAGACCCAGTAACTCCCCGGGCGAGTGTAGACGGCATCGAGGGGACCGGGAGCGTTTCCATGCGCATACTCCATCACCATGTTGTCATCGATCCATCCCTGAGCCGGAGAGACCATGACCTGCGCGAGCGGGCCGGAGCCCATGGGCTGCGCCGCCTTGTGCAAGACCGCTACCTCTATGGAACTTTGCCTGCCGGCGGAAAGAGCAAGACGGAGATTGGGGACTGGATGGCCCGCTACGGCAAAATCGACCGAACCAGCAAAGATGCTGGCGCGATTGCCTATGGACCCATTTCCTTCAAGGGGCTCATTGTTCGCGGCAAGCAGCACGTAGTTACCGTCGGGCAGCTCAGCATGGATGGAATGGGAGTCAGGATCGTATTGCGTCTGGTAGGGCAGCTGGCGGCCGGCGCTGTCTGCGATTAATGCATTGAGGTCCACGCTCATGCCGGCGACGATGCCCGACGGAAAGGAGACCGCTGCGCTGACAGGCTGGAAGGGCTCGAGGGCAAGGGTGAGGTTGGCCTGCGCCTCCTGACCATTGGCCACGTGGATGGCCGTGATGGCGGAAGGATCGCGCGCGTCAGGAAAGTAGGCACCGGGGAAGCCAAAACGCTGGCCTGCGCCGGATGAGGAGGGCGTGTCGTCGGAGTCGTTGTCCATCGTGGGCACTGAATAGAGAGCGTAGTCGTCATCGGCGAGGCCGCCAAAGCGAAAGCTGCCGTCGCCGCGCACCTTGGTGACGGCGAGCGCCTGCCATACTGAGCGGCCGTGGGCAATGGCGCGGCGCGCGAGCGAGAGCGTGATGCCTTGCGCGGAATCGCCCGTGGATAGTTCGACCTGGCCGCGAATGGCCCCGGTGGGTGAGAGCGCGAAGACGACATCGGGCATTTCCGCGGCCACCATCACGTTGTGGCCGCCATTGGGCTGGGCGGAAAGAAACTGACTGTCAGCTGCATCGACTCGCAACTGGGAGAAGTCAAGAAAACCGGGCTTGACGACGCTGACCTGCTGAGGACCGACGGGAAGGTTTGGGATTTCAAAGCGACCATCGCCGTCGGTGAGCGCACCTGTGGCCGCATCTCCCTCAACGCGGATCAGCACGCGGGGCACTCCTTCGCCCGTGATCGCGTTGCGCACCACGCCGTGGAGAGAGGCGACCGTGCGGTCGAGGGACTGGGGCTGTGCTGGTTCCTGCGCGGGGGCTGGCAGTACGGCGACGGAGAGGATGGCTACGAACAGGACGGACCGCGTGGTTCGCAGTATGTTTTGAATCCGTTGACCGTTTGCTCGAAAGTCCACGCACTATTGTGACGGTTGAGCGGGGGGATAGGAAAGCAGAGAACAGCCAAGGTGGGTGCTTGCTGTCCCACCCATCGCAAAAGCGCGATGGATGGGGCACGGGGCATTTTCCTGGGGCGAGCGAAAGGCAACCGCAGGTCCTTCGACTGCGATTGGCGCAAAACACGCGCCAATCTCGCTCAGGAAGACAGTCAGTTTTAATGTGAACTTCGGATCTGATGTGAACTTCAGAGACAGGACATTCGATTACTTCTTGAGTTTCAAAAGCTCATCGCGATCGATGACGTTGCCGTCGAGGATGACGGTGGAGATGTGGCGGGCGTTCCAGATGTTGGCGGTGGGGTCAGAGGAAAGAATGAGGACGTCAGCGCGGCGTCCTGGGGCGATGAGGCCGAGCTCGTTCCAACCGAACTGCGTGGAGTAATTGCTGGTGGCGGTGGCAAGCGCCTCGCGGGACGAAAGGCCGAGGCGTACGAGCATTTCAAGCTCGGTATGGAGGGAGATGCCGGGCATGGCGCCGGAGACGGGCGCGCCGGAGCCGGCCAGGTAATGAGGAAAGGCGGCGAAGATGGTCTCGTTAATGAGCCACATGCGCATGGCGTCCTGATCGTTCCTCTTACGCGCGTTCTCTTCCAGGTAGCGCTGGCCTGCGGCGGGCAGATGGCGCGTCCACGGCGACAGCGGATAGGTCAACTCGCCGGTGACCGGATCAGTGGGATCGAAGAGCTGTGCGGGCGTGAAGAGCGAGGCGACGGGCTCCAACCACAGGTTGCGATGGGCGGGCAGCTGCGCGTAATTGATGCTGAAGGTGGGCATGAGCGCGGCGTGGTGGGCGGCAAGAAAATGGGCGTATTCGCGCACGCGCGGGTCAGTGGGCGGAAGGCGCTCAGAGTAGTCGTAGGCGGTGTTTGCCGAAGAGCCTTCGGGGTCGTCGATGAGCGGGCGCTCCAATTCCTTAGGAATTACGCCGAGATCGTAGCGTGCCATGTGGATGAGCGCGTCGACCCCCGCCTCGACGCCGACCCGGTAGGGCGTGGATACGAATTCGCCGTAGGCGATGAGGCCGAGCTGGTGGGCACGAGTGACGATCCACTGGGTATTGGCGGCGGTGATTTCATGGCCGAGGAAGATGACGCGGGTTCCGAGGTGGAGCGTATCGTCGAGCTGCTGGCTGGTGTCTTGCGGGCTGAGCTCAACGACGCGCGCGCCTTCCTTGAGCTTGGCAGCCCAGGCAGGATCGTGGGCGAGCAGGCTCCAGTTGTCAGTGGCGCCGATGGAATCAATTCCATAGAGATGGGGACGGGGATTGGCCGAGTAGTCGGCCATGCCGTGGCTATGGTCGGTTCGCACGACCACTGTGGTGACGCCCATGTAGAGGTTGGCGTTGGCCTGGGCCTGGGAGTTCATGCCGGCGAAGCCGTCGATGAGTCCGGGGACGATGAATTTTCCCGAACAGTCGATGACGCGCGCGTCCTTGGGAATGGGGAGCGTGGCGGCGGGGCCGACATCGGTGATGCGGCCATCATGGATGATGACGACGGCGTTCTCGAGATCGCGCGCGGAGTGTCCCCAGTCAGATAGATCGAGGACGGTTCCGCCGGCGAGAACGAGGGGGGGCGCAGCAGAGACGCCAGCGTTGGCCTGGGGACCGGGTTTGGGCCAAGCCAATGCCGCAGCCAGCCCCAAAACAACGAACCCATGCCAGTGCCGGAACATACCCATAGCGAAGATGGTCTGTTCTTGATTTTCGCACAGCAGCCTTGATCGATGGCTCATGAGACCGGACCTGGATGCGGGTGGTGAATAGCGGCCCAGAGCCTGGGCCTGAATGGAACAGGGACTGCAACGGGCAGGTGGGAAAGGGCAGCGGCCGCGGCAACAATCAATACCGGAAAACACTCGAGCGTGTAGCGCGGCTCAGGGTTTTCAAGCGTGCCCAGCAACAGGCAACGAAGCAGGAAATAACCGCCCAGCATGAAGGCAAACGGAACCTGGCGGCGCAGAAATGCAAAGGCAGCAGCGGCGACATAGGCAAGGTTGACGATGCCGAGCAGTACGGCGCAAAGCGATTCGCCGGGATGATCGGCCCAGCGCCACCAGAAGTTGTCGAGCCCGAAGGACCAGGTGCGGGGCCGCAGCATCATGTCTGCGATGCGCATGAGGGGAACGGCGAGGTAATAGCGCAGCGGGTTGGCGCGAATACGCTGGACGGCGAGCGCGGCAAAACGGGCATCGAGCTGCGGGGAGATGGAGTTGGTGCGGTTGTATTCGTCGAGCAGTGCGGCGGTGAGCGCGCGCTGGGCGGGTGAATCGAAGGCGCGGGAGGGCAGATCGCGGATGCTGATGGACCGCGTGCCGATGTTCCAGTAGACATTGCCGGTGGAGACGTAGTCGACGGCCCATGTGCGCATCCATTGGTAGAAGCCCGCGATGCAGGTTTCACCGGGATCGTTGAGATAACGGGGCGCGAGCGGCTGAAAGACCTTGAAATCGAGCCAGTTTCTTGCCGTCCACACGGAGATGGGTGCGAGAGCGACTAGCGAGTAGATGGCGGTAGCAGCGATGGCGCGGCGGAGCGCCGGCGGGCGGGCCGGAATGGAGGAGCTGGGGCGCAGCGAGTAGTAGAACAGACCGATTGCCAGCGCAAAGCAGAACAGCGCGCCATCGGGTCGGAGCATGGCGGCGAGACCGGCGGCACAACCTGCGCCTACCAGAGCCCAAACGTCGCGCTTACCCTCCACGGCGGCAGCGAGGGCGCGGCCTGCCGAATAGATGCCCCAGGCGATGGCGAAGACCGACAGGCTCTCAGTGAGGGCAATGCCGGTATAGGCAGCGGTGAAAGGGCATAGCATGGCCAAGGGCAGGGCAAACTGTGCGGCGCGGCTGGAGATATGGCGTTTGACGAAGGAGGCCAGCAGCAGGCATCCGGTTACGTCGACGACAGCCTGGACGAGGAACACGGCATTGATCCAGGAGCGGAGCCAGATACCAGCAAAGAGCTGTTCGAAGGTGGCGAGTAGGATGGGATAGGCGGGCAGACGGAAGAGGTTTGGCAAATCGTAAGGACCACCTTCCATGCCGTAGATGCCGTGATGGAAGAGGTTGTGGCCCAGCTGGAGGTAGTCGATGGTGTCGTCGTCAACCGGGCGGGGAAACCAGATCAGCAGCAGCCGAAGTGCGAGGCCCGCAGCAGCCCACAGCAGCCATTTGCGCGGCCAAGGGAACAATCGGCTGAAGGTGGGCATAGAGGGAAGGATACACCCGTGGATAAGGGATTAGCTGGCTACGAGTGTGGGACGGCGGCGGCCTGCTAGCAGGGGCAGGACCTGCGACCATGCGGCGTCGACACTGAGTCCATACCTGGCGCGAAGGTCGTCGACCTTGCCGTGCTCGATAAACTGATCGGGCCAGCCGATGCGGACCACGGGAACCGCGCGGCCCAGCTCTTCAAGCGCTTCAACGACGGCTGTACCGAATCCGCCCATGAGGACATGATCTTCAAAGGTGACGAAGGCAGCGACGCGGCGCGAGAACTGGTCGAGCATTTCGCGATCGATGGGCTTGATGAAGCGGGGATTGATGACGGCGGCGGAGTAGCCCTCGCGCCCGAGACGGGCAGCCAGTTCTGTGGCCATGGAGGTGAGTGGACCGAGGCCGAGAATGGCGACGTCGGAGCCGTCCTGGAGCAGCTCTGCCTTGCCGATGGGCAACACCTGCGCTTCAGGCTTGCGGGCCACGCCGACAACCACGCCACGTGGATAGCGGATGGCGCTGGGACCAGGAATCTCAAAGGCCGTCTTCATCATGTCAGCCAGTTCGTTTTCGTCTTTGGGCGACATGTGAACGATGCCGGGAATGGAACGCAGGTAGCCGATATCGAAGAGGCCGTGGTGGGTGGGGCCGTCGTCGCCGGAGAGGCCGGCGCGATCCATGCAAAAGAGGACGGGAAGATTCTGCAGGCAGACGTCGTGAATAATCTGGTCGATGGCACGCTGCAGGAAGGTGGAGTAGATGGCGCAGACGGGGCGGAAGCCGCGGGTGGCCATTCCCGCGGCGAACAGGACGGCATGCTCTTCGGCGATGCCCACATCGAAGTAGCGCGTGGGATGGGTGGGCCGGAACAGGTCGAGGCCGGTACCGTTCGGCATGGCTGCGGTAATGGCCACGATGCGCGGATCTTTTGTGGCTAGGTCCGCAAGCGTGTTGGCAAAGACCTCAGAGTAGGTGGGCAGACCGGCCGGCTTTGTGCTGCCCGTCTCAGGATCGTAGGGTCCGAGACCGTGAAACTTCTTCTGGCCGTCGAGCGCGGGCTGAAAACCGCGGCCTTTCTGGGTGAGGACGTGGAGCAGTACGGGATGGTCGGCGGTCTTGAGGAACTTGAGGCTCTCAATGAGGAGCGGCAGGTTGTGTCCGTCGATGGGCCCGAAGTACTCCATGCCGAACTCTTCAAACAGGATGGAGGGCCAGAGCATGCTCTTGGCGGCTTCTTCAGCGCGGCGGACCACCTTGATGGCGGTCTTGCCGCCGAATCGCTCGATGAGGCGCGTGGCCGTTTGATGCAGGTGCTGGTAGTGCTCGTTTGTGACGATGCGATGGAAGTATCGGGCGATGGCGCCGACGTTGCGGTCGATGGACCACTCGTTGTCATTGAGGATGACGATGAGGCGCTTAGTCTGCTCGGCGATATTATTCATCGCCTCGAAGGTGATGCCGTTGGTGAAGGCGGCGTCGCCGGCCACGGCGATAACGTGCTCGCTTCCGCCGGCCAGATCGCGGGCCACGGCCATGCCAAGGGCGGCGGAAAGAGCTGTGCCCGCATGTCCTGCGCCGAAGGCGTCGTGCTCGCTCTCGGTGCGGAGCATGAAGCCGTTGAGCCCTCCAGGCTGGCGGATGGTGGAGAATCGGTCGAGACGGCCGGTGAGAATCTTGTGGACGTAGGCCTGGTGGCTGACGTCGAAAAGGATCTTGTCTTCAGGAGTATCAAAGACGGTATGAAGAGCCATGGTGAGCTCGACCACGCCGAGATTGGGGCCGAGATGGCCGCCGGTTTTTGAGAGGGTCTGGATAAGGCAGGCGCGAATCTCTTCAGCCAATTCCGACCTTTGCGCGTCGTTCAGTCCCTTGAGGTCAGCGGGCGAGTGGATGGATTCGAGCAATGCTCCCATGAATTCCCTCCCCCCGGCCTCCAGGGGAACGTATGTCCCCTGTATTTGATCATTCCCCGGCAAGCAGGGATTCTCAAACTGGCTAAGCCAACCAACAGTATACCCGCAATCCAAATTGCAGCGGTTCCCGTTTAGACGGGCTGATGAAGCGGGGTGAGTGGCGTAAAAAACTGGCAGGATTGGAGATGGAGGCGAGGCAACAAAAGGGAATGCGGGTGCAAACGACCGGCCCTGGTTTTTGGACCCCTGACCCCGAAATGGCATACGATTTGGCCGGCGGGGTTATGGTAGAGCCAGCGGACGAAGAGCAGCCCTGGGCTGCGAACGGCGAGGGCGGTGGATGGTGCGGAGAATCGTGATTGGGCTGTTGCTGGCAGTGAGCTTGCAGTTGCCTGCCCGGGCGGCAAGGCGCGTCACAGTGCAACAGGTGGACCTGCTGCTGGAGGAGTACAAAGGGCAATCCGATGGTAAAGTGGCGGCCCAGCTCGCGGACATGGTACTGACGGAACGGGCTCCGTCGGCACGGCTGAAGAGCTGGGAGGCGAAGTTTCCCGGACGCCGCTGCCACGAGATTCTAACGGAACTGGTGGACGCCTCATCGTTCGAGGAGTTGCCTGAATCGGATAAGCTGGCCCAGTCTGCGCCGGATGTGGACGGACAGCGGACGATGCTGATGAAGACGGTCGATTACCTGAACCAGGCTCTTTCGCGATTGCCCAATTTTTTTGCAACGCGCAGGACGGAGTACTACGAGGACAAGCCGCCGGCGCAGACGGCGGATCATTTTGATCCAGGGCCGGGCGGGCGCAGAAGCACGGCCGTTCCCACGATGACGCAAAGCACGAGCACAGCGGAGCGAATGCACATTGTGGACCAAGCAAACGTGCCTGTGAGCTACCAGGACGGCTACGAGATGCGGGGAACAAAGCGGCTGGATCCAACCGTGCTGGGCGAGCCGGTGAAAGGGCTGACCACAGTAGGCGAATTCGGGCCAATCCTGGCGGTGGTCTTTCCTGACGCGGTTCGCGGCAAGATTTACTGGGGCTACTGGGAGCGGGGAGCAAGCGGGGCGCTGGCGGTGTATCGCTACAAGGTACCAGCCAGTGAGTCGCGGTACCTGGTGCAGTTTCCGCGCGGCAAGGACATGCTGAAGGTTCTGCCCGCCTACCACGGAGAGATTTCGATCGATCCGGAGAGTGGAGCCATTATGCGGATCACGATTGTGCCGGACTTTGCGCCTCCGTATGAGCTGGTGAAGGAAGGGATGATGGTGGAGTACGGGCCGGTTGCGCTGGGAGGGACCAACTACATCTGCCCGTTGAAGGGGGTGGCCCTGGCGGTGATGCCGATGAACGATCCGACCAGCGATGCCTACCCTGCGCAGACGCAGTTGAATGACGTTGCGTTCACCGACTATCACCTGTTGCGATCCGAATCGCGCATTGTGCCGGCGCAGGATGCTCCCCCCGAAACAGCTCCACCTGCCGGGCCACCGCAGTAAGCGCGCCGTTTGCAACCCAGCGTTGTAGGATGGGCACATAGAGCTTTTGTGCGTTCATCTGGAGGGTTGAAGACGTGGCGGGAAGGTTGAGAAAAAGTGTTTGCGGGCTGGTGTTTGCGGGATGGATCGCGGGCGCGGGGTGGTGCGGGGCTGTTGCCCAGATGCCGGAGCCAGGTGCGCAGTCGGACGTTCCCAATCCCCTGATCGACACGACGGTGAATCCAGGCAAGGTGCTGCTGTACAAGCTGGAGGCGGAGTTTGCCAAAGATGTTCTTGCGCGTGGGGGCGCGGCGTTTGCCGACTGGTTTGCCGGCGACGGAGTCGCACTGGGCAATGGAGCCGCGCCGCTGATCGGCAAAGTGGCGATTGTGAAGGGCGCAAACTGGTCAGCGAAGGACTACCAGCTTACCTGGACGCCGACCGACGCCATGATGGGGCCATCGGGCGACATGGGATACACGTGGGGCCATTTTGAAGGCCACAGCAAGGATGCGAACGGGAATGCCATCACCACCAGCGGGCGGTACATCACCATGTGGCGCCGCGAACCGGATGGAAAGTGGAAAGTGGTGTTGGACGCAGGCGCAAATGAGCCGGCTGGGGCCGGCGACTGCTGCAAACTGCCCGGGCACTGAGCGCTGGACAGCAGAGCACTGCGGCGAATTGGTGTACATGCCGACGCGTGAATTGCGTAGGACCTGCTGTGGTACGCCGTGGTTGCCGGTGCGGGGTCCTCGACCAACGAGTACCGATGGTAACCACGAGCGTAATCTATAGTCCCCTTTTCCAAAGTACATGGGTGCTATTTCGCTTTGCGCAAAATTGGCCAGTTTGTGTGAGAGTCATTTCATGCGCCGTCCACGATACTAACTCTGGGTGTCTGCAACTTATGTGTGCAATGCCAGGTTCAAGACCTGCTGGGGATCAGGAGGCATATCTGCATCCTGAATTCAACATCTTCGACCGCAACCCCGATCCGGCTCTGGACGAGCTGGCGGAGTTGGCTGCGGTATTGTGCGGCGCCGATTATGCATACATAGGGTGGATGGACTTTAACCGGCTTTGGTTCAAGGCGCGGTACGGCTTCAAAGGCGTGGAGCAGGCGAAGGCGACGACGGCCTGCCAATGGATGCTGGAAAAAGGGACGCCGCTTTTGATTACACATGCGGGCGAAGACCCGCGGTTTCTACCGCAGGGAATTCCCGTACCGAACGGGAAAGACTGCCAGTCGTATGCGGGCGTGCCGCTGATCACGAGCGCGCAGCAGATCGTGGGCACGCTGGCGGTGCTGGCGATTGTGCCAAATAGATTCAGAACCGAGCACGTGACGCTGCTGGATATTCTGGGGCGGCAGGTAGTGACGCGACTAGAGCTATACAGCCGCATCCGGCTGCAGGAGCAGGCACAGCGATCGCGGCAGCGGACAGAACGTTCGCTGGCAATCGAACGATGTTTTGTGGCGGCGACGCTGGACTCGATTCCGGCGCTTGTGGCGGTGCTGGATACAGCGGGACGGCTGGTGCGGATGAATCAGCCGTGCGCGCAGTTGACGGGGCTGAGCCTGGCAGGCACGGTGGGGCGCCCGTTTGTGGACGAGGTGATTGAACCAGGCGAGCGCGACTGGGCGGCGGGCAAGCTGCGCGATGCGGCGGCCGGACAAAGCTCGGGTCCGCACGAGACTGTGTGGCGGGTAGCGGGAGGCGGCGGGAAAACACGGCGCGTGAGCTGGACGCTGCGGCCACTGCAGGGACCGAACGGCGAAATCCAGTATGTGATTGTGAGCGGGCAGGACGTGACGGATCAGCGGGCGATGGAGCAGGCGCTACTGTCGAGCGAGACGCGCTACCGTGAAGTGGTGGAGAACTCGCTGGGATTCGTGTTTACGTGCACAATGGAGGGGCGGCTGACTTCGCTGAATGCGTTTACGGCGGAGACGCTGGGCTACCGGGCCGAAGCGCTCATGGGCCGGGCGGTGACGGAACTGATGGACGCAGACGGCGCGGCCGCTTTCCAGGATTGCCTGGAGACGCTGGAGACGAAGGAAGAATGGCAGGGCGCGCTGCCGCTGCGGCGTAGCGACGGAGTATACAGGCGCATCGCCGTGCGCAGCCGGCGCATGCAACTGCCGGGCGAGCGGGCGTTTGTACTGAACCACGGCATGGACGTGACGGAACAGCACCAGGCCGAGCAGGCATTGCATC
>Ga0302319_10022393_pt1 | contig 11335 bp, 9 predicted proteins | sample Bog_T0_2_FD_203319 | JGI IMG/M metagenome (GOLD analysis project Ga0302319, IMG submission 203319) | Peat permafrost microbial communities from Stordalen Mire near Abisko, Sweden - Bog_T0_2 | ecosystem: Environmental > Terrestrial > Soil > Wetlands > Peat | place: Sweden: Abisko, Stordalen Mire...
AGAATTCCTTCCAGGTTGTCTTCTTTTCCCGCTCTGGAGCAGGCTCGATCCCGTGCCGTTTGAGCATGCCTCGAATCGTGTTGCTGGCCAGTTGGTATCCGAGATTTGCAACCGCACCCTGGAGGCGCCGATAGCCCCACCCACGATTCTCCTGCGCCATTCGGACCACCAGAGCTTCCACCTCCGCAGAAGCGCGAGGACGGCCCAAGGCACGGTTGGCGGTGCCGTCATACTTTTGCGCAATCAGTCGTCGGTGCCAGGCCATGAGCGTTTCTGGAGTCACGATAGTTGCAAACTCACGCAGTACCTTCCGGCCTAAAGCCTTCGCCTTGGCCGTCAGCCGGCGCCGCTGGTCATCGTTGAACCTCAAACGGCGCCCTTCCAGTTGCTCCCGCAAGACGCGGTTCTCCTCGCGCAGATAGTCGATGACTAAAAGCTGGCGTCGGTTTATCCATCCAGAGATTGCCAGAACCAAGAACTGAAACGGATCGAGCAGCCGGGGCATTCCGTTCACATCTTAACGCCTTTGCCCGACAGGGTGAACCGGCTGCAAAATCAGCTGCTTCCACTTTCTGAACCATACGGCATGGGCGCGCATGTCACATTAAGATACTCACACGTTTGGCCGACGGACGTCGTCGCGGTTCGTCGCGGTGACCCCTGGAATCTCCCTTTCGTCGGCCGCCCGCCTAGCCGTTTTGGGTGGCTCCTACCGGTCCCGTTTGGCCCCCAGTGTGTTTTGGCCGTTTTTTACTTTGCACCCTATGTTTTTGAGGCGATACTTTGAGGTTAAGTGGTAGGCGCGTGTGTCGCGCTTCGCTAAGCCGCGAATCCCCCGGTGTACAGGAATCGGTTTATCGCAGATCTATATGCCGGCGCCGCTGAGCGCAACGGTTTGGGGACTGCCGAAGGCGCTATCGGTGAACGCGAGGGATGCGGTCCGGGCACCGGTAGCACCCGGCGTGAAGACCACCGACACAACGCAGGAAGCGGATTCTTTAAGGGTCGCCCGGCAGTTGTTGCTGGTGATGGCGAAGTCGGAGGCGTTCGCGCCGGTGACCGCAACGCTCAGCGAGGTTAAAGAAGCATTGCCGATATTCGTGAGCTTCACGCTGGCCGTGGCGCCCGGCTGACCTACCGGTTGTGAGCCCCAACTCAGCGATTTCGACGACAACTGAACCACCGGAGCGGATCCTGTAGCCGAGCCCGAAAGGGCAATGCTTTGCATGCTCGCCCCTTCGGGCACCGACATCGACGCTGAAAAGTTGCTGCCGTCATTCACCGGTATGAAGGTGATCGTAATGGTGCAACTGGCCCCGGCCGCCAGGCGGCTACCGCAATTGTTCGCCTGCGAGAAGTCTTCGGCATTTGCGCCCGAAAACTGAATGGCACCCACATAGATACTATTGTGGCTGGCATTCGTTAGAGTCGCTGCTTGCGGAGTGCCGGGAAAACCAACGGCACTGGTGAACGCGAGGGAATTGGGCGACAGGGAAACTTCAGTGCTCAAGTACACACCCGCGTTGGGTAAGACAAAGTCGAGCTTGCCGTCACTGTTGAAATCCGCCATCACCACCTGAACGGACTGCGGATCTCCGTAAGCGGCCACCGGAACCGGAGTCCCGGACTGATTCATCAGGATGTCGCCGCCACCTTCCAGATCGCTCGTCACAATGTCGAGCTTGTTGTCCGCATTCAGATCCCCTAATGCCACGCTATATGGCTCTCTGGGAGCAAACCCGGCTGATCCTGCCGCACGGAACGTGCCGTCACCGACGCCATAGAACGGAGACATTCCCCCACCTCCGACTGTAACAAGATCGGTTATCGCATCACCATTGATATCGCCGGCCGCAATGCCTAGGTATTCAGCTTCTATCAAAACTGGATTGCCTGCGACAAAGCCGCCATTCCCTTGTCCGGTCAGGACCTGGTAACCGTCCTGAAACAGCGCGGCCAGATCCAGAATGCCATCGCGGTTGAAGTCGCCGGCGCTCAACGCTGTAGGCCTGGACCCGAAGGTTGGGATCTCGACATATGGTTGGAACGTGCCATCGCCCTTACCAAACAGAAGAACGACATCGTAAACGCCGCTGTCGGAATTTGCTGTAGCCACATCAATGTTGCCGTCACGGTTGAAGTCGCCGATCGCCACTGGGGGCGGGTAGTCGGATTCCCCCAGCGCGATCCCGGGCTGCGGGAGGAAGGTTCCGTCTCCGTTTCCGAGCATGGGCGTCATCATCACCGATGATTCTGCGCCAAATATAAGACCGAGCAAAACCAAATCCAACTTGCCATCATTGTTGATGTCCGCAACCCCGATGCCGTAGATTGAATACGAAGAGGAGCCGAGCGCATACGATATAGGCGGCTGAAATGTACCATCCCCGTCGCCCAGCAATATATTCAGGGTCTCCCCAAAGGTGCCCACTTCGATACCCGCTAGATCGACCTTGCCGTCGCCATTAAAATCACCCACCGCAGCCCGGCTTGAGAAGTAAGAAATCGGTTCCGGGGCAACGGCAAAAGACATGGGCTTCGCCATCCAGTCAGTCGCCCTGCTCACGGAAAAATAGGAAGTGTTTGAGAGAGCCACCGTTCCTGGATTACCTACTTCAATTTCGGCAGTCAGCGACGTCGCCACATCCGCAGCTAGAATGTTAGCCGTCACTTGAGTCGGACCCACGAAGGTGGTAGCGCGGGCGGAGCCGTTCCAATACACCGTCGCCCCCGAAACGAAGTTCGCTCCGTTGACCGTAAGAGTAAAGGGCCCACTTCCGGGTCTGGTACTGGTAGGAACCAATGGATTGTTAACGAAAGGGACCGGATTCGCGGCTACAACACCGCCAGCCGATCCGTATACGAAAAATGCCGCACAGGTTACGGCCCAGTAGCGACCAACTATGAAATACCTCATGGAATCTCCCAATTTACTGACCGTTTCCGACGCAAAGATAATTGAACCCTACATTGCCAGGGGTGGTGTTCACGACGAAGCCTGAAGGCGAGAGGGAGGTCAACCAGATCGTGGCCGACGAGAGAGGCGTAGCGACACAGTATGGCGTATTTACATACGGGGTCCCAAATCCTACGGTGTAGGTGCCTCCTGCCGAAGTGGTCTGAAATCCACCCACATCTACTCCTGAAGCGTGCATATGGGCCTTTGCCCCAAAGTGTAATCCGAACTGGTCCCAAATGATGTTACCGGTGCCGCCGTCCGAGACCGGGCTTAGTGTAGAACTCGGTGCGTAGGAAGCGCCGACCACCATGTTGTTGGTGCAATTGGTCCCGACTACGATGGGGGTATCGAAGAACCCAAGGACCGGCGAGATCAGCCGATTCTGGAAGCAAGTCGAGTTTGCAGTGCCGTCGATCTGGATGCCGACACCGCTTTGCGCCGATGACGAAGCGCCCCCAACAACATTGTTTCCGATCATAGACGTGTTCTCCGCCTTCGTTGAGATGAAGTCCGAGTGCTGATCTACCAGATGGACGGCGATCGGGAAGAAGTTACAACTACCGGACATGACAAAGTTTGTTCCACCCGCGTTGCCGCCCTGATTGCCCTGGAAGTCGATACACACGCCTCCTCCGGTCTGGGAGTGATAGAACGTCCCGAATTCGACCCAATTGTCGAAGTTGGTCCCGTCGGCGAAGACAATCCCGTTTTGAACATCGATGGCCGTGATGTTCTCCACATAGTTGAACTGATTCACGCCGGTGACAAGCGCGTCATATTTAACGGCATAGCCATTGCAGAATTCACGAAATGAAACGTCTTCGAGGCGCGATCTCGCTACGTTTTGGAAGAGGATACCCCCAGGCGAGGCGCAAACGCCCGAGACGTCCCTGAACCCAAGCCTCTCAAAGCGGGGTCCATCGTTCATAGCGGGACTGGTGGTGGTCCCGATAGTGAAGATGGGCGTGATGGGGTCGGCTGACACAAGTTCGGATGTGGCGTTCGACTGATTGAGGACTGTGTTTCCCCCAGTGATCGCCTTGTCGCTCGCGTTTCCGGTTCCCGCGAACCGATATAGCGCGTGACTCCCGGCCGTAAGAGTCAGCGCGTAGGTTTGTCCGGCAAGATGCTGAATCCAGTAGTGTCCGTTCGGGAGCAGGACCGTGCAGCCATCCGTCGTGGACGGGCAAAGCGTATTGTCGATTACGTTTTGGATAGCCTGAGTATCGTCGGCTCCAAACGCGATCTGGGTGTTCGTGACAGTGACGGGAGCAGCGTCATTGAGGGTTACATGCATGGAGTCCGTATAGTTGATTATCTTAGAGAGCAATACCGGACTCGGCTGTATGAAGCCGCCACCACCGTGGCCGGTTAAGGTCGCTGTCGGGATCGTGTAGGTAAATCTTGTTGCATTCACATAACTAGTGACCGTGTACCAGCCTTCACATTGACGAGAGCGTTCGAATTGCTCGCCCCGGAGATGAGAAACTGCTGTCCCACCACCATCCCATGCGGGGAGCCCGTGTTGACCGTGACCGTTGTAACATTCTGGCAGATACCGTCCCCAGGGCAACTTCCGTTGTCAGGCACCGGCTGCGATGTGACAAGGCCGGGAGGGCGCACCTGCCCGGTCTTCAGGGACACGGTGGTGGACGAACTCCAACTGTGATTTATATCGCAGGCCGTAGCCTGACCGGTGGGTAGAGCGGTTATGGCGATCGTCGTATTGCACCCGTTGACGCTGCTGCCGCCGCCGCTCTGCAGCACTTCGCTGCCGGAAACTAGCACGGGTGTGATGGCGCCCGTCATGGACGGAGTGCCAGCCGCTCCGGCCTGATTATACGTGAAGGTGGTGTTGTTCAGGACTGACGCGACCACGAATAGACCATTAGTAAACCCCGAAGCTGCGCCGCTGACTGCAAAGGTCTCGCCAACGTACATGTTGTTCCCGGAAGTGGTGATTGCCTGCACGACCGTAGTGGAGATTTGGCATAGCCCAGTCGTCGCCGGAAGAGTTGCACAAGCCGTTCCGGTGGTATTCAGAGGGAAAGCGATATCCGATTCCGCGGCGTAAACGTTCCATGCGGTCGATGAGCTTAGGGCGGTGGGAGGGTTGATTGTAACTAAATATGGGCCTCCCGTAGAGGGCGCTTTGACATACCCCTCCAGGCTGGGTTGTCCCTCGCCATTACCGTTAATCTCGGTCAGGCGGTAGAAAACAATCGCGCTGTTCGGGATCTTCCCGCCCGCAGTAAAAGTGACCGTCATAGGAAGCGCGGGACGCGGTACGGCATACATGGCCACCGAAACGGATTTATCGACCGGCCCCGTGCAGCCGGGGCCGGCGAGGCAGTCGGAAGCTGTGAAGGTGCTCGTCGACGTGGAGAGGGTTGTCATCAACGCGGTTATGTTGCCATTCGTCGCGGTCTTTGTGTTGCCGGCGGCAGGCGTTATGCCGGTGGCCATATACATCACGTCGAGCCAGGGATTGTTACCCTGAACATAGAAACTGTCGGGATTGTAAGTCGAACTTTGCGCACACGCAGTGGAAGCGCACAAGGCGATCAGCAGTACGGCTGAGCCGAGGCGAAGAAAGTGGGCCGAGGCGAAGGAAGTGGGCCGAGGCGAAGGAAGTGGGCCGAGGCGAAGGAAGTGGGCCGAGGCGAAGGAAGTGGGCCGAGGCGAAGGAAGTGGGCCGGTTCTTGACAAAAGCTTACGCAACGGGCATTCCTCCTTCGACCAGCCGACAGCCGCAAACAACATTGTAGGCGCGGACTGAAGCCTTGTCAATGAATATTACTGACATGATTATTACTGACATAGGAATTTGGGCACTCCGCAGGAATCCGACAAAGAGGGCATTTTGATTTCTGCGCTATGCGGCGATGCAGGGACTGTGTGCGGTTATGCTGCCCACCGCCCGCGTAGTCGAAGGTGAACATGTCGAACACTGCGGGGAGTTCCAGCGCTTCCAACCCCCGTACGACGAATTCATAGGTCCCATAGCCAAGATTTCGGGTCAGGCTTGCTTCCGCGCAACTCCACTCTTCTTTTTTCGACTTCGTCTTCGAGATGCGGACATGCATCGCGCCCTTTGCGTCGATCGAGAAATTCGAGGGAGAGTAGACGTTTAGACCACCTCGGCTGCTCGGTGCGTCGCGCAAGCGCCACTGGTAGCCGCTGAAAGCGAGCACCGGCGAAGGCGGCTGCGCGGCGCCCGGCACGACCGCAACGGCGAGAATGTTATCACCGGTTTGGGGCAGCGCGTCCAGGACGCTTTGGGGTTGGTAGCCGTCCTTTACCAGCAACGCTGCGTAGTGAGTGCCGAGGTGCGTGGCGAGGTCGCACTGAATGACCAATGAAGGCCACTCCGCAGCCATCATGCAAGGGATCGGAAGAAACCGGAGCCTTGCTTTCCGCAGGCTGCTAGAACAGAACCGATTGTTTGATCCAGATTTCGAATTGACATGCAGTGAGAGTAGTGAGATTCGCACTTGCTTGAACGGTAATTTGAATCGTGTCTGCAGCATTGAAATTCACAAATTTGGGTACGCTCGTAGACATCGGGCCAGTCAGAGTACTCAGTGCGATAGTCCCCGTTATTTGGTTCGGCATGGTCCCGCTCGACCCCATCTCCACCCCGACAATACTTGGCCCTGAGCAGGCAACAGTCGGCTTTACTACGGCGTATTCTACAAAAAGCATCTGAGGAACTGAATAAAGATTAAGGAGCTGACTGTGAGTACCAGTTATTGAAGTCATACTGACCGGCCCTTGTTGCCCTGCTGCCGTTATAACCCACTGCATCGTGCCAATGTTGGCGTTAATGTTGTAGTGCTGCCAACCCCACGATGGCGCAGAGATAGTCATCCACTGAAGGCCAGTTGTATCGAAATTCTGGACTGTGCCGTTCTGAAACTGATTCACACTCGATCCACCCATGTAGTAGGGAAGCCCGGACATTTGGAAACATCGCAAACCATTGTTATCGTCAACGACGGATGGGTAAGAAATAGTATTTGAGACAAGATTTGTCACCCGGACGGTCCACGGCTCGGTAGCACCAGGTAGGGTAGAGCTACACATGGGGGGGATCAAACAGCCCGTATTGCTATCAATATGCACGCCATTGTAGTTTGAGCTGGGCGAAAGGGTCGGAGTGTCGATATTAACACTCGTGCTGGCTCCGGTCGCAAGTATCGCGTATCCGGAGTGTTCAACGTGTACCTGTGTCAGCTTAATGCCCATGGGAGAAGTAGTAGCTTGGTCGGCGCAATAGTAGTTGGTACCCGCCCCGCCCGGTAGAGAGCACAGGATAATCGCATTATTTGGAACGAGTGCGACGGCTGCCCCCGACATGCCTGTCGTGCTAGAACTCGAGCAGGAGACGCTCGGCTGAAGACTATATGTAATCTGATTGATCGGTGAACCACTAACACTATTGATCGGGAAGATTCCGTTATACATTCCTAAATTAGTGACGTTGATGTAATTGGGTGCAGCCGCAGTCCCCGGGGCAAATGCGAGACCACTCAGTAGTGAAAAGTTCATCGTGCCGGGAGGCACCAAGGTTACAATACCGGATGCGCAAGTGATAGCTCCAGGCGTGGTACTCACAGGGGCACTCTGAGTATTAGTAGCATTCACAGTCAGTCCGTCGACCGAACGAAAAATAGTGTTATCGATTTCAACGGGCACTGTGGCGTTTGAAATCAGACAAGCCGTCGAACTCGCAAGGCACCCGTTTACTTCACTGTCAATAATGTGGGCATTATTACTCTTGAGCCCATGTACCCAAATGCCAAAACGAGAATAATTTACGCAATTCACATGCTCGATCCCAGACTGTTCCTGAGCGTTTTGAAATTCAAGACAAGAGGCGTTTTGTACGAAATTAGCGTCGACCGTTACATTCGTCAGGCGAGAGCCAAACGTGTTTCTACTCACAATTATTCCACCCGAGTAAGCGACGTCACCAATAACGACCACAGCGTTTGCGGGGGTCGGGTTAGCCGCGGCTTCGCCAGTCGCACATCCGGCGAATGCTGACCCGGCAACAATCCGGGTACCAAACGTTCCGCTGGAATTCGAGCGGCCAGCTCCCTCGACGACACCGCTTCCTATGAACCAACAAAATGATGGATTCAGCCCAGTACCGCATACAAGACCATGTCGATCCCCCATTCCTTCACACACATCGATAGTTCCTGGGCCAAGGTGAACGTGTACGTTCGCCGCTTCGCTGCCGTCGTTTGGCCATGGCTGCGCGTTTAGGAATTCAGGAATTCCATTCGAGAAACTATAATCCCATATTTCGCATCCTTTGAATCCTGCTGTACTGCTGGTGGCCGCGCAGTGATTATACGCATCAGCCAGCGTCAGAATCGTGACGCCATCCACGATAAAGACGTATTGAGGATGAAAGCTATCTACGAGCTGCCAGACGCCAAGCACGCTGTTCCATTAAGCCACAACACCTGAACCAGGTGGCACCGGTGCGCCAAGTAAGAAAAATAGAAGTGACGGGGAAACATTCATGATGGTCAGCACTTGCGCAGGAGCGACAGAAGCCGTGGATAACGTAAGATTCAGCGCGTCACTCCCAGGAGTTACCTGGAACGTCAAATAGTTTGACATGACGGTTCCAGTTGGAGCTGCTATTACTGTCGACGTTGTGACAGTAGCGACCGAAGGCGAACTGATTGTCTTGATCGTAGACTGCACGTCAGTATTAACCGCAACCTGCCCAAATGCGTGTGGCGCGACCAGCACGAGGGCCAGGATTAGAGTTGGTTTCACCCACTGTTCTCCAGGATTAGTTTGTCTTGTTTATTGTGTGATTTCGTACGCTACGCCATAGGTATTAGCAACTTCGCCTATCGTCATGCCAAAGAGCCGACTCTCTCCATGAAGACCCGACCCAAACGTGAGACCGCCTGAATTAGGATTTCCGCCGTCCGCGCCGCCGTTAAGCTTGTAAAGCACATCGCTAATCCAGGGTGCCCCCGCAGCCGCCGGTGGACGTATTTTGAACACAACTCCGCAAGTACCATCTTCGGAGTTCGGACAGTTGGCGTAGCCGCCGAGCGCCGTTGTCCCGAAAAGCTCCCCTTGCCTGTTCATGATCAGATTTCCGATTGGAAATGACCCATCACTGCCACCAAAAAGATGGAGAGTCAGTTCCGTCCAAGAGGTGCCGTTATCGGAGGGGCTAAGCTGGAATACTGTGCCTTTATACCTTCCACGGGTCCCGCTCGCGGTACCATAAAGGCTACCATCTGGGCTGATCACCAAGCCACCCTGCGGAGCGCACCCATCTAATCCGCATGTGAAATTGTAGAGTAGCGATTCGGTCCAGGGCTGGCCGGATTGCGCGGGCGGAACCAATTGGAAGACAGTTCCTTCATTCGAGGCGCCCCCCACGAGAGTGGTTCCGTAGATGAAGCCATTCTTGCCTATAGTTAACGCGTTTGGAAGCCCGCCATCCTGCATGAACCCAAAGCTATAGAGAACCGACTCGGCCCATGAATTTCCAGGGCCCGAAGGGGGCGTCAGTTGGAAAACTGTTCCCAGATCATAAGTTCCCCCTGCAGATGTCGTGCCATAAAGAGTATTGTTTGCAGTTAGCGCTAGCGGGGCGAATGGAGCCCGTCCATCCGGCTTATTCTCGAACATCCAGAGCACGGTCTCGATCCAGCGTCCGCCCGGCTCAGAGGCAGGCGGCGGCAACAGCTTAAAGACGGTGCCGCAACCCGAAGGTTCACAGCCCGAACCGCCCAAGCTGGTAGTTCCGTATAACGTACCCGATGCGTCTAAAACCAAGCCCGCCTGTGGACAAGCCCCGTCTCTGGCATTCGCCCCCTTAAAACTATACAGCAGCGTTTCTTTCCAGGCACCACCGGTGGATACCGGGGGAGTGAGCTTAAACACTGTGCCAAAATCGAGGCCACCATCACAGGTTGTTCCGTACAAAACATTGTTCGAATCGGCGACAAGGTTTCCCCCAGGTAGTTGCGAAGAGCCCGAAATAGTAAAAGGATAAATCGTTTGAAAGTGGTACTGCGCAACCAGAACCGGCACCATTACTGACGTTGTTATTGACAAAAGGATGAACCGAACTAATATCATTTTGCTCCCATGCGGCGACATCTGATAATGGATCAAAACGCACATGGAGTCAAGGTGTACGGTTGGTACACGTTTAACGGTCTGATCGATGAGGCTGCGGTTTACGGACGAGCGCTTACGGCAGTGGAGGTCGACGGCATCTACTCCGCTGGCACGTATGGCAAGTGCGATCCGGTGGGGTCCTTCAACCCTGGTTCGTTGAGCTTTGGCAACGTCAACCAGGGCAGCAGCGCTATCCTAAGCGCGGTAGTGTCGAATCCGGGCAATACGGCGTTAAGTCTCGTGACAATCGCTCTGGACGCACGCGACAACAACTTTAGCCTGCTCAGTGGGAATGCGGGCGATTGTGCGGTGGGCACGCCGGTGGCAGCGGGCGCGGCGTGCAACATCCGAGTCGCGTTCGCACCGCTTTCATTGACACCAATGAGCGGGTCGATAACAGTCACCAGCAACTCTCTATACATGGGCGGTACCCAGACGATCCAGCTGCAAGGTGCCGGCGTGGTCGGGCCGCGATGAACATATCTGTAGTGAGCGGATCCGGACAAAGCGTCTCAACCGGGACGCCGTTCGCGCCACTGGTGGTGAAGGTCTCCGACAGCTACAACAATCCTGTACCGAGCTCCACTTGCCCTCGCCTCACGAGACGCTCACCTACGGGCATCGCAATTGGCGGCAATCGCTCACCTCTACGCCAAAGCATCTGCCAAAGCGCACCAGGATCGCCAGCCGACGCCAACAAATAGATCGCCTCCAGCACAGAGGTCTTGCCGCTATTGTTCGTGCCGACGAGAAGATTCACGCGGCCCAACCCGCTCATTTCAAAGCGCTCGAGGCCACGGTACCCTTCAATCCGGATTGACGAAATCATGATCTCCCTCTTGTCAGTTCCCCAGACCATCGATCATACCGATATTGCCGCTTTATCTGCCCCCGCCGTGTTTCCCGGCTTTTTGAACACCGATTCAATGGGCGGATCTTCCTTATCGGCTTCGCTCAAGCGCGAAAGGGCCGTAACCGGCATCAGCCAACGGCCGGACCGAAAGACGTCGGACCGTAAACTAGCGAAGTCTTCGACCTCAAACCGACAAGCGAGGGATTTCGGGATTTCGTTAGAATCTCGGACATGGCGACTATTCCGGAATTGTTGAATGGACACGTTACCCTGGAGGTGGAGTGTCTGGACCGGCTGTATCTGAACGGATACATCAAAGGGCTGGCGACAGCGGGCGGGCTGGTGACCTTCAT
>Ga0302319_10022397_pt1 | contig 11333 bp, 10 predicted proteins | sample Bog_T0_2_FD_203319 | JGI IMG/M metagenome (GOLD analysis project Ga0302319, IMG submission 203319) | Peat permafrost microbial communities from Stordalen Mire near Abisko, Sweden - Bog_T0_2 | ecosystem: Environmental > Terrestrial > Soil > Wetlands > Peat | place: Sweden: Abisko, Stordalen Mire...
TCCAAAACTACCGCACTCGAATCCTCTTCTTCTGTGGAAAACTCAACCTTTACCCATTATAAAACCGGAAGAACCAAGAAAATGGCTGTGAGAATAACTAGAAAGTAGATTGGCAGTTTTTCACGGAAGCCCATAGCCTTACAGGCTACTTGTAACACGAATTCATCAAATGGGAATCGATATTTATGCCGCTAGCTACCTGGTGAGCGAGGCGGGAAGAGGAGTTTCCTTCAGCAGCCTGCTTACTTTGGGTCATCAAAGGCTATATCTGGACCTCGATAAATATTCTGCGGGAACTAGTTCTTTCTTCGCTTGCTTTATAGGTATTCAGCGAATAAAGCCGTTCGGTTCGCTATGGCTAAAAAGGCACAAGTAAAAATGAAGATTGTGAGCACGGCTTTTCTTTGGTTTTCATTCGTACCAGGGATATGCGATCTTTGGGGAACATGGAGTACGGATTTCGGATTAATCATTTGTCTTTGCGGGCTAGTATTGAGCCCCTTTTTAGCAGCTATTGGGTTTTTTTTAAGCCTGTCTGTCGGCAAGCAATATTCCAGAACTTTCTGGATGGGAACTGCGATTTCTGCCGCACCGGGAATAGTTTTAGCAATAGTGTGCTCCGGTATGGAGTTTGGAAATCTTTATAGCCATCCATCCCCTAGGGGATGGTAGAGGACGAATAGGACACATTTTTGCAAAGCGTCGCGATATCTTTTGCTCATGACAGGGCTAATCAACGGCCTTCTGGGCTGGATAAAATCCTGAACACCTGCAAGAGCATGTGTAATCACTCGACCGCTATCCCGACCTCGTTTTCACCGGCGTAAAAGTGAGGCCGTTTCCTCTCTCCATTTAGCCACTTCTGTTTCAGGCCAGCAAATAAAACAAAAGCCATTGACTGACTCAGATGCCAAACATAGTTTCAGCCCAATGAAGCCACTCAGTCCCCCCCCTGCCGGCTATGCGCAGCCTGACGCGTCTCCCGCGGCTCAACAAGACCGGCGAATGCTGGTTGTTCTTACATTGTTGTTCTTGGTTGCCAATATTTATCCCTTTTGGATGGCGCATCCGAACTATGTTGCGGAGGTTTTCCAGATCGGCAATTTGATGGACTACGGTTTTTTTGCGCGCGGCGGAGCGGTCCTGGGAACCGATTACGCCCACGGCCGGTTGATCCACCCGGAGGCCTTCAATTACATCCATCATCCCTACCTGGGACATGTCTGGATTTTTTCGATCTTTTACGCGCTTGGCGGCGCATGGGGAGTCCTCGCTTGCACCACGGCGGCTGCGTTGTTCAATACCCTATTCAGCTATCACGTCTTTCGGCGCTGGTTTGATGTGTTTCCTTCCGTGATAGCGACCGTTCTTTACACATTAGCACCTTGTTTCCTGATTTATGCGACAGAGACGCACAATCTCAATCTCGGATCTCTCGCCTGGCCGGTCGGCACTTTTCTCTTCATGTCCGGTCCCGATGGCCGGCCGCCCCGGTGGAAAGCCCTCTGGATTTTCGCCTTCGCCCTTCTTGCGACCCAACTCTCCTGGTTCACGATCACGCTCTTTCCCACATTTTTCCTCATGAGCGCCATTCACCGGACAAACTGGAAGGAGACCCTTTCGGCAAACGTCCGGAACCGCGTGTGGTGGGCGATTTTTATCGGCGGCACCGTGGGTGTGCTCCTCTTTCTCCTGCAGATTGTCATCTATTCCCCATCGGTCGCGGAACCTTTCCTATACGCAAAAAGCCTCTCACATCCCGGCAGCGGCGGCGAGATCGGCTTTGCGCCAACATGGTTCAAAATGATGAAGGCCTTCTCTATCAGGGGCGTTGTCATGGGCGGCCCGCTGCTCTGGGTAGGGGTCCCCCTGGGCCTCTATTTGGCGCTAAAGCGGAAACTAGGTCCGCCTTCCACCGCCCCCATGTTTCTCTACCTCGCTATCTGGTTCGGGCTGGTCCTCAAGCTCCCGCTGAAATTCCTCACCGATCCCTGGCCCTATCTTTTCATTTTATTCCCTCTCACATTCATCACTGCAGCTGTACTTCAACAGGTCAAATCAAGGGCTCTCTCCCTCTTGTTCCTCGCACTCACTATTCCGTGTGTAATCTACGCCCAGGTTCGCGCCTCGGTACCAGCCGCCTCGAAAACGACGGTGGTACTGGCTTCCTATCTCTCCAGGTCGACTCAACCAGGCGACCTAGTGCTGACAAATCTCACGAACAGGGCTTATCCTTTTCCCTCATGGGAATGGGGCGGTTGCGGGAGTGCGGGTATCCTGGCGGATCGCCTGATCTTCGAAGCCGTGGAATCCAACGACGACATCCTGCGGAATGAACAATTATTCGCCGGTCACGTCCGCCGGGTCCTTTATTTACGCCTGGTTGCCCGCCCGCTTTCCCCCGGACTGAAAAGCACCCTCGACAGCGGAGCCAGATTGATCGATACGACCACGATCAAGCCCGTCATCGAGCCCAAGCCCCTCATGGTGCGACTGGCCTCATTCTACTGGAAATTGCAAAGCAGGACCGCCGAATCGGGAGCGGATAATGACCTGAAACAGGATGATGTGGATGCGCAGTTGGAACTCTACGAATTACCCCTGCTCCCCGGCCTCGCGGGTGATGAAAACAAGAAAACGCCATGATCCGCCAGCACCGCGAGATCTATGCGGGCCTGCTGGATGCTCGCGGTTTCTAAATTCTGCGAAAAGCACGGCCTCGCGGCCGAATGCTAAATTGATATAATGTAATGTAAAATTGACACTATATGTTTTATTGTATATTTTAATTTACATTCACATGAGAACCACCCCGCCATTGCCACTGCCTGTAAAGAGAGCCCTTGCAAAGCTGGGCGAGGATATTCGCAGGGCGCGTTTGCGCCGCCGGATTTCCACCTCTCTCATGGCGCAGCGCGCGTTCATTTCCCGCCCCACCCTGGCAAAGGTCGAAAAAGGGAATTCCGGTGTGGCCCTGGGCACTTATGCGACCGTACTTTTTATCCTTGGTATGTCCGCGCGCCTCGGGGAAATTGCAGGCGCTGGTAGCGACGAACTTGGGCTGGAACTCGATGCCGCGCGTTTGCCGAAACGGATCAGGATCTCAAAAAAAATCACGCGGAGTTCCTGAATGGAGCACACGATTCATACTTATGTGGATCTGGAAGGAGTGCCCTGTCTTGTGGGACGGCTTTGGACACGGCAGGCCGCCAGGAGGGAAAGCGCAAGTTTCGAATATGCCCCCGGTTGGTTGAAGAATCCCCTGCGATTTGCGCTGGAACCGGCGCTGACGCTGGATCCGGGACCGCATCATACACCCATGGGACTCCCGTTGTTCGGGGCCATCGGCGATTCCGCTCCAGACCGATGGGGACGTGTACTGGTGCAAAGGGAGGAGAGACGAAAGGCGCGGTCGGAGAACCGGACGCCACGCACGCTGAGCGAAGCGGATTACCTCTTGGGCGTGTCCGACATCGCACGCCAAGGTGCGCTTCGATTTGCCATCCGGGAGGGCGGCGAATTTCTTGCGCCGAATGATTCCGCGGCCATTCCACCGTTGATTCTCCTGCGAAAACTCCTGAATGCCGCGCAGCGGATCGCCGCGAATCAGGAAAACGACGAGGACTTGCAACTGCTGCTCGCTCCCGGCTCGTCCCTCGGTGGGGCCCGTCCCAAGGCTTCAGTCATGGACAGGGATGGCTGCCTTTCCATTGCAAAATTCCCGCAGAATGATGACGCATGGCATGTTACTCTCTGGGAGGCGGTCGCGCTTGATCTTGCCGCCCGCTCCGGCATTCCGTTGCCTGCGTGGCGCATTGAGCGGGTTGCTTCCCGCAGTGTTCTTTTGCTCCGGCGTTTTGATCGCAAGGGAAACACGCGGATCCCGTTTCTTTCCGCGATGAGCATGGTGGGAGCTGCCGATAATGAGCAACACAGTTACCTGGAAATTGTGGATGCGCTTCGCAGGCACAGCAGCCGGCCTGCGGAGGATGCCGCTCAATTGTGGCGGCGCATTGTGTTTAACATCCTCATCTCAAACACCGACGACCACCTCCGCAACCATGGATTTCTTTACGACGGGGGCGCCGGATGGCGGTTTTCGCCGGCCTACGACCTCAATCCGGTTCCGGTTGATGTAAGACCCCGCGTGCTCAGCCTGGCCATTGATGAAACGGATGCGACTGCTTCGCTCGAACTCGCTTTCGCTGTGGCGGAGCAATTCGGGCTTAAACTACATACTGCACGCAAGATTGCTGCGGAAGTTGGCAGCGCTGTTTCCACGTGGCGGGACAGCGCGAAGAAGGTCGGTCTTACCGTAAAACAGGCGGACCGGATGGAATCCGCGTTTGAACACGCCGATCTGCATCTGGCATGCAACAAGCGTTAGCAAACCGGCTTTCGCGCGATCAACGCAAATTCGATCACCGATATCTCCTCATCACTCCGCTCCTGCGCCGCTTTCCGGAGAAGCGGGCGGATCGCCTTGAGATAACCGCTCTCCGCCGTGCGCAGTTTCACCACTTCGATCAATTCAAACCCCGCCTTGCGGCCCGCATCCGCATATTCGCTGCAAAACCGCCGCGTCGCCCGGTTGTAGGGCGGAAACATCATCCCGTAGAGCCAGTCCGGATACGTCTGGAAATCGAGCGGCGGCAGCGGGTCTTCAAATTCCCCGTGCCCGCCCAGGTCGATCATATGCGCATTGATCCCGCCCGGCCTGGTCGCCCGGTAGCACGACGCAAAAAATCCATCCATGTCCTCCACATGCTCGCCGACATTGAACGAGCAGATGAAATCGTACCGGTCATTCACGACGTAGTTCTCCATGTACGACTGCTGGTAGGTCACCTTGCCCGCATTCAGCAACATGCCCACCTTGTCCACGATCTCCATCGAGACCGGGATGTCCATCTGCCGGATCGTCTCCAGCGCCCGGATCTGCTTTTCGTTCACCACCGCCGGTTGCATCTCGATCAGGTCCACATGCGCCGCTCCCAGCCCGAGCATCAATGCGGCATTCGCAAGGCAATCCCCCGGGCCCACCTCGCACGCCATCTTTCCAACCAGCGGAAAATCCCTGGGAATCAGCGATTGCAGCAACTTGCAGAGCTTGCTGTGCCGGTCCACGATATTCTCCAGGCTCTGCGCCAGCACCGGCGCCTTTGGCCGCGCCTTTATCCCGCTGAGTATGCGCACCTGTCTTGTCGCATTTCCTTTGAGAGCGCGGGCCACCCGCTTGATATGGAGCATGGGAATTTTTAGTGACTTAACGCGCCCCTAATCCCGCCGGTTCAGCTTCGACAGCAGGCGCAGGATTTCCAGGTAGAGCCACACAAGCGTCACCAGCAGGCCAAATGCCCCGTACCACTCCATGTATTTCGGCGCGCCCGCCCTTGCCCCTTGCTCGATGAAATCAAAATCGACCACCAGATTCAGCGCCGCGATCACCACCACAAAAAGGCTGATCCCGATGCTCAGCATGCTGTTCCCGTAGAGGAACGACGTACTCACGTGGAAGAACCCAAGTATCCACGTCACCATATACATCAGGAAAATTCCGCCCGTCGCCGCCACGATGCCGCGCTTGAAATTATCCGAGGCCACGATCAGACGCGTCTTGTAGGCGAAGAGCAACGCCGCCAGCGTGCCGAATGTCAGCATCACAGCGCGCAGCACGATGCCGGGATACCTTGCCTCAAACATCGCGGAGATCCCCCCGATGAAAAGCCCCTCGCAGATCGCATAGAGCGGCGCAGTCCCCGCCGACCACTCCTTTTTGAAACAGGTGACGAGTCCCAGGACAAAACCGCCGATCGCCCCGCCGTAAGTCCAGGTCATCACATTCTGCGTATCGCCCGTCGCGATCATGTGCCACGTGTACGAAGCCGCCAGCGTCACCAGGATCAGCAGGATCGAAGCCTTGTTCACCGTCCCCTGGATCGTCATCGCCTCCTCCCCCGTCGCCCCCATTACATCGGTGAAAGTGTTTTGATTGAGAGTTGGATTGCCAGTCATAAAATTTATCCCGGTAGAAGTTGCCTGTTCAAAACGTAAAGTAGCCCAACCGCCCCCCGCAAGCGATCACAAAATAAAACACCGCCTCGGGGCCACGGGCCTGCACGCGTAGGCTGTCGCCCGCTTAAAAATCAAACAGCGACGGCCCCTCATCGGCAGGCGCATTATTCTCCAAATGCTCCTTCGCCAGTTGCTCGGCATCGCGTTCGTTGTACGCCAGCACCCGGCACACCCTTCCCGGCCCCCGCCCGATTAAAAATACCGTCGCGCCGACCTTGTCGGCGCCGCAACGGATGGAAGGATCGCAAATATCGTAGTCCATGTTTCAAAATTATCCAGAATCAGCATCTGGTTTACCTTATCCCCCGCCACTTTGAAATAATGATATGTTGCGCCCGCCGCTTTTTTTGCTTGCGCTGCAGGCCAATCCCCCGGCCGGCCCGTGCGCAGTAAAAAACCACGCGACAAGCGGCCGGGGGTGCCATCTTTAGCTTTTCAGGAAGTGCTCCCAGTCCTGCACCTGGTGCACATTACGGATCATCACGGAAGCTGGCAGCGGAGGCGGTGCAAAGGGCTTCCGGCGCAGGCGCAATCCCGCCTCCTCCGGCAGCTTGTCGGCTTTCCGGCTGTTCACCTCCTTGTGCGCGAGCACGCAGTTGTCCCACGCCGTCTTTCCGCCGCGCGAACGCGGCACCACGTGGTCGATGTTGCCCTCGTGCGGCGCCAGCTTGCGGCCCGTGTACTGGCACGTGGCGCCGTCACGCTCCCACAGGTGCTTGGCGCAAAACTTCGGGCGGCGCTGCGGCACCCGGGCGTAGTTCGCCAGCACCAACACCGTGGGCACGCGCACCGCTCCATGCACGGTGTGCACGCAGTTGTCGGTTTCGCGCACGGGCAGGGCAAGCCAGTCAGCCCACTTCACGGGGCGCATGTCGCCCTGCGCGTGGATGTCCAGCGCTGTCGCCACGTCGGTGGCCATCATGCAAAAAGCATCCGCCGGCGATTTCGTGTGGATCGCCTGCCAGTTGCGGTTCAGCACCAGCACCGTCGTTTTATGTAAAATGTCGTTCATCGTTTTTCTTTCAATTGTGTGGGAGGCGTTTGGCGCCCCCGCGGCTTTCACCGCAGGGGCGCCGTTCCCCCTCCTCCTAACGCCGTCCTCGCTGGGACGGCTAATCTTTGTATGGGTCCTGGATGTCGCGTCCCGCCATCGCCACGCCCAGCGGACGCAGCGTATGCAGCACGCGGATCGTTCCCGCATGCGCCTCCAGCACTTCCGGCAGGCGGCGGTAGGCCTGCGGCGCTTCGTCAAGGTCGCCGCCGCGCAACACCACTCCCTTCTCATGCAGCCAGCGCATCATCTCATCGTGGCGCACAAACCCATCCTTGCGGACGCGCTTGCCCCCCTCGTTGACATATTTGCCCTTCGCCGCCGTGCGCGACATGATGCGGCCCGCCCCGTGCACCGTGGAATACAGCGCCTCCTTCGAAGCCTCCGACTCCACTCCCTCGATGATCACGGCATTGTCGCCCATGCTTCCGCCCACGAATCCCTTCTGCCCCGGAAAAGCCGGTGTCGCGCCCTTCCGCACCACCCAGTAGTTCTCGCCGTCGTGCTCCTCCTGCCAGGCAAAATTGTGGTGGTTATGCACCTCCTCCTCGATCTTCGCCCACAGGATTTTCTTCACCACGTGGCGCGCCACATACTCGCGGCCCGCGTAGGCATAGCGCCCCGCCAGCTTCATGCCGGCAAGGTAATCCGCCCCGATCGCGCTCTCTTCACGCACGACCGTCGGCGCGACATCCATGCCGTCCTTCCCATCCGCCTTTTTCAGGAAAATGGTCGCCGTCTTGTGGCCCAGCCCGCGCGATCCGAAGTGGACACCCACCCACACGCGGTCCTGCTCGTCCGTGAAAATATCCACGTAATGGTTTCCGCTTCCCACCGTGCCAAGCTGCGCGCGCGCAAGCGCCTTCAGGTCCTTGAACGGCGCGGCGTCCCACGTCGGGTCGTCGAACAATTCATGGTCCACCGCCTTGTTGTTCTTGCGGCCCATGCCGAAGGAAATGTCATGCACGATATCGTCCATGATCTTGTCGATCTTAGGTGCGATCTCCGCGCCCGTGGCATCCGTGCGGATCGCAAGGTTGCCGCAGGCGATGTCGAAGCCGACACCCGAGATTGAGATCAGGTTCTTGTACGCGACCACGCCGCCGATTGGCTGCGCGTAGCCCTTGTGCCCATCGGCACAAAGCACGCCGCGCGTACCACCCGTCGCCACGCAGCGATGAATCTGCGCGAGCATGCTCTCCTCATGTGTTCCGATAATTTTAGTGCTCATTTTGGTTTTTGTCCTGGTTTGGGTTTTTGGACGTCGCAGCGGTGTTCGTTCTTATTCTGTCGTGGTGGGATTGGTTGTTTCGTTTGTGTTTCATGCGATCATGCGCTTACGCGACGAGGCACTGCCTTTGGAAGAACCGGTTCAGCGGTTCCGTCTCTGGAGCCACCTCCTCCGGCGGCAGCACGCGCCGCAGCCGTGGGATTTCCGCTTGGATGAACTCATCCAGCGCCTCCACCCTCGGGCCCCGGTCGAGCTCGTCGCCGGCGACCTTGCGCGTCACTAGGTCCGCGATGGCCACCAGCACCTGCATGTTGTCCACCGTCTCGTACACCAGTTCGTCGAACCGCATCGGCACCTGGCCGAGGCCGCGTTCGATCCACCGGCACGCCAGCAGCGGGCGCAGCACGTAGAAATACTTCTTCAGCCAGACTCTCTCGCCCTTGAGATATTCCCGCACATTGCCCGAGGCCATGTGCAGGTAGTGGGCAAAGCAGCGCGTGGGCGAATGGCACACCTCCGCCAGCTCGCGGAAACCCGTGAGGAACGCCTCGTCGTGCGCATACACCACGGGCGATTTCAGCCACTCCAGCAGCGGCGGGTTCGACTTTTTCAGGAGCCGCAGCGCCTTGCGCAGCTCCCAGCCGCTCACGTCCAGGTCGTCGTGGATGTTCATCTCGATCACATCGCGGTGATTTTCCACCGACAGATACCAGTCGCGCGGATGCACGTAAAGAAAACGCACATCGTAATCGCTGTCACGCGAGGCAAAGCCCCACGCCCGGCTGCCCGACTCGCACGCGTAAAGCACGCGCACACCATACTGGGCCTCCACTTCCGCCAGTGCGTCCTGGACGCGTTGTAAAACATCGTTGTTGCTCATTGCAAACCTCCTTTCAGGTTCTTGTTGTTTGGGTTGGTTGTTTGTTTGAATGGGAATTCCCCGGCGGAGAAGCATCTCCCCGCCGGGGTTCTGTCCCCCCTCCTAATTGTTATTGCTGCAGCTCTAGGCCTCGGACGCAGGTTGTTTGCGCGCAACTCGCGCCACAGGCGCGAAAGCAGACATGTCGTTCATCACGACAGTCTGGCCAGCTTGTGCTGCACCGAGCGTCTGGATGAATCGCAGCGTGGCCAGTGCCGGCTGGCTTTCGACGAGACGTGCGGCGTTGAGCAGATTGCGGATGGCGGCGGATTCACCTCGCGCCCTTTGGAGCGCAGCCAGTCCCTCCTGCTTTGCCTTCAACACATCGGCGAAGGCTTTGCGAAGCTCTCCAGGCAGCATCACATCGCGAACCTCAATGCTTTGTACACGGACACCGATCGCTGCTGCCGAAGGCGCGAGTGTTTCCAGCAGCTTCGTGGACGTCACCGTACGGCGTCCGAGTAATTCATCCACGGTGACAGCCGCGACTGCATCACGCAGCGCCGTCTGCACAGCGCTGTAGAGATGCCCCGTGTAATTACTCGCCTCGCGCGCCGTTTTCATGGCATCCACCACTTGCGTGGTGAGCACGGCGCTGACCTTCACGCTCACATTGTCAGCAGTAAGCACTTCCTGGCCGGCGACTTGGAACAGCGTCTTGCGAATATCAATATGCGCGATGCTGCAATGGCGGCCCCAGCGGACGTGACGGCCGGTGGGCAGCGTCTTCTCCAGCACGCCATTGCGGTAAAAGAGAGCGACATAGCCCTCGGGAATTACATATTCATGGCGGTAATGTTTATACGACCAGAGAACTCCGGCGATTGTCGCGCCGAAGATTAGGATGATGATGGTTTCGATGTTATTCATAATTGGTTTGTTACGGTTGTTGAGTGTTTATTTTCCGGTCTGCGACGGCAGCCACTATGCGGCAACGGACAGCGCGAAACTGAGTCGCGTGCGCAAAGTTGCTTTATAGCTGCGCTCTGGGCGCCAGCTGCCGGCACAGACCGGTGTTTGTTTGGGATTCGAACCCAGTCGTGTCAGGACTTACCATTAGCCGCCGGCACCTTGGTTTCGCAGAACACATGCGGCGATGCCGCACTGCCGCTTGGTATTTGGCGGAGATTGTTTTGGAAAATTGGTCGCCCGTGAAAACCGAGCGCAGCGAGATGAAGCCGGGGCGGAGGCGGGCGGCTTAATATGTTCTTCGTAATTCCAGCTGCTCGACTCCCGGATGTAAGCCGGGCGCGTTACTTTTACGCCAACGGGCGATGACGACAGGCGCTGTCTGTTTCAAAAAAAACGGCTCCCGGGCGTGGTTCCGCCCCACGATCCCCTGATTCAAAGTCAGGTATCCTGCTGTTGGACGACCCGGGAAAAATTGGTGGCCCGCCGGGGTAATGCTCCCCGTTTTACCGATTAAAAGTCGGTTGCTTCACTCTTAAAGCTTGCGGGCCGTAATTGGATAAAAGGTGCTCAGGAAACGAATGCATTTCATTGGACGTTGAAAGTTCGATGTTGAAAGTTTTCTTCCCCTTTGCGTCCTTCGCGCTCTTAGAGGGCGTCTAAAAAGTCCAAGTGGCGCGTGTGCTGATCGATGCAAACTACCGAAAATTAGGAGTGCAAGCTTGCAGCTTGAGAGCGTTCGACGGCAAGCCGGAGGCTTGCGCTACTTTAAATCGGACTTTTTAGACGCCCTCTTAGCGGTTAAAATTCCTAAAAAATCCTCTCGGCCGGATTGCCGCTCCGGCGGCATGCAGAAATGCGCTCCGCGACTCGATATCGGCTGCGCTTGCGCGCAATGCGTTCGCATCGGCCTTGGCCGGGTTTAAGCCGGCTGCCTCTGCTGTTGGGCTACAGGAGCGAAATTGGTCCCCATGACAGGATTTGCACCCGCACTGACCTGCTTCTAAGGCAGGCGCCTCTTCTAGGGCGTGTTAAGGTAAATGTTGCAAACTGGGCGCGGAGGCTTTACAAGCAGGAATGGAATTGACCCAAGCCCAGTACGAGCAGATCGCACACTGTTTTCCCAAGCCCCGAGGCACGCTGAGATA
>Ga0302319_10022398_pt1 | contig 11333 bp, 12 predicted proteins | sample Bog_T0_2_FD_203319 | JGI IMG/M metagenome (GOLD analysis project Ga0302319, IMG submission 203319) | Peat permafrost microbial communities from Stordalen Mire near Abisko, Sweden - Bog_T0_2 | ecosystem: Environmental > Terrestrial > Soil > Wetlands > Peat | place: Sweden: Abisko, Stordalen Mire...
TGACCGGGAATTGCGGTAGGCTTGCCAGCATCCGAGGGAAGGCGTCCAACGAAAACCGTTGGATTTGAGTCGGGTTCGGATGGCCGAATCAGGCTTGCCGGGAAAGAACAACCGCACGCGGTTATCGCTCGGGCAGTCCTCCAAGCGAACGCCGTTGTTTCCGTCCTGGGTCGTTTCTGGAGCGGCCTTGTCCCGCTCCAGAACCGCGAGGCGGGCACGCATCCGGCGCAAGTTGGCCCCGTTGTTCTGAAAGGCGTAATCGGGAAAGTTAATGCGTCCCATATAATCAGGCGCAAGAAGCTGGGCGGCTTTGGCCTCGGTGAACATGGGATGAGCGGCCATGATCGCGGCTATTTGCGCTGCCGGTCCCAGCTTCGCGTTTTTACGAATGACGACATTAACCGCCTTCATGATTGCCTGTTGCTTTTCCTGATTCTCGATCTTTTTCCGCAAGCGGGTCAGCGCGTCATCGTCGCCCGCCATGATGGGACGCCATTCGGGATGGAGTGCTTTCTTGATTGCGTCCAGGGCGCGTTTGCGAAACTCGCAAAGCTCGTTAAGCCGCTTGTGGCAAATGGCGTTGCGCTTTTCATTTCGCCGAACGGGGAAGTTGCTCGGCCCGGTAATCATGGACGAAAGGCACCGGCCTTTGCTGTGGAGGTAGGCCAGCGAGCGGGATTTGTAGCCTTCGCGGTAACGGGCAAACTCAGTTTCGAGGATCGCCCGCTTTTCATCGGTCGGGGCGTGCTTCAAAAGCATCTCGAAGTCTGCCGCCAAGGTGGAGGCATATTCGTTCCGTTCGGTTTCCCCTCGCTGCTCAGGAACAAAGGACGTTCCCAGGTTGGCGCGGTAAGCAATGTCGCGGAGTATGTCGTGGATAAAGTGTTGGGTGTTCATGGTGTTTTTGTGGGTAAAATTTCCGTTGAGGTGCGGGAGGGGTCGAACCTGCCTGCTTTCGTATTGGGCTTTAGGCGGCTCCGTTCTTTGCCCGCTCCTTCGCCTTGGCCTGCTTCTCCTTCCAGAACTGCTTCCGCTCGTCCTTCACCGTCTTTTCGAGCGCGGGCAAATCGACGCGCAAGACTTCGCTTGTTTCGGTGAGCAGCTTGGATGCGCCGTGGAAGCAGTTGTAATAGGCTGACCATAGGGCGATTTCGAGCGCGAGGGCGGCGTGATCGGCAGGCTTCACTCCGGCCATAAACGCGCCAAAGGCGGTGTGCGCCTCCTTCGGGTCAAGACCGCGCCCGCGCAAGATGGCCTTTTTCGTCTCGAATCCGGCATCCTGCGCCAGCCACGAGAGAGCCAACTGCAACGCTTTGTCGGTGCAATTCTTGTGCATGGTGAGCTTATCCAGCACAACGGTCACGGCTCGTTCCTGCACGGTGCGACGAACAAGCGAGGCTTCGCGGGCCGCTCGATCCGCATCCTGCATGGTGCGCCCGATGGGCTGCTCCTCCGTCTTCAACCCCATATCACGCAGGACTTCCAACGCAGCTTTCGCTTCAACCAACCGATGCACCTTGCCGTCATTCGTGCGGGCAAAGACCAGGGCCGGGGCCTTCCGCCCTAAAACCTGCTCCCACGTCCGCCGCTTGGGGTCATGGATGCAGCATTGAGTCAGGGCGACATAACCGGAATTGGCCTCCACATGGCCATTGTCGTAAGGGAGCGCCTTCTTGCTCGCCTTCTCGTCAAGCACCGTGGCGCCGCCGGCCTCGGCCTCGACCTTCACCCGCTGCCATACTGCCTCTTTCTTAGCGGCAAAGCATTTGGGATCGGTGCAAACGTCGTTGCGGTTCTTGACGCTCAGGTCGGGGAACAAATCCTTAATGTTGCCTGCCCGCTTCGGGCAATTGACGCAACTCGGAACGCCTTCCACCAAATCAGCCTGCTGCAAGTCAAACGGTGCGCTGGCAAGCTGCAACATGAAGTTTTGAATGATGAACTGTTTCGCCTCGCGGAACGTCAACGGGACATTTTCCTGCTTCTGGGTTTGATGGTTGTAAACCGAGCGTCCAGCCAGAATCTGGCGGGTCGCTTCCTTGCGGGCATCGGGATGGGTGATGCGGGCGATCAGGAGGGCAACGGCACGGTCCAGTTTGCCGCTGTTAAGCGCGTCCTGCGCCTCTTTGGGGAGTTCAAGGAGTTTCAGGCAATTGTAGACGTGGGCGCGGCTCTTGGACACGCGCGAGGCCAGTTCCTCGGCCTTCATGCCACAATCGAGCAACCGCCGATATTGGCGGGCCTCCTCGATGTCGGTCAGGTCTTGGCGCTGCAAATTTTCGATGGCCTGCAATTCGAGGGCCTCGCGGTCGGTTAGTTCGCGGATGACGACTTGGACTTTCTCCAAGCCAACGGCACGCGCTGAACGCCAGCGCCGTTCCCCTGCCACGAGAACGTGACTGGCGCGGCCTGCGGCCTTCCGCAACTTTTCGTCGGTCACGCAACCAAGGGGACGAACTACGAGGGGCTGAATCACGCCATGGGTTCGGACGGATTCGGTCATCTCGGCTAACTGCTCGTCGGTGATGATGCGATTAGTTCCGGATGGGGCGATGTCTTTGACAAGCAGGGTGGACTGCTCGCCGGTGGGGATTTCTTTGCTGAGGGTTTTCATGGTTTTTTGGTGGGTTGATCGAGGCATGAGGGCATAGCTCCGCCCCGAAAGGGTTGTAACTAGCGTTTGGGTTTCGACTTCGCGGCACGAGCGGCACTCGTCACCGCGCACTTGAAGACGTAATCAATGGGCAGGGAAAAGACCTGACGGCGGCGGTATTCGCGGAACGCGATAACGTCACCCGGCAAAAGGGTGACGACAATCGGGCGGCGGTCGCTGACATACAAAACCGCGTAACGTCCTGTAGTGCTGCGTTGGAGAGGTCGGGTCAAGGTGGTCATACGAGGAAAAAGGAGCGGGTTGCCCCGCTCCTCCCCGGTGTCTTAGTTGCGTTCGGCGGCGCTCAGGAGTCCGCAATGCCCGTCGAGGATTCCCTGCAAGGCCTGCGTGCGGGTGGGGAGCTTCCAAAGGCTCCCCTTCACCGCTTCGGTGCAGGCGTTGAACAGACGCCAGATGTTTTGCCCCTCGGCAAACTCGGGATGGCGGGGCGTTCGCCATTCCGTGAGCACGTCGGGCAGTTGGGTCTGGGTGATGGCCTTGCCGTCCAGCATTTTGATGATGAGGTCATGGGCCTTTTCGTGGCCTAGCTCGGTGTTGCGGTAGGTGTCAAAACGCTTGCACTGGTCCGTGCGAAAGTCGGCTAGGCGGCCGATAGCGCGGCCAACCACTTCCGGCAAATCGCGTTCGATGTAGCGGGTGTGGCGGCGGGCGATCTTAACTTCGGCAGAGAAGGCGAGGTTGTCGCAAACGAAGACCTGCGACCCGAGGCAGAGAGCAGCGGGAAAACGCTGGTCGTGGGAATTGCGCAACCCAACGACGAAAGCGTAATCGCTTTCGACCGCATTTAAGTCGGCCACTTGGAAGAGGCCGAAATAGCGGGCGGCATCCTCGGTCAAGGCGTGGGACTGTTGCACGATCGAAAAACCGGCGCGGTTAAGTCCAGCCTCGGCCTCCTTCACCAAGGAATCGTGCGAGATGGGGCACCATGTCGCGGTTCGGTTGGGGGTGGGGGCAAGGGCCAGTTGTTCGCGGTCGATGCGGCGGGCTCCCGCATGGAGGCAAAGGTCAACGGGACGTGTGGTGATCCGGGGGCGTGGGGCCACGCGCTCGGCCTGAATTTCAGCGGTATTGTTCATGTTTTTAGTATGCATGGCCGCCATGCATAAAACAAGCTTTTTCTTCAATTATTTTCGAGCTTATTTGTTGACTACCAGATTGTTACAAGCGCAACGACGAACGGCGAAAAACACGAAAACGCCCCATGCCATCCGTCTAAACGCTTGCACGGCGGGGGCGGGAGCGTAGCGGACGCCGGGGTCAGGGTGGGATGCCTCCGCCTTCCTCCTCCCGGATGAGAGCGCGAGAGAAGGGAGTACCTTCTCTCGCTTTCTAAAGGTCCCCGCAGCGCCAGCGAGCACCCCCCCGAATTCCCGTGGGGGTGCGAGCAAGCTGCCTGTTATCGTCGCAGCCCAAGCCGGTGGTGTGACAGGTTTTCCTGGCACACCACCGGCCCATTAAGCGGGTAGCTTCCCGAGTGATTTGTATTGTTTATGCCGTAAGGCTATGACAAACCATTGGAAAGAGATGCCGACAAATTGGCACTGGGGGTAATTAGGAATTCCTGCCTATCGCCGAGCCTTTCGTCATTTGTTTGCCACCACTAGGATAAGGCAATGGACCCCATTGAGGACGCTTTAAGTAAGACTTTAGATCACACGATCTATCTCGCTAAGAAGTCCTTCAAGACAGATAGCATTGGTCTCAAAGAACCCCAAAAGCTTTGCGTAGCCCCTCTGCTGATACGAAGTTGTCATAAAGCACACGCAATAAATATTCTGGTTAAGGAAAGGCTGATAGAAGAAGCCGAAACAATTCTTAGAATCCTTGTCGAAATCAGTTTCGTCATTTGCGCCATCTGTAAAGAAGAAGAGTTTGCCTTGAAGTATGGGCGTTCCGCGTGGGCGCAAAAGATGCGAGAACTGAGCGATCTAACCGAAGGAATTAAACGGATGAAGTCGTCGCCAGTCAGCCCCGAACAAGTGGCCCACATGGAAGCCCAATTGGTTGCTGTACGGGCAAAGGTTAAGCAACTTAATGCGCAAAAGCTGTTGGCAAAGGATTATGCTGAGAAAGCCGACCTCCTTGCCATCTACTACACCACATATGCCAAGCTTTCCTCAAGTGTTCATTCGGGACCAGAAGATCTGGAACGTTTTTTCGATATGGACCAGAAAACGAAAATTCTAAAAATTGGACGACCAAAAGAAGGCCGCGTGGATGTCTTACTTTGGACGGCTGTGGAAACCATGTTGCGAATTCTGAAGGCGTCCTCCGCGCTGTTTGGAATCACCATACCAGAACTCGAAGGAGTTGAGAGAATCTACGCGAATATGACTGCAAAACTCATGTCAGAGCGGAAATCTTCCTGAGAAACGTTCGCGACTCGCCTGCAATTCTCACCCCGAACTTTGCAGGTAACAAACATCTGCCGAGCGGTTTTCTAAACCAGAAGATCGACCCATTCGGGCGTCAACTGGAAGAACGCATCCCGGTTGGTGACGGAGAGATCAAGGCCGGAATCGAGTTGATAACTATAAAGGCCCTCCAAGAAGGCATCCCAACCGCGACAATCGAGCAATTCATCGCAACAGATAAATTCCTGCCAAGGCCCTTCATGGTCATCGTGCGAGGCGACAATGAAGGCATGGAGCTGGTTGGTCTCGGGATGGACGACGAAGGCGAGATTGGCCTGATGAAATCCACCATCGGGAAGGGAAAACAGCATTTCATGATGAAGGCGCGCGGCCCAGATAAGCCGGTAAGCGCAGGTGTCGTGCCCGGATTCGACATCGGGCGCGGTCACGATGAAATCAGGCTCAGGTTCAACCCGATGGAGAAGATCGCGAAGGCTCAGGTTCATAGGATTATTTTAGAATTAGTGGCGCAGAAATGCAACTCATGGGGATGGGCGGAAGAAGAAGAATTACCGGAGAGACTGCCCGACAAATCGAAAAGACTTAAAGAGAGTGGCTGATCGCAAAACGCCCGCCACAACCCCCACACCGATTCCAGCCCAACCCAGGGTGTTCTTAGCATCTTGTGCCGGTGCCGTATTTTCCCAAACTCCTCTGCAACGCTGTCACACCACGTCCGCTTGAAGGGGGAAGGCACACCTCCCCCCTCCCCCGTTGCGTACCAACGTTTAGACCGAAACCTTGGGACCAGTCTGAGTTTGCTCCGTCGAGCGGATCGGCTGGACCCGTGTATTGGTGCCGATGGCAAAAGCCTTGCCGAGCTTGGCAATAAGTTGCTCCTGCTTCTCAGTGGGCTGGGTGGCACGGATTTCCCGGACGGCTTCGACCAAAGCCGGATTGGAGACGGCAAGCTGGTGAAAGCCCCGCTCCAGGTTTTGCCTTGCCTCCAAGGCTTTGACATCCTCGTAGAGTAGTTTGCGAATAAGACGCTCCTTGCTTAGGTTGTTAAGGTAATCGACATACTTGGGGTTGGCGGCAGCGTAATCGGTGATTTTCTGGTCAATGGCCGGATTGATTGCATTCAACCGGTCGGTGACTTGCTGCTCCTGTACCTTGCTCGGATTCTGGCTTGGGGTGGAATCGGCAGAATCTTCGGTTTTTTTCTTGAGTAAAGCCATGGGGTGTTCTCGTGGGTGGGTTAGGTCAAATTATTATTAGCCGTTCGAGCGCTGCCGGGGTGACGGCTGCGAACGACCATGCCCGTTCTCGAAGATGACGGATTCATCGCTGTTCTGAACAAATTCGATGAACTCGACGACAATCGAGCCGGTGCTTTCCTTTAACAGAATGAAGGTCATTAAATCTTCAAGGTCAACGGGCTTTTTTGGTGTTATTTCACTGATTATGCGGGCAGCGTCGTTGAACACGTCCTTGAGCTCCTTGGGAACACGGAGGGTCAACGTCGCCGCCTCGACTTTCGGCAGGGTATCTACGGCCATAGTTTTATTTGGTGTTAGTCTTAATTTTGTTTTTTTTGCTGGATTCCAGATCGGGTACGGATTGCTCCGCTTGGGCAGCGAGAGCGCCGTCGCCATCGGCTGCCTGCGATCTGGAAAGGGGAAAGACGGTAAGTTGATCCGCTTTGAGAGTAAAAGACTTGTGCTGCTCGCTGTAGGTCAACTTGCCATGGACAATGAATCGTCTCCCCTTGGCCAAGGATACCGTTCGGGCGTACTCGACGCAATTGGACTGAAGCAGGACCGAGATCGGAAGCTTGGCCGAACGATTTTCGCTTAAGTAAACGTTTTGGATGCCGAGTAAGGTGGCATACTCGACATCCCGGTTCTTGCGAAACATGACTTCCGACGCGGCGTTGAGTTCGAGACTAATGGCGTTAATCATGGCTTTTTTGACGGTAAGTTCACTGATTACTAAAACGCAAAAGTTTTGGCAAGCACTTGTTCCCACTTTTTTACGATTTTGACGGCGGGAGGCCGTTGGGCGCAGGCTTGGCCTGCTCCAATTTGTTCTCCAGTTCCTTCTGAGCCTTTTCCAACTGAAGAACGCGGGCCGTGAGGTCGGCGTTTTCCTGATCGGTCATCTGTTTGGTTTTGAGGAGGGCCTGCAACTCGGCAATTTTCGCAGCCATTGCGTCGTTTTGTTCGGTGGTGACTTTGAGAAGCTGGTTCTCCTCTTGAATTTTTTGGACCAGTTCGGGAGTCATCGGCTCCGTCTGCCGGTTGGGATCGTTGATGGCCACAATTGGCCCCATGTTGATCGCGGTGGGGACATTGGGATGGAGGTTCCATGACTCCGGTTCCACGACGCGCTCGATATTGTGAGCGTCCTCCCGGATGTTCGGATTGGTCGGGTCTTGGGTCGGGCCAACGGAAAGCGTCTGCACAACTGATGAATTGCGGACATTCTGCTGATTGGCCGCGTCGAGCACGGTATCGGGTACGACCGGGGCGGCGGATGGAATTTCCGTGATTTTGGGATGGGAAGCGCAAGCGCTTAGACAGGCGACGGCGAGAATGAGCAAGGGTGATGTGGATTTCATGGACGAGGGCGGTTGGTGGTCGAGTCGGGGTGGGAAAAAGAATCGCCGCGCTGGGCGGTATCGCGGTCGTTGGCGGTGGTGTCCGGGTGGAAAAGGGAATCGCCGCGTTGGGCGGTGTCGCGGTCAATCGGCTGCGTGACGTAGAGGTAGAATTGTTTTCCCGCTGGAACGCGGACGAAGAAGCCATCGCGCTTCACCGTATCGAGAATGGATTGGGCGTATTGGGTGACAACGGCGGAGGTCGCCTGGAGGGCGGCGTTGCGGGGCGTGTTTTGGTAGGTTTGCGTGCCGGTGAACTGGTCGGTGCCGGTGCTTTCCAGCCCGGTGATGCCCGCCGACAGAAACGTGGCGGCGAAGATTTTCAATTCGGCGAACTTATCGCTTTTGATGATTGTCCCGCGCAATCCGGCGCTCCCGTCGGTCAGCCCCCAGGATTGGCCATCGGGCGCAACATCCTGATCGAGCGCAAGCCCGGTGAGGGTCATTTCCTCTTCGTCGGGGGTGTCGAGGACGATAATCCAACGATTATTGGAACCGATGCGTTCCCGCACCCGGTCGGTTTGGGCGGTCCCGTGGACTTCGCTGCCTGACGGGATAATGAGATCCCCGTAGCTGTTGTAAACGTCATCGGTGACAAGACCGATGATGGGCGTGTCCATGACGGAAGAATCGACCGTGATGACCAGTTTACATTTGACGAGACGCCCGTAGGGAGCCGAAAGGTCGCTGATACTGACGGCGGGCGTTACCGTTTTACCAATGCCGATGGGAATGGGGGCCTGGGATCGCTGCTGATTCATCGTGGATTGCGGCGCGGGTGGCGGCTGGGCGGTGGCCGGTTTCAAACGGGGAACATTGTTGGCCAAATCTTCAATGCCCTCCTTCCCCTTATGGAAGGTCTCCGACAAGGTATCGGCCTTGGATTGGGAGGCCTTGGAACCGAAAAAAAGCCAGACGAACCCGAGAAAAAGGAGGATGAGAAAAAGGGCGATAAAGAAGCGGCCCTCCGGTTTCTTCAAAAAATCGAGAAGTTGTCGGGCGTTCATCGCGGGAAATTTTTAGGATCGTCCGCCATGCCGGAGGGAGCGACGAGAGCGCCGGGGCCGTCGTCGATGGAAGAATTGGAGGCGGGGCGAAGTTGCACTTCATTGTTTTTGTTGATCCGGCTGACAAGCACATTCCAAAGATTATCGGCGCGAAGATTATTGCGGTTGCCTTTGTCGTCGCCGGTGATTTCAAAATAGGCGTTGGTCGAGGTCGGCTGAACCGCCGGGTGGCCGTTCGCATCGACCTGCGGTTTCCTGTTTGAATCGAGAAGACGATGTCCTGCCGGAATCAGGCCGGAGGCTTCGGAAAGCGATTGGGTAAAAACCCGGTCTCCCACGCGAACGGCAAAATTATTGGAAAGGTAATAAATGTCATCGCTGGTGGCGTTGATCAGCGTCAACGCGAAGACGAGAGTGTCTTCGCTTTCAAACCGATAGACCTTGTTGATCTGAACCTGAAAGCCGTTGTAGTACATCACCCGCTGCGGAGTCGCAACCTCGACTTGGGACATGATGTCAGGCTCATTTTGGGCCAGCACGGGAAGCGCTTTCGCTTTATCGAGAAGGCCAATCAGAACGGAGGTCGGGAGGGTCGTTTGGGCGCGTCCGTTCACGGCATGAAACGTGTCGTGCACGAAATTGATCGCGTAATCGGGTTTATCGGAAGGGATCAGGTCCAGGACGTAGGTTTTGCCTTTATAAATGACATTGAGATTGGTTTCTCCCCTCCCGGTTGAAGTGAGCGAAAAGAAATTGCCGCCCGGCGTGTAGTCGATCAGGAAACGGGCTTCGGGATGGGGCACCAACGAAACGTTGCTGCCCTGAAGGGCGGTAATGGCGGCGGGGAACGATAGGGTGGTGACGCCTTTGTTCGGTTGCGGCACGCGGATGACAAAGACATTTTCGTCATCGAGAACATAAGTCTTGATGGTGTTGTGCCCGAGCGATTGGGCGGCGCTGATCGAGATGGAAGCGCAGAAAAGGATAAGGACAAGAGCTTTCATGGATGGGCGGCGGCGGACGGGGCGGATTGGTCAAGGGGGACGACCATGTTGTTGATCTTGAGTTGCCACGACTCGACCGCGAGGGGCAGACGCCCGTTTTTGGTCATGTCGGGGTTGCGCTTGAAAACAAGGAGGAGCGTGAAATCGTCCGGGTCGGGCAGATACCGCTCGTTGTTCACTTCGCCCTGTTTGATGAGCTGGCCCAGGACGATCACCGTCCCGCCATTTTCCGTCTGATCGACGATGCGGTAACTGGAAATGGAAGGTTTCTGGAAAAGCTTTTTGTCGGTAAAATCCTGGGCGTCGATCTTGAAAAAAGTGTCCACGCGTTTATACGCTTTGGGCCGGAAGATTTGGGGCAGGAGGTCCGGGAAATCGAACCCGTTCGGATTCCGATCAAAGAGGGCGGTGGTGGCGAGTTCCGCGTGGTAACGGAAAAGATTGACCGAGGTATCGAAACCGAGCAGCGGCGAGCGATGAAACGTGCCGCTTTCGTCGATGGTCGTCACATACTCGTTTTGGTGGAAGAGGGCGTACCAGACGGGGCCTTGGGCCATGTTCAGGACCACGGCCATGAGAAAGAGATAGAACCAGATTTTGGCCCCATAACTGCGGTCGGCAAACCAGCCCGCCGGGTCGATCATTTTGCGCTGGGCGCGGACAGGAATGGTCTGAATTCGATCAACGGCATCCATAGTTTTAGGTCATGACGGGCTTGGGAATCACCGATTGGGCGACAAGCTGGCTGGCTGCCTTGCTTCCGCTCATATCGCCGGTTTGAGCGCGGGCCTGGCTGTAACTGGGGGGCGACAAAATGCTGCCGCCCGCGGTGGCGGTCCAACCCGCGCCAACCGTGGACGATCCCCCTCCTCCGGCCCCTCCGGCGAAAGCAGGCGCGGGACGAGGGGCACCCGCTGAACCTGCGGGGTTGCTCGATGCCGGCGCGGGAGCGTTGGAAGAAGATGGATTGGAAGCGGGCGTGTTGGGGGTGCCCAAACCTCCGCCGTTATTGCCCGCCAATGTCGTGACGATTTGGTCGAGCTTGGAAACAAGGGCTGTGTGCTGGGATGTTTGTTGGGCGGCGCTGGCAGCGGCAACCGGACTTGCGGTGCCTCCGGTCAGAGCGCTGGCACCCACGCTGGCCGCCGTTTGTCCCAGGCCAAACATGGTCGCAAAAGCCTGCGTTCCGAATTGACCGCCTGAAGTTACCGCCTTTTGGGTCACGATTGGCGCGGCAATGACCGCGATGATAGTGTAGCCCGCCGCGATGAGCGTCTTGACGGCCTCCGGCCCTGAATTGAGGAGCGGGATGTTTTGCGTGAAAGCAAATCCACCTTGCGCGTTCAAAAGGTTGATGGTGCCGGTGAGAACGACGGCAATCCCGACCGGCCAAAGATGAATGGCAATCAGGCTGGTGATATAACTGGTACCCATGCCCGAAAATCGTTTCGTCCCGATCAGGGCAATAAAGATGGGCAGGAAGGCGTATCCCATCCGACCCAAACCCTCCATGAAGAGGTAAATGAGCCAAAGGATGGGAAGAACGATAAGACCCGAGAGAAAGCAGATGGCCCCGACAATCGCCATGGTGACTGAATTACTGGCCAGAAAAAGCCAGGAAAGCGGACTGGATGT
>Ga0302319_10022399_pt1 | contig 11332 bp, 9 predicted proteins | sample Bog_T0_2_FD_203319 | JGI IMG/M metagenome (GOLD analysis project Ga0302319, IMG submission 203319) | Peat permafrost microbial communities from Stordalen Mire near Abisko, Sweden - Bog_T0_2 | ecosystem: Environmental > Terrestrial > Soil > Wetlands > Peat | place: Sweden: Abisko, Stordalen Mire...
CTCCCGAGTCCGTCGCACGGAGTGCGACGGCTACCAAAGGCAGCTTCCTCGGCGGCACATCCCGCAGAGCTTCCGCAATGCAGCGAATATGCTCAGGCGTATTTCCGCAGCAGCCGCCTGCGATGTTGAGCCAGCCCTGCTCGGCGAAGTCGCGCATGAGCTTGCCCATGTCCTCCGGCAGAAGCGGGAAGCCGGTGGGCGAGAGCGGGTCGGGCAGTCCGGCGTTTGGGTAGCAACTGAAATAGCAGGTGGCGATGCGGGAGAATTCCTCGACGTAGGGGCGCATCTGGTCGGGGCCGAGCGCGCAGTTGATGCCGACGCTAAGCGGTCGCGCATGCGCGACGGAAATCCAGAATGCCTCCAGCGTTTGCGCGTTGAGCGTACGGCCTGAATCGAAAATGGTGACGGAAATCTGGACCGGGACGCGGCGGCCGATCTGTTCAAACGCCTCCTCGATGGCGAAGAGCGCGGCCTTGGCGTTGAGGGTGTCGAAGATGGTCTCGACGAGGAGGGTGTCGCAGCCGCCTTCGATCAGGCCGAGCGCCTGTTGGCGGTAGGCGTCGACGAGTTGCACGTAGGTGACGCCGCGCGCGCCGGGATCGTTGGCGTCGCGGGAAATCGAGGCGGAGCGGTTGGTGGGGCCCATCGATCCGGCGACGAAACATTGGCGCTCCGGATTCGCGGCGACGAATTCGTCGCGGACGCGGCAGGCGAGCCGGGCAGCCTCGACATTGAGTTCCGTGACGATGTGTTCGAGGTCGTAATCGGCCTGGGAAATGGTCTGCGAGTTGAACGTGTCGGTCTCGATGATGTCGGCTCCGGCTTCGAGAAAGCGGCGATGGACGGACGCGATGACATCGGGCCGCGTGAGGGCGAGAAGGTCGCCGTTGCCTTTGAGGTCCTTGGGATGGTCCTTAAAGCGCTCGCCGCGAAAGTCGGTTTCGGCGAGCTTGAACTGCTGCAGGGTGGTGCCCATCGCCCCGTCGATGATGACGATGCGCTTTTGCAGGAGTGCTTCGAGGGGATGCATGGGGAAAGGGTAAAGGGCTAAGGGTAAAAGGAAAAGGGGGAGCTTTCTAACATATCAACGCATCTGGATGCGTCAATGAGTTAGTTTGCGTGTGGAGGGGGGCAGACGGTTTGTCTTGTGCCCTGCGTTATCTTCTTTAGGGTTTCGAGCATGAAGGCGGGGTTAATCCTCTTCTGGATCGCGGGCGCGCTCGCTTTGAACGGCGGCGAGCCGGCCTCGGCTTATCCGGCCCCCGATACCGTCATCTGCAGGGTTACTTATCAGGTGACTTCGGACGGAGACACTCGGACCACCGGGGATGAGGTCTCGGTAAAAGTCTCCGAGTTGCCGAAATTGCCGATGAATCCTCCCGTTAAGACGTTGGCGACGGGTTTCTTCGGATTGCCCGATTTTAAGGGAACAATTCGAGATGAAACAGACAAGGAGATTATTACCTATACGGGCAATTTTACGGCTTTGGTGGCCAAGGAGCTATTGTTACGGCATGGCACCCCCGTCGTCTTGCGGCCACAAATCTGCTGCCCGGCGGAAAAGGACGACGGTGAGCCAGAAATTTATACCGCTACGGATCAAAAGGGATTGCAAGCGGTATGGATGAGGACGCCGCTTTTTGGGAATAATGTGCCTCCTATTGAAGACAGATATTTTGCCGTGTTGGTTCAATTGTATGACTACGTTTACAAGCCTGAGCGGTGTCACTTTACCGGAATCCGTACGGTCAGGGCCAAATCGCTTTTGGGGCTTTGGGGCGGGAGTTCGACGGAGAATCTGACCAATGCGGAAACGAAGTTTGTGAATCCGACGGGGGGTGGAGGGAAAGAGTGTATCGAACCAGCCGTCTCGGCGATGCATATGTGAGGGGCTTAAGGAATAATTAGAGATCCTTAGACAAGCACAGGATGATGGATTTGTTTCCTCGCGCAGCTTGCTGGAGTGTATGAAATAGAGTACCAATAGCTCATGGACAATTCCTACACGGCCATTCTTAAACAGGACGGCGATTATTGGATTGGCTGGGTTGAAGAGATGCCGGGCGTGAATGCCCAGGAGAAGACGAAAGAGGCATTGCTGGCTTCGCTGAGGGAAATCTTGCGCGAAGCGCTGGAATTTAACCGGGAAGAGGCGCGCGAGGCAGCGCAGGCTGGTTACGTCGAAGAGCAGATCACAGTATGAAGCGGCGCGATTTCGTGCGCCACTTAGCTGAACATGGTTGTGTGTTGATCCGGGAAGGAGGAAATCATTCCTGGTGGGGTAATCCTGGCAAGAATCGGCGTTCGGCAGTTCCGCGTCACAACGAGATCAATGATCATCTTGCGAAAAAAATCTGCAAGGACTTGGATATTCCGAAGCTTTAGAGTTTAGATTTGCGTTCACCTAAACCCAGCTTCGCCCGGCTTGTGCAGGGTCTCGCCCTGTTGTGCGATTTTTTCGGCGGCCTTTTCGATGGGAACGTTGGGGCAGGCATCGATCCATCTGCTTCCTTCGGGACGCGCCCAATGCACGGCGTTTTGAATGACGCGCCGGACTTCCTTTTGATGATAGGTCGGATAGGTCTCGTGGCCGGGCCGGAAATAAAAGATTTTCCCGTTGCCGCGTTTCCATGTGCAACCGGAGCGAAAAACTTCGCCGCCTGCGAACCAGCTCAGGAAGACGATCTCGTCCGGGTTCGCCATCGCGAACGGCTCTCCATACATTTCCTCATGGGGAATTTCAAAATAGCGGTCGATGCCCTGCGCGATGGGATGGCCCGGATTGCAAACCCAGATGCGTTCCTTCTCGCCGGCTTCGCGCCACGTCAGGGAGCAGGTGGTGCCGAGCAGCCGCTTGAAGATTTTCGCGTAATGTCCCGAGTGCAGGACGATGAGGCCCATGCCCTGAAGCACGCGCGCTTGAACGCGATCGACGATCTTGTCATCGACCTCGCCGTGGGCGCAGTGTCCCCACCAGGTCAGCACATCGGTCTGATTGAGTACCTCTTCGAAAAGGCCGTGTTCGGGTTGGTCGAGTGTCGCGGTGCGCACATCGAGGCCGGGCGATTCCCGCAGCGCTTCGGCGATGGTTTCGTGCATTCCGCGGGGATAAATTTTTGCGACGGCGGGATGTTTCCGCTCGTGCACATTTTCGCCCCACACCGTCACTTGGATTTTGGTATTCATGATTGGATGTTTGTTGACCGCAAAGTCGTTTCCACCCTTGTAGCGGCCAGCAGGCACTATAGCATGGAAAAATCGTCAAGTTGATTGGGGCACGGTTATGAATCTAAAATCTGTTTCTCCGTTGCGTGTCGGCATGATCGGTTGCGGCGCCATCAGCGACGCCTACTTCAGGAGCATCGCGCCCTTTTGCGAATTCGTACAAATCACCGCCTGTGCGGACCTCGACATCGAGCGCGCCCGCAGGAAAGCCTCCGACCATGGCGTGGGCAAGGCTTGTTCCGTGAAGGAGCTTCTCGCCGATCCCGAAATTGACGCGGTGCTCAACCTGACGATCCCGAGCGCGCACGCCGCAATAAATCTTCTCGCGCTGAAAGCGGGTAAGCATGCTTATTGCGAAAAGCCATTTTCGCTTACCTATAAGGAGGGCTTCAAGGTGCTCATGGAGGCCCAAAAGCGAAAGCTGCGCGTGGGCTGCGCTCCGGACACGGTGCTGGGCGGCGGCATCCAGACATGCCGCAAATTGATCGACGAGGGCGTCATCGGGCGGCCCGTCGCCGCGACCGCCAACATGCTCTGTCACGGCCACGAAAGCTGGCACCCGAATCCCGTGTTCTATTACCAGGTGGGCGGTGGACCTCTCTTCGACATGGGGCCGTATTACCTGACGTCGCTTGTGACGCTACTCGGGCCGGTCAAAGGCGTCGCGGCCCTGGCGAAAACGACTTTCAAGGAACGGCTGATTACCAGCCAGCCGATGCGCGGCAGGAAAATCAAAGTGGAGGTTCCGACGCATCTTAGCGGCGGGCTCGAATTCAACAGCGGCGCGGTCGGCACGGTAACGATGAGCTTTGATGTCTGGCAGCACCATTTGCCGCTGCTCGAAATTTACGGGACGGAAGGCTCTCTTCAATGTCCCGATCCGAATCAATTCGGCGGCGAGGTCCAGGTGTGGACCACAAAAAAACGAGAATGGGTGAAGGTTCCCCTGACTCATAGCGATCAAATCGGTCGTGGCGCGGGCGTTGCCGATATGGCGCACGCATTGCAAAAGCGCCGCCAGCACCGCGCGAACGGCGAGCTGGGACTTCATATCGTCGAAGTGATGGAAGCTTTCCATCTCTCGGCCTCGTCGGGACGCAAAATAGCCATCAAATCGCGCTGCAAACAACCGGAGCCGCTTCCGCAAGGTCTGCCTGTTGGTCGGTTGGAATGATTCCATTAACTATTTTATGAAAAAGAAAGCATTGATCGTTTATGGCGGTTGGGAGGGACATTTTCCCAAGGAAACTTCCCAGATCGTGGCGCGTGATCTGCGGGATGCCGGATTTGATGTCGAATTATCCGACTCGCTCGATTCCTTTCTCGATGAGGCACGGCTGAAATCTTTCGACCTGATCGTTCCCAATTGGACGATGGGACAACTCACGGGCGACCAGGAAGGTGCGTTGATTCGCGCCATTGAAAGCGGCGTTGGCTTGGGAGGTTTCCATGGCGGCATGGGCGACGCTTTCCGCAACAGCACGGAATATCAATTTGTTGTGGGCGGCCAATTCGTGGCGCATCCTGACAACCTCAAGGATTATGTTGTGCATATCGTGAAGAGCTCCGATCCCATCGTCGCGGGGTTGAGTGATTTTTCGATTCATTCCGAGCAGTACTATATGCATGTCGATCCCTCGAACGAGGTGCTCGCCACGACGACTTTCCACACAAAATGCGCGCCGTGGGTCAACGGAACGGTGATGCCTGTCGTATGGAAGCGGACCTATGGTCAGGGCCGCGTTTTCTACCAGTCCATCGGCCACAGCCCGAAGGAATTTGAGATTGCGCAAGTCCGCGAAATCACCAAACGCGGACTTTTGTGGGCGGCCAGGTAGAAGGTGGGCCGTAAAATGATCTAGATTTAACCCGGGGTTGCTTTCTTCAGCGCGGCGGTGCATTCGTCAAAAGCGGCGGCAAGTTTAGGGGGCCTCAAAGAAAGTGACTGAATCAAGAGTGCGAGATAAGGTGCTTCGCGATGTCCGCCGATCTTCATCACAAACCGGCCATTCTCATCATCCTGGCGTTGACGTATACAGGGATTGCGCTCGGGCACATCCCTGGCCTGAAACTGAACCGGACCGGGATCGCCTTGCTGGGAGCCATTGGCATGATGATTTTTGGTGGGGTGTCGACCGCCGAGGTGGTTTCATACATCAACTGGCCCACCATTTTTTTGCTTTTTGGTTTTTTCGTTATTTCGGCGCAACTGCGACTCTCGGGATTTTATGATCTGGTGGCCGGGGGTATTACGGCGAGGCTCGGCAAGCCAGCGCAATTTTTGTTTATCCTGATGGCGGTAACCGCGGGCCTCTCCGCCTTTCTCAATAATGACATCGTCTGCTTTGTTTTTGCTCCGATTGTTGGTATGGCTTTGCTTCGGAAGCGGCTCAACCCCATTCCGTTTTTGGTTGGGATTGCGATCGCCAGCAACGTCGGCGCGGCGGCGACTTTAGTCGGTAATGCTCAGGACATGATGATTGGGCAGGTCGCGCATCTTAATTTCGGCGGATACATTCTTTGGAGTATCATCCCCGTCCTTTTTGCCCTCGGCTGTGCCTATGGGATCATCTGGATGATGTCGCATAAAAACATCCAGTCCGGTGCGCCTGTGCCGAAAGATTTGGATTGTGAGACCAAGCCGTTAAACTGGGCGCATACGATCAAGGGACTGGTGCTCCTCCTGGCGGTGATCGGTCTGTTCTTCTCGCCGTTGCCAAAAGAACTCATCGCCCTTGCCGCCGCCGCTATCCATATCGCCAGCCCGAAGTTTCGCACGGACGACCTGTTGGGTCTGGTCGATTGGCCGGTTCTCATTCTTTTCATGGGGCTGTTTGTCGTCACCGGGTCTTTTCAATCGACCGGGTACGGGGATCAAGCCGTTCATTGGCTCGCGCAGGAGGGGATTAATCTCAATGCTCCACACATCTTGATTCTGGTCACAACCGCGCTTGCCAATCTTATCAATAATTCCGCGGCCGTGATGCTGCTGCTCAAGGTCATCGACCTGTCGCATCCCACCACGGCCTATGTCCTGGCGCTGGCCAATAGTTTTGGCGGAAGCCTGATTGTCATCGGTAGCGTTGCAAATATCATCGTCGTCCAACAGGCCCAGCAATTGGGCGTCACCATTGGATTTCGCGATTTTGCCCGGCTGAGTATTCCGGTCACGCTGGCCGCTCTTGCCGGGCTTCTTCTTTGGGTGATATGCTGACGCGCTAAAGAAAGTGCGCGCGGTGCTCAGGGCCGAACCACATACGGCCCTTGAAAAGTGCCCGTTATGCCCATTCCGACGGCAATTCCGGAAACGGTGCCAGCGGGTGCCGCGACATAGGAAGTCGTGTCGCCGTTGTTGAAAAAGTCGGGCCGGTATTGGAAATCGACCCCTTTGGAATATGTGGCGCAGAACAGGGCGTAATCGGAGCCGCTGTTGAAACCGTCGCGCACCATAATGCCGATTTTCTGCCATGGGTCGCCCCTTGAAAGCGACGTCACCCGGCAGATCACGGTGCAGTCGCCCCAGACCAACCAGGGCTGAAAATTGAATTGATCGAACGTATTCCAAATATCCGCGCCAGAACCGGAAATCGTCCAAACGCCCGACATCAGGTTCGCGGAGCCCATGAGCTGCGGCGCGCCGATGTCCTGATCGTGAAGCCGATAAGTTGGCGCAGGCGTAATCGAAAAGTAGTCAATCGTCCCGCTGGCAATCGCACTGGCGTTGTGAGCCGTGATGTAGATCCCGACAAGCAGCGGATTGTTCAGAAAGCCAATCGTTCTGGGCTGGCCGATCTCAGTCCATACTGTTGGAGCCGCCCCGCCCGTGGCGTAATAGCATCTCACAACGTTATCCGTGATAACGAGCTTGCCCCAAACCGGGGTTAAGAGGGTGGGAGCGGAACAGGGAATGGGACCATCATTCTGTGCGCTGATTTGAGCGCAAACCGGCGCGAATGCGGCCAGCGCAATCAGGAGAATTCCAAGAAATAATTTTATAAAATTTGAGTTAACTAACATGATCGAGGGTGGGTTGAAATTTTTAGGAATTTTTTTTACAGGGGCTTTTTGCCGCTCTTTCTTGCAATGCTTGTGCCAAGACTAGTCGGCTGCCCTGCTTGCTGGCTTTGCGCCAGAGCGATTTTAGAGGTGAAATCAAAATTTTTGCGTAAAAAGTCCCATCTCAAAATGTCCTCATTTAGGCCCTAAATCCAAAACAACTCTGTCGGGATCGATGCCACAAGCAATTGACGTGCCATAGACAGGCTAACGGGCTGTCCGACGCCTCTTATCAGCGAATATTGGAGGCTGAAAATGGCCGCAAACGGTGCACTTGTCTAAGCCAGAATTGAGCGTGATTTGAACGCCTCCGTGGCCGCTAGGCAGCCGGGCGGCCGAAGTCTTGACCCGGGCATCGCAAATCGAACCTTGTCCTAAGAACGGAGCACGCTTTTCCCTCCCACAAACACGCCAGATCATGTGGCTTTCCTTTACAGCGCGGCGGCTTTCTGGCTACCATCCGCCGTGTGAACTCTGTAAAGGCCATCGTCATCAAAATAAACAAGAGGTCTGTCACCGTTCTCATCGCAGGTTATGACGACCTCGGAAAGATAGGGCCTTACGTCAAGATCAACGGCCTGAAAACCTTTTGCGGATATAGCCATCCTCCACAAATAAAAGACGAAGATATGTCGAACACATTCGTTTTCGAGATGCTCGACAGCGAAGATATCAGTTCTCTAAAGACGGGGTCAGTTTGTGAAGTGACGTGGGGGTAAAACAGGCAGCGTAAAGATGCCGGTCTCTTTTTCTCGCCGGCGAGCGTGACCGTATCCGTCCCGCGCAGCCGATTATCTTTGAGCGGGAAATAAACTCATGTCCCTTGTTTTGTTCTTTCGAGCCAGAAGCAGGCAAAAATCCCGCGCGTTGCCGGTTTTACAGGGAAACAGGAAAAAATCCCGCGCATTGCCAAAACAGATTTCCTGAACCATTTCGCCAATCATCGAGACATCGTCCGGCAACTCTCCGTCAACCATGCCTTGACCGAGAAGATTGCAGAGCACGCGGCGAAAATATTCGTGGCGTGGGAAGGAAAGGAAGCTGCGGGAATCGGTCACCATCCCGACAAAGCGCCGTAGCAAGCCCAGATTGGAGAGCGCGTTGTGCTGCCATTCCATGCCCTCTTTTTGGTCCAGGAACCACCAACCGCTGCCCAACTGGATTTTTCCAGCCATGGAGCCATCCTGAAAACTGGCCAGCATCGCGCCGATCACATAATTATCCGCCGGATTGACGTTATAGATGATGATGTGGGGCAATTCATCCGTGCTGTCCAAGGCGTCCAGAAACCGTGAAAGAGGACGCGCCTGGGGAAAATCCCCAATCGAATCGAATCCGGTATTGGGCCCCATCGCTTTGAGCGCCCGGCTATTATTATGCCGCAATGCTCCCAAGTGGAGTTGCATGGCCCAGCCACTGGCGGCATCCCAGCGGCCAAATTCGAGCATGAGGTATGAGGCGTAGGCGGACTGCTGCGCGGGGGAGCATGTCTTCCCGGAGCGAATGGAATCAAAAATTTGAGACGCCGCCTGATGGCTGCAGGGAAGGGCGAAACACGACTCGAGACCGTGGTCGGAGCAACGACAACCCATCGCGTGAAAGTCGTCATGGCGCTTTTTTAGGGCCGAAAGCAGGTCATCGAAGGTGTGGATCGCAGTGGCCGCCGTCTGGCTGAGGCGATCCAGCCATTCATTGAAATGTGTGGGCGACTGAATTTCGATGGCCTCGTCGGGGCGAAAGGTGGGATAAACGTGGGTCTTTAGCCCGCTCTCACGAATCTGTTGATGAAAATCGAGGGACTCCGCCGGGTCATCCGTTGTGCACAGGACTTGGACGCGATGAAGATTGAGAATGTCGTGCACACGAAGCCCGGGCAGCTTGGCGTTGGCATGCTGCCAAATTTTTTCCACGTTTTGCGGATTGAGCAAATCTGTAATTCCAAAATGGCGCGCCAATTCAAGATGAGTCCAGTGATAGAGCGGGTTGCGCATCGTGTAAGGCACGGTGCCTGCCCAGGCGTCGAATTTTTCACGCGGCGTCGAGTCGCCCGTAATGAAGCGTTCCTCGATTCCGTTGGTGCGCATGGCCCGCCATTTGTAGTGGTCTCCGGCCAGCCACATTTCGGTGAGATTTTCAAATTGATGATTCTCCGCAATGGCAGCCGGCGAGAGGTGACTATGAAAATCAATAATGGGCTGGGTCGCGGCAAACTGATGGTAAAGCAATCGCGCGGGTTTGCTGCCCAGCAGAAAATCGTCGTGAATGAAGGGCCGCTTGGTCATCGATGCCGTCCTGCTCGCGGTGGCCCCGTCTTTGAATCTCATTTGCGAATGTCGCATAAGTCCTTGGGCTGATTGATGAAAGGCAAAGTCTATCGATTGATCCAATAAATTGGTTTACACGAAAAATAACTAAAGTAAAGCTTCTCCGAAATTATCTGGGTTGAATTTTATAGTCGAAATAATCAAGAAGTTTCCGTTTTGAGCGGAGCGTACGATTGGATACGGGCATTCAGTTGTTTCGCGTAAAATACATACCCATCCTTCGTTTATTCCGCGTCCAGCCTCCGTAATGCAAAGGCGTAGGCGCCTATGTTGACAGCTTCACTGGTACCCAGGCGCGAAACGCCGATGCCGGTGCGGTTCATCGAATCGCATTTCACCTTGCGGGTTCCCGCCGTCGCGCGCGCGCACGGCTGGCTGGGCTTCTCCCGACTTGCATTTACGCGGTCCTCCTGAGGGCGATTGGTGGACTTTGGGTGGACGACCCTCAGCTATGAGGAGAGCGGGCGAAGGGAATCGAACCCTCGTGAATAGGTATACTGCTTTCAATCGTTATAAGGTGTTATGGCTTAGAGGTAGATGGGTTTCAATTTTTTAAAGTTTGCTAGACTAGCTAGACTGCCTCTAATCTGTAGGCATGGCTTCCATCTACCCAATGAAGCGCTCGCCTTACTGGTGGGTGGCTTTCACGGACCCTAAGACAGGGAAGAGGACGTGCAAAAGTACCGGCTACCGCAGGGACGATCCAAGCGATCATAAAAAAGCCCGCGCGCTTGAAGCTGAATTGACCGCCCGCGAGTTTAACAAAGCAACCCATAATTCTACCGAGAAGTGGGAAGGCTGGGTCTTGCCTTTTTTGAAGAGGCACTGCAAGTCCTCAAAGACTCTCAGCCGTTATGAGTTGGCTTGGAGTTGGATAAGCATTTACCTGAAAGAGAAAAGCATCTTGATGCCGAAGGATATGACCTATCAGGATGCCCTTGGTTACTTGAAATGGCGTACCAGCTATAAAAAACGTGGAGGCCGGACGGTGAAGCAAAATACCGCCCTCAACGACATGAAGGTATTTCGCATCATCATGGGGCAGGCGATCCGTCTTGGTTACTGCACGGTGAATCCATGCAACCGTCTCGGCGTTGCTAAGGAGGAAACCAAAGAAAAGCCCGAGTTGACCGATGATGACATCAAGCAGATTAGGGATGCCCTCAAAAACCGGGAACGATGGATGCAGATCAGTTTCGAGATTGCCCTGAACACGGGTTGTCGCCAGTCAGACACGCAGATTGCCCTCAAGGACATTGATTTCACTCGGAAAACGATTGCTTTCGTCAAACCCAAAGGAGGTAGGTCGCGTGCTTTTTCGGTGCCCCTGCCCGCAGCCATCGAACCGATGTTGTTGGAGCTGAAAAACAGTGGAGCTAAATTTACCCTCGACGATCCTCCACGAATGCTGGGCAAACACTGGTGGGAATTTTTTAAAAACGATGTCACACGGCCCGATCTTTGTTTCCACTGTACACGGGTGACTTTCGTAACACGACTTGCTCGTGCCGGGGTACCCCTGGCCGCAGCCATGCGTTTGGTTAACCATTCATCTACCCTCGTTCACGCTATCTACCAGCGGTTAGGAGTGGATGATGTGAGACAGTATAGTTCTCTAGTGGCGATTCCACCGGCTTAAACTTCTCGTACTTCCTGCGCCACGCCAGAGCTTCACTCCGGGTGATTTTGCCGTCCAGCAGCGGCATTCCATTGGTATGCCAACAACG
>Ga0302319_10022400_pt1 | contig 11332 bp, 7 predicted proteins | sample Bog_T0_2_FD_203319 | JGI IMG/M metagenome (GOLD analysis project Ga0302319, IMG submission 203319) | Peat permafrost microbial communities from Stordalen Mire near Abisko, Sweden - Bog_T0_2 | ecosystem: Environmental > Terrestrial > Soil > Wetlands > Peat | place: Sweden: Abisko, Stordalen Mire...
ATTACAAGGATCGCATTCAGGTTCATAAAACCAGGCTGAAGGCGATCCTGGTGGGAGAGCCGATGGAGGAATTCGAGGTTCCCGTGCGCGCGGTGGCTTAAGGGCTTTGCCCGGAGCGGATTAACCTGGGCGGAGCGGCGAACCATTTGAAGGGCCGATGTTGAATAGGCCAGGAAGGTATCGGCCCTTCAGCTTTGCTGGCGAATGTGTTCGGCACGGACCTGGGCTGCGGTGAAGAGAGTGAAGAACGGCGCATCTCCAGCGGCCAACTCTACAGCGGGTCGGCCGTTGGCTTCTTCCCGCTCCACAAGGCAAACAACCGCGGCAATTTTCATGCCGGCTTCGCGGGCTGCTTCAATGGCGTTGATGGTGGATGCGCCGGTGGTGCAGACATCGTCAACGATGACCACGCTGGCTGCTTCACGACAAAAGCCTTCAATGCGGCGGCCAGTGCCGTGGGCCTTCTCGGCTTTGCGGACGAGGAAGCCATGAATAAGCGGCGCAGCAGGATTAGTGAGGGCGCGCCAGGCGCTGGCGGTGGCCACATTGCATACGATGGGGTCGGCGCCCATGGTGAGGCCGCCGACGGCATCCGCCACGATGCTGTGTTGCTCGAGAAGTTCCAGCACGGAGTGTCCGGTTAGACGACCACCTTCGGCGTGGAGCGTGGTGGTGCGGCAGTCGATGTAGTAATCGCTTGTGCCGCCGGAGGAGAGCGTAAACTGGCCGAGGCGGAAGCTGGTGCGGGCAAGAAGCGAGAGCAGTTGCTGGGCGTGCGTTGGCTGGGTCATCACAGAAGATTGTAAGGGAATGAAGGCGGGAAGGACTCCGGGGCGAGGGGATGAGGGGTTGAGAAACTTGCTTGTGCTTCAAGACTCTGCGTGCGTCCTGAATTCAGAATGCGAGATGGATGGCTGCTTTCCGGCCCATTTCCTGACGATCCGTGCGGAAGGTTTTCTTTTTCTGGTCCGTTGCTGAATCGCTTCAGCCAGTTGCGAGTCTAAAGTTGCATGAAAGTTTTTCTTTCTTCCCCAGCGAAAGACGCCACCGGGCAGAAGCTTTTTGGGTTTCATTCATTTATCAGTAAACGTATTGCCCGATCGGCTCCATACATGACGTTCACCGGTTGCATCTTTCTTGCTTGTGCGAGTTTGATGGCGCAGCAGAGTGCGACGGCGACGAACCCCGATTCTGTTGTTCTGGATCGGCCAGTGCCCGGTCTCGCCGCATCCGGCGTTGAGACCGCGGCGGTTCACGATTCGACCGGGGACTCCAACAGTGCTATTGCAGCTTCTGGCAATTGCGCAGATGCTCCGACGGGCGCTGACTGCGACAGCCAATCTGCACAGACGACTCAGCCGAATGCGCCGTCTGCGCAGAGTCGGCCCGATGATCAGCCTGCGCCGCAAACCAAGCGCATCCTCGGCATCATCCCGAATTTTCGTGCCGTCAGCACAGACGTCAAGCTGCCTCCGCAGACCGTGAAGGACAAGTTTATGGGCGCCTCGCAGGATTCATTCGACTACTCGTCCATTGTGATTCCGGGATTGCTTGCCGCCTACTCGATGGGGACGAATGCGACGCCGGAGTTTCATCAGGGAGCGCCCGGTTACGCACGCTACTTCTGGCATGCGGCGGTGGATCAGACCAGCGAGAATTACATGGTGGAATTCGTTGTTCCTGTGATTACGCATGAGGACACGCGGTACTACACGCTTGGCAGAGGGGGATTCCTGAAGCGGACCGGCTATGCGTTGAGCCGCGCTGTCATTACTCGAACGGACCATGATCGGGAAGAGTTCAATATCAGTGAAGTTGTCGGCTCGGGTGCGTCTGCGGGCTTGTCGAGCCTTTACTATCCAACGCGGGAACGCAGTTTTAGCAACACGGCAAGCGAGTGGGGATTGGATGTTGGGATCGACGCGGCGTCGTTTGTTGTAAGGGAGTTCTGGCCTGACATTAACCATTGGCTTTTCCACGGAGCGAAGCCTTAAAAGCAGGGAACAGGGAAAAGAAAGAGCGTCTATACCTTTTTCTTTAGTTTGTCCATCATTGCGACCAACATCCGGCTGACTTCTTCAGAGAGTGATTCAGCGTTCTGACGTGCGGGAGCATTGCCCAAACCAAGCCCGTTCGCAATGACGAGTTGTGTTTGGACCTCGAAATTTGAGCCCCGTGCGTGGCCATGAAACTGAACATACTCTCCTCTGCTCGACCTTCCGTATCCTTCAGCAATATTGCTCGCGACGGACACGGAGGCACGTCGAAGCTGGTTGGTCAATCCAAAGCGCTCGGAATCCGGAAACGAGGCGGTCAACTTATAGATTGCCAAGCTCAACTCAACCGCTCTTTGCCATACGATGAGATCTTTGAAGGAATCACTGACATTCAGTTCCTTTCTGCCGATCTCCTGTTTCGGGAGCGTCGCCGTGAGTTCAAACCAGCATAAGTGACTGTTCCCGGATCCCTGTTCCCAGCTTTTTACATCTTGTCGAGGTGCTGAAAGCCGCTGGTGCCGAGCAGCATGAATGAGAAGAGCAGGGAATTGTAGGATGCGTGGACCAGCACGCTGGCTGCGAGTGAGCGGGTGCTGAGGCGTGCCCAGCAGAGAACCATGCTGACGCAGACCAGCAGAACAAACGGCCCGAGGGAGTAGCCCGTCTGTTCCGCGTGCATGAGGGCGAAGGGGACGCTGGTGAGGACGGAGGATGCCGCCATGCCGGCAAGCGACCAGCGGGGATGACCGTCTTCGTCTGGTGGTGGACCGGGCTCATGGCGTATCTTTTCCGATGTCCAGTCGAATGCAGTGCAAAGCGTTGGCAGCAGAAAGCCACGAAAAAAGAGTTCCTCAAAAAATGGCGCGGCCGTGATGCCGAAGGCGAACAGCAGCCATGCGGCACCGGGTGCGCGGAAGATTTTGTCGATTGGCGCGTTGTCAGGGCCCGGCATCAGGACTCCATTCAGAAGGGCGAAGAGGAAGCAGACAAATGCTGCCGTAAACAGCCGCCAGCGCAAGCGCAGGGCTGTCTCCCCGTTCCATTGAATGCCGGCAAAAAACCCTTTGCCCCAAAGCATGGGGTAGATGATGAGTGCGCCAAGGAACGCACCCAGATAAACGACGATCATGCTGCCCAGTGTGTAGTGGATGTCGGTGATGGCTTTTTGGATGGTGGACACGCCGAACAGGTTGAAGTGAAGCGCGGAGTAGGTGAGAAGGCCTGCGCACAACCATCCAAAAACGATGAGTACGAAGAGAAGCAGTAAGTCACCGACGTTCGGAATACGGACGACATGCGGGACTGGCGGCTCATCCTGGTAGGGGGCAAAGCGCAGGGTCGCGGCCAGATGCAATTTGCCGTCCATCCTTGGCGGGGCCAGGACCATGGGCGGAGCCAGGACTATTGGCTCGCCGACAACGTGATCGGGATGAGGCGATTCGGCGAAGACGGGCGCATCGCCTTCGTCATCGCTGAACGCAGCCGCCGGCATGTGCGAATCTTCCGCTTCAATCTCCGATGAGCCAATGTGCGCAAAAGTATCGGCGGAGGATTCTTCTCCACGGGTGGGCTCGTCGTGCGCAGCTAGCGGGGTGTGGTTCGCATCGGGCGGATCGTGGTCTGCGTCGAGCGGATCATTGTCCGGAAGGGTGCTCATGCCGAGCCTGTTTTCTTTTTTCGTGGTCCGGATTGTTTGACTTCGGCGGTCTTGGCCGCGGTGCGTCCGGTTCTTGCGCGCGTGGACGCGAGATCGTCTTCAGCGGGAGTGTTGCGCTGAGTGCGCTTGGGTTTGGTTGGCGGTGCTTTTTTGCCTCCTGCCCTGTCTTCTGGAGCGCGTGGTAACAACTTTGTGTCGTCAACTTCCCCGGTCTCAGAAGCGAGATCGGGGGCACCCAGCTTATCCTCTTCGGTGTCGATTGGCGCGAGTTTTCCATTGGTTGATGCGTAGTAGCGGTGGAGGAACTGGCCCGTGTATGAGTCGGGGTTTGCCGCTATTTTTGCGGGACGTCCTTCGCCTACCAGGCGGCCGCCGTCTTCTCCGCCTTCGGGGCCAAGGTCGACGATCCAATCGGCGTTGCGGATGACGTCGAGGTTGTGCTCAATGATGATGACGGAGTTGCCGAGATCGGCGAGGCGATGGAGAACCTCAAGCAGTTTGCGGACGTCGTCAAAGTGCAGGCCGGTTGTGGGTTCGTCCAGCAGATAAAGGGTGCGTCCGGTCTGTCGCTTGCTGAGTTCGCGAGCCAGCTTCATGCGCTGCGCTTCGCCGCCGGAGAGCGTTGTGGCGCTTTGTCCCAGGTGTACGTAACCAAGTCCGACATCGACCAGGGTCTGCAGCTTCTGGCGCACCGTGGGTACATCCTCAAGCACGGCGAGCGCGTCTTCGATGGTGAGATCGAGAACGTCGGCGATTGAGTGACCTTTGAATTTTACGGCAAGCGTTTCCTGGTTATAGCGGCGGCCATTGCACACTTCGCACTGTACGTAGACGTCGGGCATGAAGTTCATTTCAATGCGGCGCTGGCCATCGCCCTGGCAGGTTTCGCATCTTCCCCCGGTGACGTTGAAGCTGAAGCGGCCGGCCTTGTAGCCGCGTTCGCGGGATTCGGGCAGCATGGCGAAGAGATCGCGGATGGGAGAAAACACTTGCGTGTATGTTGCCGGATTTGAGCGTGGGGTGCGGCCGATGGGGGACTGGTCGATGCGGACAACTTTATCGAGTTGCTCAGCGCCAGTGAGGGACTCGTGTGCGCCGGGTTCCTCACGCGAGCCGTAAATGGACTGCGCCAGGGAACGGTACAAGATGTCGTTGATGAGTGTGCTTTTGCCGCTGCCGCTTACACCGGTGACGACGGTCATTACGCCAAGCGGGATGCGTATCGTGATGTCCTGCAGGTTGTGTTCGCGAGCGCCGGATACGACGATCCATTTGCCGGTGAGGGCACGCGGACGGGCGCGTTGCAGCATGGTAGCGGCGCCGGAGAGATAACGACCGGTGAGCGATTCGGGACTGGCCATGATCTGTTCAGGCGTACCCTCTGCGACCACAAAGCCGCCGAGACGGCCTGCGCCGGGGCCGAGGTCGAGAACGTAGTCGGCACTGCGGATTGTGTCTTCATCGTGCTCAACGACGAGGACCGTATTGCCGAGGTCGCGGAGCTTGATGAGGGCCTGGATGAGCCGATTATTGTCGCGCTGATGGAGGCCTATGGATGGCTCGTCGAGCACATAGAGGACGCCGCGGAGCTTGGAGCCGATTTGTGTTGCGAGCCGGATGCGCTGGCCTTCACCGCCGGAGAGCGTGGCGGCATTGCGATCGAGTGCGAGGTAAGTGAGGCCGACGCCGCAGAGGAATTCGAGTCGCTCGACGATTTCGCGACGGATGCGTTCGGCGACGAGTGCTTCGCGGGCGGTGAAGGTGAGGTTGATGGCGGCTGATAGCGCGCGATTGAGCGGGAGGGCAGTGAAGTCGGCGATGGAGAGGCTGCCGATTTTGACCGCGAGCGACTCCGGGCGCAGGCGCTTGCCACGGCAGACGGGGCAGGGGGTCGCAGACATGTAGCTCATCATGTATTCGCGATAGCCGTCGCTGCGTGCCTCTTCAACGCTGTCGCGCAGGAAGGCGAGGATGCCGTGGAAGCCGGTGCGCGGAGCTTCGTTTTTGGGAGGGCCGTAGACGAGGATGTGCTGGTGCTTGACGGGCAGGTCCTCAAAGGGAAGCTTGAGGTCGATCTGGTATCGGTCGGCTGCGAGATGGATGAGCTTGAGCAGATATTGCGACGCGGAACCGGGGCCGAGGCCGCCGTCGAGCAGGGGCTTGGACCAGTCGGTGATGACCTTGGCGGGGTCGAAGTCATAGAGCGAGCCGAGGCCGTGGCACTCCGGGCATGCGCCGAATGTGGAGTTGAAACTGAAGCTGCGGGGCTCGAGTTTGGGGACGTCGAGGCCGCAATCGGGGCAGGCCATGGAGGAGGAAAATAGCTGTTCTTCACCGCCCGCTACGGCTACCAGGGCAAGGCCGTTGGCCATTTGGAGGGCTTTGGAGATGGCGGTTTCGAGGCGCTTTTCTACGGAGGGTTTATTGGGAGATGTTGTGGGCGGCTGGGTTCCCTCCCCGGTCCCCAAACGCGTGGGACCGGGGGCACCCACAGTTGCACCTGGAATTGCCGGCGACTTGAGGAGGATGCGGTCGATGACGGCTTCGATGGTGTGATTTTTGCGGCGGTCGAGGATTACGGGATCGGAGAGGTCGCGGAGTTCGCCATCGACGCGGGCGCGGAAACCCTGCTGATCCAGCTGATCGAGGAGGTCTTTGAATTCGCCTTTGCGGCCACGGACAACGGGGGCCATGACGGTGACGCGCTCTCCCATTCCGAGTTCCAGGATGCGCTGCACGATCTGTTCGGCGGTCTGGCGGGAGATGGGGCGGCCGCAGCTGGGGCAGTGGGGCGTGCCGACTGATGCATATAGTAAACGCAAATAGTCGTAAATCTCTGTGATGGTGCCCACAGTGGAGCGAGGACTTCTACTGGTAGTTTTCTGTTCAATAGAGATAGCGGGACTTAGTCCCTCGATGGAGTCGACGTCGGGGCGCTCAATCTGGTCGAGAAACTGGCGGGCGTAGGCGGAGAGGGTTTCAACGTAGCGGCGCTGGCCTTCTGCATAGATGGTGTCGAACGCAAGGGAGCTTTTCCCGGAGCCCGAGAGGCCTGTAACCACAGTGAGGGTATTGCGCGGAATGCGCACGTTGATGTCGCGCAAATTGTGCTGGCGCGCGCCGCGCACCGAAATGTGAGTGATGGGCATGATTGGATGCAAGTTGGGAGCGGTGGGAGTTCCAGAGTGGGACTGTTGGCCCGATGCAGGAATGTAACACCCTGGGGGTATTCTATTGGTCAATAGAATCAAGGGTCAACGCGGCGGTTTTCTGAGAGAATCGCAGAGATGAAGCTATACCTGCTGGAATCGGCAGGCATCTGACTTGTCGTACGGCATATTTGAGTGGCCCAAGGCGGAGTGATGACGGATTTATTCAATTTTGTGATGTTGGTGTGTGCGTCGTTGGCGTCGATGGGATTTGGCATCCTGGCCGCGTATTGGGTTCTTCGTGCGGGGTTTGCGCTGATGCGTCCACGGACTCAGCGTGTGGCCTTGAAAGCGCAGCCTGAAGTCTTGAGAACAGTGGTTAGTGATTAGTGGTTAGTTTGGCGCTGTTGCGCTTCCGTTCCGTTAAAAGCAAAAACCACGTTTAGCCCCTTCTTACTGGTTTGGCGGGGTTGGGGGCGGTTGGCCGGGCTGCTGGCCTTGCTGCTGCTGCTGTTGTTGCTGCTGCTGTAACCGCAGCTGCTGCTCGCGCTGCTGCATATCCATGGGTGTACGCGGAGGGAAACCGGGGCGAATGGGATTACCTTCGGGCTGCTGAGGCTGCTGTGGCTGTTCGTCCACTTCGTCTTCGTCGCTGGGAGTGGGAGTTTTGGCGGCTTGCGGATTTGCCAATGAGCGGGTGCTGAGCACAATCTCTCGCGGGGTCCCCTGGCCCTGATCGCCGATCATGAGGAAGTTGTAGCCGGAGCCTTCCAGCAACTGGCCAAGAACATCGCGCGCGGTTCCAGGACCGAATGTGCCAAAGATGCGCTGATCGGCATCCAACCCCTCTACTTTTGCGCCGGTTTCGGTGGATACATCGGTAAGGATCTGCTCAAGGCTGGAGTTTGTTGCGTCGATGCGGAGGCCGTGGCTGTCCCACACTACGGAGGCGGGGTCCGCCTTTGCATTGACGGGCCACTTTGGGGCCTCGGGCTGGGGCAGAGCAGGCGTGGAGATTGGGAGTGGGTCGGCTGGGTGCGCCGCCGTTGGATGGACGTGATGAGGCATGGGTTTGTGCCGCGGGAAGGTGGATTGAGTGGCGGATGAGGGCGGGGTGGATGGGGTCTGCGCGGCGAGAGAGGCAGAAAACCCAAGCAGGATCGCCAAAAGCACGGGAACGCACAGGCGGGCCATTGTCCGCAAAGCTACTGGCCGATTCTGGATTCGCTTCAGGCTAAGTCCCAACAATTCTTTTGCCGCTCCACTGTACTAGACTAACAGTGGCCCGCGGACGCTCATCAAAAGGTTCCCGGGGCGGGAAGGATGTCCGCGCGATGCGTCTCTACAGGAGTGTTTGGGCTGCCGCAGCTTTGCTGGCATTTCCGGTGTTGGGGTATGCCGCAACCTGTACCACGCAGGCGGAGATGCTGGCACTGGATCGGGATGCGCTGGTGGCTGCCGGCGGACGGTTGTCGATGGCCGTTTTGCAGCAGGACGAAGGCGCGCTGCGTGCGGCGCTGCTGCCGGCTGAAGCGGGGGAATGGGACGGCATTCGCGATACGGTGGAGCAGGCCGGGCCGCTGATAAAAGGCGGCCAAATCCAGTTGCGCAATCTATATCTGTTGGACGCAACGATGCTGACGGCGCCCTCCGATACGCAGTTCTTCTGCTCCAATGCAACCGGATCGCTGACCGTGACCATGAACATGCGCGCCTTGCCTCCAGGGCGGTATGCGGTGGTGCTTGCGGATGCGGCGGGCGCTGCATTGAGCGGCCAGATTGGATTGGTCCTGGCCTGGGGCGGTGCGGGCGCGGACACTGGTTGGAAGCTGGCGGGATTGTCGGTGCGGCCCGGGACTTTTGGCGGCCATGACGGTGTGTGGTATTGGACGCATGCGCGCGACCTGGCGCGGTCTGATCAGCCCTGGAGTGCATGGTACAGCTACGATGCGGCGCGGTACCTGCTGCTGCCGGTGGACTTTATCTCGTCGCCAAACCTGGACAAGCTAACCCAGGAGCAAGGCCAGGTGAAGAGCGGGACGGGGAATTCGCCTCAGGACGCGTTTCCTCTTACACTGCGCACCGGCGACCGCACATGGAAGATTGAATCCGTGCATTTGGAACCCACGCTGAACGAAGCCGACCTGGGCGTGACATACGAATCGACGGGTGTGACGGACCCGGCGGCTCAGAGGACTGAGGCTACATCTGTGCTGAGCGCACTTTTGAAAGCGCAGCCGGCGCTCAGAGAGAACTTTCATGGTTTTTGGGCCATTGCGGAAAAAGATGGGAAAAAGATTCCGGTGATGGAACTGCCGATGGCGCAGATCCCGTAAAAGCAGTTATCAGTTGTCAGTTATCAGTTATCAGTTATCAGTTGTCAGTTATCAGTTGTCAGTCGTTAGCTGAATGCGAGGGAGCGGCTACAGAACTTTGGCTGCGTTTTTTGCGGAAGGCCAATCAAAATCTGGTGAGCGAATGGGGGTTGGGGTGAGTATTCGGAGATTTGCTGGAGCTGTTTCTGTTTTGGCATCGATGGTGGTGGGATATGTAGCTTGTGTTCCTGTGGCTCAAGCGCAGGGCAAGGCGGCTGTGGATACCGAGAAGAGCGTTCCGCTGCCGCCGGGGTTGGACAAGCGGTTTATGGACACTACCGCTGATCCCTGCGTGGATTTTGCGCAGTATGCGTGCGGGAACTTTGCGAAGCTGTATCCGATCCCCTCGGACAAGTCTTCTTATGGGAACTTCCATATTCTTTATGACCACACACAGACGGTGCTTCACGCACTGCTCGAAAAGGCCGAGGCGGATAGCCCCTCTCGCACCCCGAATGAACAGAAGATTGGCGATTACTACGCAACCTGCATGAACACGGAGGCGATTCAGGCTAAGGGACTGAAGCCGCTGCAGCCAGAACTCAACCGCATTGCGGCCCTGCAGAGCAAGACGGACTTGACCGCGCTGCTGGCGCACTACCAGTTGATTAATGTGAATGCGTTCTTTGGATACGGGGAACAGCAGGACTTCAAAGACGCGCGCAAGCAGATTGCAGCTGTGGATCAGGGCGGCCTGGGATTGCCGGAGCGCGACTATTATCTGCGCACTGGGGAAGCCGCGGAGAAGACGCGCGCTCAGTATGTGGAGCACATTACAAAAATGCTGACGCTGATTGGCGAGCCCGCTGCTGCCGCGGCCAGCGATGCGAAAAAGATCATGGATTTGGAAACCGCGCTGGCGAAGATTTCGATGGACATTACATCGCGGCGTGATCCAAAGAATATTTATCATCCTATGCCCGCGGCCGAGCTGGCGACATTGGCTCCGGTGATCGCGTGGCCCGCGTTCTTTGAAGCTACAGGTGTTGCGGGTATCAGCGAACTGAATGTGACCAATCCTGATTTCTTGAAAGGGATGAACGCGCTGATCGGATCCACTGACCTGGATACGATCAAGGCTTATCTGCGCTGGCAATTGATCAACGGCATTGCTTCCACGGTGCTGCCAACTGCGCTTGACGACGAAAACTTCAATTTCAACGGGCGTGAACTGAGCGGCCAGCCGGAGCAGGAAGCTCGTTGGAAGCGCTGCGTTGCATCCACCGACGGCGCGCTGGGCGAGGCGTTGGGCGAAGTCTACGCGAAGGAGTACTTCCCGGCGAAGAGCAAGCAGGAAACGGTGCAGATGGTGCATGACATCGAAAACTCGATGGATCGCGAAATTGGCACGCTGACCTGGATGAGCCCCGAGACGCAGGCGAAAGCGCGCGAGAAGCTGCACATGGTCGCGGACAAGATTGGCTATCCCGATCACTTCCGCGACTACTCGAAATTGACGGTTGTGCGTGGCGATGCGATTGGCAATTCGATTCGCGCTGTGGAGTTTGAGAACCACAGGCAACTGGCGAAGATAGGCAAGCCGGTTGATCGCGGAGAGTGGGGCATGTCGCCGCCCACCATCAATGCTTATTACAACCCGAGCATGAACGACATCAATTTCCCGGCCGGAATTCTGCAGTCTCCGTTCTTCGATCCCAATGCATCTGACGCCGTGAAGTACGGGCACATTGGGGCTGTTGTAGGGCACGAGTTGACGCATGGATTTGATGACCAGGGCAGGCAGTTCGACGGCAATGGCAACCTTGCCGATTGGTGGACGGCGGACGATGGCAAGAAGTTTGACGCGATGACGGATTGCGAAGTGAAGGAGTACAACGGCTTCACTGCGATTGACGATGTGAAGCTGAACGGCAAGCTCACGCTGGGAGAAAACACTGCGGACAACGGCGGTTTGCGGCTTGCCTACATGGCTCTGCTTGAAGATGCGCAGCGCAAGAAGACCGACGTGAATGCAAAGGATGCAAGCGGATTTACGCCGCTGCAACAGTTCTTTATCGCGGATGGGCAGAACTGGTGCGGGAGTACGAGGCCTGAGCAATTGCGGCTGCAAGTGCAGACGGATCCGCATTCGCCGGACAAGTTCCGGATCATTGGCGTGATACAGAATATGCCGGAATTTGGCAAGGCGTTCGG
>Ga0302319_10022402_pt1 | contig 11331 bp, 5 predicted proteins | sample Bog_T0_2_FD_203319 | JGI IMG/M metagenome (GOLD analysis project Ga0302319, IMG submission 203319) | Peat permafrost microbial communities from Stordalen Mire near Abisko, Sweden - Bog_T0_2 | ecosystem: Environmental > Terrestrial > Soil > Wetlands > Peat | place: Sweden: Abisko, Stordalen Mire...
TTTCGTGGTCAGCGAAGATTTGGCTTACCAGACTCCCGGGGATGTGAATCCCTATACGGCAAACCTGACCATCCAGGGTTTGGAGCGGTCGCTGCTGACGGCCACGTACCTGCATCAGATGGTGGGGTCGACCAGTGTGAACGGAATCTATGTGCTGACACCGATGAGCCATTTGCAAACCGCGAACAATTATCCCGATATGGCGGCTGTTGAGACCGTGGAGCAGTTCGCCGCTCTCACCCCGGTTACCTTGTCCACCATCTACCCTGGGTACGGCAGTCCGTTCACAACTACCGGCTTCCCGATCAATGCCTCTCCGGCTTCGAATTCCTGCCCGAATTGCCAGGGCCTGGATTTCGCTGACCAGGGCGGCGACAACGAACTCCTGGCAAGCAACATCATTGCGTCGAAAACCGCGGGAACGTATGTCTTCTCAGCGCCGTGGGAGACCACCAGCAGCCTGCTGACACAGATCAATCAACTGAAGGGATATAACCTGGCGCTGCCGACGAGTTATCAGGGCGGCAATGCGATTTATGTGGTTTCGATCGCGGCGTCGGGAAGCGCTACCCTGACGGCGTATAACAGCAATGCGAATCCGCCTGCGACCTACCCTTCCATGCGGCAGGTGCAGACCGGCGGATGCACCGAGCAGCCGCCCTTCAACATCGCGGTGACCGGCGGTGTGGGCGGAGCGCAAGTTCCGGCGGGGACGAACACCAACGAAACTGTGTATATCGTTCGGCACGCGGAGGCGCATCCGCAGGGGAGTTTTGACGACGGCAACTATGTGGGCGCGGGACAATGGCGCGCGCTGGCTCTGCCGATCGCGCTCGAAGGCAAGATACATCCTACGCAGGTGTATTCGGTCGACCCTGCGACGCCAGTCCAGGGCACACAGAGCGCTTCGGGAGTTTCCGTTTGGTCGTACGTGAGACCTTCGCTGACGGTTGAACCCTACGCCATCGCCTATAACTTGCCGTTTCGACTGGCGGAGGGGTTCGATTGGAGCTCGGGGCAGGAGACCAGCAACTTTTTCTTCAACGGCGGCAGGCTTTCCAATACGAGCATCTTGCTGGCTTGGGAGCACGCGCGGATTCCGCTGACGGTGCAGGCGCTGATCGCAAGTTATTTTCCGCAGGGCGGCGCGCCGGCAACGCCCGACTGGCCACAGAACGACTACGACAGCGTGTGGACGGTGACGCTGGACGGCCAAGGGAACCTGGCAGTGAACAACGCGGTGTGTGAAGGGATGCCTTCTGCGGCGCTGCCGGCCGCGGCGCCGCAATTTTGAGGGCGTTGCGAGTCTGACCGCTTCTTGAGCGGCGGCGTTTGCGGCGATTCTTCCGGAGCCGCTCAGCGCGGGTAGTAGCGGGGCTCGGTGCCGGGAGACTCGGGCGTGTCGGATGGGAAGGCGTAGACGCGGCGGAAGGGTTCGCCGGGGCGAGGGTTCCAGTTGCGCCAGGATGCGGGGTTGGTGTCGGCGGTGCGGGATTTGGGGCCTTCCCCGTTGCCGTTGATGGCGCTTACGCAGTACTCGATGACTTCAGGAGCGGAGTTGGCGGAGTTAGCGGGGACGGGGAACGGGGCTTGAATGCCGGCGCGTTTGTCCTGATAGATGCAGTCGCGACCGTGATAGAGAAGTTGGAAGCTGCCGCGACCGGCGGGGCGGGCGTAGAGGCAGTATTCGGTGACGCCGAGGACCTGGCCCCAGGTGAGGGTTGCGAGGCCGGCGGATAACTCGACGTGCAGGCCATCGGGCGCGGGAGGCGGGTCGGCGGTGACGTAGAGAGGATATTCGGGGCCGGGGGCGCTTTCGTGCTCCGCGTTGAGGGCGATGGCGCGGATGTGGACTTTTTCGCCGTTGGTGAGGCCGGTGACTGCGAGGGAGGGCTCAGCCTGCGTGGCGATTTTGGACCAGGTTGCGCCGTTGTCTTTGCTGAGCTCGAGGCGGTAAGAGGTGGCGGAAGCAACGGCGGCAATGAAAACGCGCGCGCCGCCGCCGCGGTTTTCGGTTCTCGCGATTTCGGGCGCGATGGGAACGGGCAGGCCTTCAGTCAATTCCCACTGATGGCGGCCGGGTCTTAGGTTGACGGTGAATACGCCGGATGGTGACGGCGCGGGTTGGGGCTCTCCGTCGATGCAGAAGCGCGTTTCGGCGGATGGTGACGGAAGCGTGATGGTCACCGAAGATGCAGTGGGCGCGGAATACTGGCCGCGCGGCGGCTGACCGGCGATGAGGGAGCCGCTGATGCCGAGGTCGGTATCGGTAGTGGAGAAAACAAGCCCAGATACGCCGATTTGAGTCCCGTGAAACATCGCGAATTCGCAACCGTCCTTTTTCTGACGGATGATTCCGGCGGTTCCGCTAAAGGAAGACGCGGCATCGCTGAAGTGGACGGGCTCGGGGTTGCGGAATACGAGATCGTCAATGTCGTCGGAGTGGACGCGGCAGCCAAAGGGCCTGGCTTCTACTTTGAGGTTGGTGCGATGGGTGACGACGACCATGGAATCGCCTGCGCCATCGAACCAGACGCCGGTGGTTTTATCGGTCTGGATGTCGGTGCGTGTGCCGGCCTGGTCGGAGTCGGATGAGCTGCGCACGAAGTGGAAGGTGGGTAGGGCGCCGCCGCGGCAGACGTACCAGGAGAGCCGGTGATTGACGGTGAGGTCGAGCACGCTGTCGTAGAGGAGAAAATAGTCGTGGCCGGCGAGCAGGACGCTGCGGCTGACGTACTCCGGCGTGGAATAGGGCGAGGGCTGCTGGCGCGGGACGATTTCGGCAAACTGGGCGGGGCCGAGATCGTAGAAGGGGCGCGAGAGGACGTTCGCGCCGATGGAGTAGAACTTGCCGTTCTTGTAGACGCCGAAGGTGGTGCAGAAGTCGGTGTCCTGATCGCGGCGGTCGCCGACATCTTCCGATCCGTTATAGCTCCAGGATTTGCCGGCGGCGAAGAAGTAGAGGACGCCGCATCCGCCTTCGGCGGCGAGTCCCCAGCGATAGTTGGGGCCAGAGTCAATTTGCTGGAGATGCAGGGAGAGCTCGTTGGTGGTGCCGACGGCGGCGCGGAGCACGATGCCATAGCCGGTGTGCTTGCGGCTGCGCAGGTGCGGATTGGTGCCGAAGTTGTCGAGTGCGCGATACATGATGTCGTCCCACGGCGGGTAGCTGCCGGGAGCGGACTCCGCATCGACATCCGTGGAGCGCGAGGCCCACATGGCGTGCTCGGCAGCGAGAGGTGCGTAACGCTGGAGGCAGGTGCCGAGATACCAGAGGGAACGCGGGGGCATGCGCTGCTCGGAGTGCGCTCCGATAGGCGGATAGACGCGACGCGGCCCCTGGCCGGGACCGACGACGCCCCATTCGCGGCCATGGTCGACGGCGAGCAGGTAGCGCATTTCTTCTTCGGTCTGGCCGTTAAACGGGGCGGAGAGAGCATTGACCGCCCAGTCGGCCATTTGCGCGAGCTGCGGGGTGACGAAGCGGATGGCTCCGTCAAAGTTGCGCAGGAGAAAATCTGTGCGCAGAGAGGGGCGGACAAATGCCCAGACATAGGTGCCGATGTCCTCGGTCCAACGGCCGCCATCGGCATCCCATGAATCGACGGAGGGGCGCGTGTTGAAGCGGGTGTTGAGCTCGACGCATTTCTGCCACATGTCGGCCCAGGTTTGGGCCATGGGGTGTTCGGGAAAGAGAAACGACATGGCGGGCGGCGCGGCTTTGACGTCGGCCATATAGTTTGGGTGCCCCGCGAGCATGGGAACGACGGGGAAGAATTCGTCGCCGGCCAGCACATAGGCGATGAAGAGATAGATGGCGGTGAGGCGGGTGCGCTGGCGCTCGGTCATGGTGGCGCTGAGGCGATTGAAGCCGTCGATCCACCCGCCCATGATGCGGCGGCTGGGAACGGGACTGAAGTTGACGATGCTGCGGCCGGGGAGGGGACCGTGGCCGTCCATTTGGCGCGCGCCGGTGACGGGAAGAGTGCAGACATACGGCGAGGCCAGGACGTCTTGCTCGAGGTCGGCGGCAGTCTTGGCACCGCCGCCGGTGAAGATGACGGGCGGACGGCGAGCGGCTTGAGGATAGTCGAGCACCCAATCTTTTACGCGATTGAGATCGAGGGTGCCGTAGCGATTCTGGAGGAAGAGCGTGTGCGACGTGAAACTGAGAGGCACCTGGTAGGTGAGGCTGTCTTGCGCGCCATTGTTGGTAGGCTGGGAGGCCTGCTCGAGTTGGCGCATGGCTTCTTTGTCTTTGGCGTGGTCGTAATAGGCGATGCAGGTGGAGCGGCGGCCGGGGGCTAACGGCCATTTCCAGGAGAGGCGACCGTCTTGATGGAAGGTGCGGATCTGGAGGGTTGGGGATTCGCGTTCGTAGGCGTACTCGTGGTCTTGCCACTCGGTGGCGTTGTCGATGAAGACGCCTAATGCGTCGTTTGAGTGCTGGTCCCAGAAGTTTGCCCAGTTGGCGATGAGGAAGTTGCCGGGGGCGGGCTGGTAGATGCCGAGGATGATGGGCAGTTCTCCCTGGGGCATGGTTTCGGGATAGATGGGACTGCTCGAGCCACACCTTGCGTCGAGGTTGCGCCAGGGTTGATCGATGCGTTCCCAGATGTAGTCGTCGTAGCTGCGGATTTGCTCGGGCAAGGGGAACGGGTGATTGGGGGCCTGACGATGGGTGGGGTCGAAACCGGTCCAGGTGGTTTCGATGACGCCGCGCGTGCCGGGCTTTAGGCCGTCCATATTTTCCTGGAGGCGGACAAAGTCCATTCCGGCGGTGCATGTGACTTGAGCGATGTAGTGGGAGCCGCTTTGGGTTTCGTAGGTGAGCTCGCAGGTGATGAACAGCGGACCATTGGCGATGCGGGCGGAAGTGATTTGCTTGACGGGATCGCCGGAGATGCTGAGGTTCGAGGAGCCTATCCAATTCTCGGGCCGCGGGTTTTCTGCCCGCGAGTTGCCGCCGCGCGCGACTTGCATGATGGGGCCGGGGGCGTCTCCGGAGATTTGTTGCGATGCGGGGATGCGGACCTGGATGGGGCCGGCATCGAGAACGATGGAGTTGCCGTCGAGCTTTTCGCTGACCTGCGGCGGATGAACGACTGGTTGGTCCGAGGCGGTGAGAACGAATTCCCGCCGTGCGCCGCTGGGCAGATCGGAGAAGAAATGGAGAGTGGCGGTGCGAATCGCGGAACGGGGCCCGGCAGGAGCGTCGACGATGTTGGAGAACTGGATGGGAATGCGCTCGCCGGTGTCGACGCGGGTGAGTTGCAGTCGATCAAGGGCGATCGGAGCGTCGAACTCAATCGGGTAGCTGAGGAGCGTGCGCGGCCACCAGTAGAAGGGGTGGTCGAGCAGATCGTGCAAGAGAAAGTGGATCTCGCGACGGTTGTTCCAGACTGCGGGTTTGGCGGAGGAGGAGGTTTCCGCGGGCGCCAGCGCCGAGGCGGCCGATATCGAGGCAGGGAGCGTGAGGGCACCAACACAAAACGAGCGGCGATTCAACATGTCCGATCCACTTCCAGGGTTCTTTGCGTTTCAGGATTGATCTGCTTTTACCGTACAGGAGAGGGCGCGTGTGAGTGCGAGTGTGAGTGTGAGTGGCCCGGTACAGGTCTTCCCAGGCTACGAAGAAAGCCTGGTTCGAATTCCAATTCAGAAATAAGGCGCGTCCTGTGCGAGGTTAAATCGCGGGGCTCTTTCCGATTCACTTTGCTTATCTCGAAAAATCGCCGCTTTTGCCGCCGGATTTGGATTCGAGGCGGATTTCGCGAATGACGATGGATTTGTCGAGGGCTTTGGTCATGTCGTAGATGGTGAGGGCGGCGACGGCGGCGGCGGTGAGGGCTTCCATTTCGACGCCGGTGGGACCAAGCGTGGCCGCGGTGGCCGTGATGCGCACACCTTCCGCGACGAGGTTGGTTGTGACATCGACGTGCGTGAGCGGGAGGGGATGGCAGAGGGGAATGAGCTCGGCGGTTCGCTTGGCGGCCTGGATGCCGGCGATGCGCGCGACTTCAAGCGGATTGCCTTTGGGGTTTGCGGGCAGCGCAGAGATGACCGCGGCGGAGAGCGCAACGAAGGCCGATGCGGTGGCGGCGCGGCGCGTGGGCGGCTTGGAGCTGACGTCGACCATGGCGGCCTGGCCGTTGGCGGCGAAGTGAGAGAGTTTGGCGGGATGCGATTTTTTTTCGGAACGTGTGGGTTTGGATGCGGATTTGGGTCTTGGCATGAGGGTCCTCTCGAAAGTCTTCTCAGAGTCCACGTAATAGCGGGTCATTGCAAAGATTCTTGCGCCCGCTGATGCGGGCTGACAATGCTGGCTCTGCTTTCTTCCCCAGGCTCACGCCTGGGGCTACCGTCTTTTGCCCGCTGAAGCGGGCTGACTTTTGTGCAGCTGCGCACTTTCACAAACATGGCCCGAAGGTGCGAGACCTTCGGCAGAATTTCAAGCAAGAAGGATGGTGACGGTTGCGCCGGCTTTGAGGTGGTCGCAGTTGTCGGGGACGACGAGATAGCAGTTTGCGCGAGCCATGGCGGCGAGATCGCCGGAGCCTTGCCAGTGAACGAGCGCGACTTCAGGCGCGGATTTCAAGAAGGTGCATGCGGCGGGGAGAAAACGCGTGAGGCCGGGTTTTGTTTTTACGTCGGCGGCGAGACGGGCGAGGGCGAAGCGGGGGCCGTGGGCGTTGCGGCCAGCGAGTGCGGCGAGGATGGGCGCGGCGAAGAGCTGGAAGGTGACGGCGGAGGAGACGGGATTGCCCGGAAGTCCGTAGACGTAGCAGCGCTGCGTGCGGCTCCGGTTTTGGTGGGGGCCCGTGCCGGTGCGGCGGAGTTCTGCGAAGACCAGCGGCTTGCCGGGCTGGATGCGGATGCCGGTGAAGTGGAAGCGGGCTCCGAGGCGGGCGAGGGCGGGCTCGACGAGATCGAATTTGCCGGCAGACACGCCGCCGGTGATGAGGAGAAGGTCGGCCGCAGCGGCGCGAGCGAGCGCGGCGTTGAGGGAGCGGGCGGTGTCGCGCGCGATGGGCATGATCCAGGGCGCGCCGCCGGCGGCGGTGACCATGGCGGCGAGCATGGCGGAGCTGGAGTTGCGAATCTGGCCGGGCCTGGGCTTGGCGGCGATGGGGACAAGTTCGTCGCCTGTGGAAAGGATGGCGACGCGGGGCCTGGCGTAGACGTTGAGATTTGTCGCGCCGCATGAGGCGGCAAGCGCGATTTGCGCTGCGCTGCACAGAGTTCCGGCGGGGAGCAGGGCGTCGCCTTTGCGGGCTTGCGCGCCACGGGCCACGATGTTTTCGCCTTTCTTGATGGTGCGCGGCGGTAGGAGGCGGATGGTTGGAGATCCAGCGGACTTGATGTGGGCGGATTCCCACATCTCAGAATCGAGATGTGGGGCACCCGGCGTTCGGTGCTGAGTTGAGGATGGGATGTTGAGGTTCGCGCTTTCGACGTGCTCGAGCATGACGACGGCGTCGGCGCCGCGCGGGATGGGCGCGCCGGTCATTATTTCCCAAACCGCTCCGCGCGGGAGCGGGCCGGAAGGAGGGTCGCCAGCTCGGGTTGTGCCGACGACAGCGAGAGGGCTATGCGTGGAGATTTCCGCGGCGCGGCAGGCGTAACCGTCGCGCGTGGAGCGGGGGAATGGGGGCTGGTCCGTGTCGGCGCGGAGGGTTTCTGCGAGGACACGGCCGGCGGCTGCGGGGAGTTTCACGCGCTCGGTGGCGGGCTTGCTGCGCGCGAGTTGCGCGGCGCGTTTGGCGACGAAGGCGGCGGCCTCGGCGTAGCTGAGCAATGCGTCACTCATGGAATGGATTGTAGAGGGTCCGAACGAGGGCGAGGTTCGTACTATCCCATCCTAACGACAAACGACGTCGTTACGATGGGGCACCCACTTTCGTGCTGGGTTGAGACGAGGAGGTTGAGGTTCGTGCTTTCCCACATCTCAAAATCGAGATGTGGGGCACCCGGTTTCGTGCTGGGTTGAGACGAGGAGGTTGAGGTTCGTGCTTTCCCACATCTCAAAATCGAGATGTGGGGCACCCGGGAATTATTTTTGTGCGGGCGAGGTGGTTTGCACGGGCGGGCTGGCGGGGGTGGTTTCGCTTCCCGTGTTCTGTGTGGTTGCGTTCTGCGGGTTGGGGTTGAGCAGGCCGGCGCTTTGCAGGATGGTTGTGACTTTCGCGGCGTACTCCCCGGCGGGAGCCAGCTCAAGATATTTCTGAAATGCCGCGGCGCACTCGGGAGAGAGTTTGAGTTTGTTGGTATCGGGATCGACGGGCGCGTCCACGGCGAGCCCCTGGGCCTTGATGAAATAAAGGAGAGGGTCATTCGGATTGGCCTTGAGGGCATCGTCGGCAGCGTCGATTTGCGCCGAGGCGTTTTTCTGCTGGAAGTAGATGACGGCCAGATTGCGGAGATACGTGGCGGCGTGGGCGGGATCGGCTTTGACGGCCGCGACGAAGGAGGCATTGGCTTCGTCGACCATGAGGGTGCGGGCGTAGACCTCACCGAGGCCAGCCAGGGCCGCGGCGGCGAGTTGGGGATCAATCTTCGCGGCCAGCGGTGCGGGATTTTCCGCCTGAAGGCCGGGGTTTCCGGGCTGCGCGGTGAGATCGACGGCTTTCTTGAAGCTGGTTTCCGCGTCGAGATAATTTTTGAGGCCCACCTGGGCGCGCCCGAGATAGACCCACAGGGTTGCCTCATCGGGCCATGCAGCGGCGGCCTTGCACATGCGCGATTCGATGTCGGTGTATTTGTCTTCCCGGATTTCGTCGACTGTGGAATCGACGTCGGACGGGGCGGCCGTGGAGCCCAGGGTTTGGATTGCCGTGACGCGCGCCGTGGCGATATCCGCGAAGTCCTGACTCACCGCTTGCAGATCGGCGTTGATGGAGGCAATCATCGTGTGGGCGGCCAGCGCTTTTTGGTTCGACTCTTTTATCTGCTGCAACTGCACTTGTTCTTCGGGCGAGAGCCGGTCAAAATACTCCTCGCGGGTCATGTCGACATCCTGCGGCGTGCCTTTTCCGGCGAGGATGACGACGCTGTGAATGTAGTCCGTAACTTTGCCGTCTGGCGTGCCGGGCGCACGGTAGACCAGCGTGTACTCGCCAAGGGGCTCTCTGCCGGTGTAATCGCCATTGGGGGAAACCGTGATGTTGTAGCGCAAGGTGACGCCGCCGTCGGTGGAGAGGCTCACGGTGCCGCCGTTCTCGGGCAGTCCCGTGGGGCCGATGACGCGGCCGGAGATCCAGCCGATGTCGCGCTCTTCGTCTTGCTGGTCGGAGGGTTGGGGAGGGGCGCCCGCATCCTGTTGCGCACGCGCAGAGGCAAGCGCCAAGGCAACCAGGGAGAGGGCAACGAAGAGTCGGCCCGCGCGGCTGCGACACCAAGCGAAACTCATGCAATGCATTGTACGGCGATTGGAGACGAGGGGAGAACCATCAAGAAAAAGGGCGTCCGTGGTGGCGGACGCCCTGCGATCGAGTGAAGCGGAGGCGGAGTTACTTCGACTTGGCTCCGGCTTGCTGCAGGATGCCCGCCACGTCTCCCGCGAACTGGCCCTTCGGCGCCAATTGCAGATATTTCTGATAGGCCGTAATGGTGTCGGGAGTCAGGACGATTTTGTTCGGATTTTTGGGGTCTGGGGCGGCAAACTGCTGAAGCAGTCCCTGGCCTTCGATGTAGTACATGAGAGCGAGGCTGGGATCGTTCGGATTCGAATTGAGCTTGATGGCCTGATCGGCCGCTTCAGCCATGCCTGCGGGGTTGTTTTCCTGGAAGAAGATGATGGCCTGGTTCTTGAGATAGAGAGGCGCGTTCGTGGGATCGGCCTTGGCGGCTGCGTCAAAGGCTGCGTGGGCTTCAGGCACCTTGCCGGTGCGCGCGTAGATCTCGCCAAGTCCGGCTTGCGCCTGACCGATGACGGGCCCGCGCGGCTTTTTGGAGGCGGTCTCGAGATCGACGGACTTTTTGTAGGAGACGATGGCGGCGTCGTACTGCTTGAGGCCGGCCTGTCCGTAGCCGAGTTGGTTCCACAGCAGGGCTTCGTCCGGCTTGAGGCCGGTGTCTTTGGTGGCGAGGCTCACGATGTCGGTGTACTTGGCGGTCCTGATCTCAACCACCTTGGTGGCAAGATCGGCCTTGGAAGGGGTGCCGCCGAGTGCCGCCGCCGCAAGCGCGCTAGCGTTGTCGATGTCTTTCTTGTCCTGATTGACGATCTTGAGATCGGCGTTGAGCTGGTTGATGAGGACGTTGGCCTGGAGAGCCTGGGCATTCTGCTTCTTCAAATCCTCCAGCGCCTTTTTCTCTTCCGGCGTCATTTTGTCGATATATTCCTGGCGCGACATGTCGACGTCCTGCGCGGTGTCTGTGCCGACGACGAGTTTGACGCCGCGGATGGAATCGACCATTTTGCCGGCGGGCGTATCGGCCGCGCGGTAGACGACCATGTAGGTTCCCGCAGGCGCTTCGCCGGTGTAATTGCCGGACTCATCGACCGGGAAGGTGTACTTGAGGGTCACGCCGCCATCGGTGGAGAGGTTCACCGAGCCGCCGCCCTGGGGCTGGCCGGTGGGATTGATGACGCGGCCGTGAATTTTGGCGGCGTTTGGGATAGCGGGCGTTTGCGCCTGTAAGGGCGCGAAAACGAGTGCCAGGAGTCCTGCAGCGGCCAGGCCGAGGCAAAGTGAGAGAGAGCGTTTCATGTTTTCTCCTTGAGAGCGGCGGGAGCGATACTGCCCGCAGGCTCAAAAAATTCAAAATTCTCAGGCGCAGCGGAAGAAATCCATCCGACAAAGCGCAATTGTGAGCAAAACCAACGTTAAATCCAACCCAGCACGCTGCACAAGAGGCTCAGGTCGGAGGTGGAGTTTCAGGTTGAAAGAAAACATCCCTCAGGGGCTCAAGCCCCGCTCCACTTGCCGCGTTTCCGGCGCCCTTCGACTTCGCTCAGGGCAGGCTCTAAAGTCGTGCCCTGACACTTCGTGCTCCACGCCGTATTTTTCAGCAATCTCCAAGTCGCGCAACCTTCGCGCACAGTGCCAATTACCACTCTGATGGTAGTGTGACGGGCTCGGGTGCGCGTGTGGCCTGTATCACATAGTAGAGACAGCCGGGTTTGCGGGGTTTGCGGGGTTAGCGGAGTTGGCGGAGTTAGCGGGGTTAGCGGGCTTCTTACGCGGCAGGGGAGAAAAGACCGGCGAAGGCCATTGCTGGAGAGAGGCCCTAAAATCTAGGCATGGGAACGGTGATTCGGAGTGCAACCGCGGCGGATGTGGGACAGATTTTGGCTTTTATTCGCGCGCTGGCGGATTTTGAGCGGGC
>Ga0302319_10022403_pt1 | contig 11331 bp, 8 predicted proteins | sample Bog_T0_2_FD_203319 | JGI IMG/M metagenome (GOLD analysis project Ga0302319, IMG submission 203319) | Peat permafrost microbial communities from Stordalen Mire near Abisko, Sweden - Bog_T0_2 | ecosystem: Environmental > Terrestrial > Soil > Wetlands > Peat | place: Sweden: Abisko, Stordalen Mire...
CAACGTCGGCATCCGTCGCCGCCTCGCTCCGTTGATGGACAACAACCGCCGCCGCATCGAGCTCCTCAACTCGCTCCTGCTCTCTTTCCCCGGCACACCCATCATGTACTACGGCGACGAAATCGGCATGGGCGACAACATCTACCTCGGCGATCGCAACGGCGTTCGCACCCCCATGCAGTGGAACTCCGACCGCAACGCCGGCTTCTCCAAAGCGGTCCCCGCCAAGCTCTACTTCCCCGTCATCATGGACCCCATCTGGGGCTACCAGGCCATCAACGTAGAAGCCCAGCAGTCCGACGCTTCGTCTCTCTTGCACTGGACGCGCAACATGATTGCGCTGCGCAAAATCTTCCAGGTCTTCGGCCGCGGCACCCTCGAATTCCTACACCCAGAGAATCGCAAAGTCCTTGCCTACATCCGCGAGTACACAGGCGAAGATGGTCACTCCGAAACAGTTCTCTGCGTAGCGAACCTCTCGCGCTTCGCCCAGCCAGTAGCCTTGGACCTCTCGAAATACAACGGACGCATGCCCGTAGAAATGCTCGGCTACGTTCCTTTTCCCCCCATCAACGAAACCCCCTACGCCATCACGCTCGCCCCCTACAGCTTCTTCTGGCTAGAGCTCCAGCCCGCCGCCGTCCGTGCCACGGACCCTATCGTCGATCTCCTCCAGGAATCCGCCGACGCTCCCATCACCCCCGATACTCCCGACACGCCGCGCGCCCTCGTCTCCCTCCTAAAAGACTTTGGCTCCACTGTCGACAGCGTCCTCCCCGTCTACATCGCGAAGCAGCGCTGGTTCGGCGGCAAATCCCGTACCATCCGCTCCACGCGCATCGCGTCCACCACCTCCATCAACGCCACCGCCCTCATCGCCCTAGTCGAAATCACCTACACCGACAACTCCACCGACCTCTACCAACTCCCCCTCGGCCTAGCCAACAAGGCCGACGCAGCAAGCATCCAGTCCGCCACACCCAACGCCATCATCACCACCCTCGACAGCGCAGCCCTAGTCGACGCCTCCGCCCTACCCGCCTTCCGCACAGCGCTCCTCAAAACCATCGTCGACCCTGCAGCCGAGCTCCCCAACATCACGGCCGCTCACTCTGCCTCGCTCGATCTCGCGCGCCTAGCCGACGTCCCCTCTCACCTAGGCTCCGCCGAGCAATCCAACACCAGCATCCTCTACGACGACCTCGCCATCCTCAAGCTCTTCCGCCGCGTCTCTAACGGCGAAAACCCGGACGTAGAAATCGGCCGCTTCCTCACCGAGGTCGCCCACTTCGACCACATCCCCGCCTACCTCGGTGACCTCCATCTCACCTCCGACTCCACCACCCTGGCCTTCCTGCAGGCCTTCGCCCCCAACACCGGCGACGGCTGGGCCTGGACCCTCAGCGACCTCGACCGCTTCTTCTCCGAAGTTGCCTCCGTCCCCGCCTCCAACAACATCCAGCAGCACGCGTCCGGCTACCTTGCCGCCGCCGCCCTCCTCGGGCAGCGCACCGCCGAACTCCACCTCGCGCTAGCCACCCCCACCGACGACGAAGCCTTCACCGCCGTCCCCACCACCCCCGAAGCCCTCGCCACCGACCGCGAGCGCATCCACCTCCAGGTCACCACCGCGCTAGACGCACTCCAGGCCTTCCTCGGCAAAACCACAAATCCGGGTGCCCCAGGTCTCACTTCTGAGACCTGGGTACTCGCCGCCGAACTCCTCTCCCACCGCGAAGCCCTCCTTGCCCGCGTAGCCTCCCTCACCGGCGACGCCGCCCGCTTCGGCCAGCGCATCCGCATCCACGGCGACTACCACCTCGGCCAAATCCTACGCACCCAATCCAATGACTCCGCCGACTTCCTCCTCATTGACTTCGAAGGCGAGCCCGCCCGTTCGCTCCCCGACCGCCGCAAGAAACAATCGCCCCTCCGCGACGTAGCCGGCATGCTCCGCAGCTTCGGCTACGCAGCCCGCACCGCCCTCATGACCGCCTCATCCGCGAACCCCGGCAACCCCAATCTTGAAGCCTGGGCCTCCGCATGGGAGACAGCCGTCACCTCCGCTTTCCTCGGCGCCTACAACGCCACCATCGCCGCCAACCCCGCACTCGTCCCACAGGAAGCCGCTACCATCCTCAACGCTCTGCTCCTCGAGAAGGCCTCCTACGAACTCCTCTACGAACTAAACAATCGCCCCACCTGGCTCGTCATACCACTCGAAGGGCTTCTCGGCATCGCACGCAACAGCGCATAATCACTACAGCGCATTACAACAAACGTAAGCTCCCAATCCATGTCCTCGACCCCGCTCATCGCCGACGCCCCCCAGCCCCCTCCACCGGCCCCCGCACCAGCTCGCAACGCCGAGCTGCTCATCTGCCTACCCGCGCTCGAGCCCGACGCTCTCCCCGCCGCCCTCCATGCCATCTCCTCCGCACTCCCCTCGGAGTCCGTCCTCGTCGCGTCAGCAGCCCCACCCGAGAACCCCGCAGACTTCCCTTCGCTCGACATCATTCCCTACACTTCCGCGCGCTCCGACGTTGGCTGGATCCTCGCCGCCGGCGATTACGCCTCCGCAGCCCAACTCGCCATCGAGCACAACGCCCAAGCGGTCATCCTCCTTGGTGGCGATACCGCCGCACTCTCCACCCCCAGCGCCTTCGACCCCACCCTCCTCCGCAACCTCGTCGACTGCATCCGCACCAAAAACATCGACCTCGTCCTCCCCCGCTTCGCTGTCGGCCCCAACGACGCGCTCTTCAACAGTGCACTCCTCTACCCCCTGTCTCGTGCCCTTTTCGGCGCAGACATCCACTTTCCCCTACCCATCGACGCGGCAATCTCCGCGCGCCTCGCGCAGCGCCTCGTCTCCACCACCCAGCGCCTCATCACTCTCCATCAGGGCTCGGCCCTCCTCTGGCCCGTAGCCGAAGCCGCAGCCGCCGGCTTCTCTGTCCGCGAAGTCTCCGCTGGCGACGCCGCCCCTCCAACGCCGCCTCCACCTGCCACCCAGGCCGACTTCAACGCTCTCTTCACCTCCATCGCCGGCTCGCTCTTCGCCGACATCGAAACCAAGTCCTCCTTCTGGCAGCGAGCCCGCAGCATCTCAGCCTCCCCCGTCCAAGCCTCCGCTCCGCCCCCCATCGCCGAGCTCGCCGCCTCCCCAGAAATTCATTCCATGATCGAGACCTTCCGTCTAGCGCAGGACAACCTCCAGGAAATCTGGTCGCTCGTCCTCCCGCCGCAATCGCGTCTCGCCCTCAAGAAGCTCTCCCTCCTCTCGCCCGATAGCTTCACCATGGAGCCCGACCTCTGGGCACGCATCGTTTACGACTTCACCCTCGCTTTTCATCTCCGCACCCTCAATCGCAACCATCTGCTCGGCGCCATGACCCCCCTCTACCTCGCCTGGGTCGCCTCCTACCTCCGCTTTGTAGCCGACGATCCAACCCGCGCCAAACACGCCATCGAGCTAACCGCCTCCGCTTTCGAAACCGAAAAATCCTACATCGTCTCCCGCTGGCGCTGGCCAGACCGCTTCAATCCGTAAGCCAAGTCAACTCCTTACTCCTTCACTCTCTACTACTTCTCCCAACGAATCCGCAGGAAGGAACTTAACCAACATGGGACACCAGATGGCGCAGCAAATCTCAACCGCCCTTCGTCAATCCATCCAGAGAATCATCCTCGTCCTGGTTAAATTCCTTCCCGGAGTCCTCGCGTTCCTGTTCGCCATCATCATCTTCGCGCTGATCGGCTGGGGCCTCGCCGTTCTCGTTCGCCGTCTCCTCATCGCTCTAAAATTCGATGAGCGCGTCACCTCCAACGAAGGTCCCGGCGCCTCCGGCATCCTAACCGAGTGGTCCCCTCGCAACTCCCCCACCCTCCTCGCCTCGCGCGTCGTCTTCTGGATCTGCGTCCTAGCCGGAATCGCCGTCGGCCTCTCCGCCATCGACGCCTCCTATTCTGCCGACGAGCGCTACTCCATCTTCCTTCTCCCCTACGTAGCCCACGTCACCGGGGCCATCCTCATTCTGCTCATCGGCACTCTCGTCGCACGGTTCCTTGCCCGCTCCGTCCTCATTGGAGCCGTCAACGCCCAACTCCAATACGCTCGTTTCCTTTCTCTTGGCATCAAATGGCTCGTCCTCGTTCTCGCCGCCGCCATGGCCCTCGACCACCTCCAGATTGGCGGCACCGTTCTCGAGCTAGCCTTCGGCATCCTCTTCGGAGGCATCGTCCTCACCCTCTCGCTCGCCATTGGCTTCGGCTCTCGTGACCTCGTCAGCCGCTCCATCGAAAAGACCATGGACAAGCCCACCCCCACCCGGCCCACCGAAATCCCCACCCGCCCAGACACCGACACCCCGCCCCGCCTCCGCCACTTCTAACCATCGAACTCCGTCCATCTCGACCGTATCCTGACGTAGTCGAACGGCAGTGGAGAGACACCTGTATTGCCTCCAATAAAACCCGGAAGCTGGCAGCCACAAGCCACGCCTACCGCGCCGCCTGCTCCACCACCCGCGGCTTCGCGCCATTGATCCCCTGCGCATACACGGCAACGCCCTTATACAAGCTCTCCGCCACCTTCTCGCGATACTCCGGAGTCTCAAGCTTCTCCGCGGTATCCGGATTCGTAACAAAGCTAATCTCCGCCAGAATCGAAGGCATATTCGCACCAATCAATACCACAAACGGAGCCTTCTTCACCCCCCGATTCCGCAGCTCCGGATTCCCCTTCCGCAGCCCCGCATACAGCGAAGCATCCACATCCGCGGCCAGCTCTTTGCTCTCGTCAATCTTGTCTTTCAGCGCAATCTTCTTCACCAAATCGCTAAGCTCATGCACGCTCTCAGTGGACACGGCATTCTCTCGCCCCGCCACCTTCATCGCCTCCGGATCGCTAGTGAAGTTCAAATAGTAAACCTCCACACCCTTCACGCTCGCGTCCGATGAACTATTCGCATGCACGCTGATAAATAAATCCGCCTGTGCCTTATTCGCAATCGCCGTCCGAGTCTCCAGCGGCACAAACGTATCGTCATCGCGCGTATAAACCACCTCTGCCCCCAGCCGATCATGCAGCAGCTTGCCCAACCGCAGCGCCACATCCAGCACCACGTCCTTCTCCTCAATCCCTCCCGCGCCCAGCGTCCCCGAATCATGCCCGCCATGCCCGGCATCAATCACAATCCGCCCAATCTTCAACCCCAGCGCCCGCATCAACGAAGTCTCCCCATCCGCCGTAGGAGGAGCCGCCGCAGTAGGCTCGCCCTTCACCGTCGGCACCGAGCTCACGCCAGCATCCGCAGCCTTCCGACGCGACCGCGGAACATAATGCGCATCCGTCGCCGACTCCCCGCTAGTCTCCGCAATCGGCTTCGACGTCGGCCGATGCGTAGCCTCGACCATCCCCGGCTGCTTACTAACCTCGGCAACCTCGCTGCTAGTATCCAACGCGTTCCTCACCACCGTATTCGGCACCGGCCGCGCAGGAGTACTCTTCGACGCAATTACCACCCGAGGAGGAGCCACAGCCTTCCCCTCCCCCACCCGATCCGTGCCCCGAGCCGGCAACCCAAAGCTCGCGCTCCCATCCGTAACCGGCATTGGAGGCAAACTGGAAACCTCCGTCGGCCCACCCCGCCTCGAAGCCAACTGCGGCAACGCCGCCCGCTCCCCACCAGCATCAGCCACCGGAAAATCCGCAGCACCATTCCCAGCCGCCGGATGACCAGTTCCCAGAGTTGGTTCGCGCACACCCGAACCCATCCCAGCCGTCTCTACTCCTTGCTCCTTACTCTCTACTCCTTGCTTTCCATGAATATCAATAATCAGCCGCAGCGGATTCGGCAGCAAAAACGCCGAGTACTGCGTTACGTGGTGTACATCCAGCACCACCCGCGTCACCTCACCCGAGAACTGCGCGGCCCGCACCCGCGTCAGAAATCCATCATCCGTCACATTGAAGCTCTTCCCCGCCAACTCCGGCGTCAGCCGCGCGTGCCCCAAATCAAAGAAAATCCGATCAGGATTCTCCACCCGCGCCGCCTCATACTTAATCTCTTCCCCAGGAGCCACGCTCAAATCAATCGCCACCCGCGTATAACTAGCCGTCGACCAATGCCGAATCCCAGTCACCACGGCCAGCGGCCCAATCGACGTCCCGCCCTGCCGCCCCGCCGTCACCATCTGCCCCGACGTCACATCCTCCCGCACCACCGGCGCCACGTTCGCCAGAGTCTGATCCGCTCCGAGGTCTGCGGCCGTCGCAACCTTTGGGTGCCCCACATCGCGCTTTTGAGATGTGGGCGTGTCGACAACATCCACCACCACCCCAGCCGCCCTCGCCTCCCGCGGATAATCCTGCACAAGCTGCGCCCAAACCTTCTGCGCCTCCTCCGCATCCGCCGCGCCCAGCAATCCCAGCGCCTTCACCAACGCCTCAGGAGCCAGCTTGTCCGCGGGATACGCCTTCGCCAGATACTCATACTGCCCAGCCGCGTCGTGGACATTCTTCTTATCCCCAAACTCGCGCCCCTGCTCATTCAACAACTCCGCCACCTGTGCCACGGCTTCAGCAGCATGAGCATTATCCGGATCCGCATGATAGATTGCGCGAAACGAATTCATCACCCGCGCATACTCTTCCCTCGTGTGCGTCCGTCGCGGTTCCGCCTCAAATCGCGCACGAGCCACCACCGCCGCATCCCACCCAACCGCAGCCTTTTCCACCTGCGCCGACGCGAGCCCCCCACAACACAATCCCACCCAAGCCACCGCGCTCCACAAGCCGCAGCCCTTACCAATCCCACCTTGCAAAAAGAGACCCATACCAACTTAAGTGTAGGTTCTTCCCCGCCCCCACCCCTGTGAATCCCCCAAAGGTACCGCCGCGAATACCCTCAATTCCTAAATTCAGCCGGGCCGCTCTATATTGCACCTGCTGTTGCCCTTGCCTTTCTATCTGTCCTTCCGAGAGCACCTGCTTCTCGTGCAATCCGCGCCCGTTCGAACGGCCACCCACGCATCTCCCAAAATTAAAATACAATTCAACCTCGTGACTCCCACCCCGCCCAATCTCCCAATGCCCACGCCCCACAAGCAAATCAACACCACCCGCCAGGTCCTCTTCGCGTCCCTCGTCGGCACCTCCGTCGAGTTCTTCGACTTCTACATCTACGCCACCGCCGCCGTCCTCGTTTTCCCCAAGCTCTTCTTCCCCTCGTCCGACCCCACCACCTCCACCCTCGCCTCCCTCGCCACCTTCGCCGTCGCCTTCATCGCGCGCCCAATCGGCTCCACGCTCTTCGGACACTTCGGCGACCGCATCGGCCGCAAGCGCACCCTCGTCATCGCGCTCGCCACCATGGGCCTCTCCACCTTCATCATCGGAGTCCTCCCCGGCTACGCCACCCTCGGCATCCTCGCTCCCATCCTCTTAGCCCTCTGCCGCTTCGGCCAAGGCATCGGCCTTGGAGGCGAATGGGGCGGCGCCGTCCTCCTCGCGGTCGAAAACGCTCCGCCCAACAAGCGCGCCCTCTACGGGATGTTCCCACAACTAGGAGCCCCCATCGGCTTCGCTCTCTCCAGCGGCACCTTCCTCCTTCTCTCCCGTTTCCTCACTGACAAGCAGTTCTACCACTTCGGCTGGAGACTCCCCTTCCTAGCCTCTTCCCTCCTCGTTCTCCTCGGACTCTGGGTCCGTCTCACCATCACCGAAACCCCTGTCTTCGCCGAGTTAGCCCGCCGATCCGAGCAAGTCGCCGTCCCCATCGTCACCGTCTTCCGCAACCACACCCGCGCGCTCATCGGAGGCATCCTCGCCTCCCTCGCCACGTTCGTCCTCTTCTACCTCATGATCGTCTTTGCCCTCTCCTGGGGCACGACGGCCCTGCACTACAGCCGCTCCAGCTTCCTCCTCATCCAACTTCTCGGCATCGCCTTCTTCGCCGCCGCCATCCCCCTCTCCGCCTGGCTCGCCGAACGCGGACGCCGCCCCGTCATGTTCGCCATCACCATCGCCATCGGCCTCTTCGGCTTCATCCTCGCCCCGCTCTTCACTTCCGGCATCCACGGCGCCATCGTCATGATGACCCTCGGACTCACACTCATGGGCATGACCTACGGCCCGCTCGGCACCATCATCTCCGAGCTCTTCCCCACGCCCGTCCGTTACACCGGCAGCTCGCTCGCCTTCAGCACCGCCGGCATTCTAGGAGCCTCCCTCACTCCCTACATCGCCACCTGGCTAGCCAAGAAGTACGGCCTCCCCTACGTCGGTTACTACGTCACGCTCTCCGCCGTCCTCACCTTCATCGGACTGCTAATGATTCGCGAAACCAAGGACCAATCCTTATAACTCACGGAAACGCTCTCCGGTTCTGTAGGGAAAATCAAGTCGAGATCAATCGAAACGATCCCCGGGGTGGCCGACGCAAGGATGTTCCTTTGTCAGGCGCCAAGCGGTATACCATACGAAAACGATGGCTCAAGGCGAACACATCTTCGTTAGTGTCGGAACAACCGCTACACAAGAGCAAGAAGAATTTGTCTGTGCCGTGGAGGCGCGTGTCCGTGCTGAAGGCCTTGTGCCTCACACGGTGGGCAGAGATACATTCAGCGCCGACGCCCCGCTAAAGGCAGTCACCGATCTGATGAAGACTTGCTCAGGCGTGGTGATCATAGCTCTTGAACGCACTTACTTTCCCACCGGACTTGACAAGCCCGGTGGTCCCCGAGAGACTCCGTTAGCGGAGGTCAGGCTTGCGACGCCGTGGAATCAAATCGAGGCGGCCATGGCCTATGCGTCAGGACTCCCCTTGCTGGTGATTGTCGAAACGCTCGTCAAACAGGAAGGCTTGCTGGAGCCTGGCTACGACTGGTACGTTCTGCAATTGCCTCTTGCTTCCTCCTCTCTGGCCACGCCCGAATTCAATGGCGTACTGGCAAGTTGGAAGCAAAAGTTGGGGCAAGGACGCCTAAGCGCGCAGGCTGCTGCATCGAAGACGATAGATGCGAGCCAAATGACAATTGGGCAACTGGTAAGCAGTTTCAAGGCAGCCCAACTGTGGGCTGTTTTGGCCGCCATCGTTACGGTCATAGCAGGAAGTTTCACCCTCGGAGCGTATCTGTTTTCTAAGCATTGATTGTGTCGCTGAAGCCCGACGTCGATACAGCTCCGCTAGAATAAGTGCCTCTCGACGTATATATCCCGCGAGGTACGCCTGGGCAAACTTCAGTACGAAGTAGCCGTCGGACCTGGGATTTCGAAAGCTCGCACCCGCTAGCTCGCAGCACCAGCGCAGCCCAGGCCGCCAGCGCCCGATTGGAGTTCGTGTAACGTACCTTCCAACCCGGCAGGCTCCACATCTCGCGCAGTTTTGCGTTGAAAACATTCGTTTCGCAACCCGAACATGGCGTCTCGGCCGAAGCGCAAACACAGAACCGTTGTCATCTCGACCGGAGCGCAATGCGCGCAGAGGAGAGACCCCTGTATTGGTACTTGCCTCGTACCGAAGAACAAGCGGGTTTAGCATCTGGGAAGCCACGGCATCAATGCCACCGCATCTCTAGTCCTTGCTACCTACTCTCTATCCCCTGCTCTACTCCGCCAGAGCAATCTCATGCGCCTCTCCCACATGCAGCCTCACAATCTGTCCCGGCTCCGCATTCTCTCGAAACAGCGCCACCTTCCCCACCATCTTCGTAGGCTGCGGTACCGAGTCCACCTTCCACCCGTCCGGCACCGGCTGCTCCACCACAAAAACCACAGGCGTCTGAAACTCATTCTGCAGCAGATACTCCTGCTCCTTCACCACCACAACCGTCCGCTGCACCGCACCATTCACCACCACACCCTTCACATGGTTCGACGTGAACTGGCTCACCAGATGGCACACCGCCGAATCCGTCTGCGCGGACGCCGTCTGCCCATTCGCGCCGGCCTTGCCTCCACCCACCGCCTGCGCCCCCGGCACGCTGACGCCCGCAACCCCATCCACCCGATCCTGCAGGATCAGGCACTGGTCATTCACATGAATCTCCCGCACTTCAGCTACCGGCGCCATCGCCGATGCACTCTGTGAAGCCACCGGCGCCCCCGAGTGCCCACACCCGACCAAGCCAAGAAACCCGGTGCCCATCAACAACCAACAGGCGGGCCCATTCAGAGAAATCATCGATTCACCTCGCCGCCTATCATCTCATCACAATAGCCAGCTGAAACCCCACAAATTCTGGTTTGGATGTCTCCGCGCCGCCGCCCGTTGTTTGTCTCGCTTTACCTCGTTCGCCAGCTCCCACAAGGCTTGCGAGGCTGGGATCGTCGATCAATTCACCCCACCCATAGCCTGGCCCGCTCCACATCCGCCTCAGTATCCACATCCAACCCCAAGTCCTCGTCCACCACCGTCACGGCTCCGCGCAGAAGCTCCCGAGCTCCCACATCCCCGCGCAACTCCATCAAGTCCCCAAACTTTTCCTCCGGGAAATAAGCGGGAATCCCAACCTTCCCCGCATATCCCGAACCCGTAACCCGATCAGCTTCCGCGCAAAGCTCCCTTAAATGTTCTGCCCGCAGCGCGACCTGGTCGCAAGCCATCACCACCACGCCAGCAACGCCCAACTCGCCAGCCCTCTCAACGCCGCAACGGATCGAGCTAGCCATCCCCTCATCGGCCAGCGCATTCATCACCACCTCGCAACACTGCAAGGCACCCGCAACTTCCACGTCACGAACCACGACGATTACCGGCTCCAGCCCAGCATCAACCGCAACACGAACTGCCCGCTCCAGCAGCGTCTCTCCGCCAATTTCAACGCTCTGCTTCGGCCGCCCCAGCCGCCGCGAAGCTCCCGCAGCCAGCACCATCGCAGCAACGCTCACAGCGCGCACTGTATCTGCAGATACTGCGATGGACCGCCGCGAGCAATCTGCTCCTCCACCTTCTCGGGAGTCATCCGCCGCGAACTCCCAAGCTTGCCCTCCACGCAACCCTGGATCTCCGCCATCACCGCCAGCGCAATCGCCTCCGCGCCATCGCCACCCAAATCCAGCCCCACAGGAGCAAACAGCCCTTCGCACGCCCGCTCCACGCTCCAACCCAGCATTGCCGCCGTCTCACTCACCAGCAGCGCACTCCGGTGCCGAGCACCCAGCAACCCCAGATACCGCGGGCCACAACACAGCGCTCCCGCCAGCCACGCACGATCCTGCTCGTAGCTATGCGTCATCACCACGACCGCATCCCGCGATCCAATCCCCAACTCCTCAATCTCCTCGTACTTGCCCGCAAACACCACGCGCCCAGCCTCCGGAAACCG
>Ga0302319_10022404_pt1 | contig 11331 bp, 9 predicted proteins | sample Bog_T0_2_FD_203319 | JGI IMG/M metagenome (GOLD analysis project Ga0302319, IMG submission 203319) | Peat permafrost microbial communities from Stordalen Mire near Abisko, Sweden - Bog_T0_2 | ecosystem: Environmental > Terrestrial > Soil > Wetlands > Peat | place: Sweden: Abisko, Stordalen Mire...
TTCTCATTACAGACATGTCAATCCTTGTAGGAATCTTCCTGCTTGGATTTCTTGCCAAGATCTTCCCGCGGAACGGCCGCAAGCACGACGCAAATCACTGAGGCTGGAGAGCCGTTGCCACACTTTGAAAAGGGGACGCTGACGTTAACCATTCACAATTCACCTCCCGGACGAAAGGGCCGGGATCGCAATGAATGAAACGATTCTCTTTGTTGGCTTAGCTGTTCTGGCTGTCATCCTGCTGATGGGGATGATCGCCCGCATGTACCGCAAGGCCGGACCAAACGAAGCACTGATTGTCTTCGGGTTTCGTGGCCCGCGCGTGATCACCGGCAACGGTACGGTCATTTTTCCCATGGTGGAGAACTGCCGCGAGCTTTCGCTTGAGCTGATGAGCTTCGATGTGGCGCCGCAACAGGACCTCTACACCAAGCAGGGCGTTGCGGTGACGGTGGAGGCGGTGGCGCAGATCAAGGTGCGCAGCGACCGTGCTTCGATTCTGACCGCAGCCGAGCAGTTTTTATCGAAGCCTCCGCAACTGCGTGAGGGCTTGATAAGGCTGGTGATGGAGGGGCATCTGCGCGGCATCATTGGCCAGTTGACGGTGGAGCAGATTGTGAAGGAGCCGGAGATGGTGGGCGAGCGGATGCGCGCCACCTGCGCCGAAGACATGAGCAAGATGGGGCTCGACGTTGTGTCGTTCACCATCAAGGAAGTTCGCGACAAGAACGAGTACATCTCGAACATGGGCAAGCCGGACATTGCGCGCATCAAGCGCGATGCGGAGATGGCGACAGCGGACGCGGAGCGCGACACCGCCATCAAGCGCGCGACGGCAACACGGGAATCGGCGGTAGCGAAGGCGCAGGCCGACCAGGAACGGGTGATTGCCGAGACGGCATCGGCCACGCGGCAGGCTGAGGCGCAGCGCGACCTTGAGATCAAGCGGGCCGAGTATGCAGAGCAGAGCCGCAGGCAGCAGGCTTCGGCCGACAAGGCGTACGAGCTGCAGACCAACATCATGCTGCAGCAGGTGACGGCCGAGCAGGTGAAGGTGCAGCAGGTTGAGAAGGAAGGCCAGATCAAGGTGCAGGAAGCTGAAATCGCGCGCCACGAGAAGGAGCTGATCGCAACTGTGCTGAAGGGCGCAGAGATTGAGCGGCAGCGAATTGAGAATATGGCGGCTGCGGAAAAGAACCGTTTAACCACGGAGGCAGAGGGCCGTGCTGCGGCCATCCGGACGCAGGGCGAAGCCGAAGCCAGCATCATCTTCCAGAAAGGCGAGGCGGAAGCGAAGGCGATGACCGTGAAGGCCGAAGCCTATCAGGGATGGAATCAGGCCGCGGTGGTTGACAAGCTGCTAACGAACATGGCGGACGTGGTGAGAGCGATGGCCGAACCGCTGAGCAAGGTGGACAAGATAACGATCGTGTCCACGGGCAACGACGGCGCAGCAGGCGTGAACAAGATCACCGGCGACATGACGCGCATTGCCGCGCAGGTTCCGGCGCTCTTTGAGGCCTTGAGCGGCATGGATATCAAGCAGCTGATGGCCAATGTGCAAGCGATAAAGACCAAGCCGGCGGACGGCGGAAAGAAGCCGGCGGATGACGGCGCAGCAAAGAGCTAGTGAGAGGCTTCCCGCCCTCGCGCAATGCGTGGGGGCGGAAAGCTGGAAGCAAGGAACGAGGTAAGCAAATGCGATTTGAAACGCGGTACGACAAGTGGCTTGTGGGGTTATTGACGGGAATAGGCTTGATCTTATTTGCCATGCCGATCGTGCTCCATTTCCAGCTCGCGGGTAAAGGGCCGCCGATTTGGATTTTCTTCTTTGGGCCGGTCATCTATGTCATCGCGCTTTTGGCTACGCTGCCGCAGTACTACGAGGTGCGCGAGGATGGACTGTTCATCCGCCAGGGATGGCATAAGGCACTGCTGCCTTACTCGGCGCTGTGCGAGTTGACTGCGGCGGACGGTGCGCTGAGCGCGCCTGTTTTTTCGACCCATCGTCTGCAGGTTAGCGCGGCGCCAGGAGGACTGTTTTTGATTGCAGTTGTGCAGCAGGAGAAATTTCTTGCCGAGGTGGCGCGCCGCGCTCCGCAGTTGGAGCGGTGGCCCTCGGGATTGAGGAGCCCGGGCGGAAAGCCCGGCTGGCTTTGATTGGGAAAAGGTTCGGGATGCGCAAGGTCTACTGCCGCGGCGGAGGAGACCTGGAAAAGCACAGAAATAGGAAGTTCAACCAAGGAGGAACGTTATGTCACTTTTGGATAGGGTAAGCACATTGTTACGGGCGAATTTGAACGATCTGGTGGAGAAGGCGGAAGATCCGGAGCGGTTGCTGAAGCAGATAGTTCTGGATATGGAAAACCAACTGCTTCAGGTGAAGACGCAGGTGGCGATTGCGATTGCGGACCAGCATCTGCTGGAGAAGAAGAAGGCGGATCATGTGCTTGAGGCGGCGGAGTGGCGGCGCAAGGCTGAACTTGCGGTGGCAAAAGGCCATGACGATCTGGCCCGGGCGGCCCTTGAGCGCGCCCTCAGCCAGGATCAACTCGTCAAGGGATTCAGCGAGCAGGCTGAGGACCAGAAGCACGAGGCGGACAATCTGCGCCAGGCGCTGCGCAAGCTGGAGCAGAAGCTGACCGAGACGCGGGCGCACTGCGAGATGCTGGTGGCTGAACATCGCCGGGCCAGGGTTGTGGGCCGGGCCGCGCAGGCTCGCAATGTGGTCGGCACCGACCAGGAGCATGCGATCGGGCGAATGAAGAGCAAGGTCCAACTGAGGTCGGCGGAGAGTGCTGCTGCCTCAGAGGTGCTCGCTCCGGAGACGCTTGAAGACCGTTTCAAGGCTCTTGAGAGCGAAGACAAGGTGGAGCTTCTTCTGAGTGAGATCAAGAGCCGGCAACTCGAGAGCCAGAGCTCTGGCAGCGCGAGGAATGGGTGAATTCGAATTAGCGAGATCGATGTGTCCGCGGGGCTGCGAATTTCGTCTAACACAGAAGATTGTGCGCGGCGAATTGTAACCCCGTTTCGGGCAGAAGGCAGCTCCTTGCAAGCCGGGGTGATTTACCATGAAAGCAGACCCACCGATTCGGGATTGGAACGATCCCCGTTGTTGAATCGCGCACAGGGATGGGTACTGACCGAAAGACTGGTGGGTGGATGCGGCGAGCTGTTTCTTCTTTGGGTGCGGTTGTTTGTGCAGGTATTGTTTTTTGGGCAATGCCCTCGCGACTTCACTCGCAGGAGTCGCCAATGGGTGACCAGCATTCCGGCACATTAGCCGGCTCAATGCTGCCGGAAGCGCCTCTTCCTCTTCCTCAGCCGGGCGTTGCGGACTCCGGCGACCCCGCTCAGCCGATATCCGGCCAGCAAACCGCACCGGCTCCGAGTGCTGGGGCTCAGAGTGCGCCTGCTCCAAATGGTCAGGCTCCGAATGCAGCGCCGGCTGCGGGTGCAGGCCAGAGCAGCTCCGCTTCTGGTGCGCAGAGCAGTTCCACATCTCAGACCCCTGCCGACCAAACAGCAGCGCAGAAGAGCCAGAAAGAGATTGCGGACGAGCAGCTTAAGCAGCAGGAGAAGCAGCGCGTGATGGGGGTGATGGCCACCTTCAACACCACAAGGGATCCGAACGCTGTGCCTCTGACACCGGGCCAGAAGTTCAAGCTCTTCTTCAAGAGCGCAAGCGATCCATGGCCCTTCTTGCTGGCCGGGGTGGTTTCCAGCCTAGATCAAGCTTCCAACAGCCCGCCGGAGTGGGGCCAGGGCTGGGGGCCGTATGCGCAGCGATTCGGCTCAGCCTACTCGGACTACTTCATCGGGAACTTCTTCGGCAATGCGGTTTTGCCGTCGTTGCTCCATGAGGATCCGCGCTACTTTCAGAAGGGCAAAGGCAAGGTGATCAACCGGATTCTGTGGGCCGCGGGCAGCAGCTTCTGGTGCAAGCGCGACAACGGCGGTTGGGGACCGAACTGGGCCAACGTGGGCGGCAACTTTATTGGGACCTCGATCGCCCGCTTGTACTACCCGCCCTCTGAAAGAAATGTGAAAGACACTCTGACGGATGGCCTCACGGTGACCATCGAAGGCATGCCCGGCGCCGAGCTCATCGAGTTCTGGCCGGACATGGTGCGTGCGCACAATCGCAAGAAGGCCGAGAAGCTGGCGCGTGAAGAGGCCGCGCAGAATCCGAAGGCAGCTACGGATCAGCAGGCGACACAGGAAAAGAAACCGCAGCCCGATCAGAAGTAGGGCTTGTGGAAGCAGCGCGTGAGCCGTTAGGCCGCTTCGGCGCTACTTCTTCTTTGCCTTTGCCGATTTGGCTTTCTTTGTTGCAGCGCCCTTCTTGATGGACTTCATCAACTTCAGATTCCTCTCGATGAGCGCGTAACGTTGCTCGACGCAGGCCTTGCTGCGCAAAGGGTCGGCGGGAGTGTGGAGCACGTAATCCACGAGTTGGTCCACGGTGCTGGTAGCCACATGGAGCCGAGTGTCGGATGAGGCGTAGTAGATGAACACTTCGCCCTTGCGGCCTTCGATCCAACCATTGCTGAAGACCACGTTGGAGACGTCGCCCACGCGCTCCCAGTTCTTTGGGCCGATAAAGTAGCCGGCGGGCTTGTGGGTGATGACCCATGGGCGATCGAGCTCGGCCATGAACATGTAGAGCACATAGCGCAGGCCGGCGGCCGTGTTGCGCACGCCATGCGCAAGATGGAGCCAGCCATGTTTGGTTTTAATGGGCGCGGGGCCGAGGCCGTTCTTCACTTCCTGGATGGTGTGGTACTCGCGATTGTCGACGATGATCTCGTGTTCAACGACGGCCTTCTCAATGCTCGCGGAGAGCCCCCATCCGATGCCGCCGCCCTTGCCTGCCTGGATGAAATCGTCCTGCGGGCGGGTGTAGAAGGCGTACTTGCCATCGACAAACTCAGGATGCAGGACCACGTTGCGCTGTTGCGGCGACTTGGATTTCAGATCCGCAAGCCGCTCCCAGCTCTTGAGGTCGCGCGTTCGCGCGATGCCGCACTGCGCGACAGCCGACGAAGTGTCCCACGCGGGGGCTTTGGGATCTTTTCGCTCGGTGCAGAACAGGCCGTAGATCCATCCGTCCTCATGCTTCACAAGGCGCATGTCGTAGACGTTGATGTCTGGCTCACCAGTCTCAGGCATCAGAATCGGATAGTCCCAGAAGCGAAAGTGATCGACGCCATTCGGACTCTCCGCAACCGCAAAGAAAGATTTGCGGTCGGCTCCTTCAACGCGGGCAACCACCAGGTAGTTGCCGTCGTGCAGGATGGCTCCGGCGTTGAAGGTGGCGTTGATGCCCATGCGCTCGAGAAGCATCGGGTTGGTTTGGCGGTCAAGATCGTAACGCCAGTGTATGAGCGCGTGTGCCGCTGTCAGAACCGGAAACTCCCATCGGTCAAATATTCCATTGCCGCCCAATGCCTTGCGGTTGCGCTGGGCAAGGAGTTTTTCCTGCTGCTTGAAGAGGCTTTGAATTTGTCTTGAAAACTGCTGCTGATTCATTTGTCTTTCTCCGTTGTGTGCTGTGATCAGAATCCGGACTGCGGAAAAACATCCCTCAGGGGCTAAATAGGCTGCGAAAAACCCCTTAATATTGTCTGAAACTGACGTGAAGCATACCTCAGTGGCTAAAGCCACCATTCACTCTGCGGGCTTTATGCCGGGGATAAATCCCCGGCCTACCGCCCGAACGAGTTCTTCCGCAGCTGTAAATCCCGCACACTGTTTTGCGGCCTTTTCGGCACGACTGAAGTCGTGCCCTGATACAAAGCCGGCTTTCAGATCGGGTTCGCAGTCTGCCGACTTTCCCTTCAAGCCGTGTCCTGATACAAAGGCGGCTTTCAGATCTGGTTCGTGGTTTGCTGGCTCTCCTTTTTTTCTTCGGCATCGAGGCGGGCCATCACCTCAAAGCACGTGCGGCTGTTGTGGTACGGGCATTTCCACGGTCCCACCTTGTCTTCGTTCGGATTGGGAGTTCCCTCGCGCGAAACCCGCCAGAACCATTCGCCGTTGCGGTGATCGACGATGTACTTATCGATGAATTCCCAGCTCCGCTCCGCTGCATGAAGGAAGTGAGCCTGGCCCGTGAGCTGCCATGCATTGAGAAAGCCGACCACCGCTTCGGACTGCGGCCACCAATGCTTGTCGGTATTGATGATTCGTCCGTGCTCGGCCTCGTAGAGCAGCCCGCCGTCCGAGTCGATGGCCTGCTCATAGACCGCCTGCGCCATCTTCACTGCCGCAGTCTCTGCGCGCTTAATCAACGCGCGATCCCCGAGCCGTTCCGCAGCCTCGCACAACAGCCAACTGCCTTCGATATCGTGACCGAACGAGACCACCTCGGACCGGGGCTTCCACAGCTCATCGAAGAAGAGATTGAAGTGGTGTGTGTCTGCGTTGAGAATGTGCTGGAGAAACATTTCGATCAACTCGCGCAGACGATTGCGCACCGTGCTGTCCTTGTGAACGCCGAGCAGCGTGGCATAGGCCTCGAGCATGTGCAGATGAGTGTTCATGGACTTCTTTTCGTCCATGTCCACTTCGCTCAGGCGCTGGTCTCCGGCGGGCCTCCAGTCACGGTCATAGGTCTCAAAGTAGCCGCCGTTGGCGGCGTCGTGGCCTGAGGATTCGATCTGCTCGACAAGGCGCATGGCGCGCAGCAGGGCTTCGGGAGCGCCGCTGGCGTGGTAGTACTCTGCCAGCGCGTAAATGGTAAACGCCTGGCCGTAGATGCGCTTCTTGGTGTCGGATGGATGGCCTTCGAAGTCGACCATCCAATAGAGGCCGCCGAATTCGTTGTCCCAGAAGGCAGCGCAAAGATACTCGAAGGCGCGGCGCGCGGTGGCCAGGTAGACCGGATCGCGATAGACGCTGTACGCCTTGGAGAAAGTCCAGAGAATGCGGGCGTTGAGGATGAGTCCCTTGCCGGCGCGAGGATTGGAGGACAGATCGTTGGAAATCTGGCCCTTGAACCCGCCGTATTTTTCGTCGATGGTGTGTTCGAGCCAGAAAGGGAGGATGTTGGAGAGAAGTTCCGCTTCCACTTTCTGGCGTAATCCATGCACCGAAGAGCCTCCCTGCGCCGTGAAGCGCAGCACAATTGTAAGCGAATCGATCAGGCCCCAGTCGCGAGGACTGTGTCGATCATTTGCAATTCTTCTGCTGCAAAGGAGGCGTTGTTCAGCGCGGCCACGTTCTGCTCAATCTGCTCGACGCGGCTGGCGCCGATCAGCGCGGAGGTCATGCGCTCGTCGCGCAACACCCATGCGAGCGACATCTGGGCGAGCGTTTGTCCGCGCGCAATGGCCAGCTCGTTCAAGGCGCGAATCTGGCTCAGCCGCTTCTCATCGATGTCGCGCTTCTTCAGAAAGCCATGCGGCTTCGATGCGCGGGAGTCTTCGGGAATCCCCTTCAGGTAGCGATCGGTGAGCAGGCCCTGGGCGAGCGGGCAGAACGCAATGCCGCCGATTCCTTCGGCGCCGAGCACGTCGAGCAGGCCGCCCTCGACCCAGCGCTCAAACATGGAGTACTTGGGTTGGTGAATAAGGCAGGGCGTGCCCAGCCTGCGAAGGATTTTCGCCGCCTCGGCGGTTCTAACCGCGTCGTAGTTGGAGACTCCGGCATACAAGGCCTTGCCCGAGCGGACTGCCTGATCGAGGGCGCTCATGGTTTCTTCGAGCGGCGTCTCGGGATCGGGTCGATGCGAGTAGAAGATGTCGACGTACTCAAGGCCCATGCGCTTGAGGCTTTGGTCGAGCGAGGAGAGCAGGTACTTGCGCGAGCCCCAGTCGCCGTAGGGGCCATCCCACATGGTATAGCCGGCCTTGGAGCTGACGATTAGCTCATCGCGATAAGGCTTGAGGTCGAGGCGAAGGATCTCGCCGAAGTTGCTCTCGGCGCTGCCGGGAGGGGGGCCGTAGTTGTTGGCGAGGTCGAAGTGGGTGATGCCGAGGTCGAATGCGCGGCGGACCATGGCGCGGCCGTTTTCAAATGTGTCGACGCCGCCAAAGTTGTGCCAGAGGCCAAGGGAGATGGCGGGCAACTTGAGACCGCTCTTGCCGCAGCGGCGGTAGTGCATGGTGGAGTAGCGCAGTTCATTTGCGAGGTACACAGTTAACTCCTAAATCTGCAGATTCAGCATCAAGGTGGGTCGATCGAAGAGGGGACTTCCGCCGCCGCTTGCTTCTACGACAAGCCGATGCTGGAGATTTTCGTTCCGGGAGGCAAACCACGCGTTTGATTGCGCAATTGACTGGTGATCTCCCAATATACGTCCAGATTCGACATCTCGATGTTATCGAGCCGGTCCTTGCCTCCCAGGAACAAAGGGATTCGGTAACCCACACAAATATCCGCCGATGGATTTCCCCCGCCATTTGAACGCCATTCGCGCCAAAGACCGATATTGAGCGCCTCCTGTGCGTGGTCAACGAATTCGTCTTCGTGTGCAACCTCCAAGGAATCGGCAATCTCGAAAGCCTCTCCGCTTGCGATTTGAAAGAGCAGGACGGCTGGTTTCGTGCCTCCGCGCCAGGCGAACTGGTTTCCCTGCCAGTCCTGACCAAACGGAGTGATTTCTTCTGACTCTGCCGGAAATGCGCTCCTAATCTTCGGAATCCAATTTCGCGAGTTCGATTTGGAGTGGACTCTGTAAAGGCCGTGCTCGAATTCAAATCCCCCATAGCTTTCGAATAGATCGTCGATTTCAGAGGGAGGAACTCCCGCAGCCTCGCCTCGCTCGGCCTTGGCGGTTACTCGGAACGACATGTCGAACTTCCTGAATGCCGACAATCTATCCTCGCCTTCATGCATCCTATTCCCACTCTTAGCTTAGAATGCCCGTGACCTTGACGTCCTTGCGTCCGTCGGTTGGGATGGGGATGACGTTTCCTGCGACTGGTTCGCCATCCACGGTAAGAGCGATGGAATTGCCCGGGCCTTTGCGTTGGACGGCGATGGAGTAAGTGACGCCGCGGAAGACGCGCTTTGCGGTGAAGCCGGACCACTTCTGCGGGATGACCGGGGCGATTTCAAGGCCCGAGAGCGAGGTGCGAATGCCGAGAATCCATTGCGTGATGGCGTAGTAGTTCCAGGCGGCAGTGCCGGTGAGCCACGAGTTTTTGGCCTCGCCGAAGGTCGGCGCATCCTTGCCGGCGATCATCTGCGCGTAGACGTAGGGTTCGCAGCGGTGCAGGTCGCTGATCTCTTCCCGCGCGGATGGGTTGATGCGCGTGTAGTAGTCGAACGCCGCATCGCCGCGGCCCAGACGAGTTTCGCCGATCATCACCCACGGATTGACATGGCAGAAGATGCCGGCGTTTTCCTTGTAGCCGGGCGGGTAGGAGGAGATTTCGCCAAGCTGCAGATAGTAGCGAGAGTAGGCGGGCTGCTGGACGACGATACCGTGCGGCGTAGCGAGATGCTTGCGCATGGCGTTCATTGCCTTGAGAGCCTTGCCGTCGTCGAGGCCGATGCCTGCGAGCGCGCAGAACCCGTTGGACTCGATAAAGACCCTGCCTTCCTCGCATTCCTTTGATCCGATCTTTGCGCCAAAGTCGTCATAGGCACGAAGGAACCAGTCGCCATCCCAGCCGTGCTGGTTGATGACGGCAAGCATCTTCTCGGTTTCGCCGATATACTTTGTCGCCTCGGCTTCAAGTCCGCGCCGCTCAGCGATGGCGGCAAGCTCGCGGCCGGCGTAGACAAAGAGCCCGGCGATGAAAACGGACTCGGCAACTTTACCGTCCTTGTTGGTGGTGGTCTGGAAGCTTTGGCCGGGAGTGTCAGAAAAGCAGTTGAGGTTGAGGCAATCGTTCCAGTCGGCGCGGCCGATGAGCGGAAGGCCATGTGGGCCGAGGCGTTCAAGTGTGTAATTGAAGCTGCGCTGCAGGTGCTCATAGAGCGGCTCTTCGGAGCCGGGTTCGTTGTCGTACTGAACCGGTTCATCCAAGATGCTCCAGTCGCCGGTCTCTTTGAGGTAGGCGCTCACGCCGACGATCAGCCAGTGCGGATCATCGTTGAATCCACCACCGATATCGTTGTTGCCGCGCTTGGTGAGGGGCTGGTATTGGTGATAGGCGCCGCCTGTGGGCAACTGCGTGGCGGCGAGATCGAGGATGCGCTCGCGGGCGCGCGAAGGAACCATGTGGACGAAGCCGAGCAGGTCCTGATTTGAGTCGCGGAAGCCGAGGCCGCGGCCGATGCCCGACTCATAGAACGAAGCCGAGCGGGACATATTGAACGTGGCCATGCATTGGTAGGCATTCCAGATGTTGACCATGCGGTTGGTGTGCGCGTCGGGCGTCTGCACCTGAAGGATTCCGAGCGTGGTCTCCCAATACTGACGGAGCTTTTCGAATGCGGCATCGGCGCCGGCGGGGCTCAGGTATTTGGCGATCACGGGCTTGACCGTGCGTTTGTTGACGATCTGCGAGCCGGGTGGATCGAACTTCTTGTCAACGGGATTTTCGTGATAGCCAAGCACAAAGACGAATTGCGCGGTCTCCTGCGGGTCCAGTTCGATGTTGACCTGGTGCGCGCCGATGGGCGACCAGCCGTAGGCGATGGAGTTGGTCAGCTCGCCGGCTTCGACGGATTTCGGGCGATCCCAGCCGCGATAACGGCCGAGGAAGGTCTCGCGTTGCGTGTCGAAGCGAGAGGGTGCGGAGCAACCGAAGTAAGCGAAGTGGTTGCGGCGTTCGCGATACTCAGTCTTGTGGTAGATCACTCCATCTTCAACCTCAACCTGGCCTGTGTTGAAGTTGCGCTGGAAGTTGGTGGCGTCGTCCTGCGCATCCCACAGGCAGAACTCGATGCTGGCAAACCCCTTCAGCGTCGCGCGGGTGCTGCGATGGTTGGTGACAGAGAGCTGCCAGATCTCGAGATTCTCATCGAGCGGGACAAAGTAGCGCGTGTATGCCTCGATGCCCTTATAGCTCGAACCGATGGTGGTGTAGCCCATGCCATGACGGCAGGTGTACTCGAGGATGTCGCTCTGGGTGGGCTGCCAACTCGGCGACCAGAACTCGGTGCTGTCGTCGTCGCGGAGGTAGATGTAGCGGCCGCCGACGTCGAAGGGAACCTGGTTGTAGCGATATCGGCTGATGCGCCGCAGACGCGCATCGCGATAGAACGAGTAGCCACCCGCAGTATTGGAGATGATGCCGAAGTATGCCTGGCAGCCCAGGTAGTTCATCCAGGGCAAAGGAGTGTCAGGCTGGGTAATCACGTACTCCCGATTGCGGTCGTCGAAGTATCCGTACTTCATTAAACTTGTTTCCTCGTTTTCTGTGCCGCGCCTCG
>Ga0302319_10022405_pt1 | contig 11331 bp, 9 predicted proteins | sample Bog_T0_2_FD_203319 | JGI IMG/M metagenome (GOLD analysis project Ga0302319, IMG submission 203319) | Peat permafrost microbial communities from Stordalen Mire near Abisko, Sweden - Bog_T0_2 | ecosystem: Environmental > Terrestrial > Soil > Wetlands > Peat | place: Sweden: Abisko, Stordalen Mire...
CATTTTATAGGATAAATTTTAATTTAGGTTGAATTAAGCCCGCTGTTTCTACAGTGGGCTTTTCTTGTTAGTCTGATTTAGGGAATTCATCATCCTGATAAGGGAACAAATGATGCATCTGCAATTATCAGATAGCACAGCATTAAAAGTGAAGATGGTAAAAAAATAAATTTAAGAGTGTTCATTTTATAAGATAAATTTTAATTTAGGTTGAATTAAGCCCGCTGTTTCTACAGTGGGCTTTTCTTGTTAGTTTGATTTAGGGAATTCATCATCCTGATATGGGAACAAATGTCTATCTGATAAAATCACAACACAATAAATATCAACTTATTATGATGTTGGCATCATGATTGGAAACTGTATAATCAGTTTAATCATACAAATCGTTTATAATTTAACCCTACTAAAATGAAACAGAATCCAACATCTTTGAAAACAGCATCCGCTAAATTGTTTGTTTTTTCTTTTATTTGTTTTATTGCTATCCAAACGACGGAAGGGCAGATATGCTCAAACGCTGATATCATTTATGGGATCAATTCGGGCACGGGAGCTATATATCCTGTAAACGTGACCAACGCAAATGTCAGTACTCAAGTCAATACCACAGCATATTCAGGCGCAACAGGCAATGCAAATGGCCTGGGTTATAACCCTGTTAATGGGAAATTCTACTATTTTCAGGTAAACCCGGGCACTAACGGCACACGTGGTATATTTTTGAGCTACGACCCGGTACACAACATCTATGCAACATTAGACAGTTTGCCCGCAGCAATATCTGTCAACACCGGTTGTGTAAACGCTAATGGTACAGGGTTCTATTGTACTGATATTAATGGTAATTTTTATTATTACAGCATTGCAGGAAATACCTGGACTACAATAACGTCGAATTTTAAAGATCAAACTAATACCAGTGTTAAGACAATTTTTCAAAACCAGAACTCTGGTGATATGGCTTTTGATGGCTATGGTAATCTCTGGATAGTTGTTTCGAATAGCACCGAATGTGGCCTTTATGAAATCACAGCGCCCGTCCCTACAACTGCACAGACGAGCGTGACAGTAAATCAGATAATTGCACCTACGACATCCACACCAGACGGCACTAACATTGCCGGTATAGCTTTTGGAACTGGAGGCCAAATGTATTTGTCATGCACATCTTTTAAATTGTACGAATTAACAACTACTTATTCGCTCCAGTATATAGGACTTATGAACCTTCAGGCTTGCAATGATCTTACGTCATGCAGTTTTCCATTGCAGATTCTTCCTGTTTCATGGGGCGCTTTCACAGCAACATATTCGGGTAATAATGTAGACCTCAAGTGGAGCTTTTCTGCTGCCAATAATGTAAAAGGGTTTTACGCAGAAAAAAGCACAGATAATAAAAACTGGCAGGAACTGGGTTATACGCCCTTTAATGTGGAAGCAACTAATTATTCGGCTATAGATGCGAGCCCCGCGGCAGGCATCAACTACTATCGGATACGTGAGGAAGACATTGACGGGCAGGTATCCTATTCTTCGGTTAAAATGATAACAGTATCTTCTACAACAGGCATTTCTATATGGCCTAACCCGGCAAAAGACGTGGTCAATATAAATTATAATGGAGCCGGCAGCGATACAAAAGCAATGATATTCGATCAATTGGGGAGGATGATTTCATCAACGGTGCTTCATTCAGGCAGCAATCCGGTAAATGTCAGCAACCTTTCCACAGGCAACTACATTGTGCATGTACAGTCAGCAGATGGCACGGTGTTTAACGGGAAGATGATCAAAAAATAAATTTAAGAGTGTTCATTTTATAGGATAAATTTTAATTTAGGTTGAATTAAGCCCGCTGTTTCTACAGTGGGCTTTTCTTTTTTGCCTCATGGCGACACCTCTAAGTCAAAAAGGATCAAAATAATATATCTTTAAAAAAAGATTTTATGAAGCCTTTGCTTTCTATAACACCGCTGTCATCACCATTTTTTCCGGAGCGTAAAAATGCAGGTCTCTCAGAAGGGGGCATAAGCCTGCTGGAATCGTACAAGAAATTGACATTGCAAAAATCTGATTGCGTGAGGCAAATTGATACAACTGTTTTTCTATACCATCACATATTCAATACTGGTAAATGAATATGGTGTCTATTTTAATTTCACCGGAAATGTAAACTTGTATCCATGTACTTTGAAAAAATTATAACAGTTTGCCAAACAAGTGACATCTCTATACTGGTAGCCGATGAAAGAATTTGAACAACTCATTTCCTGCATTTTGAAAATGGTGGATTTTTCGCCTGATGATATCAGCCTGTTCACCCGAAACATGCTATTGAGGCAATGCAGAAAAGGAAGTTATTTGCTCGAAGAATCCAAAATAGCCAGCGCCATTTTTTTTATCAACAAGGGCATTACCCGGAATTTAAGCATCCTTCCGGACGGAACTGAATTCACGCAATACTTCAGTCTGGAAAACACATTCATCACAGAGTATGCGTCTTTTCTAAACCGTGCGCCTGCCATCTATAGCATTCAATGCATAGAAAACTGCGAGATTGTTGAGATACCAAAAATGTCTATTGAACAGGGATACATTCATATCAGGGAAGGCAATAAACTGGGCAGGCTGATCGCAGAAAACTATTTTACCCAATTTGTGAAAAATGCCTACGAGCGGCAAACTAAAACATTGATGCAGCAGTATGAAACATTGGATGTTTATTTTCCGGGTATCCATCGGCGTGTGCCGCAGCACATGATTGCTTCTTATTTAGGCATCACGCCTGTGCATCTGAGCAGGCTTAAATCAAAAAGCAGGCGCTAATGTATTGATAACATTTGTTATCGTTTTTTAGAAAGGTAGTCTTTTACTTTGCTCCCTTAAAAGCAGACTCAATGAAAAAATTATCCGTTGCCATGCTCATGATGGCTGTGGTCGGCTGCAGCAGCATAGCCACTTTTTTTACACCCCAAAAAAAAGTAGCCGAAAAAGAAACTGAGATGGCAAAACAGGCCAACCGATATTTCTGGGACAACTATCATCAGGGCAATTATGAAAATATATCTGCTATCATAGAAAGGCTCAACCTGGCTTTGCAGGAGAACCCGAACGACCTACGGATTACTGCGCACCTGGGATTTATGCATGTTTGGGCGCTTGCCGAACGACAAAGGCTGGCGTTTGTGAACCCTGCTATCACAGAGCATATCAGTTTGTCAAAAAAATATTTTGAAGAAGCATACACGATGAACCCTAACGACCCGAGGATACTTGGTTTCCTGGCTGACCTGATGCTGGCAGAAGGACATCAATTCAACAATCAAAAAGAGCAGACGGCAGGTTATTTTAAAGGGCTGAAATCCATCAGCCAATGGCCGCAGTTCAACAAGTTCACATTGGGCTATGTGTTCAGTAACCTTGATTCTTCGGATAAGAATTTTAAGAAGGCAATCAACTGGCAATACGAAACCATTGACGACTGCTCCTGCGAAAATGACACCAGGCATTCCGATTATAAGATTGCAGTGAAAAAAATAAAGCAATCAAAGGATGCTAAGATATACCGAACCTGCTGGAATACCTGGATAGCACCGCATAATTGGGAGGGCTTCTTTATGAATTTTGGGGATATGCTGATTAAGCAGGGCCAGCCCGAAGAAGCGGTTAAGATATATAACCTCGCCAAAGAAAGCGATAGCTACGACGACTGGCCTTATAAAAAGGAGCTTGAAAAAAGAATAGAGAATGCGATCGAAAATGTTGCTGCATTCAATAAGCCGGTTGACAACCGCAGCCTCAAAGCACAAAGTGTTATCATGTTCAATTCAAAAATGGCCTGCACCGGTTGCCACCAGATGAGCAGCAATGAATTTGAAAAAATGCCTTATCAGGAACCGGGCGATGAATATTATTTTTTGAAAAAATAATTCTCTAAAATATCATCGCCCTGCACGGATCCATGATAATGGCTTCGCGAGGGCTGATGATTTTTCAAAGTACCAGATGTTCTGTGGTTTTAAACAGGTATTTGGATCTTGGCACCTCCCTTGTTTGTTGCCATAGGTATTGGCACTTTTGGTTTTTTCAAAGTATCGGATAATCATTGGTCTTAAACAGGATCCTGGATTTCAAATACCCATTAATTGTTTCCGGCCAGATGGCTCCATGATTTAGCAAAGGATTGGATGATATTTGGTTTTAAACAGGATTGGCTTCCACAAATTTTTTTCGTTAAGCAATGATTTGAATACTTAGAAGGTCAAAAGACCTTTTCGATATCAATTTTAAAACGGGGCTATTATTAAGATTTTGGTTACTTGTCTTTCCAAATACATGTCGGATTTCTGTTCCGCATAGATTATTGTTGATGGATTTTGAGAAATTGGCTTTCCTGTTGCTGTCGGCTTTTTTCATTGGGTTTGTGTTTTTGTTATGCATTGATTTATTCAAATCAGATGCCAAGTCATAAGTGATTGGTTTGCAATGATACCAAAGTGAATTTGCCGGCATTTTTTCTATTGAATAGAAAAATTTCTATTTTATGCATACTGAATGGAGATACGGCTACGTGTTTTAATTTTCGGAAAAAAAGCCGCAGGTACCTGTGATTGCAGCTTACAGGCAAAATTTCTGAAGCAGGATGGGGCCAAAGAGAAATATTAATCAATTGAAAATGCTGGAATGTCAGCACTATTCAAAAAACGTGTAGCTATCCTGCCTTAGGCGATATTACAAAACAAAAGGAGCTCAATTGAGCTCCCGTTTGATTTAGGGTCCGAAATATCTTTTATTTATCGTTATCTTTTATTCCCTTTTTCATTTTCAATCGTTACGCGTTTTTCTTATGGTAGTGGAGGGATTTCGGATCGGTCTTTCTTCATGAAATGGATTTTAGAAGTGTCATTGTTTAATCATTTGGATTGATTTTTTCAGGAAATTTTGTTTCCTTGTTTTCAATGGGCAGAGGATTTTTGTTTTTAAGAAATCAGATTTTAACCGGTCATTTTTTGGAAAAGGATCTGTTTTGAGGATTTGGATTTCAATCAAGCCATTCGTTGGATAAAGGATTTCTTAATGGGTTTCTCCGGATTGTTTTTCTTTCGGATTGGATATGCCCTGATATTGCTAATTACCTGCCAGTTTTTTTATTGATGATTATCAGCGGGTTGTAATTATCAGTGCTTCATTCCGCTCCTTATTTGGGAAAAAGCCATCGCTTTTTGGAAAAAATGTTCTCAAAAAGGTAACATCTTTTCAAAAGCTATTACCTCTGCTAATAAGATAATCAGTCCTGCGCATTGTAAGGTTCATCAGGATACCATTCGTCGATGTTGGCGAAAAAACTTCCTGTCCCGCTGCCGCCGCTTGAGCCAAGCCCAACAAAACCTTTGTTCTGCACGGAGAAGCCTACCGCACCGGATCTTGCTGCGCGCTCATAAGAAGTCTTCTGGTTCCATAGGGAGTCTGCGAAATTGTAGGCCCATGTTATAGACCCGGCTGATCCTGTTGTGATATAGGCCCTGTCACCTCCGCCGTCGCTTATTGTATTCAGCATTACAAAGCCAACGGCCTGAGATCGCACAATGCTGGTGTAGCCATCGTCATAAGATAAAGGGCTATAATTTGTGATATGCCTTAATTCATACCATTGCAGGCTGTCTGGCTGTGTAGGGTCAAAAGAAAAGAAATCATTTACGTTTGTCCCGCCGGTACCCACTCCGGTAACAACGAAGCCCCTGTTCTTGTAAGCAAAAGCTACCGCCTGGGTTCTTTTATAGCCAGGCAGATTATTGATTTGGGTCCAGAAGCCGGTGTCAATGCTATTGACCGGAGGGGTGAACCTCCAAAAATCATTGTAAACGTTCACGCCATCATTGCCGGTGCCCATATAACCATAGCCGACTGCATCCAGGCCAAAAGCCACTGCATCGTACCTCACTTTCAGTCCGTTATTCGAATCGCCTAAGCTTGCCACCTGTCTCCATGAATTGGCAACAGGGTCATATTGCCAGAAATCGCTCAGGCCGTAATAACCGTTGTACCCGGTTCCAATGTAACCTTTGCCACCCACCTCAAAGCCTACCGCGGAGGACCTGGGGATCATGCCCTGGCAGGTGGCGACCTGAAACCAGGTAGTAGTGCCGCTCGGGTCGAACTGCCATAGATCATTGTAGCGGTTGTGCTGCGCATCTACGCCAGTTCCAACGTATGCGTAATTTCCAATTACAAAAGAGGTGGCATTTGACCTTGCTGTGCCACCGAAATCGCCTACATACACCCAGTTACCATCTTGGGTTGGGTTGATCGAGTTTTTATTGCATGAAATAAGGATGAAGACCAATGCAGTAATTGAGGCCAGGTTAGTGTGTTTGTGCAGCATAATTTTTTGATTTGAAATAAGTTTCGCTGACATAATATTTGTCAGCATGCAGTAAAAATAAAATCAGGTAATTAGGGGTCAATTAAACACAGATTAGAAAAGCATTAGATTAAGATTAAAATTTTTTAATCTTAATTGACAAGATTTTTTGCATTGAATGAATACTGCTCAGGAATTACGTTATCGCATCATTAACATATTAGAAATCCTTAATGTCATGAATGGGGCGGTTATAGGTTTTACCTTTATTTAAAATAAGCCTTTATGAATATCCTGCTGGTAGAGGATGAGCCCAAAGTAGCCGAGTTCATAAAAAAGGGACTTAAAGAGCAACACTTTAATGTTGATTTGGCTTATGATGGAGTATATGGAGAAAAACTCGGGCTGGAAAATGAGTATGATTTGATTATTCTCGATGTGGTGTTGCCGGGAATTAATGGCCTGGAGCTTTGTGCACGCATCCGAAAATACAGATCCGATTTACCCATATTGATGCTGACAGCATTGGGCACAACCAAAGACAAAGTGCTTGGCTTTGAATCCGGAGCTGACGACTATCTGGTTAAGCCATTTCATTTTGAAGAATTGATGGCCAGAATTAAAGCGCTTGGAAGGAGGCGCAAACTGATATCTCCGGGAACCATTTACCAGATAGCAGACCTTGAAGTGGACACTTATAAAAGAACTACGAAAAGAGCAGGCAAAGAAATACTATTGACCGCAAAAGAATTTTCTCTGCTGGAGCTATTGATAGTAAATAAGAATAGGGTGCTTTCAAGAACATATATTGCAGAAACAGTATGGGGCATAGATTATGACCGCGGCACTAATTTTATTGATGTGTACATTAATTACCTGCGCTCTAAAATTGACAAAGGGTTCAGCCCAACCCTGATCCATACAGTTATTGGTATGGGCTATGTGCTGAAAGCTGAATAACTGATTCTATTTCATTATGAAAATAAGAGACCGGCTTTCTCTTCAGTTCACGCTGATATCTGCACTATTGCTATTTGCAGTGCTGGCCGGTATTTATTTGCTGACAGGCCAATACCGTAAGACTGATTTTAGAGAGCGTCTGCTTGACAGAGCCATTACCAATGCTGAATTATTTCTTGCGCAGGATAATTTATCGGAAGAAAAGTTCCGTGAAGTACAAAAGAAATATCCTCAGTCGCTGCCTGAAGAGCGGGTGCATATTTATAACGATCAGGATGAGCCCGTGTTTATTCATGATACCGCATATCAATGGCCGCGGGCAGTGATTGATGAAGCCAGAAATAAAAAAAGCATTTTTTATGCCGAAGGGAACAGGCAAACGGTGGGTATATATTATGTGGACAATTCCGGAAATTTTACCGTATTGCTGTCAGCAATAGATTCATATGGGCTGCAACAAATGCATCAGCTTTTTCTGGTGATGTTTGCAGCTTTCACTATTTCAGTTATTATATTATTTTTTACGGGCCGGCTTTTTCCAATATCGCATTATCGCCTATTATCAAAGTGATCAGCGAGGTGAAATTTATCCGTTCTACGAGCCTTGACAAAAGATTAAAGACCAAAGCAGGCAAAGATGAGATCAACGAACTGGCTGTTACATTCAATAACCTGCTGGAACATCTCGAGCAATCCTTCGAATCTCAAAGTTCTTTTGTGGCACATGCATCACATGAGCTGAGGACGCCAGTCACTTCGATCATTGGCGATATAGAAGTAACGCTTTTACAAGAGAGGGATAATGAAGAATACCGGATGATATTGCAGAATGTTCTGGCAGAATCAGAGAAATTGAACGACCTGTTGAATAACCTTTTTGAGCTTACGCAATCAAACATAGATATCAAAGCTTTTCAAAGTGTGCGGCTTGATGAGTTGCTATGGCAGGTGAAAGATGAATGGAGCAACAGGATACCAGACAGCAGGATTGAGCTGAGTTATGACCTGCCTGCTGATCCAAAGAAATTTACCATTCAGGGAAACGATCATCTTTTGTTTGTTGCACTGGGCAACATTATTAAGAACGCAATCAAGTTTTCCAATAATAATATCATCCGGTGCGGGCTGTATATCCAAAACAACATGCCGGTAATAAGCATCAGGGATGTTGGTATTGGTATCAGCACGCATGAACTGGAGAAAATTTACCAGCCATTCTACAGGGGGGAAAATACAAGAGGCTATGCAGGGTTTGGAATCGGGCTTTCGCTTGCCGACAAAATTTTCCGTTTGCATAATGCACGCATTTTAGTTAATTCCGAACTGAATGTGGGCACCGAATTTTTAATTTCCTTTTCTAATTAACAGCTTTCACGTTGATATATAGCCGCACAATTCTTAGTGTGCCATAATCGGCATTAGAAAATTCTAATCTTCTTCTAATGTGTTCTTAATTTCTTCTTAATGTCTTGCTAATAGCCTGTTTATAGTTTTGTTTTTTATCCGGTAAAGATGTTATGTCCGTCCGGAAGCAGGTTTTACAATTTACTATTTCTTTAATAATTACCAATGATGATTATTGCCAGGATATGCAAGCTTAGTTATGGAAAAAGATTTTTCACTCAGGTGCTTTTATGCGGGCTTTGTTTTTTTTTGTTTTTGGGTTTTAATAAATGCCATGGGCAAAATTCAATCCGGGACACTTTGCAGTTGAACCTGCATCAGGCAGAAAAGATATTCTTGGACAGCAATTACCAGCTCCTTGCGCAGAGATACAACATAGACGCGCAGAAAGCTTTGATCATCCAGGCTAGGCTTTGGCCAAATCCCAACTTTTCGTTTTCCCGGGGCCCGATCGTCCCGATCTATGACCCAAGCTCACAGTACCCGCATTCCAATTTCTTTTTTCACAGCGAGAACTCCACGAGTTTATCCCAGCTTGTTTTATTGGCCGGCAAAAGGAACAAGCAGATCAAGCTGGCCCAGGCGAGCGCCACGCTGTCCGAGTACCAGTTCTTTGACCTGGCAAGGACCTTGAAATACACCTTGCGGACCGATTTCTTCGATATCTATTACCTGCAGCAATCGGCGAAAGTCTATGACGCGGAGATCAGGGCGCTGCAGCAGATTGTAAATGCTTTTGCGCAGCAGGAAGGCAAAGGGTACATAGCAGAAAAAGAGGTCGTGAGGATCAGGGCCCAGCTATACAGCTTCCAGAGCGAGTACAACGACCTGATCAACCAGATAGACGATACAGAAAGCGAGCTGAGGCTGGTGCTGCAGGCAAAGCCCTCGGTCCATATAGACCCGGTGCCGGACTCTGCGGGCATCGAGACGCTGGACCCAAACAGATTCCCGCTCACAGCCTTGATCGACTCGGCCTACCAGAACCGGACCGACCTGAAGATCGCCAGGATAAACACAAGCATCAACAGGCTGAGCTACGATTACCAGAAAGCCCTGGCGGTGCCGGACCTCACGCTGGGTATTTCCTATGACGAGCAGGGCAGCTACGCGAACAATTTCACTTCCGTGGGGGCATCGATAGACCTGCCCTTCCTGAACCGCAACCAGGGCAACATCAAGTCGGCGAAGGCGCTTATCGAGAACACTGCGGCGCTTGAAAAAAGCACGGTGGCAACCGTGGACGAGAACGTGAGCAGGTCTTTGCAGAAAGCCTTTGCTCAGGACAAGCTTTTCAGGAGCATCGACCCGAAGTTCTCCGGCGACTTCGAGCGGCTGGTGCGCGAAGTGCTGATAAATTACCAGCGAAGGAATATCGGCTTGTTGGATTTCCTTGACTTCTATGACTCATACAAACAGAATGTGCTGCAGATAAACTCAATAAAATACAACAGGGTGCAGGCTTTCGAAGACCTGAATTATTATACAGGAACCAGCTTTTTCAACTAATCCTTTTAAAATAATAAATACAAATGCAGACAAAAAAACAGATCAATATAAAACTGCTGGCAAGGATTGCGGTGGTAGCAATCGCGCCATTTATTTTTCAGTCTTGCAATGAAAGCGCAGCGAAGAATACAGATATCAGGGCATCTTATATCATCCCTGATTCGCTTTTAAAAACCCTTACCATAGATACAGTGAGCCAGGGAGAAATGGTACACGCGATTACACTTACAGGACAGGTGGATTTTAATCAGGACAGGCAGGTAAACCTATTCCCTCTGGTGAGTGGCAATATACAGGACATCAAAGTGCAGTTGGGCGATTATGTTACTGCGGGCCAGCCGCTGGCCGTTATCAAAAGCAGCGAAATGGCCGGCTATAGCAACAGCCTCGTTGTTGCAGAAACAAATCTCACCGCAACAAAAAAGCAATTGGATGCATCAGAGGATCTGTATAAAAGCGGTCTTGCATCACAGTTAGATGTGACCAATGCGCAAGTAAATTATGATCAGGCTGTGGCACAACTGGAAATGGCAAAAAGGATTCTAAAAATAAACGGCAATAATACGCAGGGCGATTATATCGTGAAAGCGCCCATCAATGGTTTCATCGTGCAGAAGCTTGTGACCAATGATCAGGCAATTCGTACTGACAATGGAAACCCAATGTTTACTATCTCCGATCTTAAAGATGTGTGGGTGTGGGCAAATGTGTACGAGTCAAATCTGGATAAAGTGCACTTAGGCGACAACGTAGATGTGACTACGCTCTCTTACGCTGACAGAGTATTCAAAGGGAAAATAGACAAGATCATGCATGTGCTGGATCCATCCAGCAAAGTAACTAAAGTGCGTGTGGTGATAGATAACCCGCAATACGCATTAAGGCCACAGATGTTTGCCAGCGTAACAGTGACTAATACACAGCATCAGCAAGCGCTTTATGTTCCTTCCGGAGCATTGATTTTTGATCATAGTCAGTACTATGTGCTGGTATATCACGGAGCGGGCAAGGCTAATATTACCCCGGTACAAAAATTAAATTCATTTGGCAACAATGTGTATATCACGGATGGCGTCAAAGCAGGCGATCGTGTG
>Ga0302319_10022406_pt1 | contig 11331 bp, 2 predicted proteins | sample Bog_T0_2_FD_203319 | JGI IMG/M metagenome (GOLD analysis project Ga0302319, IMG submission 203319) | Peat permafrost microbial communities from Stordalen Mire near Abisko, Sweden - Bog_T0_2 | ecosystem: Environmental > Terrestrial > Soil > Wetlands > Peat | place: Sweden: Abisko, Stordalen Mire...
ACGCTCCGCATCCACAAGACGCTTCAGAACCACCACTCCGCAACCCTCGCCTCGAACAAACCCATCCGCCCCGGAATCAAACGCTCGAACCTTCCCCCTGGAGGAAAGCATGCCCCATTGCGAAGCGATTATCAGCGTTTCCGGAACTGCAATGATGTTCACACCGGCCGCGATTGCGAGTCTGGTTTCACCTTCGCGCAAACTGCGGCAGGCGCGATCAATCGCTACCAGTGAAGACGAGCATGCCGTGTCAATCGCAATGCTCGGGCCGTTGAGACCGTAGAAGTAGGAGAGGCGTCCCGCCGTTGCATTCAGCGCCGACCCCTGAAGCACATAGGCGGATAGCTGCTCCCGGGGCACGTTCTGCTGGAGAAGTTGCGCATATTCCGACCCGGTGATGCCGACAAAAACCCCAGCCTCTCGGCCGCGAAGCCCTCTCGGATTCGTGCCTGCATTTTCAAGGGCTTCCCAGCTCACCTCCAGCAACAACCGCTGCTGCGGGTCCATGGTGACTGCCTCGCGCGGCGAGATACCGAAGAATTCTGCGTCGAAATCCCCGGCAGTATTCAGGAGCCCCGCCCACCGGCTATAGGTTTTTCCCGGTGTCTGCGGACGGCAATCGAACACCGGATCAAGATTCATGCGTTGACGCGGGATTTCGACGACGGCGTCGCGGCCCTGTGCCACTAGATCCCAATAGGCCTTCGGCGAATCTGCGTCGCCGGGGAAACGGCACGCCATGCCGACGATGGCGATGGGTTCACTCGGCCGGCTTTCCAGCTCTTCCACTCGCTGCCGCACCGCGCGCAGCGCCATCAGCGTCTGCTTTTCAGGGGACAAGTTGTCGGAATTACCTGCCATGGGTTACAGCACTCCCAGCTTTTGCTGAATAGCCGCCAGTTCAGCGGCAATGGCGGTATTCGTCTCGAGTTCACTCATTTCCTCCACCGAAGCAGAAGGAATTGAGGTCTGCGTTTGCAGCGACTGCACGGCAGGTGCCTCTGCGAACGGAAATAGCTTTCCCTCAAGGTATTCGGCCAGAGCTGCAACGGACGGATATGTAAGTGTAACCGTACCGGGTAGCCGCATTCCTGTTCCGGACTCAAGCCGCCGCTTCAGGCGCACGCTCATCAGCGAGTCCATGCCCAGCTCGAAAAGACCGCGGCTCTCATCGATCGGGTCTTCCGGCATCATTCCGAAGATCTGTCGCGCTTCCCTCCCGACAAAATCCAGCAAGCGTTCGCGGCGCTCCCACGACGGGAGATTGCGTACAGCATCCAGCCATTGGGTTGCGAATGAAGCGTCTGCGGTCTGCGGCGCGGAGGCAACTCCCTCCGCCACTTCTGCAGCCAGCAAATGCCTTCCCCGCATTTCCAGAGCCGGAAATAAAACCGTCCAATCGATATCGGCGACGAGACCCGTTTCGCGACGGGAAGCAATAAGCGCTTCCAGCGCACGGAAGGCCGTTCCCGGTTGCATCGGCAAGAATCCGGACTGCTCCGCCAACTCTTGCCGCTGATCTTCCTCCCAGTGCGCCCAGGAACCCCATTCCACGTTGAGAACAGGTAGACCGAGCAACTGCCGTTCGAGAACGATTGCGTCCAGACAACCATTGGCTGCAGCGTACAGAGCGCCATTGCGTAACCCAATTGTGGCGGCCGCCGAGTTGAAGAGTACAAAGAAATCAAGCGATTTCTCGCGCGTGCAGTAGTCAAGCGTGCGCCCACCCACGAACTTGGACTGGAAAGAGAATTCAACATCCTGCCGGGACGCATCTTCTAAAGGACTAAAGCGCATGCCTGCCGCGGCATGAACCACACCTGCAAGGGCCATTCCTGTCTGGTCTATTCCCGCCAGAAGGTTTTTGACCCGCGATTCGTTAGACACATCGCAGGCTTCGGCAAGGACCATCACACCTTGCGCGCGCCAGCCCTCAAGCTTGGCCATCAGCTCCGAATTGGCCATCTCTTCCGGAGATCTACGGCCGATGAGAGCCAAGTGGCGCGCCCCGCGATCGACCAGCCACGAGGCAATCTGCACCCCGAGACGGCCGAATGCTCCCGTCACCAGATAGTATCGATCCGCATGCAGCTTAAGCCGCTGGCTCTCCCCCACGAAGCTGTTGCGGCGGAGCCTCGCTACCAACCGGCGACCCTGACGCAGAGCGACGCGATCTTCTCCGCTGCCCTGCGAGATCTCTTCGTAGACCGCCCCAGCGCTCTCGGCGGATATGCTGTCGATGTCGATCACGCCTCCGGCCAACTGCGGATGCTCCAGACCGAAGACGCGGCTGAATCCGCGGATGGCGCTTTGGGCTGAGTGGCGCGCCCCCCCGGTCTTTGCGATTGGCTCGATCTGTTGGGTGATGAACCAAAGCTTCACCAGTTGACGGCTTTGAATGATGGCCTGAGTAACTTCGAGCGCGTCCGCAATCATTTCCGCCGGGTTCTGACCATGAGGCAGATACACCGCATACCTCAGCGTCACTCCATCCCGCGCGAATTCCGAAAAGAGAGAGCTCAGCCGCTCTGGGCAATTTCTCCCTTCGGGCAGCTCAATCACTTTGTCTCCGCGCTCGCGGATCGCCTCCGCCAACACTTTCCCGAATGAGTTTTCCGAGTTGAAGATGAGCCAGGTCCGGAGCTGAGCGCCGACAGGCTCCGGCTGCCGATGCAACTGCTTTTCTATCCAGTGAGTCGCATATAACCAGTCGTGAGGAAGTGGACTATCTATTGATTCACCGGCGGACCTGAGTGGCGAATCGAGCCAGTGCGCCCGTCCCTGGAAGGGATATCGCGGGAGATCGACAACGCTGGCCGAAGACGAAAAGACGGTTGCCCAATCGACCTCCGAGCCCCCTTCCCAGTCGCGCACGAGCTTTTCGAGCTTGTCGTATCGGCCATTCTGCGTATTGGCTGAGCCACTGGCACCATGCTGGACTTCGCCGCGATCCAAATCAGCATGTCGCCGCCTGAGCCGCAACGCCATATCCATCGTGTTCGTTCCAAACACCCCAATGCGGCAGGAATGGTGAGTTCTGCGCACAGCACTGGTGTAACTGATACCGGCCAGCTGCGCTTCTTCAGCATGTTCCAGCCGATCCGCAAATGCGGCCGTCAATGCTCGCAGAGCTTCGTCCGATTGGGCCGAAACCAGAATCGGCCATGCGCCCGAAGCCGACGCGGTCGTGCGCGATGCGGAAGCCTCTTCCAACACCACATGTACATTCGTTCCGCTCCATCCGAAGGAACTAACGCCCGCCAGTCTCCTTCCGGACGTCTTCCATTCGCGCCCTTGTTGCGGAATCTCCAGATCTTTGCGGTCGAATACCAGATGAGGATTGAGATTTTTCAGCTTCGCTACCGGCGGCAGCCAGCGCTGTCGCAGAACAAGTATGGTCTTGATCAACCCCGCGATCCCGGCGGCTCCTTCCAGGTGTCCAATGTTGGCCTTCACCGCGCCGAGCGTGCAGGGTGCGGTTCTGTGCGCTCCTCCCAACACCTCGGCCAGCGCCTCAACTTCGATCGGGTCGCCCAGCGCGGTGCCGGTGCCGTGCACCTCCAAGTAGCCAATCTCCGACGGATCGACTCCGGCATCCTTGAGAGCGCGGCGCACTACTCGTTGCTGGGCGAGTCCGTTAGGAGCGGTCAGCCCGTTGGTCTTCCCGTCCTGATTCACGGCAGAACCGCGAATCACGGCCAGCACCCGGTCGCCATCGCGTTCGGCGGCCTCCAGATTCTTCAATACGACAACTCCGCAGCCCTCGCCGCGACCCATTCCGTCGGCGCGCGCGTCGAATGTCTTGCACCGGCCATCCGGCGACAACAGTTCCAGCTGCGCCGCCGCCACAGACGATGCCGGGGACAGCAGCAGGTTCACGCCGCCGGCAATGGCAACGCTGCAGTCGCCTGCACGCAGGCTGCGGCAAGCAAGGTGCACCGCCGTTAACGAAGAGGAACATGCCGTGTTGATCGCAATTGCAGGACCGTGCAAGTCGAGCAAGTAAGCGACCCGCCCGGCGATCATGTCGTGCGCCGTGCCGGTGGCAGCGTAGGCGTCCAGGTCTTCCGGGTGTTCAAATTGCATCGCTTGATAGTCTGCACTATGGTTGTGCACGCCAACGAAAATCCCGGTATCGCTGCCGGTAATCTCCGCCTTGGGCAGGCCAGCATCTTCAATGGCATGCCAGGCTGTTTCCAGGAAAATGCGCTGCTGGGGATCCATGCGACTGGCCTCGCGCGGCGTGATGTCGAAGAATGCCGCGTCAAAGCGCTTCACATCGTCCATAAAGGCGGCGTGGCGGGTATTGATCTTTCCCGGTATGGCGGATCCGGGAGCGTACAGCGCGTCGCCGTTCCAGCGGTCGGGCGGGATCGCGGTCACCGCGTCCCGGCCTTCCACAATCATCCGCCAAAACTGCTCTGGATCGGCGCCGCATCCGGGAAAACGCAGGCCCATGCCGATAATGGCGACCGGCGCGGACTGATTTCGCGCCTCAGCGGCGCTGAGTTTTTCCCGCAGCTCGCGGATTACCTTTCGGGCTCGGCCCAGGAGCTCATCCTGCGAATTCAGAGTCATGGCGGCCCTTATTCCTGCAGGAGGCTCTGCGCCCCCAGCAGTTCCAACTCCAGCAGTTCCGCGGCCGACCTGCTGCCAGCTTCGGCCTGCTGCTTGGGGAGCGGTTCTGTTTCCGGCGTCCGCGCGCTTTGCCCGTTCACCTCCTGCGCTCTCTCATGGATTGCGGTGATACGGCCCTCAAGGTGCGCAGCCATGGCTGATACGGTTGGGTAGTTCCAAACCAGGGTTGCTGACAGCTTCAATGCTAGAGCGCGCTCCAGCCGGTTGCGAAGCTCGAGTGCCATCAGGGAATCGAGTCCGAGCGAACGGAGAGTTTTGTCCACCGGAACGCGGGCCTCATCAAGACGCAGCACCAGGGCCACCTGTTTGCGGAGCCATGCCGTCAGGGCGCCACGCAACTCGCCCCCGTGGAGAAGCTTGAGGCTGGCGCCAAAATCTCTTTCCCGGTGCGAACGCGCCGGGGGGTGGCCAGTCAGCCTTGCCAGGAACCCGGAACCGGCGGCGGAGTGATGAAACGCGCACCATTGATCCGCATTCAGATGCATGGCCACGATCTGAATCGGTGCGGCTTCCAGGATGCGCGTCAACATCACAGCGCCTTCCTCCCGGGAGATCCCATTAAGCCCTTGCGAGGCCAGCCTTGCGCCGCGGTTTTCCTCGGCGGCCGCAAGGCCGACTTCGCTCCACGTGCCCCAGTCGATGCTGATGGCGGGGATGCCTCGCGCCCGTTGGCGATGCGCCAGAGCGTCCAGCATGGCATTCGCCGCGGCGTAATTCGCCTGTCCGGGACTTCCGATCACTCCGGCAACTGAAGAGTAATAGACCAGAAAGTCGAGATGCCCATACTTGACATTTTCATCCAGCGCCAGTGCGCCGCCCACTTTGCCGGCCATCACACGCTCAAAGTTTTCGAACGCCAACCGTGAGACAACAGCGTCGTCGAGAATGCCCGCAGCGTGCACGATACCGCGCAGCGGCGGCAGACTCTCACGAATCTCATCCAGCAGTGCGCTCACCGCAGCATTGTCGCTCACGTCCGCGCACCGGACGGAGACCATGGCGCCGCTCGCTTCCATTTTGGCGATCGCCTGCAGGGCGTAAGGCGATGCAGCGCGGCGAGAGGTCAGGAGCAGATGGCGGGCGCCGTGGTTGACGAATGCCTGCGCGGTCACCAATCCGAGTCCGCCGAGTCCGCCGGTGATCAAGTAGGTTGCATCGGATGCAAGCCGGCTTGCATCTCGGCAAACGATTGCCGTGTTGTCCCGCATATCTAGGACGATTTTTCCCATGTGTCCGCCGCTGGCCATCCATTGAAATGCATCCGCGGCTGCCGAGACGGGAAAGACGGTGGTAGGCGCAGGTTCCATCAGGCCCTGGCGAAAAAGGTCCATAATTTCGGCAAATATCTCGCTGACCATTGAGGGACGGTCCTCAACTGCCTGGGCCAGATCGACAGCAAATAGTGACAGATTTTTGCCAAACGGCCGCAGGCCGATGCGACTATTCTCCCATATGTCCCTCTTTCCGATTTCGACAAATCGGCCATAAGTGGCGAGCGCTTCGAGACCTGCTGTTATCGCCGAGCCCGAAAGCGAGTTCAGCACCACGTCCACACCGTTGCCGTTTGTCGACTCCAGTATCTCGCGCGCAAAGTCCAGCTTCCGCGAATGCATGATGTGATCCACGCCGAGACCCTTAACATATTCGCGCTTCTCATCTGAGCCCACCGTGGCGTATATCTCCGCCCCAATCCATTTCGCAATCTGGATAGCGGCAAGGCCCACACCGCCAGCCGCCCCGTGAATGAGAACTCGCTCCCCCTTCTGCAGGCGGGCCAGCTTCACCAATCCATACCAGGCAGTCAGAAAAACGCAGGGAATACCTGCAGCCTCAGCGAAATTCATATTGTCCGGCTTGGACACGATCAGCGCCTCACGCACCTTCACGTGGCTGGCAAACATTCCCTTCTGGAAATCATCCGATATCGCCAGTACCGCATCGCCCGGCCGGAACTTCTTCACACCCCTTCCCACGCGCAGCACTGTACCGGCGCACTCGCCGCCAAATCGTGATCCTGCCAATCCCTCATGAGCATCCATTGCGCGCAGTAGGTCCCTGAAGTTGAGACCCGCTGCCTCAACCGCAATCTCCACCTCGCCGTCGGCGGGCAGATCGGTCCACTCGGATACGAGGTCAAACTTGTCCAGTGAGCCAGGCGCATTCTGGCGAAGAACGAACCCTTCTGATTCGCATTGGGACACACGTAGGGTGTCGATAGCAAACGTAGGCAACCTGTCGGTGGGGAAATTAAAACGATCCAGCCTGGCGGTGAACCAGCAATCTTTGCGCAGGGCCATGCGGTCATCGGATCCACCTCGCAGTAGAAGCGAAGCTAGATGGTCCGGTTCTCCATCGATTGGCAACCCGGGGAGATCGATGCACGACGCCCTTAGCCGTGGATACTCGTTGCTCACAGAAGCGAAAAATCCCCATGTTCCGGCCCCCAGAGGATTGGTTACGGGCTCCTCGATTAACGCCTGGGTTCCGCGGGTCACCGTCCATGTTCGCATAGAAGAAGAATCGTCGACTGAGTCGGCCAGTCGGGATACCATCGCGGCGCCATTGGCCAAAACACGCTGCGCATCCGCCAGCGTGGAGTTGGCGTCGAGCTCCAGCGGCGTCAGCCATACTACTCCGCGGACGGGATTATCCACCGCAAAATCCTTGGTCAGCACCTCTGCCGGCCGGATGATCACGGTCGATGCACCTCGCAGCTCGAGCGCCCGGGCCAACTCTGCCGAAAAATCCGAAGCGTCCGCGATCAGGAGCCAGTGTCCGGGAGATATCTCCTTGGCATCGGCCTGCATGGCATTCAGCTTTTCCCATTGGATCTCGTAGAGCGACTCGTCGACCGTTTTCTTTGGCTCTTCCAGCGGCTTGAAGGACAGGCCGCGCAGCTCCACAATGAGCCGGCCTTCCGCGTCGAAGATATCGACATCTCCGCCCAGGGAATCGGAATGAGCCCTGCCACATGCAAGGAGCGTGTCCCCATGAACCGGCACGCGCTGGAACGTGGCTCTTGCACATGCTACGGGCAGGAGGGTCTGGCCGCCCCGGCCACGCTCGATTAGCAACCGGCCGACCACCTGCAGTGCGGCGTCGAGAACGGCCGGATGCAGGAGGTAGCGCTCGTTTCTTAACTCTTCCGGCAATGAAAGCCGCGCCACCGCGTTTTCTTCCTCCAGCACGAGCCATTCAATACGGTGAAAAGATGGTCCGAAGTCGTATCCCAGCGCAGCCATGCTTTCAACGTGCGCTGCCCCGCTGATCACGCTGTCGGAGAATTCCACATCTTCCCACTGCGATAGATCAGCTCTGCGTGGTTCCCGGGGCGGGGCGCCTCGCAGCGCGCATTCCGCCGTCTGCACCCATCGATCCGCCTCGTGCTCGCGGACGAAAAATCTCATCGTGAATGCATTCTGAAAATCCCGCTCTGCGACAACCTGCAATTCCAGTGTCTTCTCCGGCAACAGTGGCGCCACCTCGGTCAGAACGAGATCCTCGACGACCGATCCTTCGCCGAGCAGGATTCCGGCCGCCGCACCGGCCATTTCGATGAATGCGGAGGCAGGCAGAAGAACAGCCCCGCCCACTGCGTGGTCTTCCACCCAATGATGGGCATCCGCGCCGAGCTTGGCGCTCCAGATCCAACTCCCTGTCGCCGTTTGCAGTGACTCACCCAGCAGCGGATGCCCAGCCACGGTACCAAAGGAAGCCGCCGGTATCGCGGATGATGCCATCCAGAATCGCTCACGCTGCCACGGATACGCGGGAAGCTGCACCAGGTTCCCAGCCGGGTAGATGCATTGCCAAGCTACATCCCCGCCTGCTGCATAGATCCGGCCGAGAGATGTCAGCAACGTTTCCGTCTCCGGCTCGTTGCGCCGCAGCGACACCAGGGCGAGCGCCACTTGCCCCGCCTGATCTGCAGTCTGCTCCACAAATGGGACAAGTAGAGGATGAGCGCTCATCTCGACAAAGGTGTTGAAACCCTGCTTCAGCAGTTCTTCGACGGCGTTCGCAAAGAGCACCGGCCGGCGCAGGTTCTCGACCCAGTACCCGCAATCCATCTGTAGCGGATCAATCATGCTCACATTCACTGTCGAGCACATAGGAAGCGAGCCGCCCCGGGGACGCACCTCTGCCAGCGCTGCAGACAAATCGGACAAAAGCGGGTCCATTTGCGGACTGTGCGATGCCACATCCACGCGCACCCAGCGGCAGAAGACATCCTTTTGCTCAAGGCTCGCGACAATTTCATCGAGCACCGCAGGATCGCCTGCGAGCACGGTCGAGCGAGGGCTGTTGGATACGGCAATCGAAATCTTGTCTTCGCGACCTGCAATGAGCTTCTCGGCTGCGACGCGCGGCAGATCAACCACAACCATCGCGCCTGTGCCCGCCACGCGCGTCAGCAGCGCACTGCGGCGACAGATGATCTTGACCGCATCTTCGAGCGACAGGATTCCGGCAACGCAAGCCGCCGCGATCTCGCCCATACTGTGACCGACAACTGCCTCAGCAAGCACACCCCAGGACCGCCAAGTCTCCGCCAAAGCCACTTCCACGGCGAAAAGCGTGGGCTGTACGATCTCGATCCGGACCAATCGCTCTTCCAACGATCTGTCTTGCAGCTGTTGAATGACGGACCAACCTGCCTCGCGATGAATCGCCTCATCGACTTCCGTAATCGAGCGGCAAAAAGCAGCGTCACTACCCAGCAGTTCCCGGCCCATGCCCACCCACTGCGATCCCTGGCCCGGAAACACGAAAGCAATCTTCGGCTTCCATCCAGGGCGAACGGGGCCCGCGGCAACGAAGGCCGACTCCCGGCCTGCCGTGAACTCTTCGAGCCGTTCCCGCAGTTCCTCGATATCCGTCCCCGTCACCGCCAACCGATGCGCTAGATGACTGCGCCTGACGGCTGCCGTATAACAGAAATCCCCCAGTTCACCGCGACCGGCTCCTCGCACCTCGAGCGCGCTCAAGGCCTCGGCCATGTCGTTCGCTCGCTGCACCAATGCGGCCTCCGTAGCCGCTGAAAGCGGCAGCAAATAGGCGCTGCGCGATTCTGTCGCTGCTCTTTCTGTGCCTGGCGCTTCCTCCAGGATGACGTGAACATTGGTTCCAGTAAGGCCGAGACCGTTGACGGAAGCTCGTCGCGGCGCTTCCTCTGGCTTATCCCAGGGCCCCCCTTCACGTTCCAGTGCTACTCCGGCCGTTTTCCAATCGATCGAGGGGTTCGGTTCCGTCACGTGGAGCGTGGCAGGATATCTACGGTGCTGCAACGCCAGCACCGTCCGAATGATGCTGGTCACACCGGCGGCAGATTCCGTGTGGCCGACATTCGATTTAACGGACCCAATCCGGCACGCCTTTTCGCCATTCCCCGCGCGTCCAAAGACCGAGGCAATCGCTGAAATTTCGATGGGATCGCCGGCGCGGGTGCCGGTTCCGTGGGCCTCTACATAGTCGACACTTCGCCGATCGCATCCGGCATCGGCCAAGGCATCGAGCATAGCCTGGCGCTGCCCGGCGGCGCTTGGGGTTGTGAGCAATCCACTACCCCGCCCGTCGTTTGCCATAGCCGTTCCGCGGATCACGCCTAGAATGCGGTCGCCGTCACGTTGCGCATCACACAGAGGCTTCAGCACCAGCATGCCCGCGCCGTCGCTGCGGACAAAGCCGTCCGCACTTGCGTCCCCGAACTTGCAACGTCCATCCGACGACAGCATCTTCGATCGGCTGAAGGCCTGGGTGGTCTCGTGCCGCACCAGCACATTAACGCCCCCGGCGAGGGCCACGGAGCACTCCCCGGAGCGCAGCGACCGGACGGCCAGATGAACAGCCACAAGCGAGGACCCGCAGGCCGCATTCACAGAAATATCCGGACCGCGCAGGTCGAATTGGAAAGCAATCCTGCTGGAGGCCCCATACAACGGTCCACCGGTGACGAGGAAGAATTCCGCCACCGCGGTATTTGCGGCCGCGTGCCGTTCGTACTCATTGGTCCAAACGCCCACAAACACACCTGCCCTGATGCTGGCCAGCGCTTCCAACTGCATACAAGCGTCCTCCAGTGCCTCCCAACCCATCTCCAGCAGCAATCTCTGCTGCGGGTCCAGCCATTCGGCCTCGCGCGGCGAAATCTCAAAGAAGGCAGCGTCAAACTTGTCGATGCCGGGCAGGAAACCCCCTCGGGCGGAAACCGGACCGTCCGGCTTCCCGACTCTCCGATAAAACGCGTCTAGCTCTGGTGTACGGCCGCCGGGATACTCCGCTACCCCTTCCTTTTGCGCGACAGTCATCCGCCACAGCGCGTCCGGATCATTCGCTCCCGGAAGACGACAGCTCATCCCAATAATCGCAATCGGTTCCCGGTCAACTTGCGGGTTCATTTTCTTCTCTTTCAGCCCGAGCAAGCGGCGGGCAAAAGTGTTTCCCGGATTCGGGTGGTCAGTGTTTCGCGTGCGCTTTGCAGATAAAGGTGATCTTCATCAAGCAAAATCTGCCTAAAGGCGGACGACGTCTGCTCTCTCCAGGCCTGGATGTGATCCATCGGCACGGTCCGGTCACGCACTCCACCGAATGCTGTCACAGGGCACGGCAACAGCGCAGGAGCGGTTCTCTCATATCCCTCCAGCATGCGAATATCCGCCCTCAGAGTAGGCAGCATGGCTGCGAGAAATTCCC
>Ga0302319_10022410_pt1 | contig 11329 bp, 7 predicted proteins | sample Bog_T0_2_FD_203319 | JGI IMG/M metagenome (GOLD analysis project Ga0302319, IMG submission 203319) | Peat permafrost microbial communities from Stordalen Mire near Abisko, Sweden - Bog_T0_2 | ecosystem: Environmental > Terrestrial > Soil > Wetlands > Peat | place: Sweden: Abisko, Stordalen Mire...
AGGGTCCGACTCGATCAGGCAGATGTTATTCTTCTTGTTCCCGTTCAGGTCCACGAGCCCCAGTTCCGGTTTTATCCAATGCACCCCATCCGCGCTTTCCGCGTAACACATCGGACGCCACCATCCCGGGACCTGGCCACGCTCGAGTTTGTCCTGGATCATGCCCAGGTACCACATCCGGAATTTGTCGCCCACCTTGATGACTGACCCGTACAGGACTGCATGCCCATGGTCCGGCGCACCTTCCGGGCCGCGCCGCAACACCGGATTGTCGGGATGCTTCGTCGCGGGAACCAGCGTGACCTTCAAATTATGCGTCCACGGGATGCTCTGGTCATCAAACGCGAACATCGTCATTTCGCTGACCTGTGGAGGCGGGCTGCCCGCCGTGATGCTCCCCTCCCCGGCAAAGGCCGACAGGGGCGGCGCGAAGAGCAAGGCGGATGCAAGCAGGTTACCGAGACGTGGTTTCATAGCTGTGACGAAGCGCACGATCCCAAACGGGCCTTATACCAGCGCCATTCAGTAGGTTCCTGCCTTATTTGCCCGCAACCCCCGGTTCCCGCACCGGAACCGGTGTCAGCGATTTGATGAGCTTGCCGGAAGTCGTATCCCACACCTGCACCACTCCCGTCTTGCTGCCAAGAATGAGCCTGCTGCCATCGTAATTGAGCGCCACGCTGAGCACGGGCGCCGGCACATTGGGAATGGTGATTTTGCGCAGCCGGGTTTCCGTCAGATAAACATGGATTTCCGGGGCGCGCGTGGCGACCGCCAGAAGCTTGCGATCCCCGCTGGTTGCGAGGGCCATCACCATGTCCGGCTGCGCTTCATAGGTGCGCACGAATTGGTCCCGATTGTTCACGGGGCGGGCGCCATTGCCGGAACCGGTGACCTGCACGCCGGTCAGCGCCAGCTTGAAATCATAGCCGAGCAGCGCGCGGGCATTTCCGCCTGACATGGCGGTCAGCCCGTCGGCGGCGACGGCATTGATCATCTCTGTGGACTGGTCCACGGAACGCAGCAGGCTCATGCTCTCCACGCTGCTGATCTTTGTCGTCTTGTCACGGCTGCCGCTAACCAGTTGCTTCCCATCCGGAGTGTAGGCCACCGCTGTTACCCAATCGCTATGCAACTCGATAGTCTTGACCGGCCCCTTTCCCTCCACGGGAATCAGATAGATCGCGCCATTGGGCCCGCCGAGCGCCAGGGTCTGGCCGTCGGGAGAGAAGTTTCCGCTGAAGAACGTGTCGGAGCCAAGCCGCCGAACCGATTGCCGTTTGCCGTCGGCGGCATCGAAGAAAATGATGCCGCCAAATTGCTGCGGAGAACCACCGGAGGCCGCCAGACGTTTTCCGTCGGGACTGATCTCCACATGCGTAATCAGATCGAAGTCCGTCGGCAATCGGTTCGGCGCGCTGTCGTCGTCCACGCCAAATAACACCACTTCACTGCGGCACGCGGCCGCCGCGTATTCGCCATCCGGGCTGATTGTCACGCTCGAGACGGCAGGGGCGGTGGCATAGACCTTCGGAATGACCACCAGGGGCACGTCCGACTTTGGCGGGCCGTCGATTTTCGCGCCCTGCGCCACCCAATCGCTCAAGAGTTTCACCTTGGCGCGGGAGAGCGGCGCCTCCTTTTGCGGCATCTCAGGTTCATCCCCGGTGATCTGGTCGATGAGCAGACTATCCTCGGGGTGGCCCGCCACGAATAGCGGTCCGGTCTTGCCGCCCTTGAGCAAAGAAGCCACGTCATCCAGCCGCAACTGCCCCTTGGTCTTTTGCGCGCTGTGGCAGCCGATGCAATGGCTCTTGAAAATGGGCCAGACTTCGCGCTGAAAACTCACGTCGGCGGCGCCGGCCTGCGCGCCCCACAGCAAGCTGAGAATGAAAGCAAAACGCCTCATGGCTTATTGCAGCATGATGAAGTCGCGGCTGTTCAACAGCGCCCACATCAGGTCCTGCGCCGCCTCGCCTCGCTTCTCGCCATATCCGGCGATGAATTTCGCCGCCAGCGCGCGTTCGGCCTCGGATGGATGACGCGCCAGCGACCAGAGATACAATTGCCCGACGAGATCCTCATCGGAGAGCTTCTTCTGGATGAGCAGCGCCGGTCTGCCGGCGGGGTTGGTCACGCGGCTGAGGATCGACTGCCCGTTGATGAAGTGCAGCGCCTGGAGCATGTTCGTGCTCAGGTCGCGCTCGCACTCGCAGGCTTCCGCGCGCTGCGGTTTCCCAAAGAGCGAAAGAAACGGGCTTACGACGTTTCCATCCGGCAATTGAGCAGCCGTGAACCCCGCTGGAGCGCCCGTGAAATTCTCCTTCACTCCGGTCGCTTGGACCAGCGAATCCAGCAAAGCCTCGGCTGGCAGGCGGCGCGGGATGGCGTGAGAAAAGTCCAGATCGTCCTCGGTGTTGGTCTCATTCGGCGCCGAGCTGCGCTGGTAGGTGCGCGACGACACGATCACTTGCATGAGATGGCGCATGTCGAACTTATGCTCCACAAAGTCCTTCGTCAGCGCATCGAGCAGCGGCCCGTTGATCGGCGGGTTGGTGGAACGCAGATCGTCCACGGGATCGATGATGCCACGATGGAAGAAATAGCTCCAGATGCGGTTCGCCAGGCTGCGCGCGAAGAACGGATTCTCGGGAGTGGTCAGCCAACGGGCATACTCCACGCGCCGGTCCGTGCCGGTATCCAGCGCCGGCTCGCCGCCGCCGAGGTAGCGCGGCGGCTGGGCTTTGGCGGTGCGCGGGTTGATCGAGGACGGGGCGGACAGATTGAGCAGGATCGTCTTCGCGTTCACGATGCCCATCTGGCGCGGGTCCGGCTTGATCGACACCTGATTGAAGAAGCTGTGCAGCCCGTAATAATCCCCCTGCGTCCAGTGCTCGAAGGGATGCGGATGGCACCGCGCGCAGAGCATGCGCACCCCGCAAAAAACCTGGGTCACACGCTGGATCGTGTCGTCGGGATCTTTGCTCACGGCGAAATACGCCGAGGCGGGATTATCCACGGTGCTTCCCCGGGCCGTGATGATCTCCCGCGCAAACTCGTCGAGCGGCATATTGCTCGCGATGGCCGCCCGAATCCATTCGCGAAAAGCGTAGACCGCGCCATCCGTCGAGCTGTTGCGCGAATTTTGCAGCAGGTCGCCCCATTTGAGCGTCCACCAGTCCACGAACTCGCTCCTCTGCATGGTAGCCGCGATGATGGCGTCGCGCTTGTGAGGATCCTGATCCGCCACGAAAGCCTGCACCTGTTCGGGCGTGGGCTGGATGCCCGTCAAATCCACCGTCAACCGGCGCAGGAAGCGCTCGTCATCCGTCACCTCGGAGGGCTTGATCCGCAGATCGTTCAATTTCGCGATGACGTCGTGATCCACGATGTTGTCCTCAGGCACGGGCGTTGGCTGAAAGCCTTTGTCCGGTTGCAGGACGATCAAATTCGCCACCGCGAATATACCTTCGTAGCGCGCGACGATCGCCGTCTCACCCAAGCTGGTGACGCTCACCAAACCGGCATCGTCCACCTTCGCCACGCGCTCGATGTTCACATTGAAAATGCCCGTGCGGGAGACATCGCGCACCGTGCCATCGCTGTATTTCGCCACCAGTTGGAATTGGTGGCGAGAATGCGGGCGGGTGACGACCTTTTCCGGATGAATGCTGACCGCGACGAGCTTGGGCAAAGTGGGCGGATCATCCTTCGCGCTCTCCGCGATCCAGCGCCGCAGCATATCGTGCAGGATGCCTCCATGCTCGAGACGCACGCCCCCTTCGTGGGGCAGATCCCCGAGCGGCTTGAGGAGAATGAGACTGGCGTCCGGGTTGTTCCGATTGACCCGGCGCTCGGCAAATTCGTCGGTCAGCGCGAGGTAATCCTTTTCCGGATCCGCGCCGCGGAGCGAGAGCTTGAATCCATTTTTGCCGAGCGAATAGCCGTGGCAGGCGCCCGCGTTGCAGCCGGCCTTTGAAAGCACCGGCATCACATCCTGGCGAAAGCTGGGTCCCGGCGGCTGGTCTGGCAATTGCACCGTCACATCCATCGTCGCGGTGCGCTCGCCCGCTTGCAGCGTGATGACCGCGTGCCCGTTGCTCACCGGCTGGATCCAGCCGAGCGAATCCACGCGCGCGACCTTTTCATCGCTGCTGCGCAAAGTCGCGTCCGCCGTGAGATCCACATCGTACCCGCCCTTCGTGCGTCCGCGCAGCAGCACGGAGTGCGGACGCTGGGGATGGGTCAGCGTCACGGACGCCGGCGTGACCTCCAGATCGCCGGTCAGGTCTTGCGGAATCTCGGCCGCCAGGACGCAAAGAAGGAAAATAAGGGGTTTCATGCGAATGCCAAGCGATGCGATGAGGCAACAGAAAGGAAAAGGCTTTGAGGCGCCATTTTCTTAGCCGCAGCGGGTAAAAATCGACCTGAAAACGACCTATTCGACGGCGCCCGCCTTTCGCCGACCTCGCCCGAGGGAGCGTCTCGACAGCCAGTGCATGCAGTGATAAGCAACGGGCCTTCCCATGAAACTCCTCCCCTTCCTCGTCAGTGCATGCGTGATCTCCGCCGCGTGCGCGCAAGACGCGCCCCTGACCATCCAGCGCGACATTCCGTACGCCGAACCCGCCAATCCGTTGGAAACTCTGGATGTCTATGCGCCTCCAGGCGCGAAGAATCTCCCGGTAGTCGTGTATATTCACGGCGGCGGCTGGCAGATGGGCGACAAGGCGGAGGTGCGGGAGAAACCGGCGGCCTTTGCCAAGAAGGGATTCGTATTCGTCTCCGTGAACTATCGCCTCATGCCCAAGGTGACAATGGGCGAACTCGTGCGCGACGTAGCGAAATCCGTCGGCTGGGTGCAGCAGCACGTGGCCGAGCACGGCGGCGATCCGCAGCGGCTGTTCATCATGGGCCACTCGGCGGGAGCGCAACTCGCCGCGCTGCTCTGCACCGATGAACGCTATTTGCAGGCCGCGGGAGTTCCGTTGAGCGCCGTAAAAGGCTGCGTGCCCGTCGACGGCGACACTTACGACGTGCCGGCCATGATCGCCACCGAGGAAATGCGCCGCAAGATGCACGGCCTGCCGGAGCCGAAGTTTGGCCATCGCCAGGAGTTTGGCGACCTGGAGGCGCAGAAGGAATTCTCCGCGGTCACCCACGTCGCGAAGGACAAGAGCATCCCGCCGTTTCTGCTTCTCCATGTGGCCGCCAATCCCGAGACCACCGCCCAGGCGTTGCACCTCGCCGCCATCCTGAAGGAATCCGCCGTCCCTGCCAAGGTCTTCGGCTCCAAAGACACCGACCACAGCACGCTCAACAACAACCTCGGCATCCCCGGCGACCCCGCGACGAAGGAGTTATTCGACTTCGTGGACCGGGCCTTGAAGCCCTGAAGAGCGAGCACCGCAGCGCTCTGGAACAGGCACAAACTGCGCCGCGAAAACCATTTTCGCATCGGCCTGGAAGCGGCATCGGCTCACCAGCAGTCGTCCTATCGACAGCGCAGCGGCTCTGCGCTACGGCTGAACCGTCAGTCCCATGAGTTGGACCGCCCCACGCTGCCGAAGGTCGGCAGTGACGAACTCCAACTCTCCGGCGACGATGGCCGACGCGATGTGCAGCGCGTCGTTCGTTCGGATGAAAATCGGAGGTGATTGCGAAAAACACTTTTCCAAAACTTCCGTGAATTCGCGTTCCACCTCCGAATCGGTAGCCTGAATTGCGACTCGCCCACCTGCAATGTCTCGATCCATCTCAGCGGACAACACAGCCGCTTCCCCCACCGGCAACGCCCCCTCCGCCTCCCGACGGCGGAAGACGGTGCGTGCTTCCAGCCGCGCTATGTTCGCAGTAACGATGCGTCCCGCGCTGGCCGCAAGCTGTTGAAACTGCGCGGAGTCGGACTCCGCGATGGAAAGCTTAACCAAGGACGAGGTGTCCCAGTAGCTCATTCAGGGACGCTCGCTACGGACGTCATCGAGGATCTCCTGCAACGGCGAGCCTGTCTTTTCCGTAGCTCCGCGCGCGCGTCGCCGCTCCAACTCCTTGAGCCACGTTTCGCGTCCCATGGCGTCGAGCTGTGGCGCGGCTGCCTCGTCAACGACCACCTGCCCACCCTCTACCGCCACACGGTAACGCCTACCAGGGCCAGGATGCGGAAGAAGCGAAGGCGGCAGATGCAAAGTGCCAGTCGCGTCGGCTTCGAGGATCGTGCTCATGGGGGCACCATGCCGCGCCCGCTGCAAACGGTCAATACATCAAGTGTTATGGAGAAAACGTCCAGGGGGTGTAATAGTCGCGCAAAGAGAGATTTTGCGGATGACTATCGGAACCGCCAGACGTCAGGGCTTGGCCGGCGAAGCCGCTTCCGGGACTGGATCGGGCGGCAGGACCTTTAGCGTCACCGCCGTGTCGCTACGAACCAGCAGGGGGCCGAAAGGCTTGCCGGTCGCGGAGATTTTCAGGCCGGGGTATTCGCCGGGTTTGAAATTCGGCGGGAATTTCAGCGCAAACTTGAAATCGACGGCGCCGTTTTTCACGGCGATGGGGGCAGATGCCGGAACACCCGGGGGCAGTCCGGCGATGGTCAAGGTGATCTCGCCCAGCGCGCCCTCCAGCCGCTCGACTTTCCCGGCCAGTTCCAGCGTCGCGCCGGTCTTCGGATCGAGCTTGATCTCCGCGGGCTCATTCAGCTTTACGGCGAGTGGATTGACCACCGGGAACTCATGCACGGGGGTGTAGGCCACGGCTTCGACTGCCCCGGCGGGATTGAGGAGTTCGGCCTTGAAGGCGATTTGATGCGGGATCTCCGGCAACTCCGCCGGCACGAACAACGAGAACTCCGCCTCGGCTTTCGCTTTCTCCGCTGCTTCGGTGGCCGTATTTTCCGCGCCATCCACCGCCGCCTGCGCGGCCTCCACCTTTTTCACGGCGGCTTCAGCGGCGGCTTCGTCCTTGTTGGCCGCCGCGGCTTTCTGCGCGGCGGCCAGCGCCGCCTCCGCGGGCGCGATGGCATTGAAAGCCGCCTGCGCGGCCTTGTCCGCGTCGATGACCACCGCGCGCTCCGGGCGGAGGTTCAGATTGGCATCCAGCACGCCCCTGGTGAAGCGCCGCGCCTGGCTGGTGAGCAGCGTCAGCCGCACGGGGCCATCGTGACCGACCGGTCGAACGCACGTCACCGGCACGGTGAACTTGCCGCCGAGCGGAATCTTCACGCTGTCCGCCGCCTTGCCCCAGTCGGCGGAAAAAGCGATTTCCGATTTCGCGGCGCCGGCCAGCGCGAAGTCGCTTACCAGCCAGGGCTGGAATTGGCTCAGCAAGGCGCTGTCAAAGCGGGCCGGGACTTCGCCATCCTTTCCCCTGCCCTTCAGCCCAGCGATGACCGCCGGCAAATCCTTGTCGCTCGCAAGCGTGAGCAGCGTGGCCGTCGCTTGCGCCGGCACGGCCCCGCCGGAAACCTTCACGCCTTCCGGCAGATGATCGAAGGCGAGATCGATCGGGCCGTCATAACCTGTCCGCGCGACTTCGATCTTGAAGACATTGGGCCGTCCCGGCTCCACGGTCAGGCTGTCCTCCATCATGGTGAGCGCAAACCCGGCGGGTTTTTCCTTCGCTTTCACCGCCGCCTGCAGCCGGTAGATGCAGCGGGGTCCGCCGTCGCCATTCACGTCGCGCACCGCGGCGATGAGCTTCGTCACATTCTTGGGAACCTTGTAAGTCAGGCGCGGATCGGGGCCGTTTGCGCTGTCGTCGTTGAAGGCCAGCCGCGCGCCCTTCAGATCGCGCAGTTCCAACGCGGCGTCGATCGGCGAGCCAAACGCCTCGGCGGCCACCTCCACTTCCACTTCGCTTTCGGGTTCCACGGTGAGTTCGTAGGCATCCTCCTCGTTCGGCTTGCTGATCCGCCCATTCACCGCGACCGGCAACGCGCCCAGCGCTTGCGGCGCGGAGCCCGTCCGCTCTTCCACCAATTCCGGTGAATCGCTCAGCCGCACCGCCACCTGAGGCCCGCTGGCGCTGGCGGAATCGACCCAGGGCGCCGGGACCGCGGGCGCTTCCTCGGTGGACGAAACCCTCACGGTGCGCGTCTCACCCGCCCGGCCGACAAGCTGGACCTCCGTGGTGACGCCCCGTTGTATAGTGGACGGAAACGCCAGATCGGCGTAGGACCACTGGCCGATCTTCAAGCAGAAATAGCCGGGCGCGGCGGCCGCGTATTGCAGGTCGTGAAATTGCAGCCGGTATTCGCCGTCCACCGGCAGCTTCGCCTCCAGGCGGGTGTCGCCTCGCAGCGCAGTCATCGGCAGGCTATACTTCACGAGCGCGTTGCCCGGCCCGTAGAGTTCCAGCACCGGGCGCACCTTGCTCTCGAGCCGTTGCGCTTCCATTTCACAGGTGATCTCCTGTCCCGCCTTGCCGGAAAATGTGACTTCCCGCGTCTGGCTGCCCGAAAGCGTCCCGTGCAGCGCCACCGGCAGTGCCGCCACCTTCTCGACAAACGGCGCCTGCGCCAGTGTATCGATGGCCAAAATCCCGCGGGCCGAAACCCCATGGTCCGTCACCAGCCACCAGTTTTCGAGCCCCGGCTCGACGCCCGGCCCCAGTTCCACCTCCAGGGTGATGCGGTTCGGCTTCGCCCCATCCTTCAAGGTTTGTCTCGCGATGCGTGCGGTGGTCAGCAGGCGCGGATTGGGGAGCAAATCGCTTCCCGTGAAAGTAATCGAGCAGACCTTGCCAATCTGCAAACCGCGCACGTCCAGGCTGGTGACTGTAGGCGGCGCGGCGCGCAGTGGGAGCGCGGCCCCTAGAAACAGCGTAAAAGCGCAGCCTGCGGATCGAAATGATGGAAGCACGGTTCGCACTCGGCCCGTGGCGGCGGTCAGGAAAACAACTCGTGGATCGGCTCGGCGTCGATCAAGCGGATCGGACGTCCGCCCGGCCCGGGCAGCATGGTGGTCTCCAGATCGATGCCCATTGCCTGGTAAATGGAGGCGACCACCTGGGGCGGTTCGACGGGACGGTCATGCGGCGCGGCGCCGATCTTATCCGTCGAGCCAATCACGCGTCCGCCGCGGATCGGCCCGCCGGCGAGGAAATTCGTCCAAGCCGAGGGATAATGGTCGCGCCCGCCGCGCGCATTGATCTTCGGGGTGCGGCCAAATTCGCTGATCACGGCGATGACCGTTTCCTCGAGCAACCCGCGCTGCTGGAGATCTTCGAGCAACGCCGTAAAGGCCAGGTCGAACTGCGGGCAGAGGACGTGCTCATAGTCGGCGTAGGTATTATTCAGGCTGCTCCCGTCGGCGTGCATGTCCCAGCAGGAGATGCCGAAGACCGTGTCGAATTGGTTCACCGTCACGAAACGCGTTCCGCGTTCGATCAGGCGGCGGGCCATCAGGCAGCTTTGGCCAAAAGTGTTGCGCCCGTAACGATCGCGCAGCTTTACCGGCTCTTCATTGAGATCGAACGCCCTCTTCGTTTCAGGACTGGTCAGGAGATTGAAGGCGCGCGCATAGGCGGTATCGCGTTCCAGTGTGCCGGTCGTCTCCGCGTGCCGTTGCGCGTCGTCCAGTTCGTGGAGCAGCTTGCGGCGCGCTTCCAGCCGGAGTTCCGACTGGCCGCCAGGCGTCTCGAGATCGGCCACCTTGAAATCCGACCGCGCCGGATCGCTGCCGAGGATGAAGGGCTGATGGGCGCTCCCGAGAAAGGCGCTCTCCTGGCCGTGCGGAGTGGTCGTGCCGGTGTTGCCGATGCCGTCCGGCAGGATGATCGAAGCGGGCAGATCCCCACGTGATCCGTAGACCTTGGAAATCACCGAGCCCATATGAGGCTGTTTATTCGACGCGTCGAAATCGTGTCCGGTCATCATCCAGCGCTGGCCGTTTTCGTGAGAGGCGCCGGTGCTGTAGTGCAGGCTGCGGATGAGCGCCACGCGATCCATCACCCGGGCCATGCGCGGAAAATGCTCACAGATTTGCACCCCGGGCACGCTGGTCGAGATCGGCTTGAACTTGCCCCGGATATCCTCGGGCGCGTCGGGCTTCATGTCCCACGTGTCCAGATGGCCCGGCGAGCCAACCAAGAAAATGGTGATGCAATTGCGGATCTTCGCCTTCTTCTCATCGACCGCGCCGGATGCCTGCAGATTCAGCCAGTTTGGCAGCGTCAGCCCCGCCATCGCCGCCGCGCCCACCTGCAGGAAGCTGCGCCGGGTGCCGCCGGAGCAAAGCGGCAGGTATTGGTTTCCAATGTGCAACATAGGGTGAGGGCTTTCGGGCTCGGCGTCAGATCGTGTAAGACACGGGTTCGGAAATATTGATGTAGTTGCTTTCGGTGAACCTGCCCTCTTTGTCCTTCTTGTAGTTCACGTAGTGAAACTGCTGCAAAACGATCTCGTATTTGCCGGGAGCGGTATCCGGATGCTCAAAGGTGAGGTCCAGCCCGGCGGCCACGGTCGCGATCGTCTTGCCGTCCCGGCTGATCATCCACTGCAAGCGCGTGCCCCAATCATTGCTAACCTCGCTTCGGGTCACGGCGCGTCCGGAGAGCTGCAGCGTGGCCTTGGGGGTGCCTTCCAATTTTTGGTCCATGATGGTACAGGATGAGGTTGTCGGAAGAATGGGAGAACGTTCGACAGATCATGCGCGAAAACCCCGTTTCATTAGAGGTTTTCTTTCAGACTCGCTCCTGGACCCGTTCAGGAACCGGACCCGTGCGCCGTAAGACGGATGCGCCACTTGGGATGATGGTCAGGCTGCGAGAACATATCCGGCGGGGTCTCCTTCACCCGCCATCCCCGGGACGCGAACCCGCGACGAGCGCGGTCGGTCAGTGGACCGGTCGTCAAAAGCACCAGGCGGCCCCTCCCTGAGTCGCGCCAATGCGCCAGATCCGCGGTCGGCTTTGTCCACGCGAGAAGATCCGCGCCCTCCGCAGCCACCAAAGCGCCATTGACGCTGAGGCCGGCAGGCACTCCGGAATACGCGCGCAGTTCGCGCAATCGCGCCACGCTTTCGTGATAGTGCGCCAGCATCTCCACGCTTCGGCAGAGGAAATGCGCCTGTTCTTCGGAATCCACCGTTCCAGCCAGTTCGATCACCGCATCCGGGTTCCGCGCTCCTTTCAAACGCATCAGGGCATTGACAAAACGGGTTTGAAGCGGCGGCGTCATCCAGGCGTTGTCCAGCAATCGCTTCGTCTCCGGTTTTGAGGCGCCCAGCGTCGCCAGCTTGCGGGCATTGATCACACTCTGATCCGGCGGCGGGGCGGTAAGAATGCGCTCATCGAAATCCGGCAGCCATGAGAGCCACTCCCCCACCTCTCCGAT
>Ga0302319_10022413_pt1 | contig 11328 bp, 11 predicted proteins | sample Bog_T0_2_FD_203319 | JGI IMG/M metagenome (GOLD analysis project Ga0302319, IMG submission 203319) | Peat permafrost microbial communities from Stordalen Mire near Abisko, Sweden - Bog_T0_2 | ecosystem: Environmental > Terrestrial > Soil > Wetlands > Peat | place: Sweden: Abisko, Stordalen Mire...
GTTGCGATTCAAACCAAAGCAGAGGGCCCCACTCGGGGCCCTTTTTGCTGCGCGGAACCTCCGCTGTATTGTGGATACCTGACCGATGTTGTAGCGCGGAGGGATGTGGATGTTGGCAAGACGGGTTGGGACGATTGCGCTGGGGCTCGCGTTGGCGGTGGGAGCGGCGGCGGCGCAGGATGTGGGCGAGCGGCTGCCGGGTGCGACGCGCGTTGTGCGACCACCGGAAATCCCGGTGGTTGGTCTAGTCAAGCGCGACGCGGATTCGGTTGCGTTCACGGCGCCGGGAAAGACGGCCGCAAGGGAGTTGCTCGTCCATGACTTAGACTTCAACGGCGATCCCGTGACCACCGACAAGGTTCATCTGCGCCAGGTTGCGCCGGGCGTGGTGGAGATTACCAGCGTGGCGTGGGAGGTGGGCTACTGGCGCTTTTATGTGCGCGACGCGGCCAGCTACTTCGGCCTGGGCGAGCGCTTCGACACGCTGGATCACGCGCACACGGTGGTGAAGAACCTCTCCACCGACAATGGGGGCGTCAAGGGAACTTCGAGCTACAAGCCGATCCCATTCTTCATGAGCACTACCGGCTACGGCCTATGGCTGGACACCGCCGGCGAGGCGTCGTTCGATCTGAACGCGACCGACAAGAACGAGATCGTCGTCGATGTGGCGACCGCGAAGCTGCGCATCGTACTGTTCACCGGCCCCGAGTTCCCTGCCATCCTCGACCATTTCACCGCGCAGGCGGGCCGTTCCATGCTGCCGCCCTACTGGGCGTTTGCGCCGTGGAAGGCGCGCGACTACCACCAGAACCAGGCCCAGGTCGAGGAAGACGTAGACAAGAACCGCGCGCTGGGACTGCCGGCCAGCGTCATCCTGATCGACTCGCCGTGGGCAGCGACCTATAACGATTACAAATTCAATCCGAAGCAGTTCGACGACCCGGCCGCGATGGTGAAGTACATCCACGCGCAGGGATACAAGCTGGTGTTGTGGCACACGCCGTGGATCAATGTGAAGTCCGATCCGCCGAAAGAGATCGGGTTCGAAGGCAAGATCGCGCCGCTGGCGGAGAACTACCAGTTTGCGGCGGACCAAAACCTCTTCGTGAAGAATGCCAACGGCAGCCCCTACGTCGGCCGCTGGTGGAAAGGCATGGGCTCGCTCATCGACTTCACCTACCCCAAGGCGAAGCAGTGGTGGCAGGACCAGCTTCGCCAGGCGATCGCTGCCGGCGCGGACGGCTTCAAGGACGACGACGGCGAGGGCAATTTCTTCGGCGACGTCAAGTTTTTCGACGGCAGCGACGCGCGCACGATGCGCGGCAAGTATTCGGTGCTCTATAACAATGCCGTCGAGGAGCTGATACAGAAGGACCTGAAGGGCAATGGCGTTCTGCTGGCGCGCTCGGTCACGGTGGGCGCCAATGGCATCGGCTTCTTGTGGGGCGGCGACAACGAGGCCAGCTTCTCGTCGCTGAATGGCCTGCCTACCGTGGTCACCGCGGGCCTCGGCGCGGGCCTGAGCGGGATGCCGTTGTGGACTGCGGACCTGGGCGGCTACTCGGCCACCGCGGACACGCCCAATGCTCGCCTGCTGGAGCGCTGGACCGAGTATGCAGCCTTCTCGCCCGTGATGGAGGTGATGTCGTCGAAGAACATCGGGCCGTGGGACTTCGATGCGAACGGTCCGGCGGGCTCGCACGAAGCGCTGGACATCTATCGCAAATATGCCGTGCTGCATATGAGCCTCTTTCCCTATCGCTATGCCGCCGCGCAGGAGGCCGCGCAGACCGGCATGCCGCCGATGCGCGCGCTGGTACTGAACTACCAGAACGATCCGCAGGCGCGCGTGATCAAGGACGAGTATCTCTTCGGCCCGGACTTCCTGGTAGCGCCGATCATCGACGCGGGCACACAGCGGGCAGTGTATTTGCCTGCGGGGGACTGGGTGAACTATTGGTCGGGCGCGCAGGTCGCGGGAGGTAAGGTGGTCGTCTCCGATGCGCCCGTCGATACCATCCCGGTCTGGGTGCGGGCCGGCGCGGTGATTCCGAAGATCCCCGAAGACGTGATGACGCTGGTGCCGCAGTCGGAGAGCGGCAACACCACGGTGAAGTCGCTGGACGATCGCCGCGTGTATGAAGTGATCGGCTCAGGCCCAGGCAACGGCAAGCTCACCGACTTTGAAGGCCGCGCGGTCGTGCGCGCTGGCCGCACACTGAAGATCTCTGGCAACTCCGCCGCGCACATCATTGTCCGCTGGCGCTTCGGCACGGTCGCCGGCGCAACCGTCAATGGCGCTCCCTTCACGGTGCAGCCCACTCCCGAAGGCCCCACCATCGAGTTCGACCACGCCGCCGAGAGCCTGGTGGCCTGGCGGTAGTCAGGCGGTGAAAATCGCGCGGGGGGCAGGCTTAGGACTGCTTCGCTCGGCGGTGCGCTTCGTGGTGATCTCCTTCAGGTTGAGGGCGACGTCGGCACCGAAGTAGCAGAGGAACATCAGCAGGACCAGGACCATGCTGAAGCTGAGATCGCTCATATCTCTCCAGGCGCGAATGGGATTGGGGAAACGTACCAGCATGAAGGTAAACGTGATGAGGTACGAACGGATCATCCACTGACGGTGGACCTGGAAGCTGCGGGTGATCGCGGTGCGGTAGGCGATGAGCGCGGTGAAGAACCAGGTGAGCGAATGCAGGACCGGCCCGGCGGCGATCAGCCAGGTGGCGTGGTCCTCGACGGTGAGGTCCATATAGAAGGCAAACGACGCGCCGATGAGGACGGCAATCACATACACCTTGCCGATGGTGCGATGAACGACAGGGCTGCGCTGGCGCAGGCGAGTGGAGAACTGAAACGGTCCGGTGAGCATCGCGGTAATCCCGCAGAGGAGATGCGGGATGAGCCACCAGCGGATCGCGTAGTGATGCGGGCGGACGGGGTTGGAAGGGGAGAGGAAAGCGATCTCACTCGAGAAGATCACGCTGAGGGACATCAGGAACATGACCCCCCACAGAAGGAGTTTGGAACGGTCCGTCTCGCGGACAATCTTGCCGACGCTCACACTCACCTGCCTCGTTTTCGTTTTATGTACCGGGGAGAGCGGTAGTGTAGCGTGCCCGCAGCCGAATTGCGAACCGAACCGAACCGCGAATCTCCAAAACTAGGCCGGCAAAAAGCGCCGCAGGCGCGCGAGCTCTTCGCCCAGCCACTTCGGCGCGGCAGCGGTACCGTCTTGCATTGCCATCCGCCGTCGGATGCGAATCGCAGCAGCGAGTCAGTTCCGCGAAAACGACGGATTTCTCTCAGCGGAACGGGTCCTGCACAGTAACGCCGTCGAACCGTTGGCCGTGCTGGAGGTCTTCGGAGTAGAGCGTGTGGCAGCCGCCCTGCTGCGCGGCCGAGACGATGAGGCTGTCATACCAGCTCAGGCGATATCGCTCCTGGATTCGGATGGCGTCGGATACCAAGGAAAAGGAAGGTGCCACGATGTGCATGGGGCGGAAGGTGACGTCGAGGTAGCGCTGGGCCTCGTCCTGAGGCATTTTGACTGGCCCTTTGACGAGCGCCCAGTTGAAGAACTCATGGATGACCTGATAGCTGATGACGGCATCTCCACTGATTGAAAGGCCGCGAATCAAGTTGTCAGCAACGGACTGCTTGACCGGCTCCCTCTGGTCGTAGGCGTAAATGAAAATGTTGCTGTCGAGGAAGGACTTATCGCTCATTCAACTCATCGCGCGTGTATTTGCGGTCTACCTTCATGTATTTCCTGGTGCGCTTCATCAGGGCGTCGTACTCCTGGAGCCAGCGGGCGCGGCCGGAGTATTGTTCCAGCCACTCGCGGAAGGCGGCATTGAGCGTAGTATGCCGCTCGGCGGCGGCCTTGCGGGCCTGCTCGATCAGGTTCTCGTCGGCGCTGAGGGTAATGTTCTTCACGAAAACAGTGTACACGAGATTAGTGCGGTAAGACCGGGCCGCCCGTGGGCCGGGCGCTAAAGTTCTTCCTTTCGCAACACGGATTGCGAGGGGTCGCGGGGGTCTACATGGACCATGACGCTCCTGCCTTTGTAGGAGCCGACCCAGGCTTTTGCGGCCACTTCCGTCCCGAACATGCGGCTGAAATCACCCATTTGAAGTTCAGGATTGCGGTAGCAGTAGGTGAGCGTGCCAAGGTAGCTGACAATTCTCTCCTGCTCTCCGTAGTTGGTTTTCTTGGTCTGAGGGACGACGCTGACGATGTCGATAACTGCCGGGATCGTCGCCCAATCGCGTCCGCGGAGGCCGTGAAGCCACTGGACAAAGAGCCCCCAGTAGCGAGCGGCGAGTGAAATGGCCGCAAAAGCCGCGAAAAGCAGGAGCTTGATATACGCACTGTAGGTTATATAACGCAAGTTTGTCCTCCGTTGATCGGGTAGAGTATCGCATGTGTTGTGAGGATCCCAAGAGAAATCGAAGCAGTGCGTGTGATTTCAGCCGGCTGGGTGAGGATCTCGACATAGCTGCGGGATGGACGGAATGGATGGCGTCCCTAAGGAGAAGCTGGAAGAGACCCGCGATGAAGCAACGTCAATGAGGACTGTTCTCTACCATCCGTAGGCCCTTCACGTCGACAACTGCTGCCACCCCTGAAGAGCCGAGCGGCACCCCTCTTAAAACCGTTTTGAGCAACTTCGCTTGGCCAGAGTTCAAGCTGACCCACCTACCGCCGGTTCAGCCCCAGCAGGCTCAGGAAGAAGCTGGCGAAGATGGCTTCCACACCCAGCATGAAGCAGGCTGCCGAGGGCAGGGTTAGCCGCAGCATCCGCGTCGGCGACAGGTCGCCGAAGCTGGCCGCGTGCCACAGAAACACCGCATACGCCAGGATTCCCGCGCCCAGCAGCAGCAATGCGCAGCCGAACAGCAGGCCGGTTTCCAGCGTGATGTACTGGAACAGCCGCTCGAACGAAGGGTTTCTCGGCAAGAATCCCTCCTGGGTCCCGAACACCTTCGCCGACACGGCAAACACCGTGATGTGCGCGCCGATCAGCACCAGGCCCAGCGCGTAGGTCAGCGTATCCACATCGAAGGTGAACGCGCGCGCTCCGAAGTGCAGCGTCAGCGGGCCGGGCAGCAGCAGCGCCGACGCCAGCAGCCCGATCACCAGCGCCGCGATGCCAGGGTAGAAGAAGAGCCAGCGCGGGCTGTACAGCAGCAGAAAGCGCAGATGCCTCCAGCCGTCGCGCCACGAGCGCAGATGCGGCGGGCGCGAGCGGCCGTCGGGCGAGAGGGTCGTCGGCACCTCCGTCATGCGCAGGCCGGCCAGCGACGCCTTCACTACCATCTCCGACGCGAACTCCATGCCCGTGGTGCGCAGGTTGAGCTTCAGGATCGCGTCGCGGCGAAACGCGCGCAAGCCGCAGTGGAAGTCGCGCACGGGAATCCGGAAGAAGACGCGGCCAATCGTCGACAGCACCGGGTTGCCGAGGTACTTATGCAGCGGCGGCATGGCGCCGGGCTCGATCGAGCCGGCGAAGCGGTTGCCCATCACCAGGTCGTAGCCCTCGTCCAGTTTGGGCAGAAAGCGCGGCAGGTGCTCGAAGTGGTAGCTGGCGTCGGCGTCCGCCATCATGATGTACTTGCCGCGCGCTGCCTCGATGCCCGCGATCAGCGCCGCGCCGTAGCCCCGCGTCGACACGTTGACCACGCGCGCGCCCTCCGCAGCGGCAATCTCCACAGACCCGTCGACCGAACCGTTATCGGCGACCACCACCTCGCCGCGAACGCCGGAGTCGTGGATGGCCTGCGCCGCCTGGCGGACGCATATGGTGAGGGTCTCGGCCTCATTCAGGCACGGCATGAGGATCGTGAGGTCGAGATCGGGCATGGGGAGATGGTAACAAAGCTAGTTGTCAGTGATCAGTTCTCAGTTGTCAGTTAGATGCAGGCGGCAGGTTCAGCGGCAAAGCGTACAGCGTCGTGCCGTCGAGCTGGCGCCAGCCGCGGAAGAAGAAGAATTTGTCCCATTCGATGACGCGCGCGTAGTCGAAGTCGCCGACGAGGACCTTCGCGCCCTGGCCGCGGACGGTGGCAATCGCCAGGTCGCGATTGGGCAGCGTCGCCAGGAACGGATAGACCGGCATGTCTGGGTCGTAAATCTCGGTGAGGATGCGGACGCCCGCCAGCCGCGCCCAGTACGGGTCCTCCAGGCACGCGACCGAGCCAACGCAGGCGACGGTATCGCCGGGCCGCACGCCCATGTCCTTCAGCGTCTCTGCGGCAGCGCTCATTTTCTCGCTGCGCCAACCGTAGGGATAGCCCGCGACCGAGAGCTGCCGGCGGTCCTCCAGGACCGTCCGCAGCGATTCGCCCACGGCCAGCAGCGCCAGCAGAAACACCAGCGCCGAGGCGATCGCCTGCAGGTTCGAGGTTCGAGGCTCGAGGTTCGAGGCGGAATCGCCCGGCGCGCGCAGCATGGCAAACAGCGTCAGGATGATGGTCAGGTACGCCACGGTAACGTAGCGCTCCTCCGTATTGACGATGGCGTAGATGCCCCAGACGGCGACGCCCAGAAACAGCGGCGGCAGCCAGAACGCCGGGTGCCCCACATCTCGATTTTGAGATGTGGGCTTCCACTGGAGCGTGCCGCGCGCACCCAACACCAGCAGCAGCGCCAGCAGAACCAGCGCCTCGGGATGATTGAACAGGTAGCGGACCACCAGCTCACAGTTGCGTGCCGCGCGCGGAATCTCGAGCCGCAGGTTGAAGTGCGGCTTCACTTGGTCGTTCCAGTAGGTCGCGTCGAACCAGTCCGGATAGGTGCCATACGGCAGCGCGGCGTAGCTGAACACCTGCGGCACGTGCAGCAGTTCGCGCTCGGGATGCTTCAGGTGCACGTCGGCCGAGCCGAACTGCGTGGTCATGTACGGCTCCAGGTGCATCTTCTCCGTGCCGCCCACGTACCACGCATAGTTCAGCGAGCCGGAGTCGCCGAAGTCCAGCCGCCCATGCTGCCGCGACAACGCCGCCACATACGGTCCGGCGATCACGGCAAAGCATACAAATGCCACCAGCGCGGCGGGGATCACGCGCGCGAGTTTGTGCTTCAGCCACAGCCAGCGAAACGCCGCCAGCACCGCGATGCAAAGGAACGCAAGGACGAACGCGAAGGATTTAGTGAGGTACGCGCACCCCAGTGCGGCGCCCATCAGCGCGGCATAGCGCACGCGTCCCGTCGCCAGGTGCCGCAACAGCGCCGCCAGCGCAAACAGCAGGAACGCCTGCAGCAGCGCGTCCGGCCGCACCTTGCCCAGCGACAGCTCCCTCTGGCTCGCAATCACCAGCAGCGCCAGCCCGAGGTAGCGGAGCAAGGAACGATCAAGCAGGCGGTTGTCGGTTGTCCGAAGGGAATCGTTCGCCGTCTTCAACGAAGAACGGTCAACGGTCAACGTAGAACGCAGGTTCACGGTCAACGTAGAGCGCAGCTTCACGATCGCGTCCGTGAACGCAACCATCGCCACCATCTCCATCACGAAGATGCCGAAGTTTACGAAGTAGTACGCGCGCAGCTCCGTGGCCAGCGTCGCGTGGAACAGCGCGTGCCCCAGCGACAGGAACGCCGGATACATGGGGTGCCAGTAGCCGTTGACGATGCCGGCCCACTGGTGCGCGCGCAGATAATCGCCAATGTCCATGTAGGCCACCGCGTCGCCGTCGAGCTGATAGTTGTCGTAGAGCGCGTAGCCGAAGGTGACCAGCGCGGCCAGCGCGCAGTAAAACGGAAAGAACCGCCGCAACCAGGAGGAGATGGAAGATGAGTCTTCGTGGGCGATGCTGCGCGGGCCCGGATCAACCCGGGCGGGACTCCCCTTGGACGCTGCTTCCATGGGTTGATTATCGCAGAGGTCATTGACGGCGTTGCGTTTCGGCGACGGCCCGGCTGCACAATGTGGTACTTTTGCGGGGTACCTCGCGAAGCCGGACCGGCCGGCTTCTACCTGCGCCGCAAACCGGTGCGCGGCGGCGCGGATGGGGGTCCAAGCGACGATCCATACGAGGATTCCCCATGCCCAAAATACCGATCGCTTATGTTGAGCTGCCGTCCAACAACGTTGCGGCTGACAAGCAGTTCTACGGCTCTCTGTTCGATTGGAGCTTTCAGGACTATGGCCCCGACTACGCCTCCTTCTCCGACTCCGGCCTGGATGGCGGGCTGAACGGCTCCAACGAAGGCCGCTCCCGCGCGCCGCTGCTGGTGCTCGACACCGACAACCTGGAAGCGATGCTGGCCCGCGTCGTGGCGGCAGGCGGCGCCATCACGCTGCCCATCTTCTCCTTCCCCGGTGGCCGGCGCTTCCACTTCACTGACCCCTCCGGCAACGAACTCGCCGTGATGCAGCGCGAATAAGCCCGATGCCACACCGGGCCTGAGCGGGCCAGGAGGGCCAATGGCGGAGCATCGATCATTTGACAAATGCCGGTCGCGGGTTTACTTTGCAATACAAAGTGAGTTCCGCATGAACGATCTCAACCGGGCACTTGGCGACATCATCAGCATCCGCAGGCAGATGGCCCGCAGCACGGAGTTTCACGGCTACGGCCCGGCGACTCTCGCAGGCACGGGCCTCTTCGCCGTCGTGGCAGCCGGGGCACAGGCGCTGTGGGTGCCGGACCCGGCGCATCACATTGCAGCGTATCTCGGCATCTGGATCGCCACCGCCATCGTCTCCGCCGCGCTCATTGGCGCGCAGATGCTCACCCGCACTCACCGCATCCACTCGGGCCTGGCCGACGAGATGATTCACATGGCTGTCGAGCAGTTTCTGCCCGCGGCCGGCGCCGGCGCGCTGGTGGCGTTTGTGCTCGCGCACTTTGTTCCCTCGGCGCTGTGGATGCTCCCCGGCCTTTGGCAGGTCATCTACGGCCTGGGCGTGTTTGCCTCCTGCCGCTTTCTGCCGCGGCCCATCGCCGCAGCGGGCGCGTGGTATCTGCTTACGGGCCTTGTCTGCATCTCGCTCGCGGGCGGCCGCGCGCTATCTCCGTGGGCCATGGGCATCCCGTACGGCGCCGGCCAGTTGCTCGTCGCCGGAATTCTCCTCTACTGCACCCGGGAGGGCCGCGATGACAACCAACCCCGCTGAGCCTGCCGGCCGCGAAGGCCGCTTCGCCTACGCCGGCCTCGACCGCGTCATTCACGAGCGGGCCCGCCTCAGCGTGCTCACGTCGCTCGTCACCAATCCCCGCGGCCTTACCTTCGGCGATCTCAAGGAGCTGTGCGCACTCACCGATGGCAATCTGAGCCGGCATCTCAGCGTGCTGGAAAAAGCGAAGCTGGTCGAGATCGTCAAAGGCCACGAGCGCAACCGCCCGCAAACCGTCTGCCGCATCACGCAGTCCGGCCGCCGCCGCTACCTCGAATATCTCGCCACGCTGGAACAGGTAGTCAAAGACGCCGCAAAAGGCGCGGAAGAGCCTGCGCCTGGCCTCGTCCGCAACTTATCGCCAGCGCGGGCCTAAATTTTTTTATGCATTAACTTTGCACTGCAAAGTTACTTAAATGGAGGAACCAAAGTGAACGACTTCTTTTCGATCCTGCAAACAGCTCCGCCCAGCCGCATCAAACCTCGGTCCATGGGCCTGAAACTCATCATCGTCTGCGGACTGGCGCTGTTTATGACCATTCCCGCGTTCTTTGTCTCCAGCATGGTGGACGACCGCACCCAGCGCGCCGCCGAGGTCGTCCAGGAGATCGGCGCCCACGTAGGCGGCCAGCAGACCTTCCTCGGCCCGACCCTTGCCATCCCCTACACCATCCCGCCGCAATCGCAGGAGGACCATGCCCGGCGCGGGACCTATCTCGTCTTTCCCGCACAGGCCTCCGCAGCCGTGAAGACCGCAACCGAGGAGCGCCGCCGCTCTCTCTTCAAGGTCCCCGTGTTCCAGGCCGCTCTGAAATTCGACGCGGCATTCGACCTCGCTGGCGTCCCTGCCGCTCTCCCCCAGGGAGCCGAACTCGACTGGAGCCGCGCCGAAATCGTGGTCGGCGTCAGTGATGCGCGCGGCGCGCTCGCCGATGCCACGCTGACGGCCGGCGGGAAGACGTCGACGCTCGTCCCGGCCGCCATCTCGCAAGACCTATCCCTCGGCGCGGACCAGAACCAGCACGTCAAGCTCACCCTCTTCGGCGCGAACGCCGCGGATCTCGCCAAGCCGAACGCGCAATTCAGTGTCACGTCGTCGCTCAAGTTCTCCGGCGCCCAGCGGATCGCCGTCCTCGCCTATGGCAAGACGACCCACCTCGCCGTGCAGGGCGACTGGCCTAGCCCCGGATTCGATGGCGGCTTCCTGCCTACAGATCACTCCGAATCCAGCAGCGGCTTCACCGCGCAATGGTCCGTGCCCTTCATCGCCCGCGGCGTGCGCGCGGAAGGCGAGAGCGACTCCATCTCCGGGCTCGACGCCACCGCACTCGGCGTGTCGTTTGTCGAAGTGGCCGACCCCTACCAGTCCGTCAACCGCTCCCTCAAATACGCGCTTCTCTTTGAAGGCCTGATCTTCCTCTCCTACTTTGTCTTCGAAGTCTCCACCGGCAAACGCATTCACCCCGCGCAATATGTCCTGGTCGGCGTCGCGCAGATCATCTTCTACCTGCTGCTGCTCTCGCTGGCCGAACGTATCGGCTTCGATTGGGGCTTCCTGCTGGCGGGCTCGGCTACGGTGACGTTGCTCTCCGTGAACGCCGGCTGGATCTTCGCCAGCCGCGAGCAGGGTTGGAAGGCGCTGGCCATCTTCACTCCGCTCTACGCGCTGATCTACGTGCTGCTGCGGCTGGAGGACAACGCGCTGCTCGTCGGCGCGCTCGCCAGCTTCGCTGCGATCGCAATCGCCATGTACTTCACCCGCGGCATCGACTGGTACAGCTCCCTCCCCAGCACAGGCCAGCCTCCGCCACCGCCTCCGATCCCACGCGCCACACCTTAGTCGCAAAGAAGGAAGGGCCGCGATCGCTCGCGGCCCTCCTTCTTCCAACCAACAACTAACAAGCAACAACTAGCAACTTCCGTTACACATCCTTCACGCCGTCCACAAATGCCTTCAGTTTGCGGCTCCGGCTGGGGTGACGCAGCTTGCGCAGCGCTTTGGCTTCGATCTGCCGAATGCGTTCGCGCGTTACCTGGAAGCTCTGCCCCACCTCTTCCAGCGTGTGCTCCGAGCCGTCTTCCAAGCCGAAGCGCATCTTGATCACGCGTTCTTCCCGTGGCGTCAGCGTGCGCAGCACCTGGCTGGTGTACTCCTTCAAGTTGACCGCGATCACTGCGTCGGCCGGGCTCACCGCCATGCGGTCTT
>Ga0302319_10022421_pt1 | contig 11324 bp, 11 predicted proteins | sample Bog_T0_2_FD_203319 | JGI IMG/M metagenome (GOLD analysis project Ga0302319, IMG submission 203319) | Peat permafrost microbial communities from Stordalen Mire near Abisko, Sweden - Bog_T0_2 | ecosystem: Environmental > Terrestrial > Soil > Wetlands > Peat | place: Sweden: Abisko, Stordalen Mire...
CAGCGGACGAACGCCTGCGAAGACACTGAGGATGTCCGCCCGTGTGGGTGCCTTTGCCAGGTAGAGGGCGCCCGTGTTGAGCATAAAATCGATCTCCTGGTCCAGGGCCACCGGCTCGACCGGGATATGATCCATCGGCGTATCCGTGGTCCCGACGAGCGTATGCCCGTGCCACGGTATCGCGAACATCACCCGCCCGTCGATCGTGTGGGGCACCATTATCGCGGTGTCGCCCGGGAGGAAGGACCGATCCAGCACAAGGTGCGCGCCCTGGCTCGGGGAGATCATCGCCTCTACCCCGGGCTCCGCCAGCTTGCGCACGGAATCGGTGAATGGGCCGGTTGCATTCACGACAACCTTTGCCAACGCGACCCTTTCCTCACCCGTCTCCACGTCCTCCCAGGTTACGCCATCCACCATACTATCAGCACCCTTCTGCAATGCGGTGACCCGGGCGTAATTAATGAGTGTGGCGCCACGCTCCGCCGCTGTCGCGGCGAGGTGGATGAGGAGTCGCGTATCGTCAAACTGACCATCGAAATAAACGACACCGCCCATGAGCCCCTCCGTCTTTACGTTCGGCAGCCGCCGGGCCGTTTCCTCTTTCGAGAGATATTCGGAGGGACCGAATCCGTACTTGCCAGACATCACCTGGTAGAGCTTGAGCCCTACGCCGTAAAACGGCCCCTCCCACCACGAGTAGCTCGGGACGATGAAAGGCAGATCGCTGACCAAATGAGGCGCGTTCTCGCGCAGCAGACCGCGCTCCCGAAGCGCCTCCATGACCAGCGAGATATTTCCCTGCTCAAGATAGCGCACTCCGCCGTGGACCAGCTTGGTGCTGCGGCTGGAGGTGCCTTTTCCAAAGTCGTCGCGCTCGAGCAGCAGCGTGGCATAACCGCGCGCGGCAGCATCAACCGCCACGCCCACTCCCGTGGCGCCACCGCCGATAATGACAATGTCCCACGGCTCCGTCCGGGCCCCGGTCTGCCTCAACATGGTCTTGCGGTTCATCGATTACTTTTTCGTCCTGGTCTTCGTTTTCACCGACTTCTGTTCCTTCGGCGCCCAACCTGCCGATCTCCGCAATGCCTCGCTCCACCGGCCGCGCAATTCCGCGGCATGGGAAACTGGCATTTTAGGTTCAAAAATTCTGTCCACCTTCCACTGCGTGCCGATTTCTCCCGTATCCTTCCAGAATCCGACGGCCAACCCGGCGAGGTACGCGGCACCGAGCGCCGTCGTCTCGATGACTGCAGGCCGCACAACCGGCACGCCTAGCAGGTCGGCCTGGAATTGCATCATCGGCCCGCTGCGAGACCCGCCACCATCCACCCTCAATTCCTTGAGATGTTTGCCGGTGTCAGCGCGCATGGCGTCCACGAGGTCGGCCACCTGGAAGGCTACCCCCTCCAGCGCCGCCCGGGCAATTTGCGCGGCTCCCGTGTCGCGCGTGATGCCAATAATCGTCCCACGCGCGTAGGCGTCCCAATGCGGAGCACCGAGTCCGGTAAACGCCGGCACCATCACGACACCGCCGCTATCGGGAACCGAGTCAGCGAGCATATCCACCTCCTGTGCGGAACGGACAAGCTGCAATCCATCCCGCAGCCACTGGATCACGGCACCGCCGATAAACACGCTGCCTTCCATTGCAAACTCACGCTTTTTGCCAATTTGCCAGGCCACCGTCGTCAGTAGTCTGTTCTTCGAGGAGACAGGCTTTGTGCCAATATTCTGGAGCAGAAAACACCCTGTTCCGAATGTGTTCTTTGCCAGCCCGGGTTTGACGCACAATTGCCCGAACAGCGCCGCTTGTTGATCGCCTGCGGCCCCGGCGATTTTTACTCCGCCAAGCCCAAGCGAAGTGCTGACTTCGCCATAGACTTCGCTCGAGGTCCGAATCTCCGGCAGCATGCTCGCGGGGATATTGAAGAGGGCCAAAAGCTCTTCGTCCCACGCTCCGGTGTGGAGATTGTACAGCAGCGTGCGCGAAGCATTGCTGGGGTCGGTAACATGGACATGATGCTGGCTGGTCAATTTCCACATCAGCCACGTTTCCACGGTGCCAAAGAGCAGATCGCCTGCTTCAGCCCGGACCCGCGCTCCAGGAACATGGTCCAGGATCCATGCAATCTTGGTCGCGCAGAAATACGAATCGAGCAATAGCCCGGTGCGCTTCTGGATCATAGGGTCGTGGCCCGCGGCGCGCAGTTCGTCGCACATCCCCGCCGTGCGGCGATCCTGCCAGACGATGGCGTTATGAATGGCATCCCCGGTCTTGCGATCCCAGACAATCGTGGTTTCCCGCTGATTGGTGATCCCCAGTCCCACCACGTCACTGGGCCGAATGCGAGCGCGCCCCAGAGCCTCCACGGCTACGGACATTTGGGTGAACCAGATCTCCTGGGGATCGTGTTCCACCCAGCCCGGTTTTGGATAAATCTGCCGGATTTCCTTTTGAGCCAGCGCACAGATCCGCCCGTCGTGATCGAAGAGGATGGCGCGCACACTGGATGTGCCGGAGTCGAGAGCGAGGATGTAGGGCATCGGACTGGGAGTTTAAATATATTCGGCCCTCGTCACCCAAGGAACGCATTGTACCAAACAAACGCCTCATAGCCAATAGCTATCAAAGACTTCGGTTTAAGGAGAACATAAGGAGATCATGTCTGGAATTTGCCTGGATCGATAGCCTATGGCTATAGCCCGGATGCCAAGGAGGTATTATACGAAAAGGCAAGGGAGCTCCATAGTTGGGCTGGTTCCAAAACCGTCCACTGACCGAACAGCGGCACGGAATCCTTCAGGCGCCCAATTGATTGAAACGACCACATCCTCATTACCCTACCCTTCGCGAGAATCGTCGGACACGCCAGATCGGGAACACGGCACCCAAGTGAATATGACCGGGAGGCAACAGTGAGTAAATCCAAACCTCATCGGGAAGGATCATCCAGCATTCATCCGGGCCACACTCCGGCCTGGATGCGTCTCCATCATGATTGGCGGTTTTGGGTAGCCGTCATGCTGATGCTTGGGGCGATGGTGGTTTATCTGGCGAGCGACGACCTCGCATGGAGGCCTTGGGCTCGGTCACAGGGGCCTCCGCCAACTACCGTGGGACAACAATAGCAAAGCGGACTGAAACGCAAGGAGCTCCATCAACCAAATACCTCTCTACCCGCTCAGATTTGAGCCGATCTACCAATATCGGCCCTGGGGTGGACGCCGCCTTGCAGACCTGCTCTCTGTTCCGCTGCCGGGCGACGGTCCGATTGGGGAAGCCTGGATTCTGAGCGATCGGGCCGATCATCCAAGCCTGGTCGCCGACGGCCCGCTCAAGGGGATAACGATCCACCAATTGCTGGAAGATTCGCCAAGGCAGCTCATGGGGCATCTAGCCGAACGATTTTCCCGCTTCCCCCTTCTGCTGAAGTTTCTCGATGTGCGGGAAAGGCTCTCTGTGCAGGTGCATCCCCCTGATACGGCTGCCAGCCTTATACCAAAAGGCGAGACCGGAAAGACCGAGGCATGGGTGGTTCTGGAAGATGGGCCTGACAGCCGCATTTATGCGGGATTAAATCAACTCGCAACCGCAGCGACGCTGCGGGAGGCGCTGGCAAATGGAACGGTCGAGGCCCAAATGGCCGGCTTCGCGCCAAATCCGGAAGACGTCGTCCTTGTGCATGCGGGAACCGTTCATTCGTTGAATGACATCGTCGTATTTGAAGTGCAGGAAAACAGCGACGTAACCTTTCGCCTCTACGATTGGGGTCACATCGATCCCAGAACTGGCAAACTCAGGCCGCTCCAGGTGGATCAAGCGCTCGCCTGCGTTAACTTCGATCAAGGCGCCGTCGGGCCGATCCCCTCGGTGATCGAAGAGATGACTCCGGTCCTGCGGGAAAGGATCATCGAGTGTGAGCAATTCGTCGTTTGGCGAATCCGTGGAGATGGACCATTGCGAGTCGGCGCTGCGGACCTTCCCCGGGCACTTGTTTGCCTCTCCGGCAAAGCGGATTTGCGGCACGGCGGTAAGAGTTACCCAATCGGAAAAGGCGAAGTCATTCTGTTACCGGCAGTCGTTGGCACCTGTTCCTGCCTCCCGCAAGGTGCAGTGACTTTATTGGAAATCGCGCTCCCGGAAAGTCCAATATTATGAAAAAGCTGATTGTATTTGATCTGGACGGCACGCTCGCTGAAAGCAAGTCCCCCATCGATTCAGAGATGGCCGGGCTGCTCAATTCTCTTCTGGGAATCGTGCAGGTCTCCGTAATCTCCGGCGGTACATGGAACCAGTTTGAGAAACAGGTGCTCACATACCTTTCTCATGACGAGCGCTTGAAGAATCTCTCTCTTCTACCCACCTGCGGGACGAAGTTTTACAAATACGACGGAACCTGGACGAATCTCTACTCGGAGGACTTTTCCGATGAAGAAAAGAAGAAGATTGTCGAGGCGTTGAAGCGGGCAACGGGATCACCGGACCTGACGCCCGATAGAACGTGGGGAGATACAATCGAAGATCGCGGCAGCCAGATTACCTACTCAGCCTTGGGCCAAAAAGCCCCACTCGGCGAGAAGAACAAATGGGACCCCGATTTCGCAAAACGAAAGATCTCAAAATGTCTGCTGGATAAGTCGCTCCCCGAATTTTCCGTACACCTCGGTGGCGCCACTTCCATCGATGTCACGAAACAAGGGATCGATAAAGCCTACGGAATCCGAAAACTGCGGGATATCCTCGGCATTTCGATCAACCAGATGATTTTCATCGGCGACGCCCTGTTCCCCGGGGGGAATGACTATCCGGCTGAAGAGGCGGGAGTATTCTCCATAGAGGTGAAAGATCCTCATGAAACAAAGCGGGTCATCGAGGCGATCGCGGCTTGCCTGGAGGTAAACTAGTGAGTGCGTTGCAGCTTCGGCGCATCGGACAGCTCATGGAACCGGAACCGGGAAATCCGCATGAAGTCGAAGGGGTTTTGAATCCTGGCGCTGCCCGCGGTCCGGACGGTCACTTATACCTGTTCCCAAGGCTCGTCGCGAAAGGTAACTATTCGCGGATCGGTATTGCACGGGTAAAATTCGACAACTCCGGCGACCCCTGCGGTGTCGAGCGCCTCGGCATTGCACTCGAGCCTGAGGCCGATTACGAGCGTCTCCCGAATGGCGGTGGGGGATGCGAAGACCCCCGCGTCACTTACGTTGAGCCACTCCGGCGCTACGTGATGGTTTACGCGGCCCTTTCGTCAGTCGGGCCACGGATAGCAATGGCTATCTCATCGGATCTATTTCATTGGCGGCGATTGGGTCTGGCCACCTTTGCTGCGTTCCAAGGAATCGATTTCGTCCATGTTGATAACAAGGACGCCAGCCTGTTCCCGATTGCCGGTCCCAACCACGCCGGAAAAATGCAGTTGGCCATGCTTCATCGTCCCCTCTTCCCCGGCACGCGCCCTGAGGAGACGGCCCGCAAGCCCAGGTCACGCCTCGTGGACATCGAACGCGAAAGCATCTGGATATCCTACAGCCCGCTGCCTCCAGCCGGCGTCGAGCCGCAGCACCTCGGGCTCTTTAATTCCCATCGCCGGATCGCCACTCCCGTTGCACCCTGGGAACGGCTGAAAATCGGCGCCGGGACTCCACCGGTTCTTACCCGACGCGGGTGGCTTATCGTTTATCATGGTGTCAGCGAAATCACGGCGCCCGGCCAGACGGGAGCCCGGTTATGCTACTCGGCCGGGTTGATGCTCCTGGCGAGGCGCCACCCGCGCGAGATTCTCTATCGTTCCACGGAGCCGGTCCTGAAGCCCGAGTTGCCACAGGAATGCCGCGGCACGGTGCCCAACATCATTTTCCCTACCGGCATTGACCGCCGTGACGACCTCGGTTTACCGAATCGCTTCGACGTTTACTACGGGATGGCCGATAGCCGAATCGGTGTGGCACGTCTTGACCTGCCGGACCGGATGCCCTCACAGCCCTTGACTCGGGATAACGATGAGACACCGATCGAAGCAAATACGCTGACATGACCGCGAGTGCCACTATCTCAAATTGCGGCGCTGTCGTCTCCGTGCGCGGCAGCATCGTGGATGTTCGATTCGACCAACATCTCCCACCCATTTACTCCATGCTTCATGCCGGAGCGGACAGCCAGGTGGTGATGGAGGTACTATCGCAACTCGATGCAAATCGCGTACGCTGCATCGCGCTTACGCCGACGCAGGGAATCGCCCGCGGCATGCCGGTGGATGACACGGGCAGCCCTCTCCTGGCACCTGTCGGTAAGTCCATATTATCGCGGATGTTCGACGTATTTGGCCGCCCAATCGACCGCCAATCCGCGCCGGCCGATATCCAGTGGCGCTCGGTGCATCGCGCTCCGCCGCCTTTGTCTGAGCGTTCCACGAAATCCGAGATCTTCGAAACGGGAATCAAGGTGATCGACGTACTCGTGCCGTTGGAGCGGGGTGGGAAGGCGGGCTTGTTCGGCGGAGCAGGCGTTGGCAAGACTGTCCTTCTCACGGAGTTGATTCACAATGTGATTGGGCATCAGCAGGGCGTCAGTATTTTCTGCGGAATCGGGGAGCGCTGCCGCGAAGGCGAGGAACTTTACAGGGACATGAAGGCGGCCGGCGTACTGCCGAACATGGTCATGATATTTGGCCAGATGAACGAGCCGCCCGGCAGCCGCTTCCGCGTCGGCCATGCGGCGCTGACAATGGCCGAGTATTTCCGTGACGACGAGCATCGGGATGTTCTTTTGCTCATCGATAACATTTTCCGGTTCATCCAGGCCGGCATGGAGGTATCTGGATTGATGGGGCAAATGCCTTCGCGGCTCGGCTACCAGCCCACCATGGGGACTGAGTTATCAGGCCTCGAGGAGCGGATCGCCAATACCGCCTCCGGCGCCATCACCTCTGTCCAGGCCGTCTATGTACCGGCTGATGATTTTACCGATCCAGCCGCTGTAAGTGCCTTCTCCCACATCTCCGCGTCCATCGTCCTATCGCGCGACCGGGCCAGCCAGGGGCTTTTCCCCGCTATCGATCCGCTGCAATCCAGTTCCAAGATGGCCACGCCTGGAATTGTGGGCGAGCGCCATTACGCCCTGTCGCAGGAGATCCGGCGCACGCTGGCGCAATATGCCGAACTCAAGGACATCATAGCGATGCTCGGACTCGAACAGCTTTCGCCGGATGACCGCAATACCGTGGCCCGTGCCCGCCGCCTGGAGCGGTTTCTGACCCAGCCATTTTTCACCACCGAGCAGTTTACTGGAATGAAGGGGAAGCTCGTCCCGCTCAAGGACGCGCTGGACGGCTGCGAACGCATTTTACGAGATGAATTCAAGGACTACCCGGAAAGCGCGCTCTACATGCTGGGGACGATTGACGAAGCGATAAAGCCCGCGAATAAGTCTCAACCGAAGGAGGCCCATGAATCTTAAGGTCCTTCTTCCATTCAAAGTCTACGCGAACAAGACCGGCGTTTCGCAAATTGTAGCGGAGACGAACACCGGTTCGCTTGGGCTCCTGACGCACCGGCTCGACTGCGTGGCAGCGCTTGTGCCGGGAATTTTAACCTATCGGACCGAATCCGGCGGAGAGGTCTTTGTGGCCGTGGACGAAGGTATACTCGTCAAGACGGGCCCGGACGTTCTCGTCTCCGTACGCCGGGCGATTGCCGGAGAGGACCTCGCGCAACTTCGTGCCGCGTTGGAAAGGGAGTTCCTGACCCTGGACGAGCAGGAGCAGAACGTGCGCTCTGTAACGGCAAAAATGGAAACCGACCTGCTGCGCCGTCTCGCGATCTTTCAACATGACTAACCAGCCGCCACCTTCGAAAGACAGCTTCGCAGGGCAGGTGGGGAGCAAGGCTGCCCGCAAGCTGAAGGCACGTCGCGGCGACGCGCAGGATGTCTGGTTTGGGCTCGGCATGATGGGCCTGGTCGGCTGGTCGGTGGTCGTTCCAACATTGCTGGGCGCAGCGCTCGGGCTCTGGTTGGACAGGCATTATCCCGGTGACCATTCCTGGACCCTGGCATTGTTGGTCGCCGGGCTGTCGATCGGTTGTGCAAACGCGTGGCATTGGGTCGCAAAGGAAGAAAAGGCGATCAGGGAGGAACAGGAGGGCGACAATGAGTGAAGCTTTGACGATGGTGCTCGCGGGACTGGCCGGGAGTCTGCTTGGCGCGATTTTCTTCGGCGGCCTGTGGTGGACCATTCGCAAGGGATTAACGGCCAAACAACCTGCATTTTGGTTCCTCGGCAGCATGCTGCTGCGGATGGGTATCGTATTGGTCGGATTCTACTTCGTGGCGAGTCACGGTCTGGAGCGACTGGTGCCCTGCCTCATCGGATTCGTATTGGCCCGTTTACTCGTGACCCAGGCAACCCGGACAGCAGGAGAACCCCGTCACTCAACGGAGGCCCGCCATGCGCCTTAGTCCGGATCAATTGATCTTGTGGCAGCATGGGTTTTTGAAATTAAACGCCACCATCGCCTTCACATGGGGCCTGATGCTCGTGTTGGCCATTGGCTCAAAACTCATCACACGCAATCTTTCAACCGAACTGACAAGATCCCGCTGGCAAAACCTCCTTGAGATGGTTGTCACAGGCATGATGAAACAAATCAAGGAAGTCGGTCTGCACAACCCGGGGACTTATCTCGGCTTTCTCGGCACTCTGTTCCTGTTCATCGCCGCGTCCAGCCTTTGCACCGTCATTCCCGGTTACGAGCCGCCGACCAGCTCGCTATCGACCACCGCGGCACTCGCGCTCTGCGTCTTCGTGGCCGTGCCGCTCTTTGGAATCGAAGACCAGGGCATTGGCGGATATCTCAAATCGTATGCGGAGCCAACGATTATCATGTTGCCATTCAATATCATTAGCGAGCTATCGCGTACGCTGGCCCTGGCCGTCCGCCTTTTCGGCAACATGATGAGCGGGGCGATGATTATCGCCATTCTACTTACAATCACACCCTTCATCTTCCCGGTTTTCATGACCGTGCTAGGCCTGCTCACGGGCATGGTGCAGGCCTATATCTTCAGCATCCTGGCCGCCGTTTACATCGCGGCCGCGACCCGTACTCGCAAGCCTCGGCCAGTGCCCGCAACGACCGGATAAATAAAGAACATACCATGGACAACATGACCCTCATCGCAATTGCTTCAATCATCACCGCCGGCCTCACGACCGGTTTCGGCTGCATGGGGCCGGCGCTCGGCGAAGGCCGGGCGGTCGCGACCGCGCTCACCTCCCTCGCGCAGCAACCGGACGCCTCCGCCACCATCACCCGCACGCTTTTCGTCGGTTTGGCGATGATCGAGTCCACGGCCATCTATTGTTTCGTGGTCTCGATGATCCTGATTTTCGCCAACCCGTTTTGGAACCACGTGATCGCCCAGACGGCGGGAAAGTGAATCCATGTTGATCGACTGGTTCACCGTCTGCGCTCAGGCGCTCAACTTCATCATCCTCGTCTGGCTGATGCGGCGATTTCTGTACAAACCAATCCTCCAGGCGATTGATGCCCGTGAAAGCAAGATCGCGAAGGAACTCGCGGATGCGGACACCCAAAAGGCAGAAGCACACAAGGAGCATGACGAGTTCCAGCACAAGAACGAGGAGTTCGACAAGGAGCGCGCTGCACTCCTGGCCAAGGCGGCCACCGAGGCGAAGGCCGAGGGCCAACGACTCGTGGATGATGCGCGCAAGGAGTCGGATGATGCGCGCGCAAAGGCCCGGGAGGCTTTGATCAGCGAGCAGCGCAGCCTCGGCGAGGAGATCACGCGCCGGACACGGGAAGAGGTATTTGCCATCGCCAGAAAGACGCTTACCGACCTCTCTTCGGTGAGCCTGGAAGAGCGCATGATTGAAGTATTTGTCGGCAAGCTCCACACGATGGACGACAAGGAAAGGGATGATCTAAAGTCGGCCTTTAGCGCGGCACCCTCCGCGGCAATCGTGCGTAGCGCATTCGATTTGCCCGCCGCCCAGCGCAATGCGGTGGAAGGGGCGATAAAGGAAACGCTAGCCGTCCAGCAACCCCTCAGTTTTCAAACCTCACCCGACCTCGTTGGCGGCATCGAATTTACCGCGAACGGACGGAAAATTGCCTGGAGCATTGGAGACTATCTCAAATCGATGGACCAGTCCGTCGGGGGGCTTCTGGAAGCGCCGTCCAAACCCGCGCCCGCAGGTCAATGAGCGCTCCACCTGACGCTCTTGGGAGCATTCTCGACCACGCTTTCAGTGGTATTGGTAAGGCCCGCGAGAGCTTCGCTCCGCGGCTTGTGCCCCGCGAGGTTGGAACGATCACCAGCGTCTCTACCGGCATTGCCAAGGTTTCAGGCCTGCCTGGCGCCGGCTTCGAGGAGTTGCTCACATTCCCAGGCGGCCTTGCCGGCATAGCGTTCAACGTGGACGAGGACGAAATCGGCGTTGTGCTGCTCGGCGACTACTGGAATCTGCACGCGGGTGATGAAGTGGAGCGCACAGGCAGGGTCATGGACGTCGCCGTTGGCGACGCGTTGCTCGGTCGGGTCATAGACCCCCTCGGGCACCCGCTCGATGGACATGGCCCGGTCACTGCCGCCGCGCGCCTGCCGATTGAGCGTCCCGCTGCCGCCATCATGGACCGCGCCCCCGTCACAGTCCCGCTCCAGACCGGCCTCAAAGTCATCGACGCTCTCATTCCCATTGGGCGCGGTCAGCGCGAGCTCATTCTGGGCGACAGGCAGACCGGCAAAACCGCCATTGCTATCGATACCATCCTCAACCAGCGCGGCCAGGATGTCGTCTGCGTCTATTGCGCGATCGGCCAGCGCGCGAGCGCGGTCGCCAAGGCCATCGAAGTCCTGCGCGCGAAGGGCGCCATGGAATACACCGTGGTAGTGGTCACAGAGGGCAACAACGCTCCCGGGCTCGCTTACATTGCCCCGTACGCCGCCACCAGTATCGCCGAGCACTTCATGGAGGCAGGACGCAACGTGCTCATCGTCTACGACGACCTTACCCAGCACGCTCAAGCGTACCGCGAACTCTCCCTCCTGCTCCGCCGGCCACCGGGGCGCGAAGCCTTTCCCGGGGACATCTTCTATATCCATTCACGCTTGCTCGAACGCGCCACTCATCTCTGCAAGGAACTTGGCGGCGGTTCACTCACTGCCCTGCCGGTCATTGCAACCGAAGCACAGAATATATCCGCTTACATTCCCACCAACCTCATCTCCATCACAGACGGGCAGATATACCTCTCGCCGTCCCTGTTTGAATTGGGCGTACTGCCTGCCGTCGATATCG
>Ga0302319_10022425_pt1 | contig 11323 bp, 10 predicted proteins | sample Bog_T0_2_FD_203319 | JGI IMG/M metagenome (GOLD analysis project Ga0302319, IMG submission 203319) | Peat permafrost microbial communities from Stordalen Mire near Abisko, Sweden - Bog_T0_2 | ecosystem: Environmental > Terrestrial > Soil > Wetlands > Peat | place: Sweden: Abisko, Stordalen Mire...
CCAACATTTTTTCTCAAGCCATCCGGTTATCAGGGATCCGTGTGCCGTTCCAGGCCTATCCGGCCGGGTGGATGGGCCGGAGCGGAGCGCGCCGCGCCGCGGAAGGGCGCCCGTCAGCCCGGAAAATCCCCAAGTCATACATCGTTTTGCGGAAGTGGAATCGAATCCACTTCAGCCAGCGCTTCCACGCCGGCATCGGCTTCCAGATCTCGGGGAGGAGCGGGTATCGCTCGACATACGCCTCCCACTTCTGCTCCAGCGGCTTTGAGTTCCACGGGTCGAACGGGACGAAGCGGCGGGCCGGAAGGAATGAGCGGTACGAGGCCTGGAGTCCGCGATTCAGCATGGCCGCGGCGAAGGAGAAGGTGCTGTTCGGGATCAGCACGACGTCGGCGTGCTGGAGCGCGTAGAAGTCGCGGTAGAAGTCGAAGGCGGCCAGCGGCGGGGCAAGATCGGTCGCGCTCACCGGCGCATAGCGGGCGAAGTCGCCGATCACCGCATCGATTTCGTCCGAGGCAATATAGAGAAACGGCCGGTCGAGCCCGGGCCAGATCTGCTCCAGGAGGTCGAGATACCACTTCGTCGGCGTCCGGTAGTGGTAGAGGAAGCCGTAGTCGCGGCGCCGCAGGTGGAGCGCGACGGCCGTGCCGCCGCGCTCGCGCAGGCCCATCCAGCCGCGGTCGAGCAGGGTGGCGATCTCGGGTCGGGGCTGGAAGAGCGAGCGGATGTACTCACGATCGGCCGCGTAATAGGATGTGTGGTATTGGAAATAGCCGACGAAGCTCACGTTGGCGAAGGGTGGCGCATGGGGGATGACGGTGTCGTCGACGCCATGCTCGCTCTTCTCGTAGATGCAGGCCAGAGCCTCGGCGCCGGGCGCCGGGTCGTTCGTCCCGAAGAGGGCATTTCCCATCCACGGGCTGACCTCGAGCTCGAGCCCGTGCCGGCGGGCATAGGTCTTTCCGAAGATATACCAGAAGAACTCGTTGCCGAAGTTTCCCTTGCCCTGATGGGATACCCTGATGACTGGCTTCACGCGACAGGGCTCACCGACGAATCGACATCGCTGCGACGAGCCGGTCGATCACCGGCATGGCTCGACGGTACAGGCTTGGCCGGCGGGCGCTCTCGCGCCACGGGACGCCGAGACTATGCCCGAAGAGCTTGGTCTCGCTGCCGTTGAGCACGAGGGGCGGGAGCGACCACAGCACTTGGAAGGCGCTCGATCCTAAGATCCGATTCACCGCGTGATCAATGGGCTCGAGGATCGGCCGGTCATCGAGCTTGGCGAGAAGCCTGCCGGCTGCGGCCGCCGTGATCAGGTAACCGCTCATACTGCGCGTGCCGGACCGCTCCGCGAAAAGGCGCCCATCTTCGCCGGCCGGCTCGCCCACCGCCTCGCAAGCCCCAAAGAAGACGAGGTCGAAGGGAGCGCTCAGCGCGGATCGGTACCGACTAAAGTTTGCGGCAAACTCCGGAGGAAAGACGGCATCGTCTTCGATGACGAAGCCGACCGATTTCTCCTGCCGGGCGATGCGGCGGAACGCCTCCAAATGCTTCAGGTAAACGCTGATCTCTCCCAGGGTGAGAAGCCGAGCGCCCGGCTTGAAGCGCAACAGATGGCGGCGCGGGATCTCGTCTGGATCATAGGAGTCAATCCATCGTGCGTCCCATCCCAGATCCTGCAGAACCGGCTGCAGGTGGGCACGCCGCGCGACCAATCGTTTGCAGTGGATGACGTAGAGCTCATCGAACGCCGACCCACCTTCGGTCGGATTCATCGGCAGAGAACCCGGGAGGGCGAGGGGGCGACCTTCCGGCCCACCACCATGGCGAGGGGGTTGCCGGCTTTCGGCACAGCCAATCCCAGGGTGAGGTGGCCGGCGGTGTAACCCCCGGCAATTACATAGGTTGCGCCCAATTAAAACTGATGATTGGAACCATGCTGCTGAATCACAATTCTTTTTTGCCCCAAGCCCCGCATACTTCCGAATGTCCCCGTGACCTCATCGTCGCCTTGGGCGATTTGGGCCGCAGCCCGCGCATGATGAATCAGGCCCGGGCGCCGCGGGCTCGCGGCAGGTCTTGGGCTCTTGCCGGATGCAACCTGGTGATGGAGCCGGCGGTGGCGGAAGAGGGAAGGGACCGAGCTTGAAGCCAAATCGCCGCGCGATCTTTGTGCGTCCCCGCCTCGATGTCAGCGGAGCGGACCGTTTGGCCGTCGACGCGGCGATCGCCTTGCAAGGCCGGGGCTGGGACACCGAAATAACGGTCAATTTCTTCGATCCCGCGTGGACCCAGCCCGAAGTCGCAAGCGGTCAGGTCCGGGTGGCCGCATTGGGAGGCATCGCCGCCTGGTGCTTCGGCGGCCGGATGCGGGCGCTGTCCGCCTTGGCCAGTCAATGGCTGCTGCTGCGACGGCTCCGCCGCCGCGGTCCGGCGCCGGATTTGTTCGTCTGCGATATTCTGCCCCACGCGGCCACCGCGATTCGGCGATGGTTCCCGGCCTCGGCCGTGCTGGTCTATTGCCATTATCCCGATCGCCTGGCCCTGACGGCGCGCGGCCTCTACGGGGTCTATCGCGCCGCGATTGGCCGGTGGGAGGACCGGGGCATGATGGCCGCGCATCGGATCCTGGCGAACTCGCGCTACACCGCCGACGCGGTGCGGCAAACGTTTCCGTTTCTGCCGGTGGATCGGCTGGCGGTTGTCCGGCCGGGCGTGCGGCTGCCGGCCGCCCCGTTCCGAGCCCTATCTCCGGTCGAGGATGCGTCTTCGAAGCGGACGCTTCTCTCCGTCGCCCGCTTCGACCCGCGCAAAGGCTTGCCCTTGGCCATCGACGCATTTGCCGAATTGCGGTCCCGGATTGGCGCTCTGGAATTCGCCCGCTGGCGGCTGGTGCTGGCGGGCGGATACGATAGGCAGTTGCCGGAGGTGCGGGCTCTGGTGGAACAACTGCAGGCGCAGGCCTCGGCCCGAGAAGTGGCCGCCCAAGTTGATCTGCGGTTCGACCCATCGCCGGAGGCGCTGGAAACGCTCTGGCGGGAAGCGTTCGCCTTTGTCCATTGCGCCCCGGCGGAGCACTTTGGCATTGTCCTGCTCGAGGCCATGGCCCGCGGCCTGCCGGTCCTGGCGGTCGATTTTGCCGGCCCTCGGGAAACGGTGGCCGACGGAATCACTGGAGCCCTGCGCGCGCCCCGGCCGGGGGATTTTGCCGAAGTGCTGGCCCAATGGTCGCGCGCGCCGGCGCACGCCGCCGCCTTGGGTGCGGCTGGTCGCAGGCGGGCCGAGGCGGAGTTCAGCCTCGATCGCTTCTACTCCGAGTTTGCCACTCAGGCCGAAACGGCGTTGGCGTCCGGCCCATCGCGCTGACCCCGTCAGCCCCGCAAGGGAGCGTCATCATGCCTGGATCCAACGATCGACAGCGATGCCACGCACGCAAAGTAGATTCACATCGACGTCGCCGCGCCGCAGTGATGCAAAATCGGACGGAACCGGCCTGAGACGCTGCCGGCCCTCGTCAATCTCGTAGACGGCCCCTCCCAAGGTTGCGAGCGCGGCCAGGTATTGGTCGGCGTTCGAACCAGCCAACTCCAGCCCGCCCGACCAGAATTCCGTGAGGAGAGCGAAAGGGCCCGGTCCTGTCAGTGCGGGCAGAGCACCTTCCAGGGCCTGGGGCTCCCAACCCTGCACATCCATTTTCACCAGACGGGGTCGGAAGTTTCGCGAGGCCATGATACTGTCGAGCCTCACGGCTGGAACGGCGACCTTGACCCGTCCTTCCCCCGAATCGTAGACCCGGTGATCGCCCATGTTGTTCAGACTTTTGAAGAGGAGAAGGGAGCCAGTGACCGCGCTGGCGGCCGCGGCTATGATTTCGACATTGTCGCACCGGTTCGTCCGCAGATTCCGTCGCAACAAGCGCCGATTGCTGGGATCTGGCTCGATGGCCAAAATCCTTCCGGTGGGTCCACAGGCCTTGGACATCGCGATCGTATGGACGCCAATGTTCGCTCCCACATCGACGGCGCAATCCCCGGAGCCGAGCAAGGCTCGGATGAGATCGGATTCAAAAGCCTCAAAGGACCCGCGGGTTCTGAGGGCATGGGAAATGGCATAATCGTGGCGGTGGAAGTAAATGGTCGAGCCGTCCCTGGTGCGGGTTACCCCTGGGGACAATGTTCCCCAGCTGCGATAGAACAGCCGACGCAACATCTGCAGCGGGCGCGTGAGCCTGAACTTAGCCGCAAGGACGATGCACCGCGCGCGCCACGCGCTTTTGCCGCCGTTCGGATCACGTTTAGTCATTCGTCTTTGTTGGCGCTAGCCCGCCGGGAAGCTATGGCTCCTGTCCTTGGAGGCGGTCAACCAGATTGCTCGACCCGTCTGCTGAGTTTGGTAGCCTCGGGCAAAATAATGGAACCAGTGCACAGACGATTTCTTAAATTGTAGATGGAAGCTGATTACGTCATTGTCGGATCCGGCCTAACCGGCGCCGTCATTGCCCGAATCTTGGCCGACGCAGGGAAATCGGTTGCGATCTTGGAACGCAGATCCCATTTGGGCGGCAACGTCCACGACAGCGTTCATGCCAGCGGCATTTCGATTCATGCCTATGGGCCTCACTATTTTCGGACCAACAACGACGATCTTTGGGCATTCGTAAATCGATTTAGCGCATTCTATCCCTTTTCGGCCGTCGTTAAATCCTGGATCGACGGCAAATTCGAGAACTGGCCCATCGCCGAATCCTCCATTCGCCGCATAGCCGGCACCAACTGGAAGCCCGATTTTCAAGGCGTACCGAGCAATTTCGAAGAGGCTTCCCTAGCGATCATGCCTAGGGCGATTTATGAGAAATTCGTCAAAGGTTATACCGAAAAACAATGGGGAGTAGCAGCGGCCACCCTTGCCGCCGGCCTTGCCCGCCGTTTCGATGTACGCGCAGACGACGAACCCCGTCTTGTCAGGCATAAGTGGCAAGGGCTTCCTGTCAGAGGATATTCCGGAATGATGCAGCGCATGCTGGCCGGCATACCCATACATTTAAACTGCGACTATTTATCCCATAGGGCGAGCTGGCAGCCGCGCCGACTCACGGTCTTTACGGGTCCGATCGACGAGTACTTTGGTTTCGATCTAGGCCGGTTGAAATATCGCGGGCAACAACGGCAGCACGAATATTTTCCGGACGCCGGTCTGCTGCAACCGTGCGGGCAGGTAAACAATCCCGACCCGACCAACGGGCCCCACATCCGCACCTTGGAGTGGAAACACATGATGGCCAACCCGCAGGCCCCGGGCCTCCGGGGCACTGTGCTGACCCGGGAAACTCCCTTTTCTCCATCAAATCCCAGCGATTACGAGTACCCCTTCCCGGACGCGGCCAACGCGCAGCTTTATCGCAGCTATAACGAGCGGGCCGTGCGGGTTCCCAGGCTACTTGTTTGCGGCCGCCTCGGGGAGTACCGCTATTACGACATGGATCAGGCGATTGCGCGAGCCATGCTCCTGGCAGGAAAGATTCTCGAAGGCCGGACGAATTAGATCGAACGCCGATGTCCTTGCCGGAAAAGCCGCCGACGATCGATCCGCTGCCCGCTGGATCTTATCATCCATTGTGGTCGGTAATGATCCCGACATTCAGTTGCGCCCAATGGCTGGCGGGAAACCTCAGGCTTGCCTGCGCGGTTGCGTTTGGGTTGGCGGGCGGCGCGTTGTTCGCGGCTGAACCAGTTCAGCCCAGCCCGGAGAGCGCCCGAGTGGTCGCGCTCAAAGAATCCTTAGATCGTGGAGTAGCCGGCGCTGAACGCGATTTCTGGAACGAAGTGCGCGCAACGGGTACTCCGCTTGTCGAAGCGATCGAAGGCCAGCCAGGATACGCCCGAGTAACCTTTCTTTGGAAAGGCTCGGCGGAAACCCGCAGTGTCAAATTAATAGCCGGGCCCCAAATCTTGCGGCACTTTAAGCATCTAAACTTCGTTCGGCTGCCCCGGAGTGATGTCTGGCTCCTGACTTTGGATGTACCAACCGGCTGGCGAGTTGGGTACCTGCTGGCCGAGAATGCCGACCCTCACGGATTTCCCAAGACGGCCCGAAGCGACCCGCTCAATCCCCGCCATTCCGAGGAGAATCCATTGGCCCCTGGCCCCGTCCCGCCGTTGATTTCAGTTTTTGAAACTCCGGGCGCGCCACCGGAGCCTTGGCTCCGACGCCACGAGGGGGTCCCTGCGGGAACAGTCGAGATTCGCCGGATCTACAGCCGGGTGCTTGGGAGCGAGAGAACCCTGATGGTCTATGTGCCTCACGGCTTCGGCTCTTTCGATGGGCGCATAGGCAGCCTCTACCTCTTCGATGGCGAGGAATATTTGCGCGACATGCGCATTGCCGACGTCCTCGACAATCTGATTGGCGAGCGCCGGATCGCTCCGTTGATCGTTGTAATGATCCAAGGTGGGCCCGACCGCAGCCGTGACCGCGAACTTTCGTGTGACGCCAATTTCACCGAATTTTTGACGACCGAGTTGGTTCCTTGGGTTCGCAGCAATTATCATGTCAGCGAAGATCCTCGGCGAACGATCGTCGGCGGAGTAAGCCTCGGTGGATTGGAAGGCGCCTTTGCCGCCTGTAGGTATCCTAAACTGTTCGGTGCCGTACTGGCTCAATCGGGATCGTTTTGGTGGCGGCCCCCGTCGCCCGGGGCTTCGAAACTTTCGGAGCCCTGGATGGCGACGCAGTACGCGACCCGACCGCGGCAGGCTCGCTTCTTCCTCAGCGTGGGGCGTGACGAGCCGGCCCCACTGGGCGACAATCTGATCGAAAATCGGCTTATGCGCGACGTTCTCCAAACCCGCGGCTACCAACTTAAATACGAAGAGATTGAGGGAGAGCATGACTGGATCAATTGGCGCCTCACCTTGCCGGACGGCTTGATGTTTCTGGATCCCAAGAGGCCCTAGGACTGCGACGAAATGATTGCCCCGCGCGGCAATCGATCGTCTGGAAGGCCTTCCCGCCTTCCTTGGGGCCGAAAATGCGCAGGCCGAAAGGAGCACCAGAGAGAGATTTCGTTGTCAGGTAACGCCTGAGTCATGGTCTACCAGCCGGTTGGACCGCGGTTCTGGCCTACTTTTGCACGAAAATGCCCGCTTCAAAAGCCTCCCGAACAGGGGGAAAAGACTCGAGCGTGCGCGCTTTGGAGGCGACCAACTTCTTCCTGGCGGACGTACAGACTGGGCTGGGGCCTTTTTTGGCCGCCTATCTGGCGGGAGCGGGGTGGAATTCCGGCGCCATTGGGATCGCGCTGACCCTGGGCGGAGTGATTAGCGTCGCCATGCAGACCCCGGCGGGCGCGCTTGTCGACCGCGTCCGGGGCAAGAGGGGTGTTCTCATCTGTGGCTCGCTGGGATTGGGAGTGGGCGCCCTGCTTTTGGCGATCACGGCGAGGCCCTGGGCCGTTTACACCGCCCAGGGCCTGATCGGGGCCGCCGCCCCGTTTCTCGCCCCCACGCTGGCGGCCATCACCATGGGCCTGGTCGGCCCCGAGAAGTTCGATCTTCAGTTTGGCAAGAATCAATCATTCAACTCGGCCGGCAATGTCTTCTGCGCCCTATTGATCGCGGGCGTTACCTGGCTCTGCGGCAATCGGGCCATTTTCATCGCAGTCATCATCCTGATCGGGCCAACCGTCCTGTCCGCGCTGTCGATCCGCGGCGACGAAATCGACTACCTGCTGGCCCGCGGAGCGCGGGCGGGAAGCGACGGGCATTCAGGGGCCCCGGTTGCTTCGATCGCGAGGGTGCTGCTGGGAAACCGAGCCCTCCTTGTTTTCCTAGCTTGCGTCTTCCTCTTTCACTTCGCGAACGCCGCCATGCTCCCTCAGCTTGGCGAAGTGCTGGCCAAGGACTCAAAAGCCAGCGCGGCGCCGTTTATGGCCGCCTGCGTCATCGTCACTCAGGTGGTCATCATGTGCTCCGCCACCGCCATCGGACGATGGGCGAATCGGCACGGGCGAAAGCCCCTGCTGTTATTGGGCTTCGGGGTGCTCCCGATCCGGGCGTTGCTTTACACCCTCGTCCACAGCCCGATCGCCCTGATCGCAGTCCAAATCCTGGATGGCGTAGCCAACGCCATCTTCGCGGTCGTGTCTGTGCTCGTCGTGGCCGACCTGACCCGAGGAACGGGTCGATTCAATTTGGTTCAGGGAGGGCTCGCGACCGCCGTCGGACTGGGCGCGGCGTTGAGCACGACTTTCGGCGGCCAATTGATTCAGCATTATAATTTCAGTGCTTCGTTTCTGGCCTTGGGCGGCGTAGCCGTACTCGCGCTATTACTTTTAGCGCTGGGAGTGCCCGAAACTCTTCGCCGTTCCCGCGGCTCGGCATGATTCTGCTGTCCGGAGTTCGTTTTTCGGTCGCCGCACCATGATCCCGGGCCCCGATTGTCGGGGCGGCGCAGGCGGCCCCAGGTTGGGGGGGTGAAGTACTACGCCGAGGCGGCAGCGATCCCTACACTCCAATTCGGTCGCGGAGGGCAGACAGGTTTTCGGGGAAAGCGTACGCTCCGCCGCATGCCCCGTACCTCCATGACGGCCCGCCGCGCCCTCCTCGCGGCTTTCGGGTTGTGCTCGCTGGCGCTCGTCTCCGCCCTGCCTGCGCAAATTTCCGCGGTTTCCCCCATCTTCACCCATCAGCCTTTGCCCGATGGCTCTGACCTGACCGTAGCCTTCACCCCCACGAACTCGGCTTCGGACCAGGATCTCGACCGCTTGGCGGCCGAGTTGGATTCGACTCCGGCGGCTGCCCCGGCCCATCTGATCGGCGCCACCCGCCGCTCGGAACGCTTGGAGCTGTTTTCGGATCTTTTCACACGCGATCAGCTGGCGACGGCCAATCTCGTCTCCAACCTGGCCCAGGCGACTCGCTCCGGACTCCGCGCGGATCCCGGGGCGACGAGCGCTTCCGCCTATGCCGGCGCCATCAGCGCCTCGCTCGTCTACGGTTCCGGACCTAATGTCGACGCCTGGCCGACACTTACGAGCTGGGCCTCCAACCAAGACAGCTACCGCGGCGCGCTCATGCGCCAGCTGATGCCCATGACCCTGGACTTTACCCGTCGGAATCCGTTCTACGGTTCGGAGGGGGGCTTTTCCAACTCGCTGGACTGGTTCGCCAAGGCCGTGATCCTCCTGCCCTCGCCCCATGGCTCGCGCGCCAGCCGGGCGGGCACCAACGTCCTCCGCTACGGCACCCTGGAATTTGTCGCGGGCGACCTGCACCGGAAAACCAACGCCCCCAATGGCGATTTTGCCGGTTTCTGCCGTTCTTGGCTGAAGCGCACCGCCAGCGTCGTGGCCTCGACGGGACTGAGCGCCTTGCTCTCGCCCAAGCAGCCCTCGCTGGCCGGCCTGTCGCCGCAGCTGCGGGCGATCCGGACGCGGCCGGAATTTCCTGTGTCCGTGACCTACTCTTATTGAAGGGGGCTGGGGCCTGCGCCCGGTCGTGACGCCCGGGATTTTTCATTGAAGCCGCCGGAGGTCCGCCAGCCACCCCGGCCCTGACCTTCAGGCCAGACTGGCCTTCTCTGCGAAAAAATCGTCGCGGTGGTTCCCGGCCCATCGGGCCAGCAGGGTGCGGTGGCGCAGGAGCTCGCCGCCATGCTCACTTTGGTCGATCAGGTTGCGGGTCTCCCCCGGGTCGGCCTGCAGGTCGAAAAACTGTTCGCGGTTCGCGCCGGCGGAATAGACCGTGTACTTGAAGCGGTCCGTGCGGATCATCCGGCCCCGCACCCCGGAAGGCGTGGCGCTGCGGAGATAGTCCTGAAATTCGGTTTCCGCCACGACATGGTCCCGCCAGGCGATGTCGGCTCCTTCAATGATCGGCCGGAGGCTTAGGCCCGGGCCGCCGCGGGCCGGGACCGCGCCAGCGTAGGCGCAGACGGTGGGGAGCAGGTCGAGCCCGAACGAAACCAGATGGCGGTCGTCCACCCGGCCGCGGCCGGCTACGCCGGGGCCGGCCACGATCAGGGGGACCCGCACCGACTCCTCGTAGAGAGCCGTCTTTTGGTTCCAAAGGTGGGCGGCGCCGCCGTCGCCATGATCGCTCGCAAAGATGACGAGGGTATCTTTTTCCCGGCCGGAGGCGGCGAGCGAATCGAGGATGCGGCCGACCAGCCGGTCGGCTTTTTCGACAAAGCGGTTATAGCCCCAAAGGTACTGGCGCCAGCGCGCCTCGTTCCAGCCCGCAGTGGGATAGACCTCGCGGGTGAATCTCCGGGCATTGAGGAGGGCGGCGGGCTCGTCCGCCGCCACGGCGTGATTGGCGGGGAGGGCGGGGCAGTCCCCGGCCGAAGGCGGGGGCGGCAGATCCCCGTTGGGGGCGCGGTAGCCGGCCGCATATTCGCAGATGTCGTGGGGATTGATGATGCCGGCGACGAGGAAGAGCGGGCGGGAGCGGGAGCGACGGAGTATCCGGTGGCAGGGTACGGCGACATGGTTGTCGTTGTGGCCGGCGTCGGCGATCGCGCGCATCTCGGCAAAGCCGTGGAGGGCGTTATCGGCCGGCGCGATCGGCAGGTGCCATTTGCCGACGTAGGCGGTGTCATAGCCCGCCCCCGCCATCAGCCGGCCGAGGGTGGGGGTGGCGGCCGGGAGGGCGGGCGCCAGATTGTTGACCCGGGTGCCGAAGAGCCGCGGGGGCAGACCGGTTAGGAGGCTGGTCCGGGAGGGAACGCACAGCGGCTGATAACAGTAACTGCGGGCGAAGCGGACGCCGCGCCCGGCCAGGCTGTCCATCGCTGGTGTCCGCAGGCCGGCGGCGCCCGCGCAGCTCAAGGCGTCGGCCTGCTGCTGATCGGTGAGAATGACCAGAATATTGGGCCGGTCCCCCCCGCGACCGACGGGGGAGACGACGGCGGGAAATCCGCGTAAGCGCGAAGCGAGTACAGCCGCGCCAGCGGCGGTAGAAGTTTGGAGGAAGGCGCGGCGGTTCACAGACGACACCGAGTGTAGGCTTCAGCGGGGCCGCCGTCTGCCCGGTGCGGTCGAAATCCCCTGTAGGACAACGCCTCACAGAGGCGCAGTCAGAAACGTCATTTTCTTGGGAATATTCTACACTTTTTTCGCAACCTATTAGGCGATAGGGCCGTCTAGGCCCTAAACCCATATTAGCCTCTTTGCGGTGATGCCGTGCTCCGCATGCAGCTTCCTCTCCACAAGGTAATCATTACCGGCACGGGACGTGCCGGTACGACTTTTCTCGTTCGCCTGCTCACCGAGCTGGGCCTCGACACCGGATTCACGCGTAAGTCATGGCGGCGGGACTAT
>Ga0302319_10022426_pt1 | contig 11323 bp, 8 predicted proteins | sample Bog_T0_2_FD_203319 | JGI IMG/M metagenome (GOLD analysis project Ga0302319, IMG submission 203319) | Peat permafrost microbial communities from Stordalen Mire near Abisko, Sweden - Bog_T0_2 | ecosystem: Environmental > Terrestrial > Soil > Wetlands > Peat | place: Sweden: Abisko, Stordalen Mire...
ACCTCGGCGCATGAGGTCGCGCAAAACGAGACCCAACCCCTCAAGCTCATCCGCACCCGCGACCCCTACGTCGACCTCGAGCCAGTCTCCGCCGAGCCCATCAAACCGGGCGATGCTCAGGACTTCCGCCTCATCTTCGACTCAGCAATCTCCCCAGACTGGGACGGCGTCTACCCCGAGCTCCGCATCGTCCAGGTCGAGACAAAATAGTCATCCAACACCCGTCGATTTCAAAGCCCGCCGCTCCCGCAGGGAGCCGACAAGAATAGCCCAGCATGAAGCGCAGCGGAATGCTGGGAATGTCACCCCATGAGAAGTTGCGCCCTGGAGGGGCGCTGTGAATATCCCTATTTACCCGGTACAAAATACTCGACTCTGCAAAAATTACACCTACCCGCCCCTCGCCCCGCCCGTCACGCAACCGAATCTCCGCATTTGATCTCGCATAAGCCAAGCAATTTCAGCCACATAGTCATTTCCAGGCCCTGCCTGCGCTTTTGGCATGGGCATTGCTATCTATCTGGGCGAGCAGACACACCGCTCGTACCGCAGAATTTATGCGAAGGATCATTCGGCGAGGGCCGCATACCAAAATGAGAACGTCATCCTCAAATCGGATCTTGTTTCATAGCCAGATAGCCGCATTGGTGCTGGCCTCCGCAGTTGCCATCCCCGCGTACGCCCAAGAGGCGGCCGGGACCCCCCAGGACACCCCTCCTACCGCGGCTCAACAGCAGGTCCCCTCCGTGGCCTCCTCGTCGAACCATCCCGCGAAGGAGGGCTTCTGGGGGCGCGTTAACCCATTCGCTCGCAAGACATGGGTCAAAAAGCAGACCGATCCCATCAACGACAGGCTCACAGAGCTGGATGAAATCAATGCCAAGAACGCCAGCGACATTAAAGATGTCGATGGCCGGGCGCAAGCCGGAATTCGTCGTGCCCAGGGCGCAGCCGACGCTGCTAACCAGAACGCGACGGCTGCCGGCAACCAGGCCCAGATGGCCGGCAACACGGCCAAGGGCGCTGACATGCATGTCAACCAGTTGAACTCAACCGTCAACGGCCTCGACCAGTATCACCAGGTCACCGCCGTTGAAGTGGCATTCCGCGGCGGCGTACCCACCTTGTCCGTCTCGGCCAAAAAGCAGCTTGACGCTCTCGCGGCCAGCGTCACGGGCCAAAAAGGCTACATCCTTGAAGTGGAAGCGCACTCTCCCGCAGCCGGCAGCGTCGGCATTCAGAACTCAGAACGTCTCGCTGAAGCGGTCAAGCGCTACCTCGTCACGGAACATCAGATTCCCGTCTACCGTATGCATGCTGTTGCCCTCGGCAACGCCCAGGTCGCCGCAACTGACGATCAGGACGCCAAGCCGGTCAGGGTCAGAACCAGCAGCGTAAGCGTTCGGTTGATGGAAAACAGTTTGGCGGCCCAGGAAACCACGCCTCCCCAGGGCATGGCTTCCTTGACTGGTGCGGAGCAGCCATAAAGGCTGCAAGCCCCCCTGGAAGGCACCTTCCGCGCCGACGGCCCCCCCCGTACGGCCGCCAAAAAACCTCTCGCAAGACGAGAGAACCAAGGCAACTTGGCCCCCGCCCAAACGGGGGCCCTTTTTTGTCTTGAGTTTCATCCACGATTCTTCAGTCAGCCAGCCTTCACGCCACGTTTGTCCCGGTAAAATCGTATCTATATGGAACCAACCAAACCCAACCCAACAGTCGTCGAGAGCGCGCCTGACACCATTCTCGACGGCAGCCGTTTCGTCCGCGCCTGCCTCCGCCGCCCCGTAGACCGCACCCCCGTCTGGTTTCTCCGTCAGGCCGGCCGCTACATGCAGGAGTACCGCGACGTCCGCAAGCACCACACTCTCGTCGAAATCTGCAAGCAGCCCGAGCTGGCCGCCGAAGTCACGATCACCGCCGCTGAAAAACTCGGAGTCGACGCAGCCATCATCTTTGCTGACCTGCTGCTGCCCCTCGAACCCATGGGCCTGCCTTTTGAATTCCAGGCCGGCGAGGGCCCCGTCGTCCACCATCCCGTCCGCACCGCGGAAGACGTTCGCGCTCTGCGTACCGACCGCGCCGCCGACCTCGCCTACGTAGCCCGCGCCATCCAGAAGGTTGCCGCGCATTTCCGTGACCGCCTCGGCATCATCGGCTTCTGCGGCGCGCCCTACACCCTGGCCAGCTACATGATCGAGGGCGGCGGCTCAAAAAACTACATTCACACCAAGCAGATGATGTATCGCGACACCCTCTCCTGGCGTCTGCTGCTCGACAAGATCGTCAAGGTTCTTGAAGAATACTGCCGCCTCCAGGTTCAAGCCGGTGCAGACGTCATTCAGATCTTCGACAGTTGGGTCGGCTCTCTCGGTCTGGCCGACTATCGCGAATACGCCTTTGAAGCCTCCAAACGCCTTGTTGAGTCAGTTCAGAAGATGGGCGTTCCCGTCATCTATTTCGGTGTCGAGACCGCAGGCCTGCTCACTGAAATGGCCAAGACCGGCGCAGACGTCATCGGCCTCGATTGGCGTCAGCCCCTCGACGATGGATGGCGCGCTGTCGGCTACGGACACGCCGTCCAGGGCAACCTCGACCCCATCACCCTCTTCGCGCCCCCTGAGATTCTTGAGCTGCGCGTCAAAGAGATCCTCCGCTCCGCCAACGGTCGCCCCGGCCACATCTTCAACCTCGGCCACGGCATCGTCCCCTCCACCCCGGTAGAAAACGTTCAGGCCGTTGTCCGCATGGTCAAAGAGTTCCGCATCGAGGAAGCCTCAAATGCCTAAACAAGCTGTCCTCCTCCTGGCCCACGGAACGCCCGAGAGGGTTGATCAGATTCCCGAGTACCTGCGCAACGTGGTCAGCGGTCGCCCGCTCCCGCAGCACGTCGTCGAGGAGATCCAGCATCGCTACTCGCTCATCGGCCGCAGCCCGCTCACGGAAATCACCCTCGAACAGGGCCGCCTGGTCGAGGCTGAACTAGCCGCCACCGGTCATGCAACCCAGGTCTACGTCGGCATGAGAAACTGGCGTCCCTACATCCCCGACGTCGTCCGCCAGATGCTCGCCGACGGCGTTTCAGAAGCAGCCGTTCTCTGCATGGCACCGCAGAATTCACGCACCAGCGTAGGCCTCTACCGCCGCGCCGTGCAAGCAGAAGCCGGCGATCTGCGCATCGACTTCACTGAGGGCTGGGCGCAACATCCGCTTCTTGCCGAAGCATTTGCCGAGCGCCTCCGTCCCGCTCTCGCCAAGCTCACCGCAGAGGTAGGCGCGCCCGTCCCCGTGCTGTTTACCGCCCACAGCGTCCCCACCCGCACCGTCGAAGCTCCCACAGCACCCGCCGAGGCAACCCAAGCCCAGCCCCGCCTCTGGCCCGGCGAAGCCACCCCCGACCCCTACGTAGACGAGGCACGTCACACCGCTGCCCTCGTCGCAGAGCGCGTCCCTGAGATTCTCAGTTGGAGTTTCGCCTTCCAGAGTCAGGGCGCCAGCGGTGGTCCGTGGATCGGACCTACCGTTGAAAGCCGCATCGATGCCCTTGCCGCCGAGGGTGCGAAAACCCTCATTCTCCAGCCCATCGGCTTTCTCTGCGACCACGTCGAAATCCTCTACGACGTCGACATCTACTTCCGCGGCTACGCCGCAAACCTTGGCATCCGGCTTGAGCGGCCAGCATCGTTGAACGCCTCACCCACCCTCGCAAAGGCAGTCGCAGACCTCGCACGGCAATCGCTGGGCCGGTTACGGAATGTATCGGTCAGCTGAATCTGAGCAGGATCGCGTTCACAAGAACAGAAAAGTTTGACTCAGACAAGTGCAATTACCTTTTCCTATAAATTTTGGCGAAATTCCTCTTTTACATTCCGTGATGATTCGATAAACTTGTTAGGTAGTTATCCGATCACGAGCGACTTGCGCAGCTTCATCGGGTTGGAACAACGTCTTTTTGGACCATTCCGAGAGTCCAACTGGCCTCTAGAATGCATTTGTCCCGGGAAGATCTCGGAGTGCGCTCCGCGCTCTGGAACCTCAACGCACGACAGTGAGGAAGACTGAAATGCACTGCGTTACTTGTGGGTGTGAGATGCGTCGGCTGATGCGGGAGAGCTTTTTGCAACGAAGAGTCTATCCCCACTTCGGTTACTATCCCTGGGAATGTCCCTTATGCAGAGAACTCACCCTGTACAAGGTCCGTCACCTGAAAAAGAGACGGTCTGACAGGGCAGAGACGATCGATGTACAACCCAGCTTTTCGAGATCTTCTGCCGGAACCCAATCTGAGATATCCGCAGCAAAGACAGGCTGAGTCTTCCAGGTGTCAGGCAATGTCGGCAGTCGGGATATGCCTGTTGACTCGCGCCCTGTGATCGTAGTCTCCATACCAGACTCAGAACACTCTTCAGCCCCGAAACACCTACGCCCGGAAGAAATTCTTCGCCAGGAACACGGCGTTCGCCGGCCGTTCCGCCAGCCTCCGCATGAAGTAGGGATACCACTCTCTTCCAAAGGGAATGTACACGCGCACGTTGTAGCCTTCGCGCACAAGATTGCGCTGCAGGTCGCGGCGTACCCCGTACAGCATCTGAAATTCGAAGTGCTTGGGTTCGATTCCTTGGCGCGCGGCAAACGACTTTGCCGCCGCAATCATCGCCTCATCGTGCGTAGCCAATCCGTGATAGATCGGGCTCTCCAGCAGGATCTCCGCCAACCGGATGTAGTTCGCATCCACATCCCGCTTGCGCGCGAATGCCACCTCGACCGGCTCCTTGTAGGCCCCCTTGCACAGGCGCACCCTGATTCCATCCGCAGCCAGTTGTTCAATGTCAGCCTCCGACCGGTAAAGATAAGCCTGAATGACAATGCCAATAGCCCCGCGCAAATCCGGCCGCGCATGAAGCCGCCTCACGATGTCCAGCGTCGCCTGCGTCAGCGAAGAGTCTTCCATGTCGATACGCACAAAGTTGTCTAACCGGCTGGCATGTTCCGCGAGGCTCTTGGCAATCGTCTCTGCCAGCTTGGGCGACAACTCCAGCCCCATCTGTGTCAGCTTCACGCTGATGTTCGCGTTCAACTTCTTCTCGGCGATCGCGTCAAGCAGTTGGTGGTAGATGCCGGCGCCCTGGTGCGCCTCCATCTCCGACGTCACGCTCTCGCCAAGCGAGTCAAGCGTCACAGCCATGCCCTGCTGGTTCACAGCTTCAGCCGCGCGCAGGGCGTCGCTGATCTCCATCCCCGCCACAAACCGCGAACTCATCCGCCTGCCCACAACCGAGCGTTCGCTCAGGCCGCGCAACATCCTGTTTTTTGAGAGTGCGATAAATACTGAGCGCAGCACAGGCATAAGTCGATCCCGCCGGCCACAGTCAGGCTTCGGATCTGCCTCAGACAGATTCGCCGGATACTCCAGTCTCGCACAATGGCGAAGCCTGCGCCTGCCGCGGCATCGGAATGCATTACTGCTGTCTCATTCGCAATCCGCCTGCAATAATCCCTTCGAGAGGTTCACTTCCATGCGCTCTTTGCTGCTCGGACTCCTAATTGCATCTTCCGCCTACGCCGGCGTCTACTGCCACTGCCAGTCGCTTCCCACCACCGCCGGTGAGACCCTCAGCGGTCACCGCATCGTGCTCGCCGATGCTCTGCGCAGCCACCCGGCAGTGCTCATTGCCGGCTTCAGCAAAGATGTGGGGCCAGCCTGCGGCGAATGGGTCAAATCCATTCAAGACGATCCCGCACTGTCTGCTTTTACCGCCTATCAGGTTTCCATGCTTCAACAGGCGCCAAGCCTGATCCGCGGAGTCATCAAGAGTGGAATGCGCAAAGACCTCTCCGCGGATCAGCAGGATCACTTCGTCGTCCTCACCCAGGATGACAAACTGTGGCGAGATTATTTCGCTGTAGCGTCCGACAAAGATCCATACGTTTTGCTCATTGACACTTCGGGTCAGGTTCTGTGGCACGGCCACGGCGCTGCCGCCAATCTCGAGCCATTGCTCAAGAAGGCCCTTCATCCTTAACTCTCGCGCGCAAATTCCTCTACTCCACCTGGTACACAGCACTCCCATGTGCCGGCAGCGTCACACTAATCTCTTTTGACTCCTTGCCGCTTGTGTCCGTCCACAGATCGTGCGCTGCATGCTTCGCTCCATCCAGCCCAAGCTCCTTCCACGTCGCTCGCAGCGTAACCGGCGTCGCCTCCAGGTTGAAAAACGCAAAGAACTCCGCGTAGGTTCTCGCTCCCGGAGCATCGATCGTCGCCCTCCACACCCTGGCATGCTCAAACCCGGCCGGCAGGCTCGCAGCGTCCACCTGATTGCTGAACGTCGCATTCTGGTTCATGAAAAGAATGGACTGGTTGGTGATCATTGATCGCGAAAGATCGTCCAGCTTTGTCAGGTTGGCTCCAAGGATCAAAGGCGAACGCGCAATCGCCCAAAGCGTAAACTCGGTCTTTTGCTCGTCGGGCGTCTCCCGCGTTTGCCGCGGCTCGCCCCATCCCGGATGTGGTGTCAGCGACCCCCACGGCAGCATGTCCGCGTCCGGCCAGTTGCCCGGTTTCACATACGGAACCCACCTTGCCAGCAGATCGAACGCCTGTAAAATGCCAGACGGAAAATCCCCGTCGGCCGGCTTATGGTTGAACGTCCACCCATCCCAGTGATCGTCGCTGATGCGCCACATCTGTGCATGTTCGCCTACCTCGGCGCCATCGCTCACGGCCGTCGGTCCCGGCGAAAGGCTCAGTACAATCGGCCGCCCCGTCTTCTTGATCGCTTTCTTGATCTGATCGATCTCGGTCGGCCGGTAAGGCCGCGTGGCGATGCAATCCACCTTGATGAAGTCAAGCCCCCATCCGGCGTACGTCTTCAACATGGAATCGTAGTAAGCCTGCCCCGCCGGCGTATCGCTCACGCCATAGTTGCCCTCGTCCCACGGGCACGTGGCAGCCAGATCGGCCGCGTCCGCCGCATGAAAGCTCGTCCCAGCAATCGGCAGATTTGCCTTCACCACCTGTTTCGGAATCCCGCGCACAATGTGGATGCCGAACTTCAGCCCCTGCGCATGGACCCAGTCCGCCAGCGGCTTGAATCCCGCCCCATTTGCCGACGAGGGAAACCGGCTCGTCACAGGGATCAGAATCCCGTTCCCATCCCACAGATACTTCCGCTGCTCCAGGTGGTCGGCAAAGGGATCTTCCATATACCACCCCTCGTCAATCACCGCATACTTCCACCCAAACCCAACCACTCCCGCCAACACCTTTGCATTGGCCTTGAAATCGGATTCATTGATGGTCAGCCCGTAAGCGTCCCAACTGTTCCACCCCATCGGCGGCGTAAACGCAACGCTCTGTGCGTAGGTTGAACCGGCGCCAAATGCAAGGACGGCAAGAATAGCGGCAAACAAAATCGTGCGTGCGGTCATGCCGAAACGTATACCACAACCCCCCTCGCCCCCGCACCACCCGCCACATTATGCCCGGCAATCGCATGAGGGTTTTCGCTTACCAAACAGGCTCGCTTTCTCGGCTTCAATGGGCTGCGTTGCTGCGTCGTCCCAGAGGGACGAGTGGAAGATAGCCCAGGACAAGCGAAGCGCAGTCCTGGGAAAGCGGAATTAAGAAATGAAACTGCCCCGGAGGGGCAGTGCGAGATGGTTGCGTTGAACGATTTCTACATTTATGCGATTGCCCATCTCGCCACTATAGCGATGAGTGGGGCCTCGGAAGGATGCCTGACTCGTCCTCATGGTTCGCCGACGCCGGCAGACGACGAAGCAGCCAACGCCAGCAACCCCACCCGGTTTCGTGCGCCTACGAAGGTGGCCGAATCTCGCTTGAAGTCCCGCCCGCCGCCGGAATGTACCCCTTCAGCACGTAATCCATCACCATGCGGTCCGCATTGAACCGCCATCCCAGCGTCCGGATCGTCCGCTTCATCCGCTTGATCCAGCCTCTCGGCAGTCCGTCCCGGTCGCGCTGATAAAACAGCGGAATCAGCTCGTCGCGCAACACGCGATACAGGTCTTCGCCGTCGCGGCTGTCATGCACATCGAAGTTCGTGTGTGTCCGCCCCCCGCCAATCGCAAAGCCGTTCCCTCCGTCGTAAGCCTCAGCCCACCACCCGTCCAGCACTGACAGGTTCAAGCCGCCGTTCAGCACCACCTTTTGCCCGCTCGTTCCCGACGCCTCCAGAGGCCGCCGCGGATTGTTGAGCCACACATCCACGCCCTGCACCAGGTACCTGCCCACATTGATGTCGTAGTCCTCGACGAAAACAAATTTGTTCGCAAACTCCGGGTTGCGCATCATCTCCGCAATCTGTTGCAGCACCCGCTTGCCCGGCTCGTCGTGCGGGTGAGCCTTGCCGGCAAACACAAACTGCACCGGGCGCTTCGGATCGTTCACCATCCCCGCCAGCCTCTGCATGTCCGCCAGCAGCAGGTTCGCCCGCTTGTAGGTAGCAAACCTCCGTGCAAACCCGATTGTCAATGCATCCGGCGACAGAACCTTGAGCAGCTTGTTCAGCGTCTCCTTCGGTTCGTCTCTCCTCTTCGCCTGTTCGCACGCCCGGCTCCGCACAAACTCCAGCAGTTGCGCCTTCAGGCTCAGATGCGTCTCCCACAACTCGCCGTCGTCCACATTTTCAATCTCTTCCCACGTCTTTGCCGACCCGCTGTTGCTCTGCCACCCCACTCCAAGATGGCGATCGTAAAGTCGACACATCTGCGGAGCCAGCCACGACGGCACATGCACACCATTCGTGATGTGCCCAATCGGCACGGCGTCTTCCGATTTTCCGGGATACAAGCCCTTCCACATCGCCCGTGAAACCTCGCCATGCAGCGATGAAACCGCATTCACCCGCCGCGCCAGCTTCAGCCCCAGCACCGTCATGCAGAACTGCTCCCCGTGGTCTCCGGGATTCTCCCGCCCAAAGCTCATCAGCGCGTCGTGCGACAACCCCAGTTGTTCACGCAGCGGTCCCAGGTGCTCCTCGATCAAATCGGCGTTAAACCGGTCGTGCCCCGCCGGCACCGGCGTATGCGTGGTAAACATCACTTCCCGCGGAATCTGGCTTGCCGCCGTGTGGAAGTCGATGCCTTCTTCCACCATCCGATTGCGAATCGCCTCAAACACCGCAAACCCGCTGTGTCCCTCGTTCAAATGCAAGACCCCAGGAGAAATTCCCATTGCCTTCAGCGCCCTGAATCCGCCCACACCCAGAAGCAGCTCCTGCCGAATTCTCGTCCGTGCATCGCCGCCATACAGCCGTGAAGTTGTCTCCAGATCCTCAGGCGCTCCGCCGGCCACGTTCGAGTCCAGCAGCAGCAGATCGATCCGGCCCACCTTCACCCGCCAAACCTTGGCGCGGATCGCCGCCCCGCGCGTCTTGATCTCCACCACGACCGGCTCGCCATTCTCCCCAATCGCGGGTTGCATCGGCAACCGATTCACATCGGTCTGCACATACTCTTCCCGCTGCCAGCCGCTCTGGTCAAGCCGCTGCAAAAAGTATCCCTGCCCATAAAACAGCCCGATCGCGACCAGCGGAATATCCAGGTCCGACGCGCTCTTGATGTGATCGCCCGCCAGCACGCCCAGGCCGCCGGAGTAAATCGGCAGCGATTCATGCAACCCGAATTCAGCTGAAAAATAAGCCACCGGCCGCGGCCTCAACACCCCGGCATTTGTCGCGCCCCACGTCCGGTCCGCGTTCAGATACTCCTGCTGCCGCCGATAGACGTAGTTGATGCGGCTATGCAAAACCAGCTCCGTTGCCCGCCGCTCAATCTCGCCCAGGGGAATCTCGCTCAACAGCGAAATCGGATTCTGATTCAGTTGCCGCCACCGCGTAGGATTCAAATCGCGAAACAGGCTGATGCAGTCGTGATCCCAGCTCCACCACACATTGCGCGCCAGCGCCCACAGCCGCTCCTGGGCAGGCGCAATAAACCTGTCAAGCGTGCGAGCCTCGCTCACCACCGGCGCCACCTGGCTGGCTGCTTCCACCAGCATGCGAATCTCATTTTCCTTGAAGCTCCGAGGAGCCTTCGTCTGCACCACCAGCACGCCTTGCAAAATCCCGCCATCGATCAGCGGCACGCCCAGGAATGAGTGGTACTCGTCTTCTCCCGAATCCTTGAAGTACTTGAAGCGGGGATGATTCTTCACGTCGTCCACGGCCACCGGCAACACCTGTTCCGCCACCAGGCCGGCCAGCCCCTCGTTCAGCGGCATGCGCAGCTTGCCAATCGATCGCGGGGCCAGCCCAAGCGTCGCCGCCAACACCAGGTTCGATCGATCCGGCTCCAGCAGATACGCTGAGCACACATCGGTCTTGAACCGCGCGGCGATCAAGGCCACCACATTCATCAGGGTATCGGCCGGCTTGCCGCCCTCCTGTGCCAGGTTCGTGATCTCCTCTAATGTCAAAACAAGATTTGCGTCAGTTGCTTCGTAGGACTCACTCATCGGGATTCGCCTTTCGAGGTGTGTTCAAGATAAACGTATCGACACTTGTGCCCTGCCTTGACCAACATGAAAAAGGCGCTTACGGCTCAAATGCCAAGACTGACAGCGGCTTGAAACAGGCTGTTAGGTTGAAGGGGAAATCCCATATTTCGCTGATTCTGGGTAATTGTGACAATATCACTATTCCGCCCGCAATCGCGAATCGTTTTTTTGAGGCCGGAAGACAGCATTCCCCGGTCCCCGGCTTGGATCGGCTCATTCCAATTGTCTGCTTGCAGGCGTAAAGATCACATCATCTTCATGAAGAATTTATCCCCAATCCTCCTCGCGCTTGTCGGCTCAATTCCTCGGTTCAATAATGCGCATCTCCTCACCACATAACGCTTCTTTGCCGATCATTACCCCCGGATCCTGCACAATGTACGTGGGTCCAATCAACATCGAGTTTCAAGTCTCCCCCGATGTTTACTAGAAAATAAACACCCCCTCCCCCCTATTTCCCCCGAGAGCGTCGTAACTCCTTTAAAAACGATCGGCGGCCTTGTGGATTGGTCCTTTTGTCCAGTCCATTTCGTCGGCAAACCCTGCAACAACCTTCGCGGGCGGTATCATGGTTAGTCGGAAATCTGTTCGCCAGACCGTTCTTCACAAGCTACATCCGCCGCGAAGGCGTCAAGGAAAAATGAAAGCAACCGCTACCAGAAAAGTCGAGATCTTTGACACGAGTCTTCGCGACGGGATGCAGCAACCCAACCTCGAAATCTCCGTCCCCAATGCCGTAGGCCTTCTCCAGCGCATGTCCGCCTTTGGCGTTCACTATGCTGAAATCGGCTTCGCCGGCGCAAA
>Ga0302319_10022427_pt1 | contig 11323 bp, 11 predicted proteins | sample Bog_T0_2_FD_203319 | JGI IMG/M metagenome (GOLD analysis project Ga0302319, IMG submission 203319) | Peat permafrost microbial communities from Stordalen Mire near Abisko, Sweden - Bog_T0_2 | ecosystem: Environmental > Terrestrial > Soil > Wetlands > Peat | place: Sweden: Abisko, Stordalen Mire...
ACCTTGTCCAATTCCATGCCGCCATACTCTTCTGGGATGTCGACCGCTGCAAATCCCAGCTCGGCGGCCTTGCGCAGCATTTCCGCCATCACGCCGGGCTCTTTGGCCTCAATGGCCGCTACGCGAGGCAGAATTGCTTCGCGCGCAAAGCGAGCCGCCGTGGCCGCGATCTGGCGTTGCTCCTCGTTCAGGTCTTCGGGAGTAAAGATTTCGCCGGGCGTGCGTGTTTCCAGCAGAAAACTGCCGCCCGCAGCAACGGCGATGGGAGATACGGCGGTCGAGGGCATGATCTTGCGCGGCCTCCTGTCACCGAAACGAAAGGGTCAGCCTCATGATAGACGCTGGCAGTGATACGAAAGGTTAGATGCCGTCGCGAACCACGCAGCTACGCAAGAGTGGCGCGAGACGCCGCTGCCGATCCGGACGGCTGCGCACGCACAATTTCCATCACATCCGCCGGCGTAGCCGCAACCGCATCGGCAAGCGCCAATTCTTCCGGCGTGCCGTAGCCCCACGCTGCGGCCAGGCAGCGGATGCCATTCGCGTGCGCGGCGTCGATGTCGAAGCTGCGGTCGCCGACCATCCACACCGAGGCGCGGTCGATCGCCTCCTGAGCGAGAACGCGTGCCAGCAAATCGCTCTTGCTATGGCTCGAGTAGTCGATCCTGTCGCCATAGATGGCGTTGAAGTATTGCGCGATGCCGAAGTGCTCCAGGATGCGCACGGCAAAGTGCTCGTGCTTCGAGGTGCACACGTAAAGCGGAAAGCCGTCGGTGCGCAGTTGCGCCAGCATTTCGGCCACGCCCGGATAAACCGAGTTGTTGCTCCAGCCCACGCGGTCATAGCAGGCGCGGTACTCGCGCGCCAGCGCAGTGCGATCTTCCGCGCTGCCCTGGGGCAAAAGGTCCGCAGCCCATTCTTCCACCGGCGGCCCGATGAAGCGGTCGAGGGGACCGCAGTCGCCGATCTTGCGCGCATCGATGACTTCGCGCAGGCAGCCGAGGATGCCGGGTTTCGAATCGGTCAGGGTTCCGTCCAGGTCAAAAATGAGTGCGGGTAGCGATTGCGGCATATCTCAAGTTTCGCAGACGGGCGAGCCGGCGAGTCAGCGAGTTGGCGTTTGAATCCTCAAATAACTATCGATAGGAATATCTCACCATCGCCGCGATGCAAATGCGCCGAAGGTTGGGCAGCACCCGGCCTAGTCGGTCACTGACGCACCGTTATGATCACTTCGCCGCCGTAAGGCGTATTGTTGACCCACTGGCTACCGCGATTATCCTCGTAAGCGCAAACGACGGAGAGCTGCAAGTGCCATTTGCCGGTTGCAGTGGGTATCCCGTTAAGGCCGCCTTGATCCCCGTCTAGCTGGAGGCCAGGTGGCAGATTATCATTCTGTGTCTCAAACTTATAGGGCTTCCCGGGCATTTCGTCCTGTGCGGGTGTGGATCTTGATTTTGGACAATCGTATTCATATCGGACATGGGCATTCTGCCCAACTGTGAGATTAAAAGAAAGACCTGGGCGCTCCCCTCCATACAGAATGGCCAATACGAGCATCACAATGCCAAGCACCGAAATCCAGACAATCTTCTGAACATTGGTTTCCTTCGCTGCTGGTTCGGCGTAGCCGGTGCGGCGCGCACTTAGGTTCAATTTCAATGTTGAAGAGTCGTCACCAAATGGGCTCATCTCTTTCCTCAGGCGGCTCTTATCTGCCTAGAGCCTCAAGCTTAGCAAATTGGATTGGTGACTCATGCCACATAGTCCGTCACACATGGAAGCCCCGGTCATTTAGAACGAGGAAAAGCGGCCATCCCGTCAAGAGGGACGCCCGCAATGGACGAAGGCGTTCTGTTCCAGATTGTTTAGACCTTCACTGCGGGATGCGCGGCGTAGTGCAGAAGCACTGCGACTGCGCAACTGACGAGCCGCGTCTCCGCGGAGTCCGCTCGGCTGGTGAGGATGGTGGGCACACGTGCGCCGAGCACGATGCCGGCCAGTTGCGCGCCGCCCAGGTATTCCAGTTGCTTGGCCAGCATGTTGCCGCTCTCGAGATCGGGAACCACGAGAATGTCGGCCTGGCCGGTGACGGGCGAAACCAGCTTCTTGATGGCCGCAGCCTTTTGGCTCACGGCCGTGTCGAAGGCCAGCGGTCCGTCGAGAATGCCGCCCGTGATCTGGCCGCGGTCGGCCATCTTGCACAGTGCGGCCGCGTCGAGCGTGGACTGGATCTTGGGATTCACGGTTTCAACGGCCGAGAGCAGTGCCACCTTGGGCTCGGGAATGCCCAGCGCGATCGCCAGGTCGATGGCGTTCTGCACGATGTGGACCTTGTCTTCGAGCTCGGGCGTGATGTTAATGGCCGCGTCGGTAATGAGCAGGGTGCGCGCGTAAGCCGGCGTATCCATGATGAACACGTGCGAGACACGCCGCGCCGTGCGCAGGCCGGTGTCACGGGCCAGGGCAGGCTTCAGCAGTTCGTCGGTGTGCAGGCTGCCCTTCATCAGCGCCAAGGCGTTGCCCGCGCGGCACATCACCACGGCCGCCGTGGCTGCCTGGGACTCCGTCTCCGCTTCCACGATGGGAAATTTGCTGATGTCGACGCCAATCTTTGCGGCCAGGGCCTTCATCGCCGGGCCAGGGCCGATGAGCGTTGGCTCGATGAGACCGGCGGCAGCAGCCTCCACTGCACCCTTCAGCGCCACATCGCTCAAAGGCCAAACTACCGCGGTTGTAATGGCAGGTAGAGCCTTGCAGCGCTCAATGAACTTATCAAAAACGTGATAGTCCGCCGGATGTCCTACAAGCGGATCAACGGCTACGGCTTCAGCAAGAGTGGCAAGGTCGCTCATCGATTTCTTCTCCTCCCCGGCCGCGCACGCAGGTTCTTACGGAATTCGCTCGGACGCGCCGGGTTTCACCTGATTTATTGTCGCGTGAACGCCGTAATGGGGGTGTGCCTTGGGTCACAGTACGGGTTCATGTCTCTGAATGCGGTACTAGTTTGGTCTCTTTGCCCTTCTCCGCAACGAGCACTCTCAAGACTTTTTCGACCCTCACACCGTCTCATTGCTGAGCGCATCCTATGTTCGGAAAGCCGCGAAAGACGCGGCTACCCTCGCGTTGACGCTCGAAAACGTCAAGCCTATACTTTGTTGAGTAGCGGGCCTTCCCCCGTACTCCCATGGTTAGCGGCGTTTCCCCCGGGGCCGAGTGCCAAGGGAAAGGAGAGTCTGATGAAGAGACTCCTCGTTATTGCAGTTTGTATTCCCCTGCTGTGCGCAGTTTCGCCCGCGCAAGACAACAGCTCCACGAATACTCCGTCGGCCACACCGTCAACCCCGGTTTCCCAGATCACCAATCTGGGCAACGTCATCACGGGAAAGAAAAATAAGGGCGCCCAGCAGAACGCCAATGCGCCTACCGACCTGAGCAACGTCGACAAGGATAAGATCGCCCGCATCGAGCAGATGGCCGACGTGCAGGATGCCATCCAGCAGGAATGGGATCAACTGCGCAAGAACGACATGCAACTGGCGTACGGCATCAATCTGACCGAGAACTGGGGCATGAGCCAGGACACTGTATCCGGCGACGCGTTTGACCGGCAAAGGCTCTACGTCAACCCTGTGATCCAGGCCTACGTGAACCATGTGGGGCAGCGGCTGGTTCCCAAAAACTCCGGCAATGTGTACACCTTCCGCGTCCTCTACGATCCCATTCCCAAGGCGCTGACGCTTTCGACCGGTACCATCTACATCTCCACGGGCCTGCTTTCCATGCTCGACACGGAAGCCGAGTTGAGCTACGTGCTGGCGCACGAGATCGCCCATATTGAGTTGCGGCAGGCATACCTGCGTATTCGCGACAAGCATGTCCAGATGGAGCTGGCCAAAGAGAAGGCGGAGAAGGAGAAGATGATTACCGACGTCTCCTCCATGGTCATGGGAGCCGGATTGGGCGGTGCGTTCATTCCGCTGCGGCTGGGCTCCCTGCTGGGCGGCAGCGCCGGACTGGCCACGGGAATGGAAGTGGGTCACTACTTCATCCATCCGCAGCTCGAGCCCGTCATCTGGGGAACCAAGGAAGAAGACGATGCCGATGACCTGGCCGTGCACCTCATGCTGGATCAGGGATACGATCCGCGCGATGTGATGCACCTGTTCAACACCCTCAACCAGGTGGTGACGGCGGACTCGCGCATGGGCCTGGGATTCATGGGCTCGGCGCCGCGCGTCAAGGGCCGCGAGTCCCACCTGAATGCGCTGTTGAACGGCATGCTGAAGGCGGAGATCGAGCTGCGCACCAAGGGCAAAGGGTTCAACCCCAATAGCCCCGATTACTCTCCCATGGTTGCCTCGGTGCGCCGCGACAACGGCATCCTGGCCATGGACTTCGATCTGTTTGCCGTCGCCAAGCGCAATCTGGAGAATGCAGTAAGCCAGCGACCCGACGATGCCTCGGCGCATTTCTATCTGGCCAAGTTGGAGAGGCTCACCGCGCGCTCGCCCGAGGAGCGGCAGGACGCGCTCAATCATCTGACCACCGCGCTGAAGCTGGATGAAGATCGCGGTGCCATCCCCGCGGCGCATCTCGAATACGCTGTAGCACTCATCGAATCCGGCGATCCCGCGAATCGCGACCAGGTTTCCAGCGAGTTGAAGGCGTATGTTGCGCTCTCGGAGCGCGACCACGCCGGATTGCCCGCCAACATGCAGCTCATCTACGACTACATGAACACGGCCGGCGACACCAAGTGGTATCTGCCGCCGCAATGGTACGGCGCGCAGTTGACCAACAACCCAGGCTTCACCACCACCGCGCCGGAAGCGGTGATCCGCAAGGCAACCATGCTGGATGGCCCGTCGACGACGCCGGCGACACCCGCGCCCGCACACGGCAAGGCCAAGCCGGCAACGGCCCAGGTAAAGCCGCCGGCAGCCAAGGGCAACACGCCAGCGGCGAATTAGAGCTTATTCACTATCTGCGCGAATAAGGCGCCCCGTCCGAGCTCAGCTTGGACGGGGTTGACTCTTCAAGCTGCGTTACTTAGCAGTAGCCTGCAAATTCTTGATTAGGGCGATTCCGTTCTGATTCTCAATGATCTTGTACGCAAGGGTATTCATAAGAAAATTCATATAGCAGTGGTGCACAGTAAGGACCAAGTCCTGCAGGGTCGGATCGGACTCCAAATCCATAATTATGAGACCCATTTTCTTGCAGGCATCGCTGTCGAAATGCCGATCATGTGATTTGTTCTGAGGGTAGTTCGAGAGCGCCTTCGTTACCTTCTTCGCCCGTGCGTTCCTGTCGGGGCGATTCGCAAACATCCCAGCTTTCAGCTGCTGCTCTACGAATTCGTTAGACCACCTGATTGCGTTCTCGCACTGGCCGAGGAATGTTGGCCTATACTGCCCAATAATCTTTTGCCAAAGCACAATCTTGGCGGGATCTTTCTTTATCTCCCGCACGGCGCGCTTGAATTCCTGAACGACTCCATGAGCTGGTATACCAGCCAATTGGGGATCAATCGGGCCGAGATTCGATTCCTTGCCCATCCAAATTTCTTTGCAGCATCACGCGATAATCGTGCCAGCGGACATGCTGATCTGCGGAACGAAAACGCGGATATCGTTGCCAAACATTTTCTGGAGGTAAGTGACAATTGACTGGGTCGCTGCGATACCGCCGCCCGGCGTATGTAGAATTAGGTCCAGCCCCAGCTTTCTATCCAGTTTATGGACTGTCGTCATGAAGCCATTCTTGTCTTCGTCGTTGATATCAGAAAGAAAAACACTTCCCTTCGATAGCCAGCCGGAATAATAGGCGATCAGATTTCTTTTAGTGTGCTGATGGAGGAGGGTCAGGTATTTCTTGCGCACCACTTGCTGCGCATTCGCGCCCTGAGCCTGCATGGACGAAATCTCAAGAAATACCTCACTCCAATTCGGCATTACACCTCAGCATTCGGTTCCGTGGTAGATGGCACGTACTTTAACGCCGACGGCTGTTCGAGGTTGTAATCGTCCGAATAGAAGGGTTCTCGGGGCGAATCTGGAACTGTAAACAGGCGCAGATACTCGTTCTCGATTCTTGCTGGGCGATCCATGCTCGACTTCATCTTCACCTGATTTTTCACCTTAACCCCCACAGAACGCGAGGATTTACCGGCGGTCTTTGTTGACCGCTTTATATCACGACCGCTTCCCTTTGGCACCAAGTTTTTGACAGGTTTCTTCATTTTTCGTTTAACTCCTTAGGCGCTCAAGCATGTAGTAGAGCTATGAGCCTCTTCTGCCTTGAGCAAAACAACTCGTGTGATGGCAAGCCATCATTGAGGACGACTCCATCCGCTCTACGGTGCGGATGACAGAGGTTGCTAAGCATCCACTAATCAAACTTCCCTCCGTATTTGGCGAACACGCGTGCTGACTACCATGACATGCACGTTCTGGGCCTTCGTGTTCGCCGTCTCCAACGCGACGAGAATCGGGCATTTGTCAGGGCCAAAATGAAAACCGCAACGCCCGAACGGGAAACGGTAGATGATTGGATTTGGACCGCCATCGACCATCCACATGTCAGTACCTCATCTGCCGAACCTCAAAATCTTTCGATGCGAATCGGCATCCTTCGGTCCACACGCCTAACTAACGGCTTCTCCGAGAGGAGCGATAACCACAGCGCCGCCTTCCAAGTGCGTTACCCTGAACTCTTATGGGCCGCATCCGCATTCTCCCTGACCAAGTTGCCAATCAGATCGCCGCAGGCGAGGTGGTCGATCGTCCTGCATCGGTGGTGAAGGAGCTGCTGGAGAATGCTCTGGACGCAGGCGCCACGCGCATTCGCGTGGAAGTGGAAGGCGGCGGGCGCAAGCTGATCCGCATAGCGGACGACGGGCAGGGCATGAATCGCGACGACGCCCTGCTCGCCTTCGAGCGCCACGCAACTTCCAAGTTGCGCACTGCCGACGATCTGCTCGCGATTGCCACGTTGGGATTCCGCGGCGAGGCTCTGCCCTCCATCGCCTCCGTGGCGCGCGTCACGCTCGAAACCGCGACCGGCGAAGAAGCCGCGGGAACGCACCTCGAAATCGCCGGCGGCAAGATTCTGCGCGTGGAAGATGCAGCCCTGCCGCGCGGAACCACCATCGCCGTCTCCGATCTCTTCTTCAACACGCCGGCGCGGCGCAAATTCCTTCGCGCCGAATCAACAGAACTTGCGCACGTCACGGCGCTGGTGACGCACTACGCGCTGGCCCATCCGGAAAAGCACTTTGAATTCGTCTCCGCGAGCCACACCATCGTTTCCGCGCCGCCCGTCACTCGCACCGCCGAGCGCATTTATCAAATCTTCGGCAAGGAAACGCTCGGTCAACTGCTGCCCTTGGCCGCCGAATCGCCCCTCGCCCATACTGGCTTACCAGAACCTCCTCCTTGGAAGAAAGATCCGAACGAGCCACAGCGCCAGCCAGGCACTTTGCGGCTCAGCGGCTTCTACTCCAAACCCGAGTTGCAAAAGCTCAACCGCAACTCGATCTACATATTCGTGAACAAGCGCCTCATCCGCGACCGGCTGCTGCTGCACGCGATCACCGAGGCCTATCGCAACGTGATCCCGCCTACCAGCTTCCCGGTGGTGCTTTTGTTTCTGGAGATGCCGCCCGAGGAAGTCGACGTCAACGTGCATCCGGCGAAAACCGAGGTCCGCTTTCGCCAGCAGAGCCTGGTGCACGACTTTGTCCGCGACAGCCTGCGCACAGCGCTGATCAAAGCGCGGCCCGCGGCGGGATTTCTTGCCGCTCTCGACTCCCAGCCCTCAGCCAGCCCATCTCTCATGCCGTCCGCGGCCTCACCTGTCCCCGGCGCTCCTGGCGATTTGGCAGCACCGCTTCCGCCCGACTCCGATCCAGAAGCTTTTGCGGGCGGCCCAACCGGTGCCGAGCCCTTTCGGCTGAGTCCGGCAGCTCCGTCTCCGGTTCCCGGCAAACTGCCCTTCACGAGCCAGGGCGCGACGGGCCAGCATCGGCTCAATGCCGGCAGCTTCGACCAGGAGGCGTGGGGCGAAGCTGCCCAAGCTCTCTTCGCAGAAACCGTCTCCGGTGCTCAAGAGTGCAGCCCAAACCTTAACGGGGCAACAAGTTACGCTGAAAATCCCGTGACCGCCGCGGCAAGAGTTGAAGCCGAACAGGCAGCCGGCAGCCTGAACCGTCTCGGGTCCCTTAAACCCCTCGGGCAGCTCCGCGAGTCGTTCATTCTCGCCGCCGGTGACGACGGCCTATGGATCATCGACCAGCATGTTGCACACGAACGGGTGCTTTTTGAAAAAATCCTGCGCGAACGCCGCGTGGAGCAGTTGCAGCGCCAGCGCCTGCTCATGCCCATGCTGGTCGAGCTCAAGCCGGAACAAATGGTGGTTTTCGCCCGCATCGCCGAAGAGCTTGAAAACAATGGCTTTGAGGTGGAACCCTTTGGGCCGCAAACGCTTGCCGTCAAAGCCGCCCCGGTGGGCCTGGAGGGTGCGGAGCTGGAGCGAACCCTCGGCGAGGTCATCGAACAGTCCGCCGCCGACTCCGACGAACCCAATCCGAATGAATCACTTAGCAGACTTCGCTCGCGCATTGCCGCCTCCATCGCCTGCCATTCCGCCATCAAGGTGAATACCGCTCTTGATCAAAAACGTATAGAATGGTTATTGTTAGAGCTTGCGAAGACCGATCACCCAACCAGTTGCCCGCATGGACGTCCAATAGCTTTACTGTATTCCTGGAAGGAAATCCTGCGGGCCTTCCACCGTCTTTAGGATCCCCCGTATTTGGTATCCCTGGAAGGCGGCCGGGTTGCTCTCAGGAGCGGCACCGGCAAGTGATTTCGCTAGCCTGGAAGTGAGGTTTTTCTTTGACAGCAGAACAACTGGAAGCATCGCGCGCCGAGAGGATGCGCCTGAATGGTGCTGGGACGTTCACATTTGAGGACGCCCGGACGTGGATCGAGGAAACAGGACTTTGCCTGTTCCTGCCACGGAAGCAGTTTTCCACCTTCGTCGCCCCGTCCTTCGTTGAAGCCGTAGCCGGTGAACGCAACCCGGCTCCCGCAGCCAAAACTGTCGCCCTCGCAGAGGAACTGCTGGTCCGCCTTGAAACGGACGGTGTTGCCGTGCGCCTGAATCTTCTGGGGCAGCCCGGAGAGCAGCCCGATTTCGTGGTGGCCGCCTGGGTTCTGCCTTACGTCTACGCATTGCGCGGCGACCGCGACTGGCGGCGCAGCCCGCAATTGACCGGCTCGCGCGCCGTTTCGCAACTGGCCATCCAGGCCTACAAACTTCTTGAAGCCGGCGACTCAACCATTCCGCGGTTGAAGCATGCGCTGGGCCGGGAAGTAACGGAATCGGCGGTTCTCCGCGCCATCACCGAGCTCTGGCAGCAGCTGCGCATCATTCCTGTAATCTCGGCAGTCGGCAGCACGCCGCAATGGCAACTGCTGCGCGTGCGCTACCAGAAAGCTATCGCCGAAGGCGCGTCTACCTCGCAAGTGACGGCGATTTCGGTTCTCGCTTCCATTTATCTGCAGGCCGTGATCGCGGCCAGCATGGAAGAGGTGGAGTTGTTCCTGGCTCCGTTGACAGCGCGCAGCAAAGTGCGCGAAGTGTTGCGCGGACTGGTGGCAACGCGGCAGGTGCACACCATTTCCATGGGACATGCGCCGCACTTTTACGTGGCCGGCACATTGCCCGAGTTTTCCGTTCCCTCATCGCTTTATGGCGGCGCCTATTCGAGCTCGGCTATTTCGGCGTCCACACAGTTTCTGCGTTCCTACGAACACGACTTCGACTCGGCGCCGCCTGCGCCGGTATCGCATGTTATTCCGGCTGCAGCGCCTTTGGCGCCAAGCAAACCGGCCGAGATTGCGCCCCGGATTGCAGCCGAAGCCGACGAGAAACCGCAGGCTGCACGGCCGCATTTCAGCCGCAAACCGACGCACGCGCACAATCGCAAGCCCGCATCGAGTTCCTCAAGCAGCCGCGGGACCCGCGGCGCGGCGCGGACCAATGGCAGCTCGCGGCACGGCTCCCAAGTACGCTGGGCGCACGGCACGGCGAAGACCGGGAACGGGAATGGCCACAGCAAGCAGAATGCGAATGGCAGCAGCGGGTTGCGGAAAGCCAAGCCATCCGCGGCACGGACCCTGCGCAACGGCCATGCCGCCAACAGCAAACCGGCAGCCAAGTCCACGGCGAGGCCGGGGTCACCGCGCGCCGCAGTCACCAGAAAAGATGCGCGCACCGACGCGCGCGCGCGCCGCAAGCCGGCACTCACCGCATCCGCGAAGGCGGGTAACAGAACGCGCTACGGATTGAACGCTCCCGCCGGGCAGCGGTCAAAGAAACGCGGGTAAACGGAAACGCGGGTAAACGGAACGCGATGAGCGCGGAAGAAAGCCCCATTCAGACTCCCCAGCCGGGACCGAGAATCATCGTCGCCATCGACGGCCCCGCGGGAGCGGGAAAAAGCACCATCGCCCGCCAACTGGCGCGTCATTTCGGCCTGCTCAATTTAGAAACCGGCGCCATGTACCGCGCCTTTGCCCTGAAGGCGCTTCGTGCCGCACTGCCATTGGATGAGAGTCGTGGCTTGGAGGAACTGGCCGCGGAAACCTCCATCCGCCTTGAGCCCGGCGAAGCAGAAAATCGCGTGCTGCTCGACGGCGAAGACGTGACCGGCCTGATCCGAAATCCCACTGTGACCGAAGCTGCATCGCGCGTGAGCGTCTTTCCCGTGATTCGCGCTTGGATGGTCCGTCTGCAGCAGCAACTCGGCGCGCAGGGTGGCGTGGTGATGGAAGGCCGCGACATCGGAACCGTGGTATTTCCCCACGCCGAGGTCAAGATTTTTCTCGATGCCGCGCCTGAAGTGCGCGGCCTGCGGCGCTACGACCAACTAGGCGGGCCAGGCTCCGCGGCAGCCCCGCCGCCCGAGGAGATCATCCGCGATTTGCGCGCCCGCGACCAACGCGATCGCAACCGCGCCGATTCTCCGCTCAAGCCGGCTGCCGATTCCGTACTTCTGGATTCGACGACACTGACGCTCGATGAAGTGGTTGCCGCAGCGGTGCGCATTGTGTCCGATAAACTACGCAACGCCGGGCTTGCTTCCTGACGCTTGCCGCCGATGAGCCTCAAAGACACTCAATATTTCATTTAGATTCCTTCTGCTGCGTCTCGCGGATTTCGTCCATGCCAAGAAAAGTCCCTGTCTTTATGCCTGCGCTTGTAGGCTATGGTTTAGGGTCTTCGCAATATCCCCGGTCCCCCACGGGCCCTA
>Ga0302319_10022428_pt1 | contig 11322 bp, 13 predicted proteins | sample Bog_T0_2_FD_203319 | JGI IMG/M metagenome (GOLD analysis project Ga0302319, IMG submission 203319) | Peat permafrost microbial communities from Stordalen Mire near Abisko, Sweden - Bog_T0_2 | ecosystem: Environmental > Terrestrial > Soil > Wetlands > Peat | place: Sweden: Abisko, Stordalen Mire...
GACGGCAAGCCGTCCTACACCGTGAGTATCATGGAGTTCATTCACGACAAGGTTGCACGGGAAACGCAGTACTTCGCGGACCCATTCGTGGCTCCCGCGTGGCGCGCTCAATGGGTTGAACGGATGGCGACATGATGTCGGTGCGCGAGAATTGGAGGGACTAGAGATGGATTGGAAACCGTTGGTTCAGTTTGCGCTGATGGGTAACAGTGATTTGGAACAATATGCCATCCTGCTGGTACGAGTTTCGCTCGGGCTGTTCTTCGCCATCTCCGGCGCAAACAAATTGTTCGTGGCCGCCGGCAGGCGAACCATCTACGAGACGCTCGTTAAGGCGAAAGTGCCGTTTCCCGAGCAGATGGCCTACTTCGTGTCGGGTGTGGAGTTCGTTGCCGGATCCTTACTGACCGTGGGGTTTCTTTCGAGCCCCGCCTGCGTGGCCTTATCGATCGATATGATTGTCGCCGTCCTGACCGATAAGCTTTCCACCTTGCCTAAAGGACTCTCGCTTCTTAACTGGCTCGACGATTTTCTCTACCTTCCGGAAGTTTTGTACGTGCTCTTCTTTATGTGGCTGACTTGCTCCGGTCCGGGAAAGTTCAGTGTCGATTACTGGCTCGCCGGCATGTTACTGAGGTGATCGATCGACGAGGCACCTCGTTGGCGAGGTTACCGCATGCGGGCTCGCTTCCTTGTGGCACTTCGCAATCGGGTCTGCCGATTGGTGCTCAGTTAATCCGCGGAGCCAAGTTGCAAAAAGACCTTGGGATTCTGCTGGCTTGTCTCTGCGATTATGAGATCCGCCTCCCGAATGTGCCGCATCACCGCATTCGACCACCGGGCTCCGGGTCCAATCGCCTCGTCCATCCGTACAACTGCACCTCCGGCCTGCGCGACGGCGTTTCTGAGCGTTTCTTGGATGTCAAGGCCGGCGGGACTAAAGGGCGCTAGAACGAAGACTTTTAAGTGCGCATACATTGGTCTTATTTTAATGCGCCCGTTGACTTTTCGCCGGAACCTCGCGTTTCGTCCGCTTGGGAAAGCCAGCCATCGGAAATTCGAACCTTTCGTCGGCGAGCGCATGCCTTCTCTGCGCCCTGCTGTCAAACTCCGAACTGGGGGACACCACATGCTTATCAGGATTTCTACAATCGTTGTGCTGCTGGCGCAAGCTGCGTCTAGCCAGACTTGGAGCCTGCCGCAAGGCGCCGAGGTAAAGGACAGCGGTCCGCGCACCTACCGGTTTACCGTGGACTACAACACGGCCAACACGCGCGGCGAGATCGTTCAACGCCAGCGTTTAACGGGCGAGTACACGCGCGGACTGCCGGGCCACGAGGTTGCTTGGAGGAAAGTAGCCCAGGCCGACGCCAATGGCGCCACGGCTCCGTTCGGAGCGCCGCAAAAGCGTGACTTCATGGAGGGCTTCCGATACCGCAACGACGCGCAGAGCACCATGAAGCCAGACTTCTTCCAGGGTTTTCCTCCGGCGGCGGTGTTTGAGCGTAATCTGGTTTGGGACACTGCCATGATCGAAAGCTTCGGCCAGGACTTTTTTGAGCACCTGAACTTGAACGAGCCCTATCATTACGCCGCTAACCAAGACGTACACATGCCGGACGTTGGAACGTTCCATAATAGAGATGTTTTGGTGGAGTGGATCGGGCGCTCCCGCCGAAACGGCCAGGATTGCGCGCTAATCGAGTATCGGGCGTTCTTCAATCCGCTGGAGATTACGAATGCCGCCATGACCCTGAAAGGCCGCAGCGACTTCTGGGGGCAGATCTGGGTATCGCTCGGCGCCAAACAAATCGAATACGCCACGATATACGAAAACGTAATGGGAGAATTGAAGCTCGCCGGTCAGGAGGGATTGCAGAATATCAGCGTGTTCCGGAGCGGCACTCTAGAGCCCCTCGTCCCGAAGCAGCTTCCATGAAAAATAAGTGGATGTTTTCGTTGCTGTGGATCAACATGGCGGTGGGGCTCGTCATGTTTTTCCCGCTCGCGGAAAATCAGTTTTCGAGCCTACGCGAATTCCTCCAGGTGTTGGCCTACGCGCTGGTTTACGCCAACCTCACTGGCGTTCTCTGCGTCTGGATGGTCGGCGGACTGGCGGAAAAAGTATTCTTGGCAAAGTATCCGCTGCTCCCAACGGTATGCGCGTTGATCGTCGTGTTTACCGCTTTGTGCTGTCTCTTGGCGCAGACGGCTCTCAGCAAATTGGGCTTGGTAGTTCCGCAACACTTTTGGCCGGCATATTTCCAGACACTGCGATTGGCTCTGCCGCTGGCGACCGTATTCGGATTGGGCGCGTTAGTCCACGGATCGTTGCGGGGACGGCTGCAGTTGATGGAGCAAGAGTTGTATCGCAAGGAACTAGCTGAGGAACGAGCGAAAAAGTTAATGGCGGAAGCGCGGCTTCGCTCGCTGGAATCCCGCATTCACCCGCATTTCCTATTCAACACACTGAATTCCATTAGCGCTTTAGTGGCAGTGAATCCAGGGCAAGCCGAACAAATGGTCAGCCGGCTGGCAGCTCTTTTGCGAGTGTCGCTGGACAACAGTCAGTCGCCGTTAATTCCATTGCGGCAAGAGTTTTCCATGGTCGAGAGTTACCTCGAGATCGAGAGGGTGCGGTTCGGCGAACGACTTCGCGGCTACGTGGACCTCCCGGTCGAGCTGGAAAATGCGCAGGTGCCGCCCCTATCGGTGCAGTCGTTGGTGGAGAACGCGGTGAAACACGGCATCATGCGACAGAATGCCGGCGGTGAGATTCATGTTACCGCTTCGGCTGAGAACGGCGGCTTTCGAATCGAGGTTCGAGACAGTGGCCCCGGATTCGAGTTGTCGGCAATTTGTCCCGGGCATGGGCTGGAGAATCTGGTGGAACGGCTGGACGCCTTGTTTGGCGCGCAGGCCCGGCTGAATGTGCTGAGGCGCGACGGCTGTTCCGTAGTGGACATGGTGCTGCCCCGAGTATGAACATACGGGCGTACCTGGTGGACGACGAACCCCTGGCGCTCCTGCGTTTGCGGCGACTGCTGGAAGCTACCGGGCGCGTCCACGTGACCGGCTGCACAACTGTGCCCGAGGAAGCGGTGGCCGCCATGACGGTGAATCCACCGGACCTGTGTTTCCTGGATATCCAAATGCCCCGTCTGAATGGCTTCGAGGTTCTAGCGCGGTTGCCCAGTCAGCCGATCGTGATCTTCACGACAGCCTACGATCAATATGCGCTGCAGGCTTTCGGCGTGAACTCGGTCGATTATCTGTTAAAGCCGATCGAGCCTGAACTGCTAGCGCGGGCGATCGCGAAGGTCGAGCGGCTACGAGGGTCTGTTACTGGACCGTCGCCGGATTTGGCGGGCATTCTGAAGCAACTGACCGACTCACTGCGCGACCCGCGGCCAGCGTATCAAAGCCGCATCGCCTCGCGGCTGGGAGACCGGCTTTGGTTCCTGGATCTCGCACAGGTGACTCATTTCTACGCTGAAGAGAAGCTGACGTACGCTGTTTCACACGGCAAGGCTTACTGCGTGGATTACACGATCGCCGATTTGGAAAAGAAGCTGGATCCGAAGAAGTTCGTTCGCATACACCGCGGCACCATAGTGAACGCGGACTGGATCAAAGAAGTTGCCGCGCTTCCGGGAGGAGCGTTGACCATTTGTCTCAAGGGCGGCGCCGCGGAATTGACGGTGGCGCGCGACCGGGCTCGTGAATTCAGAACTCGAGTGGGATGCTAGTTCGCAGCTGAGGCAAGATTTACAAGATGCTTACACCTTCCCTACGACGTTAACACCCAATTGCCAACATAATCGTGAGCGGGACTGTCGAATCGCCAGTCCTAGCCCTACAAGGGCAGAAAAGGATATTACATGTTGAGCAAATTATACCCTCGCCTGCCGGGCGTGGCCGCCGTCCTGTGTCTCACTCCAGGCTTTCTTTGTCTCACCGCGCCGGCCGCACACGCGCAGATAGGCTACTCGGAAACTAAGCTGGTTGCCGACGAAGCTGGAAAGGCTGCTAAGACCGATCCAAACCTGGTAAACCCCTGGGGCCTGGCGTCTCTTAATGGAGGAGATTGGTGGGTCTCCGACAACAATTCCGGGTTGACTACTTTGTACGACGGCAACGGCAACATCCAGTCCTTGGTCGTTACCATCCCACCGTCTTCGTCGGACCCTACCAGCAAAGGTTCGCCGACTGGTTGTGTCTCTAACCCCACGGCCGATTTCGGCGGATCGTTCTTCATTTTCGATAGCGAAGACGGCACCATTTCGGCGTGGTTTGGCGCCAGCAGCACCGTGACGCAGATCGACAAGGGCACGGCAGCGGTATACAAAGGTCTAGCCATGGCCGCTATGGGCACTGTCAATGTTCTCTATGCAGCCAATTTCCGCGCCGGGACGGTGGAAGCGTACGACCTTGATTTCAATCCGTTCGCCCTCGCTGGCGACGCCTTCAAAGACCCGAAAATTCCAGCCGGTTATGCGCCATTTGGGATTCAGACAGTCAACGGCAACCTTTACGTCACGTTCGCCAAGCAGGATGCGTCGAAACACGATGAAATCGACGGGCCTGGATTCGGTTACGTGGACGAATTCGATCCAACCGGCATGTTGATTATGCGTTTGGAGCACGTAGGCAGTATGAACGCGCCCTGGGGAATCGCGCTGGCTGGATCGAACTTCGGACAGTTCAGCGGAGATTTGTTGGTGGGGAATTTCGGTTCCGGTCAGATTGCCGCGTTTAATCCAACCACCGGTAAGTTCATTGCTGTGCTCACCGGTTCCACTAGTAAGCCCCTCATTATCCCGGGACTCTGGGCACTCCAGTTTGGTCAAGGCGGTGATTCCGGACCCACCGATTGGCTCTACTTCACTGCCGGGGTTCAGAACGAAGCACACGGCCTGTTCGGATTCCTAAGCCCCCTCTAAGACCAGCGGACCAAGAGGCGGCGGATCGGGCCGGCGATCCATCGCCTCTTGGCGCATTTTGATTCGTTGGGTCTCGCCGGAGGTCTTTCGGAACCTGAACTCGGCCGTGGTCAAGGCCACAATGATGTGCCTTTACCCAGGAAGGTGCGCACCATCATACCCGTCAAGATCGAAAAAGACGAGTCCTGTCTGTCCGGATTCACCAGGCAAAAGGCGCACCAATGGCTGGTCCCGAGCGGTTCTTGCTCCAAGCTCGATTCCGTCTACCTGACCGGTTGGAGAAATGAACTCCCCACAAGCTTCGAACTGCATGCCTCCCGTAGAGAAGATGGCCTCGATCTGATGCTGTCGGGACACCGCCAACACCACCTGTTCCGGAGGCGTGTACAATTTGAAATTGTTGTCGGCGAAGTTGTACGTCATGATCTACTCCCGGCCGCCAACCTGAGTTCATGAGCTTCAATGAGGAGAGTATGCATCACGGATTAACGGTTCCCCCTTCCGGCGCCTTCGATTTCGTTTCGTTGGGCGCACTGGTCCACCGGCTCGACCCCGGCATCATTCCCTTTCGCAAAGCCCAGCACTGCGCCATACATGTCAGCGGTGGCGAGTTCAACGTCGCGGCCAACCTCTCGGATTGCTTCGGCATGCAAAGCGCCATCATCTCCGCCATGGTCGACTACCCCATCGGAGCCCTGATCGCCGAGCGCGTGAGAGCGATGGGCGTCAAGCCGTTCTACAAGTGGTTCCAGCATAATGGCGTCAACGGCCCTAATCTCGCCACCGTTTACAGCGACCGCGGGTTCGGCGTCCGCGCGCCTGTCGTCTTTTATAACCGCTGCAACGAGGCGGCGGCGCAGTTGAAACCCGGCGATTTCGATTGGGGCCGGATTTTCGCCGGCGGCGTGCGCTGGTTCCATAGCGGCGGTATCTTCGCGGCCCTCTCGGAAACCACCGCCGAACTCATCATCGAGGGTATGAAAGCCGCCCGTGCCCAGGGAGCCGTCGTCTCCTTCGATCTCAACTTCCGTGAGAAATTGTGGCGTGTCTCCGGCGGCCAGGATCGCGCCGTCGAGGTGATCGGGCGGATCGTCGAAAATGTCGACGTCCTGGTCGGCAACGAAGAAGACCTCCAAAAGGGCCTGGGGATCGCCGGTCCCGAAGTCGCGGGGCATTCCAAGCTCGATCCCGGCGCATTCATTGGCATGATTGATCGCGTTGTGCAGCGGCACCCCCAAATCAAAATCGTCGCTACTACTTTGCGAGAAGTGCATTCCACCAATCGGCACACCTGGAGCGCCGTGGCCTGGATCAACGGCGAAACCCATGTCGCGCCGGCTTGCGAATTGGATGTATTCGACCGCGTGGGGGGTGGCGATGGTTTCGCGGCCGGCTTCTTTTACGGACTGCTGACTGGCGAATCCGCCGATACGGCGGTTCGGCTTGGTTGGGCACATGGCGCTCTCCTGACTACCTTTCCTGGCGATACCACTATGGCTACCCTTGAACAAGTAAAAACCTTTGCTCAAGGCGGCTCGGCGCGCATCCAGCGCTGACGGAGATCGGGGGCTAGGCTCGCGCCTAGCTTGTACTGGCTGCCGTTGCCGGCGGAACGATTATCGAGCCGGACGGCGGATTATTCGGATCGTAAGGTGTGATCCCCGGTCCGGTTACACCCGGAGCCGCGCTTACGTTGGCTTGCGTCGCGGAGGGTACCCAGGTGTATCCATCAGCTTGTCTTTCGGCTGTCACCTGGCCAGCGTCCCATCCCCAAACCATGATGGCGTTGTCGATGGTGTAGCCCTGAGAGGCTAACTGCATTGCGAGTGCTTGCCGCTGTTCTGGATTCTGAATCTCCCTTAGCTCCTGCACCGCTGTCGGCTGCTGTGCCCAGTAGGCATCGTCAGCCGCGTTATCCGCGTACCAGTGTGGAAATGTTGAAGAGGAGGTGGTTTGATAAACAGATACGTTTGATGATGCGGCCGGGGACGTCGATGTCCCTCCGGCGACGGCCGGTGTGTTGGAAACCGCCGGCGAGCATGCCGCCGTATCCCGCGGTACCAGTGCATTAAAGCCCAATTGCGAAGCGGCGCTGGCGGCACTCGTAGCGGATGCAGTGGCGCTGGCCGTGGCTGACGCAACGACAGAATCTTGCCTTCCGGCAATGGCTTGTCCCGATTCGGTATTCAGTCTCGATTTGAGACTGGTCGAATCGACCCCCAACTGCTGCAGTGTCTGCTCGAATACCTGCCCGGTTCCGTCCACAAGTTTCTGAAAAGACGCGCTGGACGAAGGCGTCGGAGTGAAATTTCTGGGCGATGCGGCCACTGACGTTCCCAATTCGTTGCGTAAATGTACCATCTACAAAAGCCTCCGCCCCATCAAAAGCAAGCCATTGGCCAAATGCGGGTACAATGGCTTCGATGAAGCTTCTTACCGGCCTTCTCTTGCTCACCGCCGCGGCATTGCTAGCCCAGTCGCAACGCCCGGTCGACGAATTCCCAACGGATGCGGGTCCAGTGACGATTACCCCGGTGCGTCACGCTAGCTTCATGATTGAGGCGCGCGGCAGGATTATCCAGGTGGATCCCTGGAGCCAGGGCAACTATGAAGGGCTACCCAAGGCGGATCTCATTCTGATCACCGACATCCACCCCGATCATTTGGATCCCAAGGAGATTGAATCGCTCAAAAAATCCGGCACGACGATCATTGCTCCCGCCGCGGTAGCCAAAACCGTAACGGACGCGAAGGTCCTCGCCAACGGCGAGACGACCTCCTGGGAAGGTTGGACCATCGAGGCCGTGCCCATGTACAACCTCAAGCGCGGACCCTCCGCCGGCAAGTTCTATCACGACAAGGGCCGCGGCAACGGCTACATCCTGACTTACGGCGGCAAGCGATTCTATATCGCCGGCGATACCGAAGGCACTCCCGAAATGCGAGCTCTCAAGAACATCGATGTTGCCTTCATTCCCATGAACCTGCCCTACACCATGACCCCGGAAGAGGCCGCTGACGCGGTGAAAGAGTTCCATCCCAAAGTGGTCTATCCGTATCACTATCGCGAGAGCGATACGAAGGCGTTCGCCGCCGCGTTAGCCGGCGCCGGTATCGACGTGAGGCTCCGGAATTGGTATTACTGATTCTGTTGGCCTTGCTTCTGGCAGGTTGCAGCAGGCCCGCGGTTTCCACTTACGATCCGGAACTGCTTTCCGAAATTCAAAAGATCAAGGCCTTCGACAACCATGCACATCCGGTGCGCGTGACGAATGCCAGCGAGCCGCCCGATCGAGGCTTCGACGCGCTACCTGTAGATAACATGGAGCCGGCATCGGATCCGCTGATGTTCCGGCCCAATAATCCGGCGGTGCAGGCCGCCGCGAAGGCCCTCTACGGCAGCACCGATCCTGCCGCCAAACAGCGTACCATCGCCGCCAAAGGAACTCACTATCCGGAGTGGGTATTAGATCAGTTGGGTGTCGAGATCATGCTGGCCAATCGAGTAAGCATGGGTACTTCGATTCAGCCGCCTCGCTTTCATTGGGTCTCCTACCTGGACGCGCTGATATTTCCGCTGGATAATTCGAACCTGGCCAGCGAGAATCCCGACCGCAAAGCGTTCTTCGCCCTCGAAGACCAGTTATTGCATCGCTATCTTGCAGACGTTGGCTTGTCTGGATTGCCCGCCACCTTGGCCGACTACACCGCGCACGTAGTTACCCCGACCTTGGAACGCCAGAAGGCAGGCGCGGCGGTCGCCGTAAAATTCGAAGCCGCTTACTTGCGCTCGCTCGAATTCGACAAAGTGGATCAGGCCACTGCTGCCGTCATCTATCGCGCTGCCCGCAATAGGCCGGGGCTTACCGAGACCGCCTACAAACCCGTTCAGGATTTTCTGTTCCATTATATTGCTTCCGAATGCGGCCGGTTGGGTATGGCGGTTCATCTACACACCATGGCCGGCGCGGGCAGCTACTTCCGGGTCGCCGGAGCGAATCCACTGCTGCTCGAATCTGTTTTTAATGACCCGCAACTGCGCAAAACGAAGATCGTCATGGTGCATGGCGGCTGGCCCTTTAATCGCGAGATCACCGCGCTGCTAGAGAAGCCGACCGCATATCTGGATTTTTCCGCCCAGGATCTCAGCCTCACGCCGGCTACCCTGGCCAACTCGCTGCGGCAATGGCTAGAGTTTGTCCCGGAGAAGGTGCTGTTTGGTACCGATGCGTATCCTTATTCGAACGAGATGGGCTGGGAAGAATCCGGCTGGGTGGCCGCGAAGAATGGGCGCGAGGCGCTGGCGATTGCCCTTACCGGCATGGTGCGCGATGGTGAGATATCCAGGTCGCGCGCGTCGGAACTTGCCAGGATGGTCCTGCGCGAAAACGCTCGGGCTTTGTACGGCTTGTAGTGTGCGCCGCGCATCACCTTATACAACGACGTAGCGCTCGATCAAACCTCGGGCGGCCGCCACCACCTTCGCCCTCAGTTCCACTGGTTCCATCACTTCCACCCCGGATCCAAAACTGAGAGCGAACTGCACCGCCTCCTCTTCTATATCGAAACGAATCCGCACCCGCACGCTGTCGCCAACGGGTTGTTCCTCCTCCAGCCGCCATCCGCGATAACGGATCCACCGCATCGCCGCCGGGTCGGCCACATAAGTGGCATAGAATCGCGGCAGTTGTTGACGAAACTCCGTCGCCGACCGCTCCCAATATTCCGCCAGGTCGAACGCGTTCCGTGCAGTGCAAGGCTGATCCAAAACCACCGCCTCCTGCATCCGCGACACACGATAGGTTCTTGCCTCGCCGTCCACGTCCGCGACCAGGTACCAAATGCTGCCCTTCGCCACCAGCCCTAAGGGACTCACCGTGCGATCGCTCAGCTCGCATGCCTCCCGGCGGTACTGAAATCGGACCAGCCGGCGGCGCCACAGCGCATCCAGCAGCACCGGCAGACACGCCACCGCTTCGGACGAATCGCGCCAACCCCGCGTGTCGATCAAGATGCGCTGTCTCGCGAATTCTGCCTGTTCGCGCGAGGCGGCAGGTAACGAGGCCAGCAACTTGATCGACGCGCTTTCGGCGTCCTGCTTCAAACCGAGGTCGGCCAGTAAGCGAGCGGGCTTAGTAACAAATAAGGACTGAATCTCGGCTGGATCGAGACCGGTCAGCTTGGTTTGATAATCCTCCAGCAGACTCCAACCGCCGCCCGCCCCGCGCTCCGCCAGCACCGGCACACCCGACCCGCTCAGCGCGTCCATGTCCCGAAGAATCGTCCGCTCCGAGACTTCCATGCGTCGCGCCAGTTCCCGGGCGGTCATGCGGCGGTGTACCTGGAGTAACAGAAGGATCGACAGCAGCCGGCCGGCTCGCATATAGAAACTTTATCAATCCAATATGACAGCAGGTGTCAGGAATAGGCGAATACACTGCCCTCATGAGGTCACTGAAAGGTAAGGTTGCGGTCGTCGCGGGAGCCAGCCGCGGCGCGGGACGCGGAATCGCACTGGCGCTGGGAGATGCCGGAGCCACCGTTTACGTGGCCGCGCGAAGTTCCAGGGGCGGTCCAAAGCCGGCTGATGGTGCTCCGGGAACGGTGGAAGACACGGCGGACGAAGTCTCGCAGCGTGGCGGCCAAGGTCTACCGGTTGTAGCCGATCTGGCCGATCAGCGCCAAACGGCGGCCCTCTTCGAAAGGGTCGGCCGGGAGCATGGCCGTCTGGATGTGATGGCCAATGCCGCCTGGGGCCCGTTCGTCATCGACGAATGGTCCCAACCCTTCTGGAAGCTGACCCCGGAATTGTTTCGCGATACCCTCGGCTCCATCGGCGTCTGCTGGTGGACCAGCGTGTACGCCGCGCGCCAGATGGAGAGTCAGGGGAGCGGCCTGATCGTGCATGTTACCGACAATCTGCCGGACGATCCCGCGGCATATCGCGGGCAGGCGCTCCACGACGCCGGACATGAATGCCTCAATCGGTTGATCCACGCCATGAGTCTGGATACCAATAAGGCGAACATCGCAGTGGTTGGGCTCAATCCAGGGTTCATGCGCACCGAACGTGTTCTGATTCACATGGCGTCCGACGAGTTGAAGAAGCAGTTCCGCTTAGATCTGAGCGAGTCGCCGGAGTACATCGGACGCGCAGTAGCGGCATTGACGGCCGATCCGAAGGTGTTTCGGAAGAACGGCCAATTATTGTGGGTTCCCGACTTAGCGCAGGAGTATGGATTCACCGACATCGATGGCCGCTGGATTCCGCGCTTCGATCCGAACGCGCCCTTTCAGGAGTATCCGGTGTGAATGGCTGAAGCACCTTCTCAGCGAGGGGTTTTAGCGTTTTTCCGCAGCCCTGCCGGACGGTGACAAC
>Ga0302319_10022429_pt1 | contig 11322 bp, 10 predicted proteins | sample Bog_T0_2_FD_203319 | JGI IMG/M metagenome (GOLD analysis project Ga0302319, IMG submission 203319) | Peat permafrost microbial communities from Stordalen Mire near Abisko, Sweden - Bog_T0_2 | ecosystem: Environmental > Terrestrial > Soil > Wetlands > Peat | place: Sweden: Abisko, Stordalen Mire...
CCGTGCTTCAAATACCCATGAAGAGGATCAAGCCCCGCCACCTCCGCCGCCATCACCAGAGGCTCCCGCGTTATATCTCGCGCCTCGCTCTCGGACTTCCGACCCACCGGAAACTGTCCATGCGTCCGCATCTCTCGGAATCTTTCGATCTCTACCTCGCCGATGGCTTTTGATATCCACTCGGACGCGTTGGGCTCACTCGTTTTAAGGAAGATCTTTGTCGCCGGTTGACTCAACATTGCCTCCGCGACATGGCCGTAAAGGGCCTCCACCTGGGCCTTCCCTTGGAAGCCCAGCACCATCGGATTGTTCGACTTCCTGTTCTCCGTAACTGCCGTCGTGAGTTGCGGCAACCGCTGCAAGCTGGCTAACTCATCAAGCACGAACCACGTCTTGCGTTTGGTCGATTCCGCATTCATGAGACGGAGCACAAGTAGGTCAAGCCACAGGCTTACCAATGGCCGCATCCTCTCGCGCATCGTCGCCTTCGACGTAAGGAACACCCATCCCTTCCGCTCTTCTGCCCACTCCACCGTGTTCCACCGACGCGTCGTTTGAGACTCTTTGGGCAAAAGCTTGAACGCATCCGCCACCATGTTCAACGAGCCTAGAACACCCGATCTCTGGTTCGCTGCGCCCTTATCAATCATGGCCGCAAGTTCCGTACCTTCCACCCTCTTGTCGATCTCATCCGCGTTGGTCATCCAGTAGGTAAGCTCCTGCGGAGTTGGTCTCAGATTGATCAAGTGCGCAAAGATTTTGCGCGGGGCTTCGACGAAGAATCGGTTCTCCCGGCCCTGATCTGGGAATAACGACGCGGCTAGGGTAAGCGCTTCCGCCTCGTGCGGAACCTCGTCGCCCGGCGACCAGAATGGGCATCGCGCGTCCATCGGATTCAGGATTACGTCACCTCTGGACTCGTTGTAGAACTGCGGCAGATACTCCATTGCGGGGTCGTACACGATAGCGGCTTCGCCGCGCTCCCATATCTGCGCGAGAAGCTGACGGATCGCCGCCGATTTTCCGGTGCCGCTATCGCCCACGATAAGGAAGTGCATCGCCTCCCGGTCGCGCGGTACACGCGCCCAGCGACTCAGGTCCTTATGAAAGGTATGGTCCCACCACCCAATCTCTTCATTGATGAACGATACCCCGTCCGGCGGTTGCACACGCAACGCCTTCGACCCCCCCAGCTTCGTATTGAACTCTGTCGTTGTCACCAGCTCCGGGCCACGCAACCGACGCCCATGCTTTTGCAGCGTCCGCCGCGCACGATCTTTGGGTACGGCCAGAAGCAACGCCAGAACGAAGAACGTCAGAGTCGCCCAGACTGGCTTCTGATAAAAGTCCCGTCTCCCGACATTGCCGTAGACGGCCTCGCTCATTGTCTTATGGAGGGCACGGTCATTGAATGTCCCCGTCACCCAAGTCAGCTTCGAAATGCCGTCCTTCATACCCTCGTCGGTCAACCGGTATGCCGGCTTTCCGTCCAGCGATGGTATCTGCTCGACTTCATCGCCCGTCAAGAGCCGCTGCTCCTTGCCGACTTCCGCCTCCAGAAGCGTGTACTTGCCCTCCGAAGTCGCCGACTCCTTGCCCCGCGTCCCACTCTTCAGGTAGTCCGACAGGTATAGCCGCCTCGCGCCTGTCCAACTCTGGACATATTCAAATGTGAACATCCCAGCGAAGAACACTAACGTCAGCAGGATTGCCAGCCAAGTCCACACCGGCCTCCGGCTCGGCCACTTCTTGCGATACTCTTTGCGTCCCCATTCCGCCATGATTAGATGTCCTCCGGCTCCGATTCTGATCTAGTTTCCGCCGCTGACTCGGGGGGCGGCGCGGTCGCCTTGGACGTCGCCCGAGCCGCAGCCATCCGCTCCCGTGCCCGCTCGACCTTCGACCCATCCGCCCGCTCGATGAGTCCGCGCATCTCCGGCTCCGGGATCGCCTCCCCCTTCGCCGCCCGGAAGTGAAGGTTTAGAAACAGTGAACGGAGGGCCAGAATTTCTCCCAGTGCCACTTCGCCGGAGTCCGGGCCGGACTCTGCCGGTGCCGACAGCAACGCCTCCCGAACCCATTCTCCTAGCCTCATCCCGGCTCCACGCGCACGTTCCTCCAGCAAGGCAAACTCCGCCTCGCTTACTTTGGCGCCGACTGATTTTGTCCGTAAGGGCGGCTTCATGCTGCACCGCCAAAACTGAGGCCACACGCCGCCCGTGCTTCGCTTGAAACGAGAGCAGGGGGCCGGAGGCAGGCTAAGGGGTTGATGAGCATAGAGTTCCCCTTGAGCAACGTGCGCTCACTCCCTGGCGTAGCTGCGTCGGGAGCATTCCCCTTTAGATGCCTGTTTTTTGTTGGAGTTATCCTTCAGCAACTTCCGGTTACTCTACAGCTCCCGTTCCGGGGTGACGTGTCACCCTTAATCCGCTGCGCAGCAGCGCGGTCTTAGCTCTTGTCCTGTTAGGGCGTGCCCATAATGGGGCCGACGCCTCCAGAATCGGCGGGTGTAAGCTTCTACAAAGCAAGAGCTGACGGAGGAAGCGATGCCAAAACCGGGAAGTCGCACGCATACACCATCTGATGAGATGGCTCGGTTTACGAATCGCGAGGGGCAACAAGCGACATTCCAGCGGCATCTGCAATCCGCAAACGAACCTCAAGTGCTTGTGTTCTATGGCGTTGGTGGAACCGGCAAGACATGGCTTCTAAAAAAGCTACGGGAGCAGGTCCCTGACGGTATTCCGTCGGCATATCTTGACTTCGATGTGTCTAAGAATGGGAAGCGGTATGTAGACGATCATGTGACTGTATTACAGAGCATCAAAGAGCAGCTCTCTGTGCCGACGCCACGCTTCGATTTGGCGCTGGCGATGCTGCACAAGAAACGAGGTCATGTCACAGAATCAGGCAGCGGCGTCCCGTGGCTGGATATAGCTGGCGACATCGTATCCTCCTCCGTTCCCGGGGCAGGACCCGTCCTTAAGATGTTGAGCAAGTCTGCACTTGTCCGATTGGAGGGAACGTCGCTGGAGAAGCTGCTTCGGACTCATTTCGGAAAAGATTTGGTCATCGCACTACGCAGAATGACAGATCAAGAGATCGAAAACAGCCTTCTAGGCTATCTCTCTGAGGATCTGGCCGAATCCCTCCCGACGCATTTGAACCGAGCCGTCAAGTGCGTGATCTTTTTGGATACGTTTGAATCGATTGGAGCCGGTTTCGAGAATAAAGAGCACAAGCGCTCGCGTGAGGAGTGTTTTCAGAACTTGGCGGCAAAATGCGGTTTCGCACTCGTCGTGATTGCCGGACAGAATAGGCTTTCCTGGGATGAAAACCCGGAGTGGGCAGAGTACCTGGATCAACATCTCGTGGGAGGACTATCCGAAGGAGACGCACGACAGTTTCTTACGCGATGCGACATCACTGCAGAGAAGTTGCAGGACTGCATCCTTGCCACCTCGAAGGAGTCAACTGGAGGCTATCATTGCTTTAGCTTGGGACTCTGCGCGAACATCGTCGTCAATGAGCGCAATGCCGGTAGCGAACCCGAGGCGGAGACCCTCCGCTTTAAACCTCAAGATTGGGACCAGCTCGCGCGCCGTTTTCTCAAGTCTCTGGACTCCGATACGGACTGTATTTGGATCGAACAACTTGCGTTGACCCCACGGTTCGACGAGACTGCTGCCCGCCATGCATATTCGCCTGAACGCAGTACGGCTCAGGCTGCGGCCTGGAGGAAACTAAGGGGCTATAGCTTTGTTGAACGCCTTTCAGATAGCGAGTGGTATTCAATCCGTTCCGAGATGCGTGCTGCTCTGAGGAATCAGCCCTCAGCCCAAGAACGCCTCAGCGAAGACCATCGACAGTGGAGGGACTATTGGTCAAGCCGCTCCGAAGCCGTGGCTGATGATGCCGCTGGGCTCGCTTGGTATCACTCCTATTACCTTAATCCAGTAGGGGCAACGAAGACTTGGAAAGAACTTGCTGAGAACGCCCGGACTTCCCGTCCTGCTCGGATGAGAGAACATTCCGGCATGCTGGGGTGGTTGGAACCATTACAGTTGTTGGAGAATACGTTCCGAACTAAAGCCGAGACGGGGGCTCTTTGGTGCTTGGGTCAGGAGCTCTCTAAGAGTTCATTTAAACGAGGGTCAAACCTACAGAGGGCTATCGCTTGCTTTGAGGCGGTGCTGTGCGAAGTCACAGAAGAGAAATCCCCACAACACTGGGGCAGAGTCAAAGATAACCTCGGGGGAGCGTGGCGGGAGATGCCGACAGGCGACCACACAGCAAACCTCAATAATTCCATTGCCTCCTACGAGGCAGCACTGCGTGTATTTACGGAACAAGATTTTCCGCAAAAATGGGCAATGATCTCGTGCAATCTTGGGATGGCATGGAGGGCTTTGCCCACAGGGGACTGCACGGCAAATGTGAGGAAGGCTATCGTCTACTACGAGGCCGCGTTGAGAGTCCTAAACGAACATGAATTTCCGTCGCTCTGGGCCAACGCCCAGAACAGCCTTGGGATCGCATGGGCGTATTTGGCCAGGAATGACGCAGAGCCAGATTTTATGACTTCCATCACTTGCTACGAGGCAGCATTGCGTGTCTTGACTGAGCAGGATTTTCCACAAAACTGGGCCATGATCCAGAACAACCTTGCGAGCGTTTGGGACAGTCTGCCCACGGGTGATCGCACAGCAAACCTAAAGAATTCCATAGCTTGCTATGAGGCAGCACTGCGCGTATTTACGGAACAAGATTTTCCGCAAAACTGGGCCATGGTTCAGAACGGTCTCGGCAGAATATGGAACAGCCTGCCCACGGGTGACCGCGCAGAGAATCTCAAACAGTCGATAAACTGCTACACGGCAGCACTGCGAGTATCTACGGAGCAGGAATTCCCTAAAGAATGGGCTGGCGTCCAGAACAACCTCGGTCGGGCGTGGGGCGGCATGCCCACAGGTGACCGCACAACAAATCTCAAGGCGGCAATCGACTTCTTCGAGGCAGCATTGCGCATATTTACAGAGCAAGACTTCCCTCAAGACTGGGCCAACGTCCAGACCAACCTCGGCAGAGCATGGGAACGCCTACCAACTGGAGATCGAACAGAGAATGTAAGAAGCGCCGTCTCCTACTTCGAGGCAGCGCAACGGGTGTACACCAAACAGTCGTTCCCTCGTGATTATGAGATTGTTGTTGCCAAACTGAAAAATCTGGCTGAGCTTGGCATTCCCAAATAGGGTGCCAACAACAACAGTATGCAAACTATTCTGGAGTCTCTCTCTCCTATGAATCTCGACCAATCCTGCGTGCTTTTCTGGCAGGCGGAGCCGTCACTTCAAGCTCGTCCTTGACCCTTTTGAACACAGCTGCGACGGCGGACTGCAAAGCGCCTTTTTGGTACATATAAATGCCGATCGGCAGCAACCAAGCCACAAAGGTTGGGATGCACATAATCAGAATCACCCAAAATAGGGCGGTCGGACGACAGCTCCCGTAGGCAATGAGGAGCACGCGGTCCTCATTCGTCTCGACGCCTATCACTGTTCTGTCGAATCTCAGGAGCGAGGCAATGGTGGGCTCAACTCTAGTCGCCGTGATGACTCCTTCGTCCGTCACGTCCATCGTTGTCGAAACTTTCCTTACTTGATCCGCGAGCACGAGAATGATTGTCTCCAGGTCCGCTTGGGTTCGCAACTGCTGGCTCACTTCAAATTTCATTTTGGCCTCTCCACCGCAATCTGCGGTTGCAGGTTCTCGATGATGTCCTCATAGGTTCACAGGTTCCCGATAAAAGAAGAAAACTCCGCGACTGTTGAACAGATCATCGTTCCCACATTCCAGCATCCTCGTTTCTCTGAACCCCGAGGATAGCAAATCAACTCGCTTAGCAGTTCCATGCTGCGTTGCATGGCCGCCAACCTTGCAATCACCACCATAAATCGCCTTTTCGGGCGATGGGACAATGAAACGGAGGGATACCAACTGTCGTTTGGGCCACCCATCGACCTTCACAAACCGACATCTTTCGCGAACAATAATGCCTCGTGAGTGGCACAGGTCTTCAATATTTTGAGTATTAGAGTATGCGGGCCCAGACAATACCCTTGCAGACCCTAAATAGGGTTCCACATCCACAATCGAGGTTTAGAAAACTATGAGATTTTTTACCGGAACAGAAAATGCGATTTTTTTGAGAAACCCTGAAGGTCTGTGCAGTTCTGACGAATATGAGCTTCTCGTCCAACCATTCATGAATCGCTTCTTTAGCTATGAGACGACGTTCTTGTGCCTTTCGATACGGGGGGATGATGAATCGGGCAATATCGCCGATGCTTATGGATTCCAATTCGAGTTGAAGCCGGACGTGATGGATGACATTGCAATCGTCTGCGCGGGCGATTTCCAGAATGTGATCTATGACGCGTATTGCGGTCTGCTACGAGGCGAAGACATTGCCAGATACGTTCACGGTTTTGAGCTGCTGCCGAACGACGCTGACCGAACGACGCGGGAAAAGATTCTGATGAAGGCTCTGTCCAAGGCTAAGGATGCGGGACGACCATACGCAGAAGCCCGGATTTACCGGTGCCTGCGTAGAACCGATTGTATCGATCCAGACGCCGGAAAATCGGAGTCAATCGCCATTAACTGTCTTGGAGAAGATGAAGAGGAGTAGTGCGCCCCGTCGCACTGCAGGACTATATGGCAACAAATGGCTGTCACATGCCCCGGATGTCGCCATTTCTCCTTTCAATCGGTGCCTGTTCGTTTTCATGTTCGCTCACCGGAAGCAAGACCGTCGGGTGGGCAGAAAGATGCCGCTCTCACTTCGTGAGAGCGGCTTTCAGGGTGGTAAGACGGGCTTCTTTGCGAAGCGCCGCGCCCGCCAACGGCGGGCGCGGCGGCCCATCAATCAACTAGCCTCCGGCAATGAAAACTCACACGAGGAGGCTGACGCGGCCAATTCCAGAGCAGACAGGATGACCGCCGATGTCCTCTGAATGACCTCAAGACTTTCGGTGAGAAGAGCTGCGTTGCCATGGTACAGGTGAATGTAATCGGCTGACGCCCGGCCCGTGCTGAGTCCGATGGTCGTTCCCACGACAAACGCAATGGCCTCGGCCTCTGTCTCCCTCACTGTTTTGGTGGTCGCGGTGCGCCGCTCGGCCTTATGCAGCATCTCGTGTGCGAGTTCATGGACAAGCGTGCTGAACTCCTCGGCTGCACCCTGACCGGGAAGGATGGCGATTCTGCCGCCGTAGCTCATCCCCAACGCTGGCGCGATGCTCTCTTTGAACTCAACCCGGATGCGCTGGGCAGAGATGAAGTCGAGCAACCGCTCCCGGTACTCTCCGACATCGCCCGTCACCCGCTCTGACAAGTCGGGAAGGTCTTTGCCTTCGGTCTGGGTGACATCGAAGACGTAGGCAGAACGAAACCCAACCAACACGGCTTGATTCTGGGTACGGATGTCCTTCTCGGCCTCTGAATCTTTCTTCCGGCGAATGCCTACGACAGGGGCAAGGATGCGGATGCCACGCTCTCCTTTCCTGACCTTCCTGCCAAGCTGATTCCATGCGTAGAGCCCAGCGACTCGGGTGGCGTTTGGCCGCTGTCGGGCAATCTCAAGGATGTTGCCGAATGAATAGTTATGGAATCGGCCCATTGCGGTGAGATAGGCGGTCAATCCCTCCGAGTGGCCCTGCTCCAGTTGCTCGATGAGAGCTTGGACATTAGCTGCGATTGCCTCTTTCGCTGTCTGCTGCTTTGGCTGCTGCATTTTGAGGTTTTGGGCGAACGGTGTGACGTTGGTTGGGGTGGCGATGGTGGCGGTACTCATGGGTGCTCTCCTTGGGGTTCTGGCTCTTGCACGTCCGCGTTGAAACGCGGCATGTACATGCCGAACGCCTCCTGGCGAAGGTGGGGGGTAGCAACCGCAAGCCGTGGGGTATCCCCACCCTTGCAACGAGAGCGCAGCGGGAGTGGAAAGGGCGGAGCGCAGCGGAGGTCTGCACAAGCGAAGCGCGGAAGATTGGGGAGTGGCTTGCGGGCGCGAGGGGAGACCTCCCCTTAGCGGGCTTGTCTACATTGCTGGGCGCGGAGCGCAAGATTTGTCGGGAGGGCGTTGCGGGAAGGAAAGACCCGCAGAGGAGGGTGGCGGAAGACGCGAAAGCGGCTGGAGACAGGGAGGACAACATCCTCCCTGATAGAATGGGTTTGTAACTTGCCCTTAGATAGTCAACTCTCGGGCTCCAAAGATGAGTTGATATAGGTTGAAGTTGACCTGTTTGTAAGGAGGCGAATGCCTCAGAATGTCTCTACTCCTACCGTGATAGCAGGTCCACCGGCCCATGTCCTGTTAGGACCACTTACTCAGCGCCTGATCGCCGGATCGAAGTGGCAGGGTGCCGACGCATTCCCCGCCTACCAAGTATGGGCAGATGACGTTGAATCGGTGCTGGCCTTCTTAGATCGAGAGAACCGTCTGCCGACGTTTTTCACAATTATTCAGAAGGCACGCACGCCGAAACACCGGGACGCGGCGCTGGCCGAGGCCCGTGGCAGCTTTTTCTTGAACCAGAATGGCTTTCGGATTTTGGCATGGGAGCCACCTGGCGAAGGCACGACGAAGGGCGAGGTCTTGGCCTCATTTCCGGGTTCCCCGGATGTTTTTGTCGAAGTCAAGCAACCGAGTTGGCGGGGAGAGTTTTTGCCCCTAAGCGTCGCGGAGCGGCAACGGCTGTCTCCATCTGAGACGGCGCAACGCTATCAGCGGATGAAGCTGGGCAAGTATCTCCCCGACATGGCCGAGGCCGAAGCGGTGGGTTCTCCACAGTTCGCGATGAGTGTCGTGAGGCGCAACGCGATCCCGAAGTTCACCGACCAGCGTCCCAATCTTGCGATTGTAGTGGATGACTGTAAGGTGACCGTGGTTGGATTCCCGTCGCTGTCGGAGTACGTAACGGACGAATTTCTTTACCCCGCGCACGACCTCGACGATCCGGATGACCGCCTGACCTACGAACGCCTGGGCGGAGTCCTATTTCTCCAGCCGGAGTCCGTGGGAACGACCATCGAATACAAGGTTGATTTCGTGGAGAATCCAGGGGTGCTCCCAGCCTGCGCGTTGCCGCCGGCCGTGACCGTGCTGCTGACGAACTTGCGCGATGAAACCGATAGGCGCGAAGCAGCGCGACACGCGGGCGTACCTTCGTTTCTGAAGATGTTGAAGAGGGGCCGTTCGAAGGACGAACCGAGCTGATCGCTGTAGCAGAAAGCTATGCTCGCAGGTTTCTTCATTGAGGTCGTGGGTGCTGCACGATGTCGAGATCAGCTAATTTCGACATCTACCTCAGTCGTAGTAAGAACGCTCCCGCTGTTGCTGGAAGCTTTTTGCATTTCCAGCGCGCCCGGACTGCAACGCGAGATGCCCGGCGTATTCCAAAGGATGAGAAGAGCGTCTAGAACGGGATCGTGTAGCGCTGCCTTAACCATGATTCGGATACGACGGATTGGAATGCCTCACCTTCGTAATGCGGGAAATGAGCTTGCGTCAATGCGGTTGATTCAGACGCTGCTCCAGCGCGGATATGGCTGTGACAACCTCGTTCACGTCGGGTATCGAACCAAAGACCATGCCGGACATGGCTTCATAGTCCTGCTGTAGATCGGTGAGCATCCCGTAATGAGGAGTCAGGGCGAAGCTGCCGGGAACGGCTGAGGCGAGGTCAAGATCGGGTCGGTTGAAGAACATCCGCGCATGACGAACGCAGTCCAGGGCCATCTCTGCGTCTTCTGTTGATTGACGGCCAATCTCAGAAGCCAAGAGTCGATAGACATCATAGTAGTGGCGGGAGACGCGCTGCCCTCCTCCCTTCAACTCGCCACGGCGGTCCCACCACCGGCGTAGGCCGTGCAGGATTACGACTTTATCCCAGAAAGTACGGCTGGGATCGACAGTGGTGACATTGCCGACTGCCAAGTTGATATTCGGAAGGTCGTCTGCAATATACGGCTTGACGACCACTGGGGCATGAGGATCAAGAGCCGACTTCGCACCCGATTCGATCTTGATGGCGCGACGGATGTAAGCATTTCCATCTGCGGTGGCAGTGGGATACCAGAGCAGTAAGCTCTGACCGTCGGGGTCGCCGGGATCGGGTTCCACTCGCGCCCGATTTTGATTAATGCCTGCGGTCTTTAGGGTCTGCTGTAGAAGCACACTCAACCTCTCCAGCATCGGGCCTTTGATGTACTCTTGACACGCTGCTTTGATGGCCTCCAGGCGGGCATTACGCTTCTTCCCGCTCATAGCTTCCAGTTCCTCGAAGGTCGTGGGCTGTCCAATATCCTCCCGAAAGACGGTGATGTCGATGTCTTCGGAGAATCGCTCGATCAAGCCATAGCCCTTTGAGAGCGACGTGCCACCCTTGAAGAGCAAGCGCGGCCCACCGGCCTCCAGTTCATTGAAGAGCGCGTCAAGTGTCCAGCAAACCCAGAAGTCTTTCTCGATGTTTTGCTCGTTAGTGCGGAGCCGGTCGGCGGCACCCACGAAAAGATCACGGCGCTCTTCGTCACTCGCGGCTAGTACGGTTTGAAAACCCTCAATCATCGGCTAAGTGAAACCCTCTTCTTCTGAATGATAGGGGGCGGTGCGGGTGCGCGTCTGGCGGGCTTCGCTTTCTTTGCCGACGGCAGCGCTCCAGCGCTGACCTGTTGGAGCAGGTCGCGCACGATTACCCGCATCCACTCCGGCATTGCCGACATTCCGCCGCGCAAATCGTTCTGTATGGCCTGTCCATGATCTGGGTCTTTGAGGATAGAAACAAGGCGGTTGCGAAGAGTTCCGTCATCCGACGGAAGCATATCGCGCAGCCAATGAAGCGCCTGCACGAAACGCATGGCGGGACGGCCGGCCCAGTAGAGGCGGCTGGGAGCGGCGGACCGGAAGTCCAGAGTGAGGTTGCCGAGGGTGATAGGCCGCAGGCGTCCATCAGTGAGGACACCGATGCGCGCCGGAACTGCGTCGGTGAGTCCAAGGTCGTTGGCGGCAGTGAGGCCATCGACTACGATCCGAACTTTACCCTTGCGGGCCAGCGCGTCGATCACGTCGCGAGGGTTTGGATAGGTAGGCTTTCCGGTGAGTCGGTTGGCTTGGGGGATGTCGTAGAAGCCACGCGCAATTCGCCGCAGGTTTCGGGAAGCAACAAGCCGATGGAGAGCCTGATCGACTGCGGTGCGCGGTCCTAGGTCGGCAAAGTCCTCCGGGGTCCAGACGCGCGGCTGCGCCGGGGCGGATATGCGGTC
>Ga0302319_10022431_pt1 | contig 11322 bp, 10 predicted proteins | sample Bog_T0_2_FD_203319 | JGI IMG/M metagenome (GOLD analysis project Ga0302319, IMG submission 203319) | Peat permafrost microbial communities from Stordalen Mire near Abisko, Sweden - Bog_T0_2 | ecosystem: Environmental > Terrestrial > Soil > Wetlands > Peat | place: Sweden: Abisko, Stordalen Mire...
GACTCCGAACTCAACCAGATCAAGCGCGCCGATTTTGCCCGTGGCGCCTTCATCAAGAGCTGGGGCTGCCACACCGGCGAGGAGATGAGCGCCTACTGGCACAGCGCCACCGGCACACGCATGTGGGGCGCCATCGGCCGCACCGATTACTCCAACGACAACGAAGTCTTCCTCTCCACCCCCGGCGGCCACTGGGTAAATTAAGGAACCGCCGCATTTTCGCGCGCCAGCGTTGTAGCTCTGGGCCGGTGGCCCAGGCGGGGGTTGACCCCGCTGCTCACAACCCCTTATCCGTGATAATCCGCCCGCTATACGGCCATTCCTCCGCCTGCGCCACCAACCCAGAGCTGTTGCGCTCGGGATGTGGGTTCCAGCAAATCCATTTGTTAACACCGTTATTCCCGGCTTAACAGCCGTCGAAGTTTTGCGTATTGAAGTCTGCATGGATGTTGATGTCGTACCCGAAACGCTCGAGACACGGCCCGGGTTGATCACTCTGCCGGCTGCCGATGATGCACCCCCCGACGTCCACTCGCGCGTGACGATCGGACCCGCCGAGGATTGGGTCCAACAGCGCGAGGTGGACTACGATTACCAGTCTGCGACGACTCCGCAGCAATTGGTGCTCCTGCTGGATTATCAACATCACGCCCGGAGGCAGTCGTTGCATTTTCGGATGGTGTCGAGGCTCAAGACGATGCGCGGGGTCCAGGACGCTTCCCAATGGCGGGTTAATTTTGATCCATCCACGCAGCAGCTTGTCATTCACTCGATCACGACACGCCGGGACGGCGAGGATATCGAGCACGCGAATATTGCGAAATTTCGCTTTCTCCAGCGCGAAGCGCAGATGGAGAGCCTGATCCTCGACGGTACCTGGACTGTGCTGCTCCTGCTCGAGGATGTGCGGGTGGACGATATCCTCGATGTAAGTTACACGATTTCCACAAGCCGCAGGTTTCTCGCGAATCGATACTCCGCCTTCACGCAAATACCGAACTCGCTGCCAATCCGGGCGTTTTATCTGAGTGTCCGCTTTCCCAAGGATGAGCCAATGAAGCGGGCGGGCAACGACAGCGCCTTTGAACCGGCGATCCGCGAGCTCGACGGCGAGGTGGAATGGACCTGGCAGGCGGAGCGGATCGAACCGATCGAGCCCGAGGCGCGTGTACCGGCCTGGCACCTTCGATCCCGGTGGATTCATTTATCCACTTATGAGTCGTGGCACGAAATCGCCGCCGCCGTGGCCGAAGTGTGGCCGGCACGCGGCGAAGACCACGAAGTTACAACTTACGCCCAGGAGCTGCTGCGGGAGGCGCCTTCGCTCTCGAGCGCGGTCAGGAGGGCGATTGACTTCGTCCAGGACGATATACGCTATCTGAGCGTCAATGAGGACCTTGGCGGCCAGATACCTGCGTCTCCGGCGGTCGTGATGCGAAGGCGGTTCGGGGATTGCAAGGATAAGTCATTGCTGCTGGCGCAATTGCTGAAGGCACTGGGAATCGAGGCGCGTCCGGTGCTGGTCAATACGTTCCTATGCGCGACGCTACGTGAGTTGCTTCCATCGCCGGATGTCTTTAACCATGTCGTCGTCGAGTATGTGGTCAACGGGAACCGCCGCTGGGTCGATGCGACGGCGCGGATGCAGGGAGGCACGGCATCGGCGCGCACGGGAGTCGCCTGCGGCCTCGGGCTGGCGGTGGATGGGACAGTCGAGGCCCTCGAGGAGATTGTTGCGCCGGCAATCGGGCAATCGTCGCAATTGGTCGATGAGACCTGGTATCTTGATACGGCCAAGATGGATGCGGTGCTCGTCGTGACTTATGTGGCGACCGGCGCGGATGCGGACGATCTCCGGCGATGGCTGGCGCATGAAGGCAGCGAGGCGGTCGCGAAAAGGCGGGAGGAGTTTTACAGGACAATGTTTTCCAACCTCACTCGCATCGAGGAGATGAAATCCCTGGACGATAGGGCCGCCAATCGCATTGCGCTGGCGGAGTCTTACCGCGTCGAGAACGCCTTTATCCAGACCCAGGAGCCTAGGATGTGCGGTTTTGTCTATGGCTCGCACCTAATGCAATCGATCCTGGTATTGCCGGCGGCGGCGAAAACCCCGCGCCAAAGCCCGCTCGCAATGAGGCGCCCGGGGACCTTCGAGCATCGGATTCAGATGAAGGCATCGTCGATGGGCCGGCGCAACACCAAACCGGTCAAGCAACGCAGCGACGCGTTCGATTTTTACATGGAAGACAGAAAAACACCGGGGACCTGGCTCTGGAACTATTCTCTCGAATTAAAGGCGGACTCGGTGCCTGCGGATCAGTGCGTAGGGCACCAGCGCGACGTAAAAGCAATCTGGCCCTGCACGAGACTCCAAGTGACGCTCCCGGGCGGGGTCCAGGCGAGTTCGCGACGCATCCCCACTCCTGCCGATTTGCTGTCCGCCTTGGATTGGAACGTGGACGGGAAAACCATCGCCTCCGAACAGCCGGATGTGCCCGAAGGCGCGCCCCGGATGAAGTCCCGGCCTCGCGGGATGCAAAATCGAAATGTCGCGCCCACGATCGAGACTGCGCCAATGGCAGAGAAGCCAAGCATCGAAGGCAAAACGAACAGGAGGCGTTCGTCGCGATCCAGCCGTCGCCGATGGCGCGCGCGGTTGCGGGCGCTCTGGATATGGGTGGCAATCGTGGTTGTGGCAGCGCTGGCCATCGCCCTCCTGGTGACTGCGCTGAGGCACACGCGGCTATAAGAACCTGTGAGAATCCGCGTTAATCTGCGGTCCCATTCCATCGCCGGAAGGCCATTGACCCCGCCCGGTTTTTGACCGTACGATAGCCGGTCCGCCTCATGAAACTCTCCGATCTCCAACGCATCTACGATTCTCCCTTCTTTGAACTCATCTCCCGCTCCCGCTCTGTTTACCTCGAGCATTGGAATGGCAACGAACTCCAGCTTTGCACCCTGCTCTCGATCAAGACCGGCGGCTGCTCTGAGGATTGCGGCTATTGCGCCCAGAGCGCCCATCACAAAAGCGGCGTAAAGGCCGAGCGCCTCATGCCGCCGCAGGAGGTGCTCGACGTGGCCCGGCGCGCCCGCGAGGCCGGCTCGACCCGCTTCTGCATGGGCGCGGCGTGGAAGGGCGTGCACGAGGGCGATGCCCGCTTCGAGCAGGTGCTCGACACGGTGCGCGAGGTCAGCCAGCTCGGCATGGAAGTCTGCGTCACCCTCGGCGAGCTTTCGGTCAACGAGGCGCGCCTGCTCAAGGAGGCCGGCGTCACCGCCTATAATCACAACATCGACACCTCGCCGGAGTATTATCCCGAGATCGTTTCGACCCACACCTTCCAGGACCGGCTCGATACCATCGCCGCCGTCCAATCCTCCGGGCTGTCCGTTTGCAGCGGCGGGATCATCGGCATGGGCGAGACCGAGATCGACCGCCTGCGCATGCTCGAGGTTCTCACCAATTTCAATCCCCCGCCCGAGAGCGTGCCGATCAATTGCCTCATGGCCATGCCCGGCACTCCGCTCGAGGAGGAGGCGCCGGTGGATATTTTCCAGCTCGTCCGGCTCATCGCCACGACGCGCATCGCCCTGCCGCGCGCCAAGGTCCGCCTTTCCGCCGGGCGCAGCCGGCTCTCGCGCGAGGGGCAGGCGCTCTGCTTCTTTGCCGGGGCCAATTCCATCTTTTACGGCGAAAAGCTGCTTACCGCGCAAAATCCCGGCGTCGACGAGGACCGCAAGCTCATGGAGGAACTCGATCTCCTGCCGCTGGCGCCGTTTCAGGATTGCGCCCCCGCCCCGGCATAGGGCATATAGGCCGCATAGGCCCCATAGGGTATATAATTTATGGCGTTATCCTTTAAAGACCTCGGCGAACGCGAAGTCCTCGCCCTTGCGGTGACCCTCGAGGAGGAGGACGGCCGCATTTACAGCGAGTTCGCCGAGGGCCTCCGCAAGGAATTCCCGGCCACCGCCCGCATCTTCGAGCGGATGCGCGACGAGGAGTCCAGTCATCGACGGCGTCTGCTGGACCTTTACAAGGCGCGCTTCGGCGATCATCTGCCGCTCATCCGGCGCACCGATGTCAAGGGCTTCACCAATCCCAAGCCGTTCTGGCTCGGCTCCTCCATGGACATCAAGACCATCCGAAACGCCGCCGCCGTCATGGAGCTGGAGACCACGCGCTTTTACGAGGCCGCCGCCAAGGTCGCCACCGACGTGAATACCCGCAAGCTGCTCGGCGACCTGGCCGAGATCGAGCGCGAGCACACCCACCTCGCGGAGTCGCTCGAGGACAAAGGGATTTCCCAAACCGAGCGGCAGGCCGAGGAAGAGGCCTCGCGCCGGCTTTTCGTCCTCCAGATCGTCCAGCCCGGCCTTGCCGGCTTGATGGACGGCTCGGTCTCGACCCTTGCCCCCATCTTCGCCGCCGCTCTTGCCACCCAGCATAGCGGCACGGCCCTGGTGGTCGGCCTCGCCGCCTCCGTCGGCGCCGGCATCAGCATGGGGTTTGCCGAAGCGCTTTCCGACGACGGCGTTTTGAGCGGCCGCGGCCATCCCTGGCTGCGCGGCAGCGTTTGCGGCCTCATGACCGCCTTGGGCGGCCTTGGGCACACCCTTCCGTTTCTTTCGAGTAATTTCCATTTCGCCTTCGGCGTCGCCATGGCCGTCGTAATTGTGGAGCTGCTGGTCATCGCCTGGATTCGGCACAAATACATGGACACGCCGCTGCTTTCCGCGGCCTTCCAGGTTATTGTCGGGGGTATTCTCGTCTTTATAGCCGGTATTCTAATCGGCCATTTCGGGCACGATCTTTCGTAAGACGATCGGCGAGCCAGGCAGGCACTCGGGGAAAAGGCGGCTTGCAACGATGGCGGCGCCCTGGACGGTAACCGGGCGGCTGGATTCTTTTTCGAGGCTCGTCATGGCCACTCCAGTGATGCCGCAGGGGGTGATTTGCTCGAATGGATCCAGGTCGCCGCAGACGTTGAGCGCAAAGCCATGCATCGATATCCAATGCCGGACGCCAACGCCTATCGAAGCGATTTTGCGGTCGGCGACCCATGCGCCCGTGAGGCTCTCGCGCCGGCGGGCGCTGACTCCGTAGGCGGCGCAAATACGGATAAGCAGCTCCTCGAGGGCGCGCAGGTAACGGTGAAGATCCTGGCCGTGGTTGCGCAGGTCGAGGATGGGATAGCCGACGAGCTGGCCGGGGCCGTGGTAGGTGGCCTGACCACCGCGATTGATCTGGACGACGGGGTGGGGAAGGCGCGCCGCATCGCCTAGGCTGGTCTGGTCCGGGGTGCGGCCAATGGTGTAAACGGGATCGTGTTCGAGGAGCAGGAGTTGGTCGGGGATGGCTGCTGCGCGGCGCTCCGCGACGAGGCGTTCCTGGAGGGCGAACGCCTGCCGGTAATCGACCCGGCCCAGCCATCGAATGGAAAGCGCGTCAGCCGGCATGGTCCATTAAGTCCACAACGTCCACCAAGTCCATCTACACCCGCGTAAGGCTCACGACTCCGCGCCCGGCGGAATCGGCGGCCTGAAAATGAGTGAGCCCGATGGCGAGGGCGTCGGCGGCATCGGGCGGGGGATTTTCGGTGAGCCCGAGCATGGCCCGGATCATAAAGCCGACCTGTTGCTTGGCGGCAGCGCCTCTGCCGACGACGGCCTGTTTGACGCGACGCGGGGCGTATTCGTAGATCGGGACGCCGCGTTCGGCCATCGCGATGAGGGCCGCGCCGCGCACAGCGCCGAGGGTGATGGCGGTCTTGTAACTCTGGACGAAGATCGTCGATTCGATGGCCGCGCAGTCGGGCTCGTGGCGCTGGATCAGCTCGGCGAGCCTGTCGCGGACAGCGACCAGGCATGAGGAGACGGGAACCTCCGGGCGATTGCGGATGAGGCCGTAGTCAATCGAGCGAACCTTGCCGTTTACTTTCTCGAGCAGGGCGAAGCCGGTGCTGCGAAGCGAGGGATCGACGGCAAGAACGCGCATCGGGAAATTATGAATTATGAAGGATGAGCCGAGCGAAGCGAGACAGGTCGCCCATGAATTCTTCAATTTACCCCACCAACGACCAATTATGAAGGATGAATCCTTGTGACGCATTGCCCGGCGGGGACGGAGCCTTTAGGGTGTACAGCTTGCGCCTCCATTTAATCCCATGAAACTCCTCCCTTTCCTTGCCGCCGCGGCGGTTTGCCTCTCACTTCATGCTGCCGAACCTGTTGCGTCGCCATCGCCCGCGCAAGCAAAGCCGGGAGCGGAGAAGCCGCCAGAAGCGCCGCGGGTGTCCGTTACCGAGCACAGCATTACGATCAACGGGCAAGTCCTGAAGTATAAGGCGACCGCGGGTTATCTGACTCTGAGCGACGAGAAACCGGAGAAAGATGCAAAGCCCGATGATGCGGCTCACGGCGCGGGCGCCGCAGGCTCGCCTCCGCCGGAGGCGGGGAAGCCCAAGGCGCGGATTTTCTTCATTGCCTATACGCGGGAGGGCGGCGATGCCGGCACTCGGCCGATCACTTTTGCATTCAACGGCGGGCCAGGCGCGGCATCGGTATGGCTGCACCTCGGAGAACTCGGGCCGCGCCGGGTGAAACTCGGGCAATTGACCCCGAATCAGGGGCCGCCCTATGCGCTGGTGGACAATGAGCAGACGTGGCTCACGGATACAGACCTGGTGTTCATCGACCCGGTATCGACCGGCTACAGCCGGCCTGTGCCGGGAACGAGCGCCCAGGAGTTTCACGGGTATCAGGAGGATGTGAAGTCGGTGGGCGAGTTCATCCGCCTCTACACGACCCAGAACAGCCGGTGGCTCTCGCCAAAGTTCATCATAGGCGAGAGCTATGGCGGAACGCGGGCGGCCGGGCTTTGCGATTATTTACAGAATGAGGTGGGCCTCTTCCTGGACGGGGTGATCATCGTCTCCGGGGTGATGAACTGGCAGAACACCGCGTTCAGCCCGGGCAACGATATCGCTTTTTGCCTGGGGTTGCCGGCCCTTGCAAGCACGGCCTGGTATTACAAAAAGGACGCGCCGGAGTACCAGCAGCGCGACGTGAACGACGTGCGGCGCGAGGCCGAGGCGTTCGCGATGAAGGATTACATGCTCGCGCTCGCGAAGGGGGACCAACTGCCCGACGCCGAGCGGCAGCAGGTGGCCGGGCAGCTCTCGAAGCTCATCGGTCTGCCGGAGGATTACATCCTGCTCCATCGTTTGCGGGTGAGCATCGGCGGCTTTCGCCAGGAGTTGCTCAAGAGCGACGGCCGCGCTCCCGGGCGTTTCGACAGCCGGTACAGCGGGATTGTGTACGATCCGGACGGCGATTTCGGGGACCCGAGTTTCGTCGCGGTCCAGGGCGCATTTACGGCGACCATCAACGCCTATCTGCGGACGGAGCTGAATTTCGAATCCGATCTGCCATACAACGTCCTCACGGACGTGGACCCGTGGTCTCTCAATAGTGATAACAAATACCTCGACGTGGCCGGCGACCTGGGCAAGGCGATGAGCGAAAACCCGCGTCTAAAGGTTTGGGTGACAGCCGGGTGCTACGATCTGGCGATTTCGTATTTCTCGACGCAATACACCCTGGACCATTTGCGCCTCGAGCCGGCGATCCGGCAGAATTTGACGTTCAGCATCTACGAGAGCGGGCACATGATCTATACCGATCAGACCGCACTGAAGGTGATGCGGGACGATTTCGGAAGATTCCTGCGGGCGGCGACCGAAGGGCGGTAGGGGCGGCTCTGCCAAAAAAAGGCTCCTCGCTATTTCCAGTCGGTGACTATCAGGAAAATGGAATCCCGCTGAGACGCAGGGACGCAGAGGACTTCTGAGAAGGATCCAAAACCTCAGCGCCTCAGCGGGAGAATAATCCACTGAAAACAGCGAGAACCCAAAAAAAAACGCCGGGATCTTTCGACCCCGGCGTTTTTGTAAAGTTCGGTTTAGGCGAACTCGATTCTTAGAATACCAGGCGTGCGCCCGCGCGGAACAGAAAGTTGTTCTGCACGTCGCGCTGGTAGCGGTCGCCGTAGTAGTTCCAGCGGCCATCCGCAAAGATGCCGAGCTTGTTCGGCACAATGCGGTATTCGAGGCCGACACCGACGTGGCACACCGCCCAAGCGGAACCGTCCATCGTGGCACCGCCGCCGGTGAACACGTAGGGAGCCAGGCACCAGGCGTCGACCGGGTACCTGAAGATCACGCTGCCCGTGACGCTCTGGAACTGTGTCGCCGAGCTGTTTGGATTATGCCCCCCGTTGTCATGCCCATCCAGCCAGGTGCCTTCCGCGCTCAGACCGAAGTACCGGGCGAAGAAGTAATTCACCGCCGTGCCTCCGCCCCATCCGTGATCCTTTATTGGACCGGCATGGGACATCGAATGACCGTCCTGATAAGCGCCGAACGCGTCAACTTGCCACTCTTTGTCAGAGAAGCAGGTCGGCTTTTCGACTTGTTTGTATTCCTTCGATTCCTTCCCGGCGGGCCCGCTGTACACTTCCGTGCCGGCGAGGCTCACACCGGCGATCGCGACCAGGGCCGCGAATCCGAATACGAGTTTCTTCATTATAGTTTCTCCTTTTGGTTAGTTTGTTTTTTACGACTGGGAAACAATCGTGGGTTGAGTGGTAAGGATTTCCCTCCATGCCTGTAAAGGAAAAACTTAACCCCCCCTCTAAGAGTATTCCCTGAGTGCCTCTTCGGGAATTGGGCCCTGATTCCAAGGAGTTTGCCTTTTCACTGCGCCGATTCACCCTATTTTGTCCTTCCAATCCCCCCTGTTTTTCACATTGCTTTCGGGCGCGGGCGTCTTACAGTCACCCTCCCTTTCGCGCCGCCCAATGGTCCATTCCAACCCCGAATTAAAGATTTTCTCCGGCTCCGCCCACGTTTCGCTGGCTCAGGAGATCGCAGATTTCATCAAAATCCCCCTGGGCGACGCCACTGTCAGCTCTTTCCCCGACGGCGAGACTTTCGTGCGGATCAACGAGAATGTGCGTGGGCGCGACGTCTTTATCGTCCAGCCCACCTGCCCCCCCACCAACCAGAACCTCATGGAGCTGCTGATCATGGTGGACGCGGCCCGGCGCGCCAGCGCGGACCGCATCACGACCGTGATTCCTTTCTTCGGCTACGCCCGGCAGGATCGCAAGGATAAGCCCCGCGTCCCCATCACCGCCAAGCTGGTCGCCAATCTCCTCACCGCCGCCGGCGTCAACCGGGTGCTCACCATGGACCTCCACGCCCAGCAGGTGGCCGGCTTCTTCGACATCCCCGTGGATCACCTCTACGCCGCCCCCGTGCTCATCCGGTATATCCGCTCCCGCTTTGCCGATACCCCCCTGACGGTCGTCTCCCCAGACGTCGGCGGGCTCAAGATGGCCAGCGCCTATTCCCAGGCTCTGGGGGCAAACCTGGCCATCGTCGCCAAGCGCCGCAAGAGCGCCATCGAGACCGAGTCCCTCTACGTAATCGGCGAGGTCGAGGGCAAAAACGTCCTTTTGGTCGATGACCTCACGGAAACCGCCGGCACCTTGACAAGCGCTGCAAACACCCTTAAAAAACACGGCGCGTTACGTATCTTCGCCGGTGTTTCCCACGCGGTGCTCTCGGATCTGGCGCTCGAGCGGCTGAAGGGTTCTCAAATCGAGGAACTCATTACCACCAACAGTGTGCCGGTCCGCTCCAGCGAAGACAGCAGAATCCGCGTGCTCCCCGTCGCGGAACTGCTCGGCGAGGGCATCAAACGCATCCATAACGACGAATCCGTCAGTTCGCTCTTCGAAATCAACGGCAACAAATCCTGAATAACAGCCGCCCCGCGCGGCATCCTTTTACCCATGGCAAAACAAGTCAAACTCTCCGCTCGCGCCCGCACCTTCGTGGGCGGCTCCGTCGCCAATAAACTCAAGCGGGACGGCCTCATCCCAGCCATTATCTATGGCGGCAAAGAGGATTCCCTGCCCCTTCAGGTCGGCGCCCGCGACATCAGCAACGTCCTTTCCCGCGCCCGCGGCGAAAACATCCTCGTCGAACTCGAAATCGAGAATGCCGGCACGACCACCAGCCGCATGGCCCTCATCCAGGAAGTCCAGCACGCGCCGCTCTCCGGCGGCATCGTCCACGTTGACTTTCATGCCGTCAACATGGACGAGGCTCTCCACACCTCCGTCCCCATCGAGCCCCGCGGCGAACCTGCCGGAGTCAAGAGTTTCGGCGGCATCCTCGAGCAGAGCCTCCGCTCCATGGAGATCGAGTGTCTGCCCAAGGACCTACCCGAAGTTCTCCACATCGACGTGTCCGGCCTCAACATCGGCGATTCCATCCACGTCAAGCACATCATCCTCCCCCCGGGTGTCAAAGCCCTCGAGGACCCCGATCTCACCGTATTCCTGGTCGCCGCTCCCGCCGTCGCCGAGGTCGAGACTCCCGCCGCCGCAGCAGCAGCCCCCGCGGCCGAGCCCGAAGTCATCAAGGAGAAGAAAGAAGAAGCCGCTCCCGAGAAGAAAGCCGCTCCCGAGAAGAAATAACCGGCTCCCCTCTCCATATCCTTTGTCAATGGCGTGCCCTCCTCGAATGAACCCCTTTTCCGCCTCATTGCCGGCCTCGGCAATCCGGGCCGCGAATATGAGGACACCCGCCACAACGCCGGCTTTATGATCGCCGACCGGCTCGCCCAGCGCGCCGGCGTTGCCTTTCGCCTCGAGCCGAAATGGAACGCCGCCATCGCCCTCGCCGGCGGTGTCATCCTCTGCAAGCCGCAAAGCTTCATGAACCTGAGCGGCGAGCCCATCGCCACCGTCGCCCGTTTCTACAAGGTCCCCGCGGAGCGGATTCTCGCCATATTCGATGACGTCGCGCTGCCCCTGGGCCGCATCCGCATCCGCCCCTCCGGCTCCTCCGGCGGCCACAACGGCATGGAATCCATCCTCGTCCACACCGGCGATATCCCGCGCCTGCGCGTCGGCATTGGAGCCGCCGACGGTCGCCCGATGGTCCAGCACGTACTGGGAAAATTCCTCCCCGTCGAGCGTCCCATCCTGGGCGAGGCCATCGACCGCGCAATCCAGGCCGTCGATTGCCTCCAGCACGAGGGCATCGACGCCGCCATGAACCAGTTTAATTGACATCCCAAGGCTCCATTGGACCCATTGGCGCCACCACCAAATACCAACCGATGAAACACAAATACGAAGCGCTCCTCGTCCTCAACACCAAGGGCAACGAAGACGGCGCAAACAAAATAATCGACCGGCTCGAAGTCGAATTCAAAAAAGAGGGGGCCGATATCGAGCAG
>Ga0302319_10022432_pt1 | contig 11322 bp, 9 predicted proteins | sample Bog_T0_2_FD_203319 | JGI IMG/M metagenome (GOLD analysis project Ga0302319, IMG submission 203319) | Peat permafrost microbial communities from Stordalen Mire near Abisko, Sweden - Bog_T0_2 | ecosystem: Environmental > Terrestrial > Soil > Wetlands > Peat | place: Sweden: Abisko, Stordalen Mire...
CCCCGACGGCCGGGGCTACTGGCTGGTGGCCTCCGACGGCGGGATCTTCACCTACGGCGACGCCCGCTTCTTCGGCTCCACCGGAGCCGTCCACCTGAACCGTCCCATCGTGGGCATGGCGGCCACGCCCGACGGCCGGGGCTACTGGCTGGTGGCCTCCGACGGCGGGATCTTCTGCTTCGGAGACGCCGCCTTCCACGGCTCGACCGGGGCCGTCAGGCTGGACAGCCCCATCGTGGGCATGGCCACCACCGCCGACGGGGACGGCTACTGGATCGCTTCGGCCGACGGGGGTGTCTTCAGCTTCGGTGACGCCACCTTCAGCGGCAGCCTCGGTGGGAGCGGTGTCGACGATGTCGTCGGGATCGCCCGCTGACCTGACGTCGACGGCCCCCGGGGGTACCGGATCCCGAGGGCCCCGTCCGACGCGGCGTCAGTGGCGGAGGGTGGCCCGCATGTCGGCGATGCGTGCCGCCGCATCGCGCCGGGTGATCCGCCCGCTCCCGGTCCGCGACACCCGGGCCACCGCGGCCAGCCACGGTGAGGGCTGCCGGTCCATCTGCCGGCCGTTGCCCATGCGGCGGCTCCGGGCCCACGAGCAGTGGAGCTCCTCCGAGGCCCGGGTCAGGGCCACATAGAGCAGGCGCCGCTCCTCGGCCCGGGCCGCCTCGGACTCGGCATAGACGATGGGCACGTAGCCGTCCTCGACGCCCACCACGTACACGGAGGTCCACTCCAGGCCCTTGGCCCGGTGGAAGGTGGCCAGCTCCACCGCCCCGGCACCCTGGGCCTCCTCGCCGCGGTCCCGGGCCCCGGGTCCCACCGCCGCCCCGGTCCCCACCGCTGCCCCCCGACGGTCCTCGGTGCGGGCCGCCTCGGTGGCCGGTGACTCCGGTCCCGGGGCGATGCGGTAGGGGATGCCGGCCCGGCCCAGCGCCCGACCCATCAGGGCCAGCTGGTCGTGGGTCCGCGCCAGGACCGCCTGGTCGGACCAGGCCCGCCCGTCCTCGGAGCGCTCGAGGATGAGGGAGACCACCCCCTCGGCCTCGGCCGTCTCGTCGTCGAAGGCGGTCACGACGGGCATGGGCCCGTCCTCGGCCAGCGACCTCGGCGGGACCGACACGGCGTGCCCCAGGCCGGCGGTGGCGGCTGCCACCACCTGGGGGGTGGACCGGTGGTTCTCGTCCAGCCTGACCACCTCCATCCCGGCGACGGTGTCGGGGAGCCGGTCGAGGAGCGTCGGATCGGCCCCGTTCCACCCGTAGATGGCCTGATTGGGATCGCCGACGGCGCACAGGTCCTTCCGGCTTCCGAGCAGGGCGTCGATGAGCCGGAACTGGGCCGGGTTGACGTCCTGGAACTCGTCCACCGACAGGTGCCGGTACCGCCAGTGCATGCGTTCGGCGAAGTCGGCGTCGTCCAGGAGCAGGTCGCCCGCCCGGACCAGGACGTCGTCGAGGTCGAGGGCGCGCCGGCGGACCAGGGCCTGGTCGTACTGGTCGAAGGCCGCGGCGATCCGGTCGGGATCCGACGACGTGGTCCGCGCCGCCTCCCGCGCCGCCTCGACGTACCCCGCCGAGGTGAGGCACCGGGCCTTGGCCCAGCTGATCTCCGTGTCCACCTCGGCAGCCGTGCCCGGGTCGCCGACCACGTCCCGCACCAGTCGGAAGCGGTGCTCCACCACCACCGGGGGCGGCCGGCCCCGGTCCAGGGCGTCGCGCCGGAGCAGGGTGAGGGCCAGTTGGTGGAGGGTGCCTGCCCGGACGCCGGGCCCCGGCACCCCGCCCGACGTGGCCGGCGACGACACCGGCACCCCGTAGAGGGCCAACCGCTCGCGCAGCTCACGAGCGGCCTTGCGGGTGAAGGTGCACACCACCGTGTGGTCGGCGTCGGCCGACCCGTCGCGGATCCGTCGGGCCACCCGGAGCGTGAGGACCCGCGTCTTGCCCGACCCGGCCCCGGCCACGATGCACAGGGCCGTGGCCTCGGACTCGACGGCCCGGCGCTGCGGGGCGGTCAGCCCGGCCATGGCCCGGCTCAGCGGGTCACCCGGGCCGCCCGGGGCAGCCGGGGACACCGGGTCACCCGGGGACACCAGGCCGGCCGGGGACACCAGTTGACCCGGGGACACCAGGCCAGCCGGAGCGGCCGACGGCTCGATTGGTTGCACAGCGACCGAGGCTACCGGTCGGGTGTCACGGCCCCCGGCGGTGGGGGTGGGACACCCCCGGGAGGTGGGCAATGGTCCCACCCCGCCCGGGGCGGTCGGTAGGGTGTGCCGGTGCTGAAGTCGTTCGCCGCGGGTCAGGTGTTCGGCAGCACCTGGGGACCGGCCCCGGCTCGGGTCCTCGCCCTCCACGGCTGGCAGCGCACCCACCACGATTTCGACGCTGTCTTCGACCCGGCCGGCGACGAGGGGACGTGGGGCGCTGTCGGTGTCGACCTGTTCGGGTTCGGGGCCACCCCGCCCCCGCCCGAGCCGTGGGGCTCCCCCGACTACGCCTCCCACCTGGTCCCTCTGTTCGACGAGCCCGGCGTGCTGGCCGACCGCGTGGTGCTGGTCGGCCACTCCTTCGGCGGCCGGGTGGCCGTCCCGCTGTGCGGGCTCGTGCCCGACCGGATCGAGCGCCTGGTGCTGACCGGGGTGCCCCTGCTGCACCGGGAGGGCCGGCGGTCGCGTCCGGCCACACCCTTCCGGGTGGCCCGGCGGCTCCACCGCATGGGCCTGGTGGGGGAGGAGCGCATGGAGGCCGTGCGCCAGCGCTACGGCTCCCCGGACTACCGCCAGGCCCAGGGCGTCATGCGCGCCGTCTTCGTCCGCCTGCTGGGCGAGCAGTACGTCGACGGCATGGCCTCGGTCGGGTGCCCGGTGGACCTGGTCTGGGGCGCCGACGACACCGAGGTGCCCCTGGAGGTCGCCGAGCGGGCCCGCCACCTGTTCGGCACCTCCGCCCCGGCACGGCCGGCGACCACGCTCACCGTGCTGCCCGGCGTCGGCCACCTGACACCGACCGAGGCGCCCGACGCGCTCCGGGCCGTCATCGTGGGAGGACTCTCGTGAGCGCGCCGGTGCCCGTGGCCCCGGGCGCCATCGAGGTGTCCCACTGGCACCACGGGGTGGCGTGGGTCACGGTGGCCGCCTGCGTGGTGGCCTGTGTCCCGGCCGGGCTGCGCTGGCTGCGGGTGGCCCAGCGGGAGCACTACCTGGCCGGCTCGGCGGCGCGCTTCGCGGCGCGGTGGTGGCGGTCGACGCCGCTGAACCTGGTCCTGGCCGTGGTGGCGGTGGCAGCCGCCGTGGCCTCCCTGTGGTGGCCGCTGGCCGGCCTGGGGGTGGCGGTGGTGGTGGCCGCCGGCCCGCTCGGCCTGACCCTCCGGGGCCGGACCTCGGCGCTGGCCTGGACCCGGCGGCTCCGGACCCTGGCCGCGGTGTGGGCCGTGGTCGAGGCGGCGGTGGTGGTGGTGGGGCTGGCCACCGGGTGGGCCGCCCCCCTGGCCGTGCTGGCCGCCCTGGGCGTGCCGCTGGCCGTGGACGCCGCCTGCCTGGTGACCGCACCGCTCGAGCGCCGTCTGGGGTCCCACTTCGTGGACGAGGCCGCCGCCCGGCTGGCCCGGGTCCACCCCACGGTGGTGGGCATCACCGGCTCCTACGGCAAGACGTCGACCAAGGGGCACGTCGCCCACCTGGTCCGTCCGGACCGCACCGTGGTGGCCACCCCGGCCAGCTTCAACAACCGGGCCGGCCTGGCCCGGGCCGTCAACGAGCACCTGGCCGACGGCACCGAGGTGTTCGTGGCCGAGATGGGCACCTACGGGCCCGGCGAGATCGCCGACATGTGCCGGTGGTGCCCGCCCGACGTGTCGGTCATCACGGCCATCGGCCCGGTCCACCTGGAGCGCTTTGGCTCCGAGGACCGGATCGTGGAGGCCAAGTCGGAGATCCTGGGGCCGGCCCGCACCGTGGTCCTCCAGACCGACGACCCCCGCCTCGAGGCGGTGGCCGTGGCGGCCGAGGGCCGGGGCCAGCGGGTGATGCGCTGCTCGGCCGTCGACCCCGGTGCCGACGTCACGGTGGAGCGCCTCCCCGGCCGGCATGCCGAGGTCTCGGTGCGGGTGGCCGGCACGGTGCTGGTCCCGTCGCACACCCTGCCGTCGGGGGTCCAGCCCACCAACCTGGCCTGCGCCATCGCGGTGGCCCTGGTGCTCGGGGTGGAGCCCGAGGCCATCGCCGGTCGCCTGGGGGACCTGGGCTCGGCCGATCACCGGCTGCAGGCGGCCACGGCTGCCTCGGGGGTCGCCATCCTCGACGACACCTACAACTCCAACCCGGCCGGCGCCGCCGAGGCCCTGGCCGCGCTGGAGGCGATCCCCGTCGGAGGGGCCCCGGACGGAGGGGCGCCGGACGGACGGGGCCGGCGGGTGGTGGTCACGCCCGGCATGGTGGAGCTGGGGCGCCGGCAGTTCGAGGAGAACCGCCGCTTCGGGGCGGCCATCGCCGGGGTCGCCGACCACCTGGTGGTGGTGGGCCGCACCAACCGCCGGGCCCTGCTGGCCGGAGTGGCGTCGGTGCCGGACCCGGGGGTGGGCGTCACCCTCGCGGCGCACCGGGACCAGGCGGTGGGGTGGGTCAGGGCCAACCTCGGCCCCGGCGATGCCGTGGTGTACGAGAACGATCTGCCGGACCACTACCCTTGATCAGCTGAGCCAGCCGACGGGTCGTGCACCCGCCGGCCGGCCCGTCCGCCCGCCGATCGGAGGAGTCCAACCACCGTGCCCGACGTCGCCGTCATCTTCGGAGGCCCCTCGCCCGAGCACGACGTCAGCGTGCTGACCGGCCTGCAGGCCGCCCGTGGACTGGTCGCCGGCACCGGGTTCGCCCCCCGCGCCCTGTTCTGGTCGAAGACCGGCGAGTGGTTCGAGGTGGACCCGGCCCTCGAGGCCGAGGCCTTCCTCGAGGGTGTCCCACGCGGGGCCACCCGACTCCAGTTCAGCGTCGGTCCCGACGGCGGGTTCGCCGAGCCGGCCGGACGGTTGGGCCGGGCCCGGGCCATCGACATCGACGCCGCCCTGGTGTGCTGCCACGGCGGTCCGGGCGAGGACGGGACCCTCCAGGGGGCCCTCGACCTGGCCGGCATCACCTACACGGGCCCCACGGTGGCCGGCGCGGCGCTCGGCATGGACAAGCTGGCCTTCGGCGCCGCCGTGGCGGCGGCCGGCCTGCCCACCCTGCCGCGGCTGCTGGTCGGCCCGGACGGGGACCCGCCTCCCTTCGGGGGCCCCTACATCGTCAAGCCGCGCTTCGGCGGCTCCTCCATCGGGATCGACGTGGTGGAGGACTTCGCCACCGCCCGGGCCCGGCTGTCGGCCAACCCCCACCTCCGGTTCGGGGCCGTGCTGGAGCCCTACCGGCCCGACCTCACCGACCTGCAGGTCGGGGTGCGGACCTGGCCCGGCCTCGAGCTCTCGGCCATCGAGCGGCCCATCCGGGCCTCGGCCGGCGCCGACATCCTCGACTACCGGGACAAGTACGTGGCCGGCGAGGGCATGGCCGGGGCCAGCCGCCAGCTCCCGGCCGACATCCCGGCCGAGCTGGACAAGGCCCTCCGCGACGCCGGCACCCGGATCGCCGAGCTGGCCGGGGTCCGGGGCGTGGCCCGCATCGACTTCCTGTCCGACGGCGAGCAGTTCGTGGTGAACGAGATCAACACCATCCCCGGTTCGCTGGCCCGCTACCTGTGGGTGGACCCGGTGCTCCCGTTCTCCTCCCTGCTCGACGACCTGCTGGACGAGGCCCACCAACGGCCCACCCACGCCTACTCCGCCGCCGGCGCCGACGGCACGGTGCTCCGGTCGGCGGGGTCGATCGCCGGCAAGCTGGGCTGAGTCGTGTGGCGGTAGGTCGGCTCAGCCTCCTCCCCGGGGAGAAGGTGCTGGCCGACCTCAAGCCCCACTGGACCTTCCTGACCGGGCCGCTGGTGGTGTCCCTGGTGGCCGTGGCCATCGGGGTGGCCCTCGACGTGGGCATCCCGCACACCTCGGTGGCCCTCCACTGGGTGGAGGGGTCGGTGGTGGCCGTCCCGTGCGCCTGGCTGGTGGTCCGGGTGGTCCGGTGGCGCTGCTCGAGCCTGGTCCTCACCTCGGCCCGCCTGGTGGAGCTGTGGGGCGTCGGGTCGCGTCACCAGGCCCAGACCCTGCTGTCGGAGATCGTGAGCGTGACGGTGGTCCAGTCCCTGCTCCGCCGGATCCTCGGGTCCGGCCGCCTGGAGCTGGAGCTGGTGGGGGAGGACGGGGTGCGCTGGATCGACGACGTGCGCAAGCCCACCATCCTCCAGCGGGTCATCAGCCGGCGGCTGCGCCCGTTCGGCACCGACGGCGTACCGCCGGAGGACGTCCCGCACTGAGCCGGCCGGTGTCGGAGCGGGCCGTGTCAGAGAGGCGGTGTCAGAGGGGCTGTATCAGAGGGGCGGTGTCAGAGGGGCGGTGTCAGAGGGGCTGTATCAGAGGCGCTCCCGTGTCGGATCCCTCCGGGCCACCGTCCCGTCCACCGCATGCACCCGCCAGGCCGGCACGCCCAGGCGCTCCGGGTCGACGGCGCCGGCCCGGCACAGCGCCACCACGCAGCCGCCGAAGCCGGCTCCGGTCATCCGGGCGCCCAGGACCCCGGGCAGGGCGGCCACCCGGGCCACCAGGGCGTCCATCCCGGGCGTGGACACCTCGAAGTCCTCGGCCAGGCTGTGGTGACTCTCGGTGAGAAGGAAGCCGGCACCGGCCGGATCGCCCGCCTCCAACGCCCCGACGACCTGGTGCACCCGGGCGCACTCGGACACCACGTGGCGCGCCCGCCGGCGCAGGAGAGGGTCGGCCAGCCGGGCCAGGTCGCCGGTCCGGGCCGACCCCAGCGGCCCGATCACCTCGGCGGCGGCGGCGCACTCGGCCACCCGGTCGGCGTAGGCCGACGAGCCCAGGGTGCGGCGGGTCCCCGAGTCCACCACGATGACGTCGACACCGGGGGGCAGGCGGACGGGACGCACGGCCAGTCCCGGGAAATCGACCAGCAGGGCATGGCCGGCGACGCCCCCGGCGCACACCAGCGGGTCCATGGCGCCCACCGGCCGGCCGGCCAGGTGCTCGGCCCGCTGGCACCGCCGGGCGATGGTCACGGCCGAACCGGGGTCGGTGCCCGGCTGGTCCAACACCTCGGCCAGGGCCACGCACAGCGCGGCACTGGAGGAGAGGCCGGCACCGATGGGCACGGTGCTCGAGATGGTGAGCCGCCCACCGATGGCGGTGGGGGAGAGGGCGATCATGGCGGCGACCAGCCGGGCCCACTCCGGCTCCACGGCGCCGATCGCGTCAGCCCGGGCGTCGAGGGTGGCGTCCAGCTCGACGGGGCCGCCCGGTCCGACGGGTCCGCCCGGTCCGACGGGTCCGCCCGGTCCGATGGGGCCGTCCGCTCCGATGGGGCCGTCCGCTCCGATGGGGCCGTCCGGTCCGACAGCGGCGGAGGACACCCGGATGCGACCGTCGTCCCCGGGCCGGTACTCGACCGTCGTCCCGAGGTCGATGGCCATGGGCAGGGCCACACCGGCGTTGTAGTCGGTGTGGTCGCCGATCAGGGTGACCCGACCCGGGCCGGTCGCTCGTCGGACAGCGGACACGTGGACGCTCCTTGGGGCGGGGCGGGGCGGGGCGGACGACGGCAGGCTAACCCCGTGGGGCGGGGCCGACCGGGTGGGGCATTTGACCTCGGACGGTCGACCGGTCAGCATCCGCCCATGACTTTCTCCTGCGTTGGACGCCGACCCGATCCCGTCGTGACCGAAACCGCTGCTGGCGGGGCTGGTGCTGGCGGGGCTGGTGCTGGCGGGGCTGGTGCTGTCGAGGACGCTGTCGAGCGTGGCCGGCGGCCGGAGGGTGGCTCCCGATGAGCGGCCCCCTGGAGGGAGTGCGCATCGTCGAGCTGGCCGGCCTGGGACCGGCACCGTTCGCGGGGATGATGCTCTCCGACGCCGGTGCCGACATCATCCGGATCGACCGAGCCGAGAGGGCCGCCTTCCCCCCACTCTCCGAACCCCACGTGGACCTCATGAACCGCGGCCGGCGCTCGGTGGCGGTGGACCTCAAGCATCCCGAGGGCGTGGAGCTGGTGCTCCGCCTGGCCGCCACGGCCGACGGCCTCATGGAGGGATTCCGCCCCGGGGTGGCCGAGCGATTGGGCATCGGCCCGAAGGAGTGCCTGGACCGCAATCCGGCGCTGGTCTACGGCCGCATGACCGGGTGGGGGCAGGACGGCCCCATGGCCAGCACAGCCGGGCACGACATCGACTACATCGCCCTGTCCGGAGCGCTCGAGCCCATGGGTCGGGCCGGCGACCGCCCGGTGCCGCCCCTCAACCTGGTCGGCGACTTCGGGGGCGGGGGCATGATGCTGGCCTTCGGCATGTGCGCCGCCATCATCAGCGCCCGCCAGACCGGTACCGGACAGGTGGTGGACGCGGCCATGGTCGACGGCGCCGCCGCCCTGATGACCATGACGTTCACCCTGCGTCAGGCCGGGGCGTGGCACGACGAGCGGGGCACCAACCTGCTGGACACCGGCGCCCACTTCTACGAGGTGTACGAGACGTCGGACGGGGGGTTCCTCTCGGTCGGCGCCATCGAGCAGCAGTTCTACGCCGAGCTCATCCGGCTCCTCGGACTGGAGGGCGAGGACCTGCCCGACCAGAACGACCGCAGCGCCTGGCCGGCCATGAAGGAGCGGTTCGCCGCCCTGTTCGCCACCCGGACCCGGGCCGAGTGGGAGGCGGTCTTCGAGGGGAGCGACGCCTGCGTGGCGCCGGTGCTGGGACTGGCCGAGGCGCCCGACCATCCCCACAACCGGTTCCGGGGGACCTTCACCGAGGTGGCCGGGGTGGTGCAGCCTGCTCCCGCCCCCCGCTTCTCGGCGACGCCCGGGGCCATCCGACGCCCTCCCCCCAACCCGGGCCAGCACGCCGACGAGGCGCTGGGCGACTGGGGGCTCTCCGCCGACGAGGTGGCCGGGCTGCGATCGGCGGGTGCCATCCGCTGAGGCCGTGGGGTGCCCCTGGGCACCCGTGTGCGCCCGTGTGCGCCCCTGGGGCCGGTCGTCGTCGGCGACAGGGACCGCCTGACGGCTCCGGCTACAGGTTGACCACCGGGCAGGTCACCGTCCGGGTGATGCCCTCGATGAGCTGGATCCGCCCCACCACCATCCGACCCAGCTCGTCCACCGTCCCCGCCTCGGCCCGCACGATCACGTCGTAGGGCCCCGTCACGCCCTCGGCCGCCACCACGCCCTCGAGGGCCGCCACCGTCCGGGCCACCGTGGCCGCCTTGCCCACCTCGGTCTGGATCAGCACGTAGGCATGGACCGGCATCTGCAGCCTCCGGGGGCGGGTCGGGCTCGTGGGTCGGGGTCGGGGTCGGGGTCGGGGTCGGTGTCGGTGTCGGTGTCGGGCGCATGTTACCGCTGGCGATTGCGGCGGGGATCCCGCCCCTGGGCCGGCTCGCGTGGCCCCGGCGCGTACCATTCCCACGTGGGCGTTCGCCAACGCAGTGATCAGTTCCGGCGCCTGGCCCGGTCGGCGATCACCGACCTGTTCGACCAGCGGCGGCCGTTCGGTCGGCTGGCGCTGACCCATGTGCTGATGACGGCGGGCGACACCATGTTCGCCGTCTCGCTGGCCGGTTCGCTGTTCTTCTCCATCTCGCCCACGGCGGCCAAGGACAAGGTGATCCTCTACCTCTTGTTGACCATGGGCCCCTTCGCCGTGGTGGCGCCGGCCCTCGGCCCGGTGATCGACCGGAGCCGGGGGGCACGCCGGGCCATGGTGGTGTCCTCGGCGGTGGGACGGGCGATCCTCTGCCCGTTCCTGGCCCGCGACATCCACTCGCTCCTGTTGTTCCCCGAGGCGTTCGCCATGTTGGTGCTGTCCAAGGTGTACCTGGTGACCAAGGGTGCGCTGGTCCCGGAGATGGCCGCTCTCGGCATGCTCGACGATGTCCCCGCCTCGGCGCCTGCCGCCGACGCTCCCCCCGGGTCGGCGTCTTCGTCGGTATCGTCGACTGAGTCTTCGGCGGAGCGGCGCCTGCCTATGGCCCCCGAGGCTGCCCTACGGGCGACGGTGGGCCGCGACCCCACGCCGCCCTACGGGATGCCGCTCATCCGGATCGACGATCCCGCCACCGGCGATCCGACGGTCGAACCCGACCTGGCCACCCTCAACGCCCGGCTCGGGCTGCTGGCCTCGCTGTCCGGGTTCGTCTTCGCCGTGCCGGCGGTCCTGATCCTCAAACTGGGAGGTGCGGCCAGTGTGATCTGGGTCGCCATCGCCGTCTTCGCCGCGGCCGCTGCGGCCGGGGTGCGGCTCCCCGTTCCACGCCGGTCGGATCGTGCCGGTGGTGTCGGCCGTGCCGGCCGGATCCAGGAGGACAAGATCCAGATGGCCCCCGACGTCGACCCGGACTGGGCCGACGACGAGGATGACCTGGCCGCACTCCAGCCCTTCGCCGATACCGAGGTGTTGCTGGCCTTGATGCCCATGTCGGTGCTGAAGGCGTTGGTCGGATTCACCACCTTCCTGTTCGCGTTCGCCCTCCGTCGGGACGGTGCGGCCACCTGGTGGTTCGGCTTCGTGCTGGGTGGCCTCACCGCCGGTGCCCTGGTCGGGGTCCTGCTGGTGTCGACCATCCGGCGTTACCTCGACGAGCAGAACATCCTGATGGGATCGCTGTGGCTGGTGGCCGCCGTCACCCTGCTCGGGGCCTTCTATCCGGTGCGCTGGTTCTGGGCCGTGATCGCCTGTGCCATCGGTGTAGCCGGTGCGGTAGCCAAGCCGTCCTTCGACGCACTGGTCCAACGGCATGTCCGGGAGTCGAACCAGGGAAAGGCCTTCGCCCGCTTCGAGACGAGATTCCAGCTGATGTGGGTCGTGGGTTCGTTCGTCCCCGTGGTCCTGTCGCTGCCCGTGGACGGCGGCAGTCTGGTCATGGCGGTGGTGGCCGCTGTCGGCGCCCTGTCCTACATGAGCTCGCGCCGGGCCGTCCGGGGCGGCGGCTCCCGCCGGCCCGGCGTCCCGCTCACCCCGCCTCGCTGATCCAACCCACCGACCCCGGTCAGACTCCGTGACCGGCGTGATACACCCCCCTGCTGGACTGTCCTCCATGACCTCGAGCACGGGTTCGGCGACCAGGGAGCACCCCGCCGGTGGTGCCCGTGCCGGTGCCGGTGCCCGTGCCCGTGCCCGTGCCGGTGCCACTCCCACCGTCGCCGAGCTGCGGCGGTCCCTCGGGGTGGTGGCCGCC
>Ga0302319_10022434_pt1 | contig 11321 bp, 10 predicted proteins | sample Bog_T0_2_FD_203319 | JGI IMG/M metagenome (GOLD analysis project Ga0302319, IMG submission 203319) | Peat permafrost microbial communities from Stordalen Mire near Abisko, Sweden - Bog_T0_2 | ecosystem: Environmental > Terrestrial > Soil > Wetlands > Peat | place: Sweden: Abisko, Stordalen Mire...
GACGTTATTCATGGTCGAGGCCAAAAGCGATAGCGAGGCGGATGCGAAATTGGCGGCACTGACCGAGAAGCAACAGGCGGCGGAGCAGCAGCACATGTTGCAGTCGTTGCTTGAAGACCGTTTCAAGCTGAAGACCCACTGGGAGACGAGGGAAGGCGACGTCTACAACCTGGTGCTGGCCAAGGGTGGGTCGAAGATGAGCCCGGCAGGTTCAATGCCGCAGTCGGAGCAGGAAAAGGAGCAGTTTGGGGACCAGCCGGTGCAACCGCTTTTCCAGAGGTGCGATGGGCAGGGGTGCGTCTTTATTGCGCATGCGTATCCGATGGACGAATGGATCGAGATGCTGGCGGCGAATTTTGGGCGGACGGTGATCAATAAGACAGAGCTGACCGGCAAGTACGATTTTGTGCTGAAGTACAAGGGCCGATGGGACCGGGACCGGCCCGCCGACGATATGGACCCTACGCCTCCGATGGATCGGGCGCTGCAGGAGGAGCTTGGGTTAAAGGTTGAGCCCGCGAAAGGGCCCGTGAAGGTGCTGGTCATCGACCACATCGAAAAGCCCTCAGAAAACTAGCGGCTGTCGAGTGGCGCGCAATATGCTAAAAGTTGTTCCAAAGCGACTGGTTATAGACCTCGTGGTGATATTGCACCTCAGACCCTTTGACATAGGTTCCCAACTGGCGCGGCGAACGGTCGGCGGCGGCCTGCTTCAGGTCGGCGAAACGGCCCTGCACATCGGCGCCGAGAATCTCGGTGATCCAGCTTGACGACTTGAAGTCCTCGATTGCGTGCTGGATATTGTCTGGCAGGAAGCGGTGGGCCTGGCGCAGGTTGTCGATCTCGGCCGTCTGGCCGTCGATGCCGGCCTTGAACAGCGTGTAGAGGGTGAGATAGGGGTTAGCGTCCGGCGCAACCGAACGCACCTCGACCCGCATGGACCTCTTGTTGCCGAGAGGCACGCGGATCATAGAGCCGCGGTCGGTGGACGAGGCCTTGATCTGGTTGGGCGCTTCAAAATGCGGGTCGAGCCGGCGATAGGAATTCACGCTGGGGTTGAGGATGAGGCAGAAATCGAGCGCATAGGTCAAAATGCGATCGATGAATTCCCAGCCGAAAACGGAGAGCTTTTCGAGGCCGTTCTCATCCCAGAACAGATTGGTTTTGCCCTGCGAAATGGACATGTTGGTGTGCATGCCGCTGCCGTTGACGCCGACCACCGGCTTGGGCAGGTAGCAGGCGGTGCAGCCCATGCTGTTGGCCACCTGGCGGGTGAGCAGCTTGTAGAGCTGAATCTGGTCGGCAGCCGCCACCACCTCGCCATAGCCGTAATTGATTTCGTATTGGCTGGGCGCAACCTCGGGGTGATCCTTCTCGTTCTGGAAGCCCATGGCGCGCTGCGCCTCTGCGGACCGGTCGATGAACTGGCGCAGGGGATCGAGCGGTAGGGCATGATAGTAGCCGCCGGAATTGACGAACTCGAACTTGCCTGTCTCTGGGTATTTTTGTTCCGCGTCGACGCCGGCGAACAGGAAGCCCTCAATTTCGTTTGCGGCGTTCAGGATGTAGCCCTTATCCTTGTAAAGCTTCTCGGAGTAGTGCTTGAGCACGCCGCGCAGGTCGCCGAGAAATGGCAGGCCGTCCCTGTCGAGAATGGTCCCGAAGACCAGCACTTTCCCCGCGCCAAAGACGTCCGCGGGAATCCAGTAGAAGGAGCTCCAGTCGATGCCCAGGCGCAGATCGCTTTCCTTCTGCTCGGTAAACCCGCGGATCGACGAGCCGTCGAAGGTCATGTTCTCCCACGAGCCGAGCAGGAATTTCTTATCGTAGTCGAGCAGGTGCTGGCGGCCTTCCAGATCGGAGAACATCACAATGACGGACTTGATGCGCTTTTCGCCGGTGAGATACTCGATTCTCTTTTCGCGGATTTCGTCGCCTGAAACACGGTTGACGCGATCTGCCTTGGCGGCCAGGTTCAGCTCTTCGAGTTCTTCATACGACAACGCCAGAAAATTGCGGTACTCAGACGACATGGATCTCCTTTTTGGGCGGGAAAACGTGGGCCATTCCGCTAACTCGGACTCCGGAACGAAAAGAGCGGGCGCCTGAAATTAAAGCGGGGCGTGAAGAAGTGGAGAGCACGTTCGCTTCCCACTTCCCCACACCCCCTGTGCTGCGAGATAGTCTTCGACGGTTGTATTTCCTGCCGATCTTGGGAAAGGCACAAAGCCGGGTCTGAAGGCCTTGGCGATTTGTCCTGTTTTCAGGGGGTTGAAACCCCCTACTCCCTCCAAACCATCCAACCGGCCGACACGTTCGATTACGGCTTGGGGACGGTATTGATGGTCTTCAAAACGCGCGAGACGATCTGGTAAGGATCGGCTTCGGAGTTGGGGCGGCGATCTTCGAGATATCCCTTGTAGCCGTTCTTGATGAAGTTGACGGGCAGGCGGATGGAGGCGCCGCGATCGGAAAGTCCATAGCTAAACTTGTCGATAGCCTGCGTCTCGTGAAGGCCTGTCAAACGAAGATGGTTATCCGGCCCATACACCGCGATGTGTTCGGGAATGTGTTCGGAAAATGCCTTCATCAGGGCCTCAAGATATTCCTTGCCACCGACTTCGCGAAGGTATTTGGTGGAGAAGTTGCAGTGCATGCCCGATCCGTTCCAATCGCCCTTGAGGGGCTTGCAGTGCAAGACCATATCCACTTCGTACTTCTCGCAGAGGCGCATCATGAGGTAGCGCGCCATCCAAACGTCGTCGGCGGCCTTGGCTGAGCCTTTGGCGAAGATCTGGAATTCCCATTGGCCTTTGGCAACTTCGGCGTTGATGCCTTCGTGGTTGATGCCGGCGGCAAGACACAGTTCCCAGTGTGTATCGACAATTTCGCGGGCAATGCTGCCCATGTATTTGTAGCCGACGCCGCAATAGTACGGTCCCTGGGGAACCAGCGGGAAGCCGCCCGTCGGCCAGCCGAGAGGAACGCCATTCTTATAGAGGAAGTACTCCTGTTCAAGGCCAACCCACAAGTCGGGATCGTCTTCGATCGTGGCGCGCATATTGGTGGAGTGCGGTGTGCCATCGGGATGCATGACTTCGCTGAGGACCAGATAGGCGTTGCTGCGGGTTGGATCGGGATAAAGAGCTACCGGTTTTAGCACGCAGTCGGACTTGCTGCCCTCGGCCTGCATGGTGGAACTGCCGTCAAAACCCCAAAGAGGCAGATCGGCAAGGGTTGGTGGAGTCTCAAAAGCCTTCAGCAGACTCTTGCCGCGCAGCCCAGGAACGGGTTTGTAGCCGTCGAGCCAGATGTATTCGAGCTTGTACTTGGTCATGGATCTCCTTTTTTGGCGGGAAAACGTGGTGGGTATTCAACAGAATGCTAGGGCTTGGGGCATAAAGAAATCATTAAGATTCTAAAGACGGCCATTAGGAAAAAATGTGTCACCGGCGATGCGCGAGCAGGACCATGAGAAGCAGGATGACGACCGGGATGAGCGCCAGGCCGAAATAATAGAATACCTTGCGCCAACGGAGGGATTTTCGCTTTTCCCAGTCACGCAACTCAGGCCGGTCCTCGACGCCCACCTGGTCCAGGTGAGCCAAATCCCAGGCGAAGTCGTGCGCCTTGGCGTACCGGTTTCGTGGATCCCGTTCCAAAGCGCGGTACAGAACCTCCTGCAACTGGGGGGAGATGGAAGGATCGGCGACGCGGGGCGGGATGGGGTGGTTAAGCAGCCGCTCGTTCATGTTTTCAAGCGGCGAAGATCCGGAAAAGGGCAGCTTGCCGGTGAGCATTTCGTAGAGAATCACGCCCATGGAATAGATGTCGGAGCGGCCATCGCCGCGCTTGCCTTTTACCTGCTCGGGAGAGATGTAGTCCGGGGTGCCCAGCGCGGCGGTGAAGTTGGCATAGGTCAGGCGGCGCGCCGCGGCGTCGCCGGCAATGCCGAAGTCGATCAGCTTGATGTCGTCCTGGTCGTCGACCATGATGTTTTCCGGCTTGAGGTCGCGGTGGACAACGCCGTTGGCGTGGATGTATTCCAACGCCTCAAGAACGCCAATGGCGATGCGGATGGCGCGGTCCTGCGGGATTCTGTCCTGGGCCAGGATATTGCGCAGCAGTTGCCCGTCGCACCACTCCATCACCATGTAAATGCGGGAGTGATGCTCGCCGCCATAGACGCGCATCACTTTGGGATGGTTCAGCCGCTCCCCGATGCCAGCCTCGCGCTTGAAACGGTCGAATAGGATGGGATCGGCTTCGAGGTCGGGATGGGGAATTTTGAGGGCGACGACGCGGTTGTCGCGCAGGTCGGTAGCGCGGTAGATCGAGGCCATCCCGCTGCGTGCAACCGGCGCGTCAATACGGTAAGAGTCGATTTCCGAGCCGGTTTCCAAGCCGTTGTAAAAGCCCATCGTGCGGGGAACTCCATCCGGGGGTCTGTTTCAACTCTACCGAGAATTGGGGCTTGGAAAATAAGGGTTCCGTAAGGGTGTGCGGGATTTCGACGGCGGAGCACATGAGACGAATGGCCGATGGCTGCGGACAGTGAGAATTCGCAGGTAGGTCACGAGGGCAGTGTTGATCCGGTCGCCGCCGGCTCAGTGGGTTATGTCCGGATGGGCGGTCAACCGACCGCGAATTCATGAGTCGGCTAGGGCCATCCGGGCAGAAGCCCGAGCACCGCCGGTTCAAAGTCGCTTATTTCGCCAAGGTTAACGGAGCCATTTTCAACACTGAATGGGAGACTCAAGCTGGACGGTTCGAGCGAGGGTCCGGATATCGTCAGCGTGATCGCGCGTTGCGCGCCGCTGCGCTCAAGGTCGCCCCATCGATAATCGGAGGGTGCATCTGAACTTACAAAGCTGGTATTGATCGTGATGATTGCAAACGCGTGATTGTCCTTCGCTCGTTCCACAATCGCGGCGTATGCGTCTATCATTTCCTTTTCGCTCTCGAACTCCGCATCTTCCGAGTAGCGTTTCTCCGGCGTGACCACCACGACGACAGCCGTGCGATATTCCTCCTTGTCTTCCAGCAGGAATCGCTTCTCGATATCAAGGAGTTGCAGCGCAAACGTCTTCAAATCGTCCATGGAGCCTCGCGAATAGGCATGTCAACGATAGCAAACCAGTCCATCTTCGGAGGCAGCAGGGGCGTGATCGCATCGGAGACCAAGTCGGTTCTCCCCCTCAATCGAATCCACTCTCCGCCTCTTTGACCATCTCCATCGTCAGCACCTTGCCGGTGGGAGGGAAACACGGCAAACCGTTCGCCGACCGCCTGATATCGGGCGGGGGCTGCGGCGCGGCCTCGGCCTTCCGAATCAGCTCGTTTATGGCCGCGCTCAGTGTGATTCCCTTGGCCCTGGCATAGATCGCTGCAAACAGATGGGCATCTTCGTCGAGCGTTACCTGTGTTCTCATAGGGCAATTCTGCACCGCTGGATCAAACTACACCAAATCGCACCTCGGCCGCGAGGGCGGATACTCCTAAGTCGGCAGCCTGTACGGCCGTCCGCGGTACATTCCCACCTGCTCCACTGACCGGATGCGGATCACTTGCGCTGTGGTGTTGTCTTCGCCGTCCATTTCCACCGCGCGCGTAACCAGTTCGCGCGCAATTTCGTCCACGCTTTTGCTTTGCGAGACGATGCCGGCAATCGTCTCCGCGCTCATTCCGTCATGCAGTCCGTCGGAGCAGAGAACCAGCACGTCTCCCGCCAACATGGTCAGGGCTGTGGTGTCGGCGGCGACAAACATCTCCGGCCCGAGCGAACGGATGAGCACATGCCGGGAGTCGGACTCCGCCATTTCGCTTGCCGAGATGAGGCCCATCTTCCGCTGCTCGTTTACCCAGGTGTGGTCCTGCGTAATCTGCTTGGCGCGCCCGTTGCGGACGAGATAGCAGCGGGAGTCGCCCACGTGGGAGACGATGGCCTGATCGTGGCGCAGGGCACACGCTACGATGGTGGTGGCCATTCGTTTGCCGCGGTATTCCGGCGCCAGGGTGCAGTCGTGGACCGCCGAATTGGCGTGCTGAATGAGGCGCGGCAACAGGCTGATGAGCATGGTGCCTGCCTGCGCCTTGGCAAACTCTTCAGTAACCACCTTGATGGCCGCGGCCGACGCAACCTCGCCCAGGTCCATTCCCCCCACCCCATCGGCAACCGCGAACAGGTATCCGTGCGAGCGGGCCTGCTGGCGCGATTCGGGAATGAACGCCCCCATCGCGTCCTCGTTGTTGGTGCGAATCTTTCCGAAATCGGTTGCCTGGCCGAATTGAATGTCGAGCATGGGCGCCGCTGCCTGAAGAGATCCCCCGGATGACTTCGGGGAGGTTGCATCTGGAGATTGTGGAACATCCGGCACAAAGCGCGCCACTGAACAGTTCGCTCAAGCGAGGTGGCCGACGTGAGAGCCCCCACCCTGTGCGGTGGAAGCGGACTGCCTTTAGTAATGCAAACGGAACATAAATAACCTATGATGAAAAGAAAAGTTTTCCTGTTCGTCTAGTCCGCCGGATAAGCCGTCTCCGGCAAAGTTTGCAGGGAATTCTACGATTTGAGCGCATGGGACTCGACTTGGCGCCTGGTCCGCGCGGTTAGTCCCGCTGTCGCCTGTGCAATGCGGCGGAGAATTCCGCAATCCCTTTTGAAGAGGTGGGTGGCCGGTTGTCTGGAAGCAGTTTGCCAGTGCGGATTGTTCTCGGCGCCAGGCGCGCGCGCGGCTCCGGCGCGCGATTGCTCCTGTTTACGCTGGAGTGTGCCCTGGGGATTGTAGGGGTGGTTCTGGCGGCGGCCGTGGCCCACTGGTCCGGCTGGCTGGTTCCCATCGCAGTGCTGCTCTATCTGCTGATTGTGATTCCCATCGCCCTGTTCTGCGGATTCTGGCAGGCGCTGATCGTTTCGCTGTCGGCGGTTGTTGCGCATAGCATTTTGAACGCCGGCGAGCCCCACTTGCATGCCCGGGCAAACCCCGCAACCGACCCGGCCAACTCGGTAACGCTGCTGATATTCGTGCTGGTGGCTCTGGTGGTGAGCCGGCTTTCCGCGCGGGTGACCGGTCATGCCCGGGAGGCTGAGTCATGGGGCAGTCAAATGCACGACCTGTATGAGTTGAGCCGGCGAACGCTGAAGATGAACCTCCACGAGGAGCCCGGCCCGCAGTTGGCTGAGTTGGTGCACGAGATATTCGAGCTGGAGGCAGTGGCTGTTTTCGACGCCGACCTTCACGACGTGTACCAGGCCGGCTATTGGGCCGTCGATCCGCAGGAGATGGCGCAGAACGTCTACTATTTCGAAACCTCCGACGACGACGCTGAAACCGGGCTGGGACGGCGCGTGGTGAGGTTGGGAGCGGTGCCCGTGGGCAGCCTGCTGGTGCGCGGCGAAACCAGCCCGCTGACCAACAATGCCATCGCCTCGCTAATTGCGATTACCTTCGACCGCTATCGCGCGTTCGCCAACGAGAGCCGCATTGAAACCGAACGGCGCACCGAGCAGCTTAGAGCCACGGTGCTTGACAGCCTGGCGCACGCATACAAGACGCCGCTGACGGCGATTCGCGCGGCCAGCACCGGGCTTGGGGAGATGGGACATTTGTCGGCTGGACAGGCGGAGCTGGTGGGGCTGATCGACGAACAGACAGGTCTGCTGAGCGAGCTGACCACCCGGCTGCTGACCACCGCGCGCCTGGATGCGGGCGAGGTGGCGATTGTTGCCGCGCCGGTGGGCGTGGGGGCCATGATTGAAGAGGTGCTGGCCAGCCTGCGGGACCGGTTGGCAAGCATGAAGGTGTCGATCGAACTGCAGGATGAGAACCTGATCCTGTGCTGCGATCGCCAGCTTTTGGTTATGCTGTTGACGCAATACATCGACAATGCATGCAAGTACTCGATCTTCGGAACAACGATCACCCTTCGCGTGGAGCTCGTGAATAAAGAAGTGATATTTTCGGTAAACAGCTACGGTCCGATAATTCCCATGGCCGACCGGGATCGGATATTCGACCGGTATTATCGTTCTTCGAATTATTCCAACCGGGCGCCCGGCACGGGAATCGGACTTTCCGTTGCCAAGCGAGTGGCGTTGATTCACGGCGGTTATGTTTGGGTCACAAGCGATGAAATTGAGGGAACCACATTTTTCGCGGCCATCCCGGCTCAGGAACTCAAGAGGTGCTCATGACGATACAGCCTGAAATTCGAATTCTCGTGGTCGACGACGAATCGGCCATACGAAGGGCCCTTCGGCCTCCGCTGGTTGAGCTTGGCTTTCAGGTTTCCGAAGCCTCGCGAGGCGAAGAGGCGCTCCAAATGCTGCGCGCCGCGGTTTACGATGCGGTGCTGCTGGATGTGAATATGCCCGGCATCGGGGGCGTGGAGACGCTGCGCCGCATTCGCGCGTTTGCGCCCCGGCTGCCAATTCTGATGCTGACCGTGCGCGACCAGGAAGAGGAGAAAGTGGAGGCGCTCGACCTGGGCGCGGACGATTATGTCACCAAGCCCTTTAGCACCCGGGAACTGATCGCACGCATTCGGGCCGCGGTCCGCCGCGTCAAGTCTCCGCTGCGCGCCGACGATGCGCCCATTGAGATTGGGGAGATACGCCTGGAGCCGGTGCGGCGGCTGGTAACCAGGCGACGTCAGGCGGTGCATCTTACGCGCAAGGAATTTGACATTCTCCATTGCCTGATGAGCCGCGCAGGCCGCGTGGTGACCTACGCCAAGTTGCTCACGGCGGTATGGGGCGCCGATTGCCGTGAGGAGGTGGAGTATCTGCGCACCTTTGTTCGCCAGTTGCGCAAAAAGATTGAGGACGATCCTTCCAATCCGCAATATCTGCTGACCGATGTGTATGTGGGATACCGTTTTGCGGATGCCCAGATGTTTCAGGATGCGGCAGAGACCGTGGGCGCCGAAAACGCGGAGCCTGACAACGCATCGTAACGGGGCCTTGAGAGAGGAGTCACTGTTGTTGGGAACCGGATTTCGCGCCTGGGCGGCGGCGTGTTGCCGCATGTCGAAACGGGACACCGGAGGGGTGCGAGGGAAGCCACCCGTTCGGCACAGATCGAACCAGTAATTCAATAACCTCTAATTACCCAGGTTCAATCCAGAGTAATGCCCACATATACCTATAAGGTGCTCTCTGTTTCCATTTGCATAAGCCTTCGCATTTGCCCTATTAGCATTCTCTAATTTATCGATTCCTCTCTCGTCAAATTTTGGCTCTCCAAGTGCACTGCTATCGGCAATCAGCTACATGGTTGCCTCACGGACAGTTATGCGCGAGAGGAACTCGCTCGGCGGCGCGGATAGCTTTTCCGATTTGCCACAGACCAATGGACGGAGTTGGAGATATGAAAGACACAACTGCAACGTACATCTGCAAGCCTTGGAACAGCGCAGAGAGCCGCAACGCACAGGAGCGCGGCAAATCGATGAAAAGCCTTGGCGCCTGCGCGCTTCTTGCACTTTCCGCATTCTGCATTCTATTCAGCCCTCTTAAGGCTTCCGCGGATACAGTCACTCTGACGTTCGAGAATGTAGGTCCTGCAAATGGAGCCGATGGGAATTACACCTATCCCTACAACTTCAGCGTGAACGGGAGCACCACTTATACTTCGCTGATGTGTCTCAGTTTTTCTAACGACATAGAATTCGGCGAGAGCTGGACGGCGGATGTCTACTCGATCCCCGCGGCGGATGCGTTGATTGGAAATAACAATTATGCCGTGGCGGCTTGGCTATTCAACAATGCCGAAACGGCCACCGCGACAATCAGCAACGAAGATCAACTGGCCGCCTGGGGTTTGTTTTCCAGCGGCGTCGCCGGCAGCAACAACGCCCAGTTGGCGGTAGCTGAGGCCGAGGCTGCATCGGAACCTGCAAGCGCTTACACCAGATTTCAAATCCTGATTCCAGTGGCGGGGACGCAGTCGGAAGGGGGTCTGCCTCAGACCTTCATCGAAGACCCTGCGCCCTCGCCGACGCCGGAACCGAACAGCCTGGTATTGCTCGGCAGCGGCATGCTGGCCTGCGCCGGAGTTTTTTATCAAAGGGGGCGTAACAGCGCGCGGGCACAGCGGCGCTCCAAGTGAGCGCATGAGAAATGCATGCGGGGCTTTTCTTTGTCTGGTCGAACGTGGGCTCGCTCGGAAACTGAGTCCGTCGAGCCACGTTTTTTAAGTAATGGTTACTTGTATTCGAACCAACGTAATGCCCAAAGGTACCTCGCAGTTCCTTACTCCTTTTTGTGCAAATCCTTGCACATTTGCGTTTCCGGCAAGCTCCAACGCCTTGATTCGCATACGGTGAAGCTTTGGCCGCTGAAGTGCATGACTATAAATAACCAGCCGCATGGCTGCGTGGCGGACAGTTATGTGCAGGAAGAATAAGTCAGGCGTGGTGTATAACCTTGCCGGTTAGATAGAACCTAAGTAACCACAGGGAAGAGATGAGAAACACAACTGGAACGTACAGAAACTAGCTTAAGAGAAGCTAAATGAACAAAGGAACAACTGGAGATATCTAAATCGATGAAAAACATTTACGCATGCGCTGTTCTTGCATTAACCGCACTTTGCTTTCTTTCCACACCAATCATAGCTTATGCGGACTCAGTTAATTCAGTTACTCTGACGATTGAAAATGTAGGTCCTGGGAATCAGACCGATGGGTATTACACCTATCCCTACAACCTTAGTGTCAACGGAAGCACATCTTATACCTCGATGATGTGCCTGAGTTTCAACAACGAGATAACTCTCGGCGAAAGCTGGACGGCAGATGTCTACTCGATCCCCGCGGCGGATGCGTTGATTGGAAACAACGACTATGCGTACGCAGCGTGGCTATTCGATGACGCCGAAACCGCCACCGTGGCAATCAGCAATGAGGATCAACTTGCCGCCTGGGGACTGTTCGCCGACAATGTGCCCGGCAGCAACAACCCCCAGTTGACGGCCGCGGAGGCCACTCCGGAGCCCTCAAGCTTCTACACTCGATTTGAAATCCTGATTCCAGTGGCAGGCACGCAGTCGGAAGGGGGCCTGCCTCAGACCTTTGTTCAGGATCCTCCAGCCACGATTACGCCTGAGCCGAACAGCCTGGTATTGCTCGGCAGCGGCCTGCTTGGGTGCGCCGGCTTCGTCTACCGTAAACGGCGGCAAAGCCGCATCCGGGCGGCTTGAGGCAGGTACCATCTACTCGTCGTAATGAAGCAGGCTGAATACGTCGTATTCTGTGAACCGTTCGCGGCCCTTCAAAAAGTCGAGTTCGATGGCAAAGGCCAGGCCGGCGATCTCTCCGCC
>Ga0302319_10022435_pt1 | contig 11321 bp, 12 predicted proteins | sample Bog_T0_2_FD_203319 | JGI IMG/M metagenome (GOLD analysis project Ga0302319, IMG submission 203319) | Peat permafrost microbial communities from Stordalen Mire near Abisko, Sweden - Bog_T0_2 | ecosystem: Environmental > Terrestrial > Soil > Wetlands > Peat | place: Sweden: Abisko, Stordalen Mire...
GGAATTCACACTATCACGAAACGCCGCAACAAACACGGCCTCATCGTGCTCTGACATGAAAAACTTAAACTCACTTCTCATACCTGCCGGTTTTAGGATTTATTCATTTTACCTGCCTTGTTTGCAATATTCTTCCAGACACGTATGCAAAGCCACCTGACGATCCATCACAAACTCATCGTACTCTCATCATGATGCGAACCAGTGCTATTCTCATTCTCTCCGTTCTTTCCGTTCTTTTCTGTTCAAATCCCCTTACTCCCCAATCAGCATACAATCCCCATAACTATAAAACCGGTACCCCTCCCGGATCGCCTCCGCATAAGCCTTCATCACAAATTCCCTCCCCGCAAAAGCGCTCACCAGCATCAGCAGCGTCGATTTCGGCAGGTGGAAATTCGTGAGCAGCACATCCACGATGCGAAACTCATACGGCGGATATATGAAAATATCGGTCGCGCTTTCCTGCGCGGTGATTTTTCCGTCCCGCGCCATGCACGCCTCCAGCACGCGCGTCGTCGTGGTGCCGATGGCCACGATCCGTTTCGCCGCGTTGATCTTTTCCGCCGCCTCCTCCGAAATCACGAACCGCTCCGAATGCATCCGGTGATCGGTGATCACCTCCGCCTTCACCGGCTTGAAAGTCCCCGCCCCCACATGCAGCGTAATGAACGCATGCGGAATCGTCGCCAGAATCTCCGGCGTAAAATGCAGCCCCGCCGTCGGCGCCGCAATCGCCCCGGGATTATGCGCAAACACCGTCTGGTAACGCGCCGCATCGCTCTCATCGCTCTGCCGGTGCATGTAGGGCGGCAGCGGCAAATGCCCGTTCTTCTCCAGATCCACCACCCCGCAAAAAGCAATCACCCGCTCCCCATCCGGCAAAATCTCGATCACCTCGCCCGTAACCCCGCCCACCGCAATCTGTTTCCCCACCGGCACCTTCCTCCCCGGCTTCACCATGCACTTCCAGGTATGCATCGCCACCTGCTCCAGAAAAAGAAACTCGATCTTCCCATCATCCGAAAACGCCCGCGCCGGAATCACCCGCGTATCATTCAGCACTACAAGGTCCCCCTCCCTCAAAAACGAAGAAAAATCCTGAAACCCGCGATGCTCAATCCGCTCATCGCCACGATGCATCACCATCATCCGCGACCCCGCCCGATCCGCCAGAGGCCGGCAGGCAATCAAAGCCTCCGGCAGCACATAATCAAAATCATCAGTGCGAAGCATAAATTCAACAGACAGATTACATCGGTTCCTTTTATTGGAACCACAACAATCTCTGAGGCAGGTCAGATTTGCGCTTGTTAAGCACCTATTAGGAGTTTATTGAAGCGATGGCTGCGTGTATGAGACTGCGGTCGATTATCAATATGGTTCGCAAGAACGCATTGAATCTTAGCGACGAACAGGTTGACGATCCAATCATCGAGAATGTCGCTGACAATGCGTGGAACGTAGCGATGCTCAGTGACAAAGAGTGGACTGCTCTTCCTCGTCATTGGCGTGCGATTCGAACGACATTCTGGCTTTACATTGAGGTGCAAAATGGCGGATTGCACCAGTTCCTCTGGAATGATGATGGACTCACAGTGAATGCTACGATTGAAGACCTCGATTATATTGGCGCCGGGCCGTTCCAAAAAATCCTATGTCGTGCGAAACATATCTACGATAGTGAGGGATATCCCAATCGTCGCGGTACATCCCAAAATTCGTGGGATCAGTTTACACGCGGCTATCAATCTGGAGAGATGGAAACCCTCGATCATGAATTCTATGCACTCCACGACTCGCGGTCTCTTCCGGACTACATAACAAGCTTCGTGCGATTGCACAGGAAACTTTTCCAGTCACCCACATAATCAAAATCATGGGTCCGAAGCATGGCTTGTGGAAACAGGACGTGAGATTCAAGAAGTGCAATACTTCCTAAATCCTAAATTTTACTTCTTACTTTCAGGTGCCGGCTTGCTCTTCTTCCCAAACACCCGCTGCAACCCGCACCGGTTTGCCGCCGCGATCACCAGTTCCGCCGCGCGACGCTTGAGCCGGTGCGCGCGCAGGTAGAAATAAATCACGCCGACGCCGTAAATCCCCCACAGGATATGGTCAAACGTGGTCGTCGGCACAGCAATCAACCGGTAGAAGAGCACCGACAGCGCCACCATGTTCGCCAGGATCGTCGTCGCCACCGGCTTATAGTTCAGCCGGACGCGCGTCAGGCATTTCGGCCCGCCGTGGTATTCCGTGACCGTCTTGAGCTTCACGCTCCACCACTGGTTGCCGTAAATCTGCACGTCCCAATCCTTCCACCCCGTGTCGGCGGAATAGCGCCAGTCCTCGGTTTCGAGCAATTGGAAAATCTCCTCCAGCAGCTTCTCCCGGCCCACGCCGGTCTCGTTCCAGAAGTCGAGCTTCGTCATGCTGCCGCGATGCTGCGCCGCCGTGACGCTGGTCTCCGGCGCGGCGATGACCGCCTTCGGCGTCTGCTTGAATTTCAGCCACGTGAAATACCGCGCCCATCCCCGTCCCAGCGGTTGCATGAACGCCAGAAACGCCACCAGCAGCCGCGCACGGATCGTGTCGTATTTCGACTCGATGCGCGCATGCATCATGTAGGAAAGCGCGACAAGAAACGTCCCGCCGAACATCAGGTAAGGCACGATCCGCAATTTCTCCAACGGGATCGAGAGCACAAAAATAAACCCCGTGAGCCACACCCACTCGATGCTGCTCAGGTAAGCCGCGACATCCGACTGCGGCGTCGGATAAATCGACTGGAACAGCCCTTGCCCGAACACCCCGTGATAAATCACCGGCTTGTTCAGCAGCCACGTAAACCGCGGCGCGCCATAGATCTGCCCCTTCCATTTCGCAGTCCCGGTCGGCCCGAAAAAGATGAGATGCTTGAACCGCAGCATCGACTCCGCCTCGCCGTAGCCCTCCTGCTGCTTGCGGAACGCCGTGAGCGTAAACCGCCGGTAATGCCACACGATCGCGCTCGGTGAAAACGCGATCACTCCACCGCCCGTCTGCAACCGCCAGCAAAAATCCACATCGTCACCCGCCTTGCGATATTCCGGGTCAAACCCTCCCACACTGTTAAAAGCCCAGCGATGGAACGCCATGTTGCACCCCGGGATATGCTCCGCAACCACGTCGGTCAGCAGCACATGACTCGGCCCACCCGGTGCCGCCGATACCGCCGCCTGGATCCAGTCCACCGCCGGTGGCGAAATATTCGGCCCACCCACTCCCGCATAGTCCCCGCTGAGCAGCGAGCATGTAAGATAAAACAGCCAGTCCGGATCAGGCATGCAATCGCCATCCGTATACGCAAAGATATCCCCCGTGGCCGCATGCGCGCCAACATTCCGCGCGTAGCTCAGCCCCATGTTCTTCTGCACGATGTTTTGGAAATCCGGCAGCTTCTCCCCGGTCCGCGCCGCGCGCTCATTGCGCGTCTTCACGAATGCCGAGACAAGCTCCTGCGTGTTGTCCTTCGATCCATCGTCCACCAGCACGATCTCGAAGTCGGGATAATTCACCTGGTCAAGCGACGCAAGGCAGTCCCCGAGCGTGTGCCCGCCATTGTAGGAACACACAATCACCGAAACGCGCGGATATTTCTCCAGCTTCACCCGCGAGGTGATCGGCCCGATTCCCGCCAGCTTCTCCTTCAGCACATGGAACGCCTTCTTCGGCTTCCGGTCATGCGTGACCAGCCCGAACGCCCAGTCGGTGATCTCAAATCCGCCGGTGAACCACTCATCCGTCCACGAGAAAAATATCGTCCCCGCCGCTCCGCCTTTCACGACCACATCAAGGTGCCAGTCCAGCACCTCGGCCTGCATCTCCTCGCTCTTGCGGATCGTGTCGAGCCCGAATTCGCCCATGATCAGCGGCCGGTCATCCGCCAGATTCTGCAACCGCGCGAGATACTTTTCAAAATCCGTCCGCCGCTCGAGATAAACGTTGAAACTGTAAAAATCGACATTCTGCGGCAGCAGATATTCCGTGGGCGGATAGCTCGCGTAGCTGTAGAGCGGCCGCGGATCAACCGCCCGCGCGATCGTCACCAGTTTCTCCACAAAACTGATCACCCGCCGCGCCCCGAGCCAGCGCACCATCGTGGTCGGAATTTCGTTTCCGACGAGATAAGCGAAAATCGCCTCGTGCCCCTTGTTCGCCGCCACCGCATCGCGGATCGTCCGCTCGATCTGCCGCCGCATCGCTCCCTGGTTGAGAAATTCGATATGCTCCGCCCACGGGATGCTGATCATCACCCGCAGCCCCGCATCGCGCGCGCAGTCGAGCAGCCACTTTGGCGGCACGTGGTAGATGCGGATCAAATTCACGCCAAGTTCGTTCATCAGCGCGAAGTCCGCCTTCGCCTTCTCCGGCGTGCCGACGAAGTCACCCTTCTCATCCGGCGCGAACGGCCCGTAAGTCACCCCTTTCAGGAAAAACTTCCGGTCCCCCTCAAAGAAAAATTTCGCGCGTACGCGGATCGGCTCAAGACTTTTTGTGGCTGTCGGATTTTCGAGAACGGCAGGGCTCATTGATTGCGATATTGGATGACTGGTTTATCCGATAAATGGAAGTTTCATTTAACCAATTGCGCGCAATGCCTTTGCAGCCACCTCGCCCGTCCGCCGCAAATCCGCCTCCGTATGCGCCAGCGAGATGAACCCCGTCTCAAACTGCGAAGGTGCGAAATAAACCCCGCCATCAAGGCAAAGGTGGAAAAACCGCGCAAACTTCTCGCGGTCAGACCGTTGCGCCGATGCCAGGTCAATAACCGGCATGCCGGTGAAAAACAGGCAGAACATCGACCCCACCCGGTGAAAAACATACTTCCCGGGAAACTCGCTGATCGCTTCCCGCACGATTTCCTCGAAGATTTTGCCAAGGCTTTCCAGCCTTTGCCAACCCTTACCAACCCTCAGCTCCTTCAACTGCGCCAGCCCCGCCGCCATCGCCAGCGGATTCCCGGAAAGCGTCCCCGCCTGGTACACCGGCCCCAGCGGCGACAGGAAATCCATGATCTCCCGCCTCCCTCCAAACGCCCCCACCGGCAGCCCGCCCCCGATCACTTTCCCCAGCGCCGTCAGGTCCGGCCGGATGTTATACAACTCCTGCGCCCCTCCCGGCGCCACGCGGAACCCCGTCATCACCTCGTCAAAAATCAGCAGCGCCCCGTGCTTCGTGCAAAGCTCCCTCAGCAATTCCAGGAACCCCGCCTGCGGAAAAAACAACCCCGCATTCGCCGGGATCGGCTCAAGGATCACTGCCGCGATCTCCTTCCCCTGCGTCGCAAACACCTCCCGCAAAAGTCCCGCGTCATTGAACGGCAGCGTCACCGTCAAATCCGCAAACGCCTTGGGAACGCCCGCGCTGTCAGGCTCCCCGTGCGTCAGCGCCCCGCTCCCCGCCTTCACCAGCAGCGAGTCCACATGCCCGTGGTAGCACCCCTCGAATTTCACAATCTTGTCCCGCCCCGTGAATCCCCGCGCCAGCCGGATGCACGACATCGTCGCCTCCGTCCCGCTGTTAACCATCCGCACTTTTTCGATGCTCGGGATCCACTCGCAGATCGTCCGTGCCATCTCGATTTCGAAGGGATTCGGAATCCCGAAGCTCACCCCGTGGTCCGCCGCGTTCTTGATCGCCGCGATCACCGGCTCCGGCGCATGCCCGAGGATCGCCGGCCCCCACGTCCCCACATAATCGATATACTCATTCCCATCCACATCCCGGATGTGCGCCCCCTTCGCATGGTCCACAAAAAAAGGCTCCCCACCCACCCCGCGGAATGCCCGCACCGGCGAGTTCACCCCGCCCGGTATGAATTGCTTCGCTGTTTCAAACGCCCGCGCTGATTCCGTTCTGTTCATGAAATTATCGAACCATAGATCATATCGCCCCCGCCCCCAATGCCAGAATTTTCTTTCGCTTTGCCAAACGCGGATTAAATTGACCCCATGGTTTCATCCCGCCTCAAGCTCGCTCTTTTCGCAGCGCTTGCTGCGCTTCCGGTTGGCTTGCACGCCGGCCCCGTCCTTCGCGAGCCAGGCGTCATTTACCTCGAGGATCTCCTCCCGAAACCCGTCAAAATCGATGTCGCCGCCGACGCCCCCATCTATTTCGACCTCGATTTCGCCCGTTACCTCGGCATCCTGAAAAAAGGCCAGCTCGTCGAGCTCCAGGCCATCACCGATACCGCCTTCCGCGTCAAAGGCCAGGCCCAGCAGGGCCAGGTCGCCGGCTGGGTCGAGCCCAAATACCTCGGCGCCCTCAAGCCCGATTTCCTGTCAAACATCAAAAAAGCCTCCCAACGCCAGCAAGAGGTAAAAGCCCTCATCGCCAAAAAGGAAGCCGCCATCAACATGACCCCCGATGAAGTCATCGCGAGCCTTGGCAAGGCCGGCAAAACCTCCTCCCGCCTCGACGCCGCCGGGCGCCACGACGTATGGGACTACATCCGCTACGAAACCGTCCCCCAGCAAACCAGCGGCTACGACCGTTTTGGCAACCTAGTCACAAACACCATCTACGTAAAAGTCCCCGCCGGAAAACTCTCCGTCATTTTCGACAACAACCTCGTCACCGCCCTCGAGCAAAGCGACGACAACCAGGCCGCCAAGAACGGTCAGGCCAAAATCGTGGCAACGCCGATCGAAGTTTATTAGAACGGCGCAAATCGCCGTCCTGTCTCGAACGGGACTTTTTCGAACGCTCTCCTAATGCGGTGAACACTCCGCCGCGGACGTGCCCGTTTCCGCAGGCATCACCCCCTTCTTCGGTGACTGCAAAAGCTTCAGGATATCGCCGAGATTAATCGCGTTTGTGCCGGTGCCGATCTGCTTGCCGTCAGGACCCGTCACTGTGATGCTCCCGCTGATGCCACTGCCGCCGGTCGATGTCCCGCCGACTTGCTGGCCGGCCTGGATCTTAATGGTCTCCGTCGCGCCGCCAGGCGGGTTGCTGTTCGAGCCGGAAGAGATAAGGCCCGTCGCCGTCTTTAAAAGCTGCGTGATCGCCCCCGGCTCCGCAAAAGTGCCTGAGCTGATTTGTTTACCGTCCGGGCCGGTCACTATGAATCCCCCGGAGATGCTCATCGGCAACGAACCCGTGCCCGACATCGCTTCGCGGATTGTCTTTTGCACCTCGGGCGGCAGCGAGGAGAGGGAATTCCATTCCTTCGTCGTGGAGCCGGTCACTCCCAGCTTCATCGCCTCCTCGGGTGGCATCGCCTTGCTTTCGAGCTTGGCCGTGACCTTCACTTCCTTCCCATGCCGGAAGACGGAGAGTTCTACGGAATCTCCCGCCTTGTGGTTCCCGACGAGGACTTTTAATTGGTCCGGGTGGACAAGGATCTGGTCGTCGAGACGGGTGAGCACGTCGTTGACCTGCACCCCCGCCTTCTGCGCGGGGCTGTCATTGGAGACATAACGCACCACGAGGCCGCTGGTTTGCCCGGCGGGTAATTGCGCCAGCACATCGTCGGACGCTTTCTGCGCGGCTATGCCGAGCCAGGTCACCGGGCCCGATGGCATTTTTGTTTCGGTAATGGTCACCACCGGCTTGCTCACAGTCACCTGCACCGGGAGGGACGCGACATCCTCCGCGCGCACGGAACCGCCGGGCAGGAGTGCCACGGCAAGTATCAGAAATTGGATTCGGTTTTTCATCGGCATGTTTCTTTCGTTGGGTTGTTTTCGGGAATTTAAATGCGCGGGCTAGTAGGTATTGATGTTGTTCACCAGGATCTGCTGGCGGGGCACCACGATCTCCATCCTGTTGCCGCTCCGGGGTTCCTTCCACACGCTCTTGTTGATGTCGAGCAGGTGGATCACCTGCACGACCCGGCCATCTACGCCCGCGTAAATGCCATCATCGTGCGCTGCCACCACGGCGTCAGTCATGCTGGTACACACCAGGGGTGCTTGAGATGCCGGCGCGGGGAGGAACTTGGCCGTCCTGGAAACATGGAAAAGCTCGTGGTGCATCACAAACCACCCCGCTAGAATCACAAGAAGCGCAATCGCCCCTCCAAGCCCCGGCACTAGAAAACGGATCAGGGCACTGCGGTTCATTCCCGTGCGCGCCTGTCGCAGGCCCTGCGGATTTTCCAGCCTCGCCATCAGCGCATCGGAAGGCCGCGCGGGTTGCAACCGGCGCAACTGCTGTTCGAAAGCGTCCATCTCTGAATTTGAATCGTTCATACCAGGAGTGGTTTCAGGGTTTTTCGCAGCGCCTCGATCCCGTAGCGGTAACGCGAGGCCGCCGTGTTCGGAGAAATATCGAGAGCGGCGCCTACCTCGTCGAAGCTAAGCCCGCCCCACACCTTCAGGATCACCACCTCGCGTTGGTCATCGCCCAGGCCCTTCAATCCCGATTCCAGTAAATCGCGCATCCCGGTCATCTCTGTTTCATCTTCAAACAAAGCAGGTCGCGCGGGATCATCGTGCAACTCGCGCCGCGTCCGGCGCTCATTGCTGCGCGCGAGGTCAATCGCACGTCGCCGGATCGTGGCATAGACCAAGGGAAGCGGCGGCGGCGCATGGTCGGGCGTGCGGTTCCAGGTTTCCACCAGCGCCTCCTGGAGCACATCCTCTGCATCGGCCTCGCAGCGCGTCTGCTGCCGGGCAAAAAACAAAAATTGCCGTGCGTGCCCGGGCAACCAGGCCCGCCATTCCACCAATGAGAGTTGTTCTGCATCCATTCAGTCACTTCAGTGTGCTTTTGGTAATAAGCGGCACCGAGACCTCTTTTTGTCTAATTTTTTTCCCAGCCGCATATACGCACGGTAAAAGTACAATCCTAGCGGGGGCACTGATTTTGCCCATAGCGCTCTGGATTTGCTTACTCAGAAGGAACACTTCCCATTTTGCTCATTTCCGGCCCCAAATTCGGGTCATCGATTTTCTGCAGCCTGCCCTGTCCGCTGGTGGTGTTGTCTCCGTTATCCTCAACGTCCGAGCATGCCGACAGCAGTGCGAAAGCCGCGACCGCGAGACAGAGGATCGTGATTTTTTTCATATTGCTTCCTTCCGTTTGACTATGCAATTGCGCCCGTGGCCGTTCAAGTCCGCAAATCTGACCTTCATCCTGCGCCTCTTTAACCTCTCAATCCCGATCCGCTCAGTCCCCTTCCGTCATCCCCGTCCTCACCTTTGCCCACCGCGGCTCCCATCGTTTCTTCCCACCAGCTTTTTTAGTTGAAAATCTTCCCCGTTTACCGTTTGTTCCTTTTCGCCCTGCATCTGCGATGGTGACAGGCACTTTTTCGGCGGGGTAGCCAAGTGGTAAGGCCGAGGTCTGCAAAACCTCCATTCGAGGGTTCGATTCCCTCCCCCGCCTCTCTTTTGCTTCCTTCAAACACGGGTTCTTGTGTCCAAATCTCACGCGCGTAATCCTCCCCCATCCAGTCAATTCTGTCGAAAATCCCCGGTAGGGTTTCACCCCATACCGGCCGCCCCCACTCCGTAAGACTATCGGCACGGGAAAGCCCATTGATGATGCGAACGCCATGCAAACAGACAGCTTCATTCCAATATCCAGGCCATGAACGAATCCATCGAGGAACTTTCGAGATTTTTCAAGCGCGACCAGGAGGGCCGCTGGCACAGGAAAGGCGCCGGTGGATCTTACGAAGAAATAGAAACCAGTAAAATATTGAAACGCTTTCGGGTTCTCGTACCAAAATCGGTCAATCGGATCGAATAAACGCTTCCAAAACGCGGCTCTTTTGCAAGCGGGCGGCGCCTTCGAGACGTGAATCAAGGTAGCGCAGCAGGAACAGTCTGTGGAAGCTGGTTCCCTTTTGTGGAATGCCGGCCGGGCCACATGGAATCGTCAATGGTCATCACATAGATGGACATCGCCACCAGCATAAGAATTGCAACCGCGACCACCCGCCAGTCCCTGTGCCATTTTTTGCGCGATGGATTGTTCTGTTCATTCGCCCCATGATGGGGGCCTTCCCTGCCGTCTGTGTGTTTGTGGCCGTGGCTCATAGTTTAACTTTCCGCAAGGAGCGATTGGGTGGATTGGATCGCCATTATTTCAAACTAAAATATGCCATCGGTCGGACGGATGCCATGGGGTTAAACCCTACCCCGGCTCTTCCTCGACGCGACGATCCAGGATAAACACGTGCGACACCGAATACTTCGGCGGCACCGGTATCAGCATATGCACATGATCCACCATCAAGCGCCCGTCCATGATCTCCGATTCCTTCTGCTGTGCCAATTCCCGGAAGACTATCCCAGTTCCGGCCTCAACTGCCCATGCAACACCTTCCGCCGACACTTTGGAATGAACCAACCACATGGTATTTGCATTCCCATGTCGTATGCTTGAAACTTTCGTAACCCTTCATGCCTGTCTCCTTTCGTAAACTTTGAGCGGTTCACGATCGGCAGACTCCCGGAGCTGTCAAACTCCGGGAGTCCTCCGGCAGAGCCCTGACATGTATACACATTTTTTTGCAGATATTACTTGTACTCAAAATATTATCATCCATCATTCCCAATGTAGCGCGTATCTTTGCGTGCTCCATGCGTGGCCTGTAACATCCAGAACGAGTTTGCGAGCATTGGGTTGGGGGACCGGCGTCGTGACGAGCGGCTCTTGAAACTTGCCGCTCGACTGGCTCAGTCCCCACGCAGCAGCGTGCGGGCCGCCTGCCAAGGCTGGGATGAAACCATGGCGGGCTACCGGTTGCTACACAACAAGCACCTTGATATGCAAAAGCTCCTTGGGTCTCATCGCCAGGCGCTAAGTCAACGGGCGCACCAGTGCGACGGAGACCTCTTGCTGCTACAGGACACGACGGAACTCGACTACTCCACCCACAAGGCGTTGCACGGCAGCGGTCCGATTTCCGACAAATCCAGACGCGGCTTCTTTTTGCATAACCGCCTTCTTGTGGCCGAAGAAGCAGGGCTGGTCTTGGGGATTTGTTCAGCGCAAGCGTGGGCACGCGACGACGCTGAGCACGGCAAGAAAGCTCGCCGCAAGCTACTTCCTATAGAGGAAAAGGAAAGCATGCGCTGGCTGGATGGGTATGATGACGCGTGTGTGCTGGCAGCGCAATTGCCCGGACATAGAGTTATCATGATCGCAGACCGTGAATGTGATATTTACGAGCTTTATGTCCGATGGCAGGAGCGCCCCCAGGCGGATTTCGTCGTGCGAGCTTGTCGCGACCGGGCATTGCTTAATGAGGGGCATCTTTTTGAAGAACTCCATGCCGCATCGCTGCTGGGGAGCTTTGATCTGGAGGTTCAACGCAAGGAACA
>Ga0302319_10022436_pt1 | contig 11321 bp, 9 predicted proteins | sample Bog_T0_2_FD_203319 | JGI IMG/M metagenome (GOLD analysis project Ga0302319, IMG submission 203319) | Peat permafrost microbial communities from Stordalen Mire near Abisko, Sweden - Bog_T0_2 | ecosystem: Environmental > Terrestrial > Soil > Wetlands > Peat | place: Sweden: Abisko, Stordalen Mire...
ATGAAATCGGCCGTTTTGCTGTCGACGCTTGCCGTTGCCGCCGCCGGCGGCTGGTTCGCGGCCACGCTGTTCACCGCGCCCGCGACCAGCCGCGAGCCGCGCTTCCCGCAACTGACCATGGAGCAGCTCGACGACAGCCAGAAGCCGCTCGGCGAGCAGATCATGAAAGTCTCGAGCGTCGGTCTCGGCGGTCCCTATAACCCGATGATCCGCAGCCCGGTGCTCGGCCAGCGGCTGTTCGATCTGTTCTATTATTTGCGCTGGCAGACCTCGGTTCCGACGAAGCTTAACGAATTCGCGATTTTGATCATCGGCAGGCAATGGCGCTCGCAAGTCGAATGGTTCGCCCACGCGCCATTGGCGGCGAAGGCCGGGCTGTCCGCCGATATCATCGCCGAACTCAAGGCCAACCAGCGGCCCTCCGGCATGGCCGAGGACGAGGCTGCGGTTTATGACTTCGTGACCGAACTGACCACCACGCAAAAGGTTTCCGACCCGACTTATGCGCGGGCCAAGAAGGTGTTCAACGATCAGCAGATCGTCGACCTGACCGTGGTCGCGGGGAACTACGTGATGGTGGCGATGCTGCTGGCGATGGCGGAGGAAACCACACCTGCGGGCAAGGAGCCGCCCTTCAAGGTCGGGGACAAGTAGCTGGACATTATCCCAGTTTGAACAGCGCCCGGAGGAAACTCAAGCAAGCGGTGGTCAGGCTTTCCAATCCGTCACGGATGATCGGCGCGAGCGGTGTAATTCCGGGTCTCAAGTCTGAGTCTCAAGTCCTGGCTGCAATCTTGCCGATGCGGCCGAGATGGGTGAAGCGAAATCCGGCCGGGTATTTCAGGCCGTAGCCGAGCGCGCGGTCGAGGCCGATATGGGCCATCCAGATAAAGGCGATCGACAGTGTCAACGGTGAATAAATGCTGAAGCCGGTGACCATCAGGGTGACCGGTACCATATAGCTGTGCGTGGCGTTGTAGATCAGGGCGCCGGTTCGCGGACCGAGGCGGTAGGCCGCAAAGCTCAGGTCGGGGGCCATGAACAGCAAGGCGTAGACCCACCATGACCCGTCCCAGACGGCGTAAAGCAGCGTCATGCCGGCAAATAGCGTCAGGCCCTCCAGGCGCAGCAGGATTCGCAGGCCCCCGGTCACTACGCCGGTGGCCTCGGTCGCAGAGGTCTCGGTCATCGGTCATCTCCCTCAATCTCCTGTTGATTCTACTCCCTTGTGCAACGATTCGACGAACCGGCGCCGACCGCGGGCCGGTTTCCCGCCGGGAAAGGGCCGTGTTAGAACCCCCATCAATCCGAAGGTATCACGCAGAGGCGGGGGCACATGAAGGACATCCTGGAAACCCTTGAGGAGCGGCGCGCGGGCGCACGGCTCGGCGGCGGCGTGAAGCGCATCGAGGCGCAGCACGCCCGCGGCAAGTTGACCGCGCGCGAGCGCATCGAGCTTCTGCTCGACAAGGGCTCGTTCGAGGAGTTCGACATGTTCGTCGAGCACCGCTCGACCGAATTCGGCATGGACAAGACCAGGGTGCCGGGCGATGGCGTCGTCACCGGCTGGGGCACCGTGAACGGTCGCAAGACTTTTGTGTTCGCCAAGGATTTCACCGTGTTCGGCGGCTCGCTGTCGGAAACCCATGCGCAGAAGATCGTCAAGATCCAGGACATGGCGATGAAAGCGCGGGCGCCGATTATCGGGCTCTATGATGCCGGCGGCGCAAGGATCCAGGAGGGCGTGGCGGCGCTGGCCGGCTATTCCTACGTCTTCCGGCGCAATGTGATGGCCTCGGGCGTGATCCCGCAGATCTCGGTGATCATGGGCCCCTGCGCCGGCGGCGACGTCTATTCGCCGGCCATGACCGACTTCATCTTTATGGTCAAGAACACCAGCTACATGTTCGTCACCGGGCCTGACGTGGTGAAGACCGTCACCAATGAGGTTGTCACCGCCGAGGAACTCGGCGGCGCCAGCGTGCACGCCACCCGCTCCTCGATCGCCGACGGCGCCTTCGAGAACGACGTCGAGACGCTTTTGCAGATGCGCCGGCTGATCGACTTCCTGCCCGCCAACAACAGCGACGGTGTGCCGGAATGGCCAAGCTTCGACGACATCGAACGGGTCGACCTGTCGCTCGACACCCTGATCCCCGACAATCCCAACAAGCCCTATGACATGAAGGAATTGATCCTGAAGGTGGTGGACGAGGGCGACTTCTTCGAGATCGCGGAAGCCTTCGCGAAAAACATCATCACCGGCTTCGGCCGCATCGCCGGCCGTACGGTGGCCTTTGTCGCCAACCAGCCGATGGTGCTCGCGGGCGTGCTCGACTCGGACGCCTCGCGCAAGGCGGCGCGCTTTGTGCGGTTTTGCGATGCCTTCAACATCCCGATCGTCACCTTTGTCGACGTGCCGGGCTTCCTGCCGGGCACCGCGCAGGAATATGGCGGCCTGATCAAGCATGGCGCGAAACTGCTGTTCGCCTATTCGCAATGCACGGTGCCGCTGGTCACCGTGATCACCCGCAAGGCCTATGGCGGCGCCTTTGACGTGATGGCGTCGAAGGAGATCGGCGCCGATTTGAACTACGCCTGGCCGACCGCGCAGATCGCCGTGATGGGCGCCAAGGGCGCGGTGGAAATCATCTTCCGCGCCGATATCGGCGACACTGACGCCATTGCCGCGCGCACCCGGGAATATGAAGACCGCTTCCTGTCGCCCTTCATCGCCGCCGAGCGCGGCTATATCGACGACGTCATCATGCCGCATTCGACGAGGCGGCGCATCGCCCGGGCACTGGCGATGCTGCGGGACAAGCATGTCGAGATGCCGGTGAAGAAGCATGACAATCTGCCGTTGTAGACGCGGACGCCGTCAGTAGGGCGGATTGGAGCCGAAGGCGGAAATCCGCCGCTTTAGACAACGAGGGGCATGATATTCATAGGCCGTCGACAACCTCTATCGTCCCGAGAGACGGCGGGTTACGGCTTCGCCTCCAACCCGCCCTACAGTCCCTGCCAAGCGAGCGATACCATTGACGCGGCGTTTTCTGCCGCTGCCGCCGGAAATGTGCTACATTGTCCGGCATGAGCACGGAGCCGACCCAGCCCGAAGACCTGATCAGTCTCTATCGTCGCGCCTTCGCCGAATATGGCGCGAGCGCCCTGTGGAATATGCGCCAGGTGGACGCGCCGACCCCAGCGGACGCCCTGGCGATCACCCAGGCATTGCGGACCCATGGCCGCATGGATGGACGGCGGCTGGCGGAGCAGATCGAAGAGCTTTGCCTTGCCGATCGGTAGCTTTCAGTCAGAGGTGCTGCGGACGCTGGCGGCGCAGCGCAGCCCGGACAGCTATATTGCCGGGGGTGTTGCGATCAACCGCGACGGGCCGCGTTTCTCCGATGACATAGACATATTCCACGACTCCGAAGCTCGGCTGGAAAGCGCCGCAGAGGCCGACATCGCTGCGCTGGTCGCGGCAGGATACCAGGTCACGCGGGGGCGCGAGCGGGTCGGCAAACGTGAAGCCGTTGTTTCGCGCGGAGGCGAGGCGATGCCGTTGGAATGGGTGACGGACTCGGCCTATCGGTTCTTTCCGACGCAGCCGGATGAATTGTTCGGTTACGTGCTGCATCAGGTTGATCTGGCAACCAACAAGGCGTCAGCGGCGGCGGATCGCCGGGTGCCGCGTGATATCGTCGATCTCGTCACCATTCACGAAACCATCCTGCCGTTGGGGGCCGTGCTGTGCGCGACGGTCGGCAAGTATCCCGGTGTCACGCCGGAAGGGATGCTGGCCGAAATCACCCGGCACAGCCGATTCACGGCAGAGGAGTTTCGCGCATTGGCGACCGAGCAGCCGGTTGATGTTCCGAGCCTGCACCGTCGCATCCGCGGCATGATGGAGGATGCCGAAAGCTTCATTGCCAAGCTACCGAGCGACGCCGTGGGTGTGATCTTCATGGACGGAGGAAAGCCGGTGCAGCCGGACGTGAGCGAACTTGATAAATATCAGCGCAACCCCGGCGCCCCGCGCGGTCTGTGGCCATCCTCGCCCGACATCTCGCGCGCCATGCTCGAACGCTACGGTAAAGCCAAGCCTTGAATGTGGCCGCAAAATTTCTCGTGAGCTAAAGTCGACGGCCCCCCGAGGCCTCCCTCACTTCATCCCCATGCAATTGGCATAGAACGTCGTCGTGCCCGGCCAATCCGAGAACATGGCGCGGACGCCGACCTGCTTGGCGAGGACATCGAGCACCGTCAGGGTGTCGCCGTCGCGGTCGATCGCGGGCTTGATGCTGGAGTGATAAAATCCGCCGCCCCTGCTGAGCGGGCCATCGCGCTCCAGCGACCAGCCGATCAGATCGAGGCCGGCTGATTTCGCAGCCTTGGCGTAGGCCGACGGCACGATTTCGCCCTTGTCGTCGAGCGCCAGCATCATGTAGATCGGCGGTGCCAGAATGTTGACCCCTTGCGCTTTCAGTTCGGCCATCGAGGGCTTCCAGGTCTCGGGCTTGCCGGGGTCAAACCCCTTGCTCTCGTAACGGCCGTCGAGAAACACCGCCTGCGCGGCGAAGGCTGGCTGGGTTTTGCCCCAGAACAGGATGTCGTTGAGATCAAAGCTCTGCGCGAACACCTGGTCGGCAGCAACGCCCGCGGCCTTGTAGGCCTCGATCATCTGGGTGGCGTATTTTTCCTGGGTGTAGTCGCCATCGAACGGCATCGGCACCTCCGGCGGCTTCAGTTCCGGCGTGAATTTGACGCCGAGGCGCTTGCTCAGGGCGATGCTCTCATCCAACGTCATCACGGTGGCGGCATCGCTGTAAAGGTCGGTGCGCCAGCGCGGCGTGCCCATCTGATAGTCGGCGATCGTGGTGGCGTCCGGGTTGAAGCCGTCCATCTTGGCCGACAGGCGCTTGAATTCGGCGAGCGTAATGTCACTGGTGCAGCATTTCGCCGAGGCCTTCCGGCCTGTCACCAGATCGGCTGGGCTGAACGGCTGGCTGCATTTGGCGGCGAGCTCCGGCACCGACAGAATGTTGGTGGTGGTATGCAGGTCACACTGCGAATGCCGGCACACCAGCTGGCGGTCTTTTGTAAAGGTGACATCGCATTCGATCACGCCGGCGCCCATGCGGGCCGCGGCGAGGTAGGATTCCCTGCTGTGTTCGGGAAATTGCAGTGCCGCGCCACGATGGCCGAAGGAAAAATCAGTCTTGTGAAACGGCCCGATGCATTGGCTGAGCTGCTGCTTGAGGGGGCCGTCCTTCATCTTGTCGACCAGATAGAACGGCCGCGGTCCGATTTGGGCTTCGCTCGGCAGCAGAAGCTCTTGCGCGGTCGCGGTTGCCGCGAAGCCAAACAGCAGGGATAGCAGAGCGACAGGGCTGAGCCGCATGGCTGGTTCCTTCCGAGACGATCGAGTTCACCATAGCATTGTGACACTGGCGTGTGAGGGCGGTCGGGGGGTTGTTCGCCGCCAGCATGTTCCATCCTAATCTGAACGCGCGGTTCACTAGCCGTTCAGCTTGCGGCGATCAGACTTTCGCTATCGTTCACGACCGACAGGAGGTAGACATCATGGAACACCGGAACTTTTTAAAACTCAGCTTGGCCGTCGCCGCCGGCGTGGCGGCGATCGCGGTCAGCGCACAGGCCGTGCCGCTGACGCCGTCCCCGCTGGCGGAACCGAATCAGCTTTCGGCTCCCAGCCTGGAGTTCCGTCCGGCGGTCACCACCTCGGACGAGATCAACAGTCTTAAACCCGAACAGATTCGCTGGCATCGCCATTGGCACCCCCGCTGGCACCACTGGCATCGCCATTGGTGAGAGAGGGCGACCTGATCCAGGGGCGCCCTTGTGGGCGCCCCTTTTTGATCCGATGCTCGCTATCGAAGAACGGGCTGTTGAATTACTTCGCCAAGAAGCCGAGCATCAGCGCGTTGAATTTCTCCGGCGCGTCAAGGAACACCAGATGGCCGGCATCGGGAAGCACTTCCGCGTGGGCATCTGGCATCTTGGCAGCGAGCGCCTCGGCAAGTTCGGCGTTGTGTCCCATCTTCGGCCGCAGCGCCTCCGGCGCGTTCGGCTTGCCGGGTGCGTTATGATCATCGGCGCCCATCACAAACAGCGTCGGCTGGGTCAACAGCGGAATTTCATGCACCACCGGTTCGCGATAGATCAACTGCGCTTGGTTGACGAAAGCGCGCAGCCAGATCGGATATTCCGCACTACCCTTGATGTTGAAGCGGGCCTCGATGAAGGGGGTGATCTGATCCGGCGGAATATGCGGAGAGTAATTGCTCTCGAGCTGTTTGCGATAGCCTTCCGCGGTCAGCTTGTCCTCGTGCTCCAGGATGGTCTCGGTCGGCGTCGGTGGGACATAGAGCCTGTAATCCTCAAGGCCGATCGGAGCGGCCAGCAGCAAATGCGCGACCCGATCGGGATAGGCTCGGGCGATGCGCACCGCGAGCATGCCGCCCATTGAATGCGCGACAAGATCGGCTTTGGCGATGCTGAGACGGTCCAGCAGCGCGATGGTGTTGCGGGCCAGCGTATCGAAATGTAGGTCGGTGACGGGTTTTGAAGATTTGCCAAAGCCGATCTGGTCCGGAACGACGACGCGGAATCCAGCGTCGGTCAAGGTCTTAATCACAGGCGCCCAGTAGCTGGAGGGAAAATTGCGGCCGTGCAGCAGCACCGCGACCCGTCCGTTCGGCTGCGCCGGCGTAACATCCATGTAGGCCATTCGAACCGGTTCGCCGTCATTGGTCAGTGCCAGCATGTTGACGGGATAGGGATAGGCAAAGCCTTCGAGCCCGATGCCATAGGGCTCGCGAACCGCCGGTTCCGCGGCGCGCGCGGATAGCCCGGGCGCGGTCAGAACGGCGGCGCCGACGAGGGCGGTCAATAGGCGTCGCATCGGGTACTCCTCGGATCGCTTGCGAAATCTGGCTCTGTCGCCGATTTGTTTCGAGCCATCGATCGTCTACTCTCGCCGCAGGCAGAAGCACAAGGGAGAGATTCATGCCGGCAACCATGGAAAAACGCCGTACGTTCCGCGAACTGCACCAGTCCGGCTGCTTCGTGCTGCCCAACCCCTGGGATATTGGCAGCGCGCGGGCGCTGCAGCAGCTCGGTTTCAAGGCGCTGGCTTCTACCAGCGCCGGCTTCGCTTGGTCGATCGGCAAGGCCGACAACCACGTGACCCTTGATGAGGTCTGCGCGCATCTGACCGCGCTGTGCGCTGCGGTCGAACTGCCGGTCAATGCCGATTTCGAAGGCGGCTTCGCCCGGGTGCCGGAGCAGGTGGCGGTCAATGTCGCCCGCGCCGTCGCGACCGGTATTGCCGGATTGTCGATCGAAGATTCAACCGGCGATGCCGCCAATCCGCTGTTTGAACGAAACCTCGCGATCGAGCGCATCACGGCGGCGCGGGCTGCGATCGACGCGGATGCGAGCGGTGTGCTGCTGGTCGGCCGTTGCGAGGGGTTTCTGGTCGGGCAGACCGATCTCAATCTGGTAATCGACCGGTTGCAGGCCTACGCCGCCGCCGGCGCCGATTGCCTCTATGCGCCGGGAATTCGAACCAAGGAGCAAATCATGACGATCGTTAAGGCTGTCAGCCCGAAGCCGGTTAACCTCTTGCTCGGTTTGCCCGGCCTCTCGGTCGCGGAAGTGGCTGATCTCGGCGTCCGCCGGGTCAGTGTCGGCGGCGCGTTGGCGCGCACCGCATGGGGCGCCTTCATGCGGGCCGCGACCGAAATCAGGGACCAGGGAACGTTCAGCGGGCTCGGCCGAGGCCATGCCTATGGCGAGCTCAACAAATTGTTCAGCTGATCGGCAGGACCAGCGCCACGGACTGACCGGACGGCCATGGCGTTATTTTCCTGGTGCCGGCTTTGCCATGCCTGGCGGTGGTGGACTAGCCGGCGCCGCGCCGGTCGTCGTCCCCGGCGTCACGTTGGTGTTGCTGGCCGGTGGCTGTGGCTGGCTCTGAGCCGTCGAGGTTGCGCCGGCCGGTGGGTTCGAGGGGGTATTCATGACATAGAATACGGTGCCGATGATGACCACGAGGGCCATCGCAAACACCGCGATTCGCCGGCCGCTGGCAGGGCCTTCGGCAAGCTCGGGATCGGCCTGCAATTCGTTGTCGAGCTGAACAGGCTCGCGCAACTCTTGATCCAGGGGCGCCGCAGGGCGATGCGGATCGTTGGCAGCTGCGCGAACGCCGCTGAGCGGGCGATCGGGATCGGTGGGTGGATTGACGCCGCTGCGGGCGTCGCGCATGTCGGCCATGATGGTTTCCTCCGGGTTCAAAAGCGACAATGGACGGGCGCTGAGGATGTTCCGGATGACCATGATCCGCAGGTTCGAAATATCGGCCGTTTGCGACGCACAAGCCGGGGCGGTGGGTCGCATCAGGACTGACACCATCCCATCGTCGAATCGATATGAAGGGGGGTCGGCGAAGTCGTCGCCAAGCCGGATCAGCCGACGCGCCATGTCGTTTCGTCCTGCGCAGGCTCAGCGAAACAAAGCGCCGACTTTAACCTTCCGCAAGCCACGAAATTGCCATCCACCGATCCCTGGCCTGGTTGCCCGATTTGTGATGCGCGGCCGGCAAAAATCGACATACACTGCGAGCTAATGCGTTGAAGAGCGATGCAAAATCAGCGGCCGCAAGCGGCGGCGTGGCGACAGAGGGCGGAATGGGAATCAACCAAGGTCCGATCAGTCTTGATCAGAAATACACCCAAGGATCCGGGCACGTCTTTCTGACCGGGATCCAGGCGCTGGTGCGGCTGCCGATGGCGCAGATCCGTCGCGATCGCGCCGCCGGGCTCAACACCGCGGGGTTTGTGTCGGGATACCGCGGATCGCCGCTCGGCGGTTATGATCAGCAACTGGTCGCGGCGCGCAAACATCTCGAGCAATACGACATCAAGTTCCAGCCCGGCGTCAACGAAGACCTGGCCGCCACCGCGATCTGGGGCTCGCAGCAGCTCAATCTGTCGAAGGGGGCCCGCCATGATGGCGTGGTCGGGATCTGGTACGGCAAGGGCCCCGGCGTCGACCGTTGCGGCGACGTGTTCAAGCATGGCAATGCCGCCGGCTCGGCGAAAAACGGCGGCGTGCTGTGCCTGGCCGGCGATGACCACGGTGCCAAATCCTCCACCTTGCCGCATCAGTCCGACCACGCGTTCGTTTCGGCGCTGATGCCCTATCTCTACCCCTCCAGCATCCACGAGATGATCGAGATGGGCCTGCTCGGCATCGCGATGTCGCGCTACTCCGGCTGCTGGGTCGGCATGAAGGTCATCACCGAGACGGTGGAGACCACGGCCGAAATCGATCTTACCGACGAGATGAAGCCGTTCATCATCCCCACCGATTTCGAGATGCCGCCCGGCGGTCTCAATCTCCGCTGGCCCGATGACCGCTGGGACCAGGACCGCCGGCTGCAGGACTACAAGGGCTTTGCCGCGATCGCCTTTGCCCGCGCCAACAAGGTCAATCGGATCACGATGGATTCGCCCAACGCGCGCTACGGCATCATGGCCTCCGGCAAGAGCTATGAGGATATCCGGCAGGCGCTGCGCGAATTGGGCGTCACGCCCGAGGTCGCCGCCAAGATCGGTTTGCGGCTCTATAAGATTGGCATGCCATGGCCGCTGGAGCCGCAGGGCGTGCGCGAATTCGCGGTCGGCCTCGAGGAGATCTTTATCATCGAGGAGCGCCGCGAGATCGTCGAGAACCAGGTCAAGCAGGAATTGTTCAACTGGCGCGACGATGTGCGGCCGCGCATCGTCGGCAAGATGGACGAGCACGACAAGCGCTTCCTGCCGTTCGCCGAGGAATTGAGCGTTGCCTCGCTGGCCGGGTCGCTGACCGAGCGATTGCTGCGGCTCAACCTCAATCCCGAGATCGCCGCGATGCTGCGCGCTCGCGCCGACTGGTTCAACGGCCGGCTGGCGAGCCAGATGCAGCCGGTGGCGCCGATCACCCGCACGCCGTATTTCTGCTCGGGCTGTCCGCACAACACCTCGACCAAGGTGCCCGAGGGCAGCCGCGCCTTTGCCGGCATCGGCTGCCACTTCATGTCGCTGTGGATGGACCGCAACACCGAAACCTTTACCCATATGGGCGGCGAGGGCGTGCCCTGGGTGGGGGTGGCGCCGTTCACCGACGAACAGCACGTGTTCGCCAATCTCGGTGACGGCACCTATTTCCACTCCGGCAGCCTCGCGATCCGCCAGGCGGTCGCCTCCGGCGCCAACATCACCTACAAGATCCTCTACAATGACGCGACTGCGATGACCGGCGGCCAGCATGTCGATGGCGAATTGTCGCCGCAGCAGATCACCTTCCAGCTGCATGCCGAGGGCATCCGCGACATTTATCTGGTCTCGGAAAACCCCACCGCCTATCCGGCCGCCGATATCGCGCCGGGCACCAAGACCGCGCACCGCGACGAACTCGACGCGGTCATGAAAACGCTGCGCCAGGTCAAGGGCGCCTCCGCCATCGTATTCGTGCAGACCTGCGCCGCCGAGAAGCGCCGCCGCCGCAAGCGGGGAACTCTGGAAGATCCGCCGCGGCGGCTGCTGATCAATGCAGCGGTCTGCGAAGGCTGCGGCGATTGCTCGGTGCAGTCGAACTGCATCTCGGTCGAGCCGCTGGAGACAGCGATGGGGCGCAAGCGCACCATCAACCAGTCGACCTGCAACAAGGACTATTCCTGCGTCAAGGGATTTTGTCCTTCGTTTGTCACCGTCGATGGCGGACAGCTGCGGCGCCGCGGGCCGGCCGATCTCGGTTCGATCGGCGAGCTGCCGGAGCCCTTGTCGCGGCCTTCGCTGGAGCGGCCCTACAACGTTGCGGTCGGCGGCGTTGGCGGCACCGGGGTCTTGACCATTGGCGCGCTGCTCGGCATGGCTGCCCATATCGAGGGCAAGGCCAGCATGATCCTTGACATGTCCGGTCTCGCGCAAAAGGGCGGCGCGGTGCTGAGCCATGTCCGGCTGTCTGAACACACGGCCGATGTCACTTGCTCGCGCATCGTCACCGGCACCGCTGATCTGGTGCTCGCCGCCGACGAAGTGGTGGCCGCGGCGAAAGACACCATCTCGCTGTGCGACAGCAACCGTACTTTTGGCGTCATCAACACCCATCTGATCCCGATCGCGGATTTCATCCTGAACCGCGATTTCAATTTCCAGAGCCGCAAGGTCAGCCAGGTTCTTGAGACCGCGCTGCGCCGGGAGTCGGCGTTCTTCGACTTCACCGGACCGGCTGAAATGCTGCTCGGC
>Ga0302319_10022437_pt1 | contig 11321 bp, 12 predicted proteins | sample Bog_T0_2_FD_203319 | JGI IMG/M metagenome (GOLD analysis project Ga0302319, IMG submission 203319) | Peat permafrost microbial communities from Stordalen Mire near Abisko, Sweden - Bog_T0_2 | ecosystem: Environmental > Terrestrial > Soil > Wetlands > Peat | place: Sweden: Abisko, Stordalen Mire...
CAAACGGGTGGAGTCGGCATTGCGGAAAAGTGAATTCCGATATCACACACTATTTTCGACGATGGTTGAAGGGTTTTGCGTCATCGAGGTGATATTTAGTCCGCAGGGAAAGGCAATAGACTTCCGCTACCTAGAGGTGAACCCGGCCTTCTACAAGCAGACCGGCATGCACGATATGGTTGGCAAGCGGATGCGTGAGATCTACCCGGTACAAGATGATTATTGGTTCGAGCTCTACGGCAAGGTCGCGATGACAGGTGAGCCGGCGCATGTACTCAACGAGGCCAGGGTTTTGAGGGGCTTCTTCGATATCCACGCCTATCGCATCGGTGACCCGGAACTGCGGCAGGTGGCAATTATTTCCAACGACATCAGCGAACTCAAGAACAAGAATCAGGAGTTGGAGAGGTCCAATCGCGATCTGGAGGATTTTGCTTACATCGCCTCACATGACTTGAAGACCCCCTTAAGCGGAATCAAAAGCGCCGCTTTATGGCTGGAAGAAGACTTGCACGATCTTTCGGAGGAGTCGCGAAAGCTGCTCGGGCTCATGCGAGGTCGGATCAACCGCATGGAGACACTGCTTGATGACCTGCTCGCTTTTTCACGCGTCGGCCGCACCGATACGGCGGTCAGCGAAACTAAGTTGGCTGATATCTTCGACAGCATTGTCGAGGCCTTGAATCCTCCGCCGAACATTCAGGTTCGTGTTGCAGGCGAGCTCCCGGTGATTGTCACGGCGAGTGCGCAGCTGGAACAAGTCTTGAGAAACCTCATTAACAATGCCATTAAGTACCACGATAAACCGAACGGCGAGGTGGTTCTGTCCGCAACGTGTGTAGGGGACATCGTGGAATTCGTCGTCCGCGATGATGGTCCTGGCATAGCGCCCCAGTTTCACGAACGAATCTTTGAATTGTTCCAGACTCTAAGGCGACGCGACGATGCAGAAAGCACCGGAATGGGGCTCACCATCGTCAAGAAACTGATCGAGCGGCAGAACTGCCATATTACGGTTCACTCTCATGGAAACGGCACGGGGACTGAGTTCCGCTTTGGGTGGCCGACATCACCCCATAGGATCTTCGCCGAGGTGTTGACGAATGTTTGAACGGCGAACCGCCCAGCTCTTGCACGTCGAGGACGACGAAATATGTGTTATGGGCTTGCTGCGCGCGTTCAAGAACGCCCGGGTTTCGAACCCGATCAGCTTCGCGCACGACGGCATCGATGCACTGGAAATGTTGCGGGGAACAAACGGCCGTGAGCGCCTACCGCGCCCCTACGTGATTCTGCTCGACCTTAACATGCCGCGCATGGGCGGGATTGAATTTCTCAAAGAGCTGAGGCAAGACGAGGACCTGAAGAAGAGCATCGTGTTCATTTTGACCACTTCGGGTGCCGATAAAGACAAGCTCAGTGCCTACAATCTCGGGGTAGCAGGCTACATTCTCAAGACCAATCCTGCCAACGCATTCCTGGAAACAACGGCGCTGCTGGATGTTTATTGGCGCGTGGTCGAATTTCCCGCTGGCTAGGACCCACAATGAACGGCCACTACGATTCGGGCTTGGTCGCGCTTTCCATTCTGATCGCCATCATCGCCTCGTATACGGCGCTCGACCTCGCTGGCTGTGTCAGTGCGAGTACATCGAGTCCCAGGAAATCCTGGACCTGGCTCATTGCCGGCGCCATTGCCATGGGCCTCGGCATTTGGTCGATGCACTTCATTGGCATGCTGGCTTTCCACCTGCCTATACCTGTCGCCTATGATCTTCCCGTCTCACTTCTATCGATGCTCATTGCAGTCATTGTCTCGGCGGTGGCTCTGTTAATTCTGCGTCGACCGGAACTTAAGACGAGCAATCTCGTTCTAGGCGCAATCCTTATGGGCATCGGCATCTGTGCCATGCACTACACCGGCATGTTCGCGATGCGGATGTCCCCTCCTATTCAATACGATCCACTCATTTTTTCCGTCTCGGTACTGATCGCCATAGGCGCCTCGCTCGCGGCGCTGTGGATCGCGTTCCAATTGCGCGCGAAGCGTTCAAAGTTCGCCCTCCTTGCCAAGCTTGGCAGCGCCACCGTCATGGGTCTCGCCATTGTCGGAATGCACTATACCGGGATGGCGGCAGCGCACTTTGCTTCGAGCAGCATGTGTCTCGCAGCGTCCGCGGGGGGCATCGATAATGCTGGGCTGGCGATCAGTATCGGTGCTGGCGCCCTGGTCATCCTGAGCCTAACTCTCATTGTCTCTGCCCTCGATGCGCACTTCGCCTTGAGCAATGCCAGGCTCGCGCGGGAGCTTGAGAAACGAACCCACTCGCTGGAGCAAAGTCGCGAGATGTTCAAGCTCATGGCGGAAAGCACCCGAGCCGTTCCCTTCACGCTGGATCTCACGAGTGGCTGCTTCACGTACATCGGCGCGCGAGGGGTCGCGGACTCAGGGATTCCGGAGTCACAGTGGCAGAGCCCGGGAGCTCTGGATAGGGTGATTTCGCGTGAGACGAATAGCGAAATTCGCCAACGTTTCGACGATTGTGAGGATGGCCTGTTCGAATTCGCGGCGCTCTTCTCACAGGTGAACGGCAATTGCAGCGAAGTACGTTGGACCGGCACTTGCGAGTCATTTGCGGGCGCGAAAGTGCTGCGTGGCCTGATGCTCGATATTACCGAGATGCGGCGCCTGGGCCGGGAACTCGCTGCCGCGCAGAAGCTTGAATCCGTCGGTCGACTGGCCGCAGGCGTCGCTCACGAGATCAACACGCCGGTACAGTTTGTGTCCGATAACGTGGAGTTTGTTCGAACTTCACTGACTGATCTGGCCGTGGTGATTCAAGCCTACCGCGATTTCAAGGATGCGACGCAGACTGGGGGAGATATGCTCGCTGCGCTGCGTCGCGTGGAGGACGCGGAAACAGCCGCCGATCTTGACTACATCCTGCAAAACGCACCCGCGGCGCTCGACAGCTCGATCGAAGGGCTTGGACGAATCGCCACCATCGTGCGCTCGTTGAAGGAATTCGCTCATCCGGATCAGGCGAAAAAGGCGCTGGCCGATTTGAATCAAGCAATTCGTAGCACGCTGGTCGTTGCGCATAACGAATATAAGTTCATTGCCGAGCTTCACACAGACCTCGGCGATTTGCCGCTCGTGCCATGTTTTCTCGGAGAAATCAATCAGGTAGTGCTCAACTTGTTGGTGAATGCGTCACACGCCATATCCGATGTAGTCAAAGACAGCCGTAAATTTGGGAAGATTTAGGTGCGGACGCGGCTCGACGGTAATGAGGTTGAGATCTCGATCTCAGATACCGGCGCCGGGATCCCAGAAGCGGCACGCGGCAAAATCTTCGACCCTTTCTTTACCACCAAAGAGGTCGGCAAGGGGACCGGGCAAGGGCTCGCGATTGCACGCAGCGTCATCGTTGGCAAGCACGGGGGTACGCTGCGATTCGAAACCGAATGCGGCAAGGGCACTACCTTCTTTATTCGACTGCCTGTCAATGCGCCGATCGTGGACGATGCGACACAGGTGGCGGCGTGATTCGGTGTGCTTCGGGGTGGTCTCGGGTGAATTGGCAACGCTTATCCCGCGAGCCGGGTTGTTAAAAAGTAATGACTTCCAAACATCAAAAGTTCCAACGTTTCTGTTCGGTCGAGCTACCAACCAGGTCGTCGCATTAGCGTGCTGAGCGAGTGACGCGCCTAGCCGCATCACGATGTCTTGATGGCTTACACCGCCCATGGGCTTTACCACGGCGCGTGAGGATTGGCGGGTGATCCGGCTCGCGGAACGTTCCGAGCGATGGGCGGGCTCAAGTGAGACGTTGCGCCTTGCCCAGGAGTGCCGATCCCCCACAAGCGCCCACCATGCAATTCGATGATTGACCGACAGATGCGAAGCCCCATGCCGGTGCTCTGAGGCTTGGTTGTAAAGAATGGGTCGAATATCTGTTCCGCGAGTTGCGGCAGAAACCCTATGCCGGTATCACTGACCGAAACAAGAATTTGCTCGTCTTCGGCTCGCTGTGACTTGATGACGATCTCTCGTATTCCATCAACGTCCCTCATCGCTTCGATGCCGTTGACGATTGGATTCATAGCAACCTGCTGCAATTGCACGCGATCTCCGACGATCCGAGGAAGGTCGGCGGCAAATTCCGTGCGAACCAATACCTTATCGCACCGCCTCATCGCGCCGCAGAGTCACGATCTCCTGATTGACCCACCTAGAATCAAGCACTTGCCGATTCGCCAGCCCCAGGAAGTTGATCAGCCAAAGGCGTTGCTCCAAGAACTCAGTGGATCAAATCAAGTTCCAAGGATGCATTCGGCCCCGACCGGTCACTGAACGCCCCGAATAGTCGCCCCCAGCCGTTCGCGGTCTGCGGTAATCTAACTCCGATTGCTAATAAGCCCTAAAAGTCAGCCAGCAGCCAAGGCATCTCCCACATGACACCGATCCCGACTCTCGCGGAATGGTTGCAAAGGACCAAGCCACACGCCGACACCGGTGTTGCAAGCGCGGTCAGAAATGTTCTTGCGACGCGCTCTCAGGAAGTGAGAGACATCGACTACTGCCTGCAGGAATATCACCGAACGATAGATGAGTTCACCCGGGATCGCTGTCTCAATGAGCTTCGCATCAACCTCGACGCCTGGAAGCTGAGAACGGGCCGACTGTGGAAAGAGGACCCGCGCAACCACGCCGGCGCCTTCAGCGATCTTGACCAGGCGCTGTGCGAGAGCAACTACGCGCAACCGGTCTCTCAATCTGAAGACTGCAAACTGGCCAGGCGCTACCGACAGGACACGCTTTTCATCCTCAAGAGCCTGAATCTGACCCGGATTCCGGGAGGCGTTAGCGACTTGTTCGACCAAGGCAAGGAGGCCGTCGAAGCGGTCCCCGGTCTGTCCGCAGCACTCGGTCAGGCCGTAACCAGCGTTTCTGGCGTGCAGCAAGTCGTCGACAAGACAACGCAATTCCTGTCAATGCTCAAGGAGCAGATCACCGACTTCCTACGCTACCTGGCCGAGCAGATCGTCAAGCAGATGGGTGGGTTGGCAGAAATTGCGCAAAACGTCTTTAACTTGCTGAAGGACAGCATCCCGGAGCTGTTGAAAACGCTTCTGGCCGGCATCATGCAGTTCGCGGGCGACGCCATCAGCATTTTGAAAGATGTTTACAAGGCGGCCAAGAGCACGGCCACCCTGGTGCGGATTGGCCATACCGATGAGCAGATCAAAGAGGGCTCCGCCAAGATCATTTTCGATTCGGTCAAGGAGCAAATCGAGGAGTACCGCTCCGACGCCGTCTACAGCGCGGCTCAGAGCGCCGCCAAGATCGGCCTGTCGGTCGCCCTGCCAGTGGGAGGTGTCATCATCGCGAAGGTGGCCGGCGCGATCGGCGCGGTGTACGGATTTTTCAAGAACCTGTACCTCAACATCGTCGATCGGATGAAGGTCAATGCACTGATTGAGGAAGCCAAGCGCAAGTACAAGAACAGAGCCTACCGCAAGGCCGTCGGATTCAATAAGTGGTTTCGCGAGTCGATCGAAAAAAACCCGGTGATCGCGTCGTACCTCATGTCAATGCTCGGTTATCGTTTCTTTCTTACGACGCTGACGACCAACGGCACTGAAATCGGTCGCAGTACGCTGGTTCGCAGTTACGATGATCTCGGCGAAATCAAAGAGTGGGCTGGGGAATTCGCCACAGGCAATTGGATCAAGCTGAGCAGCGAGCACAAAATCATCCAGTTGAAACTGACGCAGGCGCAGGGGCAGACACCGACTCTGACTTCAACCGGCACCGACATGGTGACTTCATCACTCTGGTCAACCGCGACCGGTTGGGTGAGCGGCGCGCTCGGCTTTGCCGACGACTGAGTGCACCCAACACGGCGCCTGACGCCGCCCGCAAGCTTCCTTCCCACAAAAGGGGGCGATCATTTCGAAGGGGAGCTTGATTCTGCGGAAATCTCTGTGGTTTTCCACCGCATCAAAAAAAACTGAACGTGCTCAAGAGCTGCCCGGTAAGAATGGACGATCTCTCACCGAGGCGCCGCGAGAATCTCTGAGGTTCTCTATAGAGAACTTCCGGATTTGACTGCCGATATCTAGATTGCCTCAAGACGCGGGGACTGCAGTCGAAAAAAGGTATTGGCAATACCAACGTCCAATCGTGTAACCCGATTTGTTCTGGTTCAATGATCGCTGAGACAATCACTCGCCAAGACATGAAGGAGTACCCAATGGATCGCACAAATGGACTGGGAGAGGCCGCGCCTGCGATAGCGCCCGTCGCATTGAGCACGCTCAGCGTGAACGTTTTTACCGCCCCGGGAAAAAGCCATGGTCGGCGAGCGGCCAAAGCCCTTTGGCGACGCGCTCGGCTTTGACCCGATCACGTCGACGTTAATCTTCGGCGAGAACGATGCGGTGCTGGTAGACGCAATGACGACCGTGGCCGAGGCTGAAGCCCTAGCGGATTGGATTGCTCTCCATAACCGTAATTTGGAGACCATCTATATAACGCAAGCCCACTTCGACCATTTCTACGGTCTGAGCATTCTGCTCGACCGTTTCCCTGGCGCTCGGGCGATCGCAACGCCCAATACAGTGAAGGCCATGCAGATATTTCTGAGTCCGCCAGTGCAGCGCTTAGCCCGCCGTATGTTTCCTGGGCAAGCGATTTGCCTTTAGCGCGTCGTCAATAATGCTCATGGTTGGGCTCCGGAGTGTTTAGTGATCGGCTCAAGTAATTCCCCATCGGCCAATGGCCGCTCATGCGCCAGCAATACAACACAAGCCCAGACACGGATCGATTGGACCATGGTATTGGCGACAGCTGTACTCTGGTCGAGCGCAGGGCCCGCGAAATTACTGTTATCCGGAAGGAGATTTATATCCGCATTCTTATTGTCCGGTGCTGCTCAGCCGTGAACGCCTGATCATTGGAATCGGAAATCAATCGAAATGACCGTCAATACCTTCGTTCTATTGTCGTGTTGGGATGTTGCCTCATGAAACTTGACGTCTAAAATCTCAAAGGAGAGAGGAACATGAAGATTTTGATGCAAGAAAATGCTGAGGAATATGGCGTGCGAGCGTTGCGGTATACGGTGGAGGCCGATGGCACTGAACTTGCGGAAATTGCTAAGCTCGTTGCAACCGGTGAGGTGAAACCGCATGTTCAGCGAGCACTGCGACTCGAAGAGGCGGCTGTGGCGATGGGGATCGTCGAAGACGGTCGGTCGATTGGTAAAGTCGTACTCTCTTTGGAGTAGGAGCGGTGTACGGTCCTAGCAGTAGCTTGCCGGGCACGCGATTGGACTGCGCGAAGGCTCACACGATGCGTCCGGCGCGCGGCTCAAACTCGAAGTGCCGTCTTGATCGCGGCATGTAGAGCAATGTCGCTAAACGGCTTTAACAAGAACTCCACGGCGCCTTCTTTGAGGACTCTGGAGCGGATGGCCTCGTCTGTTTGAGCGGTAATGAATACGATTGGGATGTGTTGTCGACGCAGCTTAAGTTCTCTCTGCAAATCAGGTCTGCTCATGCCTGGCATCGCGACATCGAGGATAAGACATCGCGTTTGGTCGACATGACCCGACACGAGAAATCCGCCGACGAGAACGCCTGCGCGGCATACCCAAGATCCCTCAACAAGTCGGGTAGCGACTCGCTCACGGATTCGCTATCGTCGACAACCGACACGAGTGGAGCAATGGAGATGGACATCAGGAGTTGCTTGGAATGCCAGTTGAACTGAGGTGCTACCACGACGATAATGTTCGTCGCACCGAGATCCTATCTTGGTTCAGATCGCTCTCAGTAGCGAATCGGAAAACGCGAAACCCGGCTGGTATGTTCATTTCAACTCCATTTTAGACAGAGCAACGCGACCGAGTATGGGCCTGCAAGGGCGCCAGGGATGCGGACCGTGTCAAAAAATACAAAATCCGCTTTCCAACGGACAGCGCAGATCGATAGGGTGTGGACCGCATTCAGTAAAGACGACGAGCCGAGAAAGACCAGTTTTTCAGAATATATCTGCCCGGCTGCACCGAACCATTGCCGCATGCACATCGAAAAGGCGCCGCATACCCCTTTCATCGCGACCCAACTCTCAGTGCCACCGCGTTCAAGATGCGCCACCGAACGCGCGCGAGTCGATAGTACTTTCGTATCGGTGCAGGACTCTCGGTGATCCGCCGAGCGCAATTCGGCGGCTCGTGAACGATTCTCGAGAAAGCAGCCCTTCGGTGTGCCCGTCAATTCCGGTGTCGAGGTGAATGTTCCAAATGCGTCTGTGCCGCCGCACCGAAACTTGTGGTCGCCAGCCCGTCTCTTCTCTCCGAACCGTGTTCCAGTATAAGGGCCGATACCATCGTCGAATCGAAAAGGCGCGAGGGAGTACACGACACTGCAACTCGCCGTGATCTCAATCCCGTGTCTCGAACGGCAGGCGCCAGGCTAACGTATAGTTGGCATGGGGAGTAGGAGAGTGGCGCCCTCGGTCAAATGGAAGTAGGGGTTGGGCGATTCTCGGGAGTATCCCAGCCAAAGGATCGGACCCTCATCGGGGACACCGCAGGCAGCAAAGGAGAGTGATGATCATGAGTAAAAGCTGCTCACATCTGGGCACCATCAAAAGGGTTACACCAAGCGCGCGGGGCTGCGAGGAATGCTTGAAAACCGGCAGCAAATGGGTTCATCTCAGAATCTGCCGCACTTGCGGACACGTTGGTTGTTGCGATCAATCGCCGGGTCGTCATGCAACTCATCATTATCATGCAACGGGTCACGTGATCATCGAGGGTTATGATCCTCCTGAAGGCTGGGGCTGGTGTTACGTGGATGAAGTGTTCTTCGATTTGGGAAAGAACACGACACCGCAGGACGGACCGATCCCACGATATTATTAAGTTGGTCCAGTTTGCGGCTCAACAATCGTTCGCGTCCGGCATTCCTTACTGGATTCTCAGTATGGGTACGCACAAGGCACGCGAATCGGCTTCAATGATGAATGCAATCCACGTCGTGTCGGTTCGCCATTTTAGCCATGCGTCATGGTCCTCAAACGGTGGGATTCTCGACGGATTGGTTCGGAAAACCGAAGAGCGCGGAAAACTACCGCTTGTCCGACGTTTCCGAAAGCGTGTCCAATACCAAAGTCCAATCGATTCGCAACCTTGATTCAGATGTGATCGCTGTGTAGTACGGCTGTCAACGCGCTGACAGCCAGAGACTGGACCGATCGATGATTTCGGAAGTGCGGATAGCCTCCGTCGGTCCGATCGAAGTGTTGGTTGGATTAGCGAAAGGAGAATCGAGTGGACCAAATAAGCACCGGCGTGAAACCACCGAAGTCTGGGACCAGCGGAACCAGAGTGCAGATGAAGCTCGAGGTCCATGTCATTCCTGTATCCTTCATCGAGCGATCCAAGCAGTTCTACGAAAGCTTGGGTTGGAGGTTCGACGCAGATATCGCTCCAGCAGACGGCATTCGCATCGTGCAGTTCACACCCCCGGGCTCGGGATGCTCGGTCACGTTCGGCAAGGGAATAACTAGCGCCTCGCCTGGCTCGGCCGAAGGGACATTGATCGTTTCCGACATCGAAGCTGCTCACGACGAACTCGTCGGCCGTGGCGTTGATGCAAGTGAGGTGTGGCACGGGCCGCCGTTTCCCCCGGAGGCGCGGCTCGGCGGCCGCGACCCCGAGCGCACGAGCTATGGGTCTTTCTGCTTCTTCAGTGATCCCGACGGTAATGCGTGGATGGTCCAGGAGGTCACGATTCGGCTTCCCGGCCGAGTGGACGGCCCAGTCAGTCCGGGCGATTTTCACTAGGGTTCAGACGAACCCGCCGTCGATGGCTGCCGACTGATCACCACGGCTACCGCACGGCAAGTAACGCGAGCTAAGGTTTTGCCCCGGTCTGTTTTTTCATCCGCTCTCTACCGGGTTGCGCAAGACACCGATCCCTTCGATCTCCACTTCGAAGATATCGCCCGGCTGCATGAAAACAGGGGGTTTGTGCGCCGCCCCAACGCCACCGGGTGTCCCGGTGATTATCACATCACCGGGCTCCAGAGTCATCGCGACGCTGATCATTTCGACCAGCGCGGAGACGCTGAAGATGAGTTGGTCGGTAATCGCATCCTGCATGACTCGGCCGTTCAATCGGCCCTGAATGCGCAACTTTTGGGCTCCTGGCGGCACGCTGTCGGGCGTTACCAGCCAGGGACCGAATGCCCCCGTGGCATCGAAATTTTTGCCCATCGTCCACTGCGGCGTGCGAAGTTGAAAATCGCGAATCGTCGCATCGTTGAACAGAGAGTAGCCCGCAACATGATCGAGAGCCCTATCAGGCTGGATGCGGCGCCCTCTGCGGCCGATCACGACGGCGAGTTCTGCCTCATAGTCGAGCGTGCGCGATTCGGTTGGCCGCCGGATCGGTTCACCGTGAGCGACCAGGCTCGTCGCGAAGCGCGCGAAAATTTCGGGATAGACCGGCTTCTTGAGTCCGCTTTCCGCGAGGTGATCATCGTAGTTGAGACCGACACACAGGATTTTCGGTGGCTTGGGCACCGGCGGCAACAATCGAACTGCGTTCAGGTCAATTGCGTGCGTCGTCAGAAGGTTTCTGCCTGCGCTCAATAGATCTGCACCTTGCGCAATCAGTTCGGGCAGAGTGCCTGGAAAGCCGCTTTCACGCGCGCTAAGGCCATGCCATCCCGCACCACCATCGGCCGCAATTCCGGGGACACCAGCCTTTTCGAAATGAGCAATTCGCATAGGTTTTCTTCCGTGGTGCACCAACACGTTTTTCGGAGCCATCGATTCTGTCGCGCGTTAGCTCGTCGAAGAGAGCCTCGATAAGTAATCCAATTCCAGCTCGCCTTCATAAGTCTCGGCGCCGACCTTCAATGCTTCCCTCACGCGTGCTTGCGTCACCTCATTGGCGACACTCAAGTCGGACTCATGGGCCTCCACCAGAAGCCCCTCTGCCATGGACCTAAATGCGCCGTTATCGACGGCAGCCTTGGCGTGAGCGATGGCATGCGCAGGAAATGAGGCGATGCGGTGAGCCAGTGTCTCGACAAAGGGCGTCAGCTCGCCTGCCGGCAAAGCGCGATTTATATAGCCGTAACGTTCTGCCAGTTCCGCCGAGAGATCATTGCAACCCACGAGCACTTCCAACGCGCGTCCGCGTCCCATGAGCCGCGGCAATCTCTGCGTAGAACCGCCTCCGGGAACAAGCCCGACCGCCACCTCTGGTTGGCCGAAGATCGCTTTGCCCAAGGCCGC